>WNGE01006685.1_pt1 | contig 12769 bp, 11 predicted proteins | sample 5400651 | NCBI WGS metagenome assembly WNGE01 (sample SAMN13153370, study PRJNA577476) | soil metagenome | isolation source: 60 cm soil or saprolite under grassland replicate 2 | place: USA:California | collected 2016-06-15 | reverse complement strand
CCTTGTTCAATATCACCTTTATGCTCTCGCAGGCATCAGGCTTTATTCTTTTTGCGCCCATTCTGCTGAGCTTCTTACCTACGTTTCACATCTCCAGTATTACCATTGATCCTATTATACAGTTGTATGCACTTATCGGCCTTTTCTACCTCATATGTGCGTTATTGATCGTACTTATTCCAAAGACCAATTTTTCGCAGCAGCTGCAGCAGCTGTACATTAACAAGGCAGAACCTCTGAGGGCAGAAACCATGGGCATTTTCAATAGCGTGTGGAACGAGATGCATCAGGGCTGGAGTTTTGTACGCCGCAATAAAGCGCTCTTCCTGGCGGTCATCCAGCTCTCTTTCGCGGGTACCTTGATGCTCGTCATCAGCCAGCTCGCGACACCGATAGTGACTCAGTTGCTAGGATTACCTGCTACCTCAATGGCATTTATCTTCGCTCCGGCGGGCATAGGTCTTGTTGCTGGATCAGTGCTAATGCCAAAGATCACTGGTCACACTGGAAAACTACGTGCTATCTTTATCGGCGTGGTCATGCTCACTATTGCAACAACGCTATTGCCAGTGATCACGACGCTGGCACACGTTCTACAACCATACGGTTGGAACGGCAACCCGCTTTTACTGATCATCGTCGCGCTTATTATGTGTGCAGCTGGATTTGCGCTTGACTTTATCAATATTCCGGCGTTGACCGCCATGCAGGAATTGACCCCTGAATGGATCAAAGGACGTGTCCTGGCCCTGCAACTCGTGTTATACAATGCGTGTTCAATCCCTATTATCCTGTTCATCGGTGTCTTCGCTGACGTCTTTGGACTCGACCGCGTACTCTATCTTATGTCTGTCTGCGAGATTGCCTTTGGCGTATGGGGCATTTATTACAGCCGTAAGCATAAACAACGGATAGCAAGCAGTGAGGAAATCATAGATGAGCAGAAAGAGCCAGAGCTGGATAAAATAGCACCATAGGTATTCTAGATTACGGTAAGCACACATATTGACGGAAATGCGCTTAGCGTCTACAATATCTAGGGAGAGAAAAACTCAACATCGAAGGCAGAAGTATGAATTCTGATACCAGGCTTATGCAACAATTAGCGCCCTACCTGCCATGGCTCATTATTGTAGCCGTGTTTGTTCTCTTCATACTTTTGCGTATCACCCGCAAGGGATTACGGCAACGAGTGGATGAGATCGGCTATCGGCTCTTTGGAGAAAAGGGCCTACTCGTCTGGTTCTGGCTCAACGCGCCAGGGGTTATCTTGCACGAAACGAGCCATGCTATTGCCGTTCTGCTATTTAGTCCGTTTGGTTTCCGCATTACCAGCGTCACCTTCTTCCGCATTAAACCAATGGTGAAACGTGATGGGCAAGGCCGCGTGGTACGCAGCGGGAGCAGACAGTCACTCCAGCTCGGCGAGGTGCAATATGTGAGACCGCAGGGACACTTTATGAGCTATGTGGGCGATGGCCTGAGTGGGGTTGCCCCGCTTTTCGGCGGCATCGTCGCTTTCACGTTCCTCTACTGGGTCGCAACAGGCTATAACCTGTGGGATTTCCCCCTTGATATCAACCAGCATATACAGATTCTGCGTCCAGGCTGGCCCTGGTGGACCTTGATCTTTGCTCCCTACTTGATCCTGACGGTCACCTCGGAACTCTGGCCAAGTTCGCAGGACTGGAAAGGTGCGCGCTGGTTCGTCAGTGGCTTCATCTGCCTTTTGCTCCTTACTTTGCTGGCCTTCTGGTATTTCCATCACGTCAATCAGGAAGAATTGCTTGCCGTCAGTACATTCGTCGCCTCGCGCCTCAATTTCGCGCTATTGATCCTACTCGGACTCGATGTGGCATTTCTGCTCGTTGCCGAAGGGCTGGTAAGAGCCCTTCGGCGCTAACTAGTCTACAATGCATCATCTCGGAAAACGCAGATAGATAAAAAGTGAGATTGCTATTGGTCGGCCTCCACTAGATCGAAGAACTTCGTTTGTAATTCCTCTTCCTCTATGCTACTATGCGAATAGAATAAGTGGAGGAGAGAGGTTAAGCGCTTCATGAGCCGTATCACAGAAAGCAGGCCAGCAATGAGTACAACACCCGAGAGTATACAAATGGTCATCGCTGCCGATCATGTAAAAGGGCCCGGGCAAGGTCACTGGACATACGAGGACTATGCTGCTATTCCAGATGACGGGAAGCGCTACGAAGTGGTAGATGGAGTACTTTTTATGACGCCCGCCCCTAATAGATGGCATCAAGAGACTGTCGGAGAGATTTTCGCCTATCTGCGGAATCATGTGAAACTTACCGGATTGGGAGTAGTCTACATGGCCCCTTTCGATGTCGAACTCAATCCCAAAACTATCGTCCAACCTGATGTGCTGGTCATACTTAATGCTCACCTTGAGAAGATTTCAGATAAACGCGTTATTGGTGCACCCGACCTTGTTGTTGAAGTCGCATCCCCTGGCACCAGAGAGCACGACCAGCACGAGAAACTGGACGCGTATGCACTCGCAGGTGTACCAGAGTATTGGATAGTTGATCCAACCAGACGGACTATTGAATTGCTCGTTTTAGAAGCCGGAGCATATCGCTCATCAGGTATCTTTGAAGGAAAAAGCAGCCTTCCCTCAAAGGTTGTACCAGATTTTCCTGTCCATGTTGAGCAATTCTTCACTTGAGGTAACAAATTTTTATCTCTTACTATCGAACTGCGGTCAGGTGATGGAAATAGATCTCTAGTAGACCCGATAACGAAAGGCAGAATGAAGATGGCCATCTCAGATAGATGTACGCTCATGGTCACTCCTGCTGACAATGTGCCAGGGCCCAAACAAGGTCAATGGACATATGAGGACTATGTGACTATTCCAGACGATGGGAAGCGGTATGAGGTTGTGGATGGAGTGCTTTTTATGACACCTTCCCCCGATAAATGGCATCAGAAGGCCGCGGGTCGGATTTTCAGGTATCTATCGGCTCATATTGAGGATACGGGAAAAGGCGAAGTGTATATCGCTCCTTTTGACGTTGAACTAGACCCTAAAACTGTTGTTCAGCCCGATGTAATAGTCCTGCTAAAACCGAATTTAGCTAAGGCGGCAAATAAACGCATCATTGGAGCTCCTGATCTCGTTGTCGAGGTTGCATCTCCTGCAACAGCAAATTATGATCGACGAGAGAAATTAGACGCTTATGCAAGCGCAGGTGTAACAGAGTACTGGATTGTTGATCCAACAGTACGCACCGTCAAAGTATTGATCTTAGACGCAGCTCACTATCGTTTAGCTGGCACCTTTGAGGGAAAGAACACCCTTCCCTCAAAAGTTATACCAGATTTTTCTATATGCGTCGAAAATTTCTTCGCTTACTTACAAATCTAACCATTGATTACTGGCCCTGGCGTATCTCGCGATGAGCTTTTACCAGTCAAATTTATCGATTAAGAAGGCGCGACTGTAGTGTAACAGGATGGGACTGCCGTGTGGACAAACGGCGGGAGCTGAGACGCTGGCCAGAGCCTTGAGCAAGGTTGTTCGTTCTCCCAGGCTCAACTCACGACCACGACGCATGGCGGAACGACAGGCAAGGCCGATTAAAAGGTGGTCTTCCCAGTCGGGGCTGTCTTCGGATGCGATCTCGGCCAGCTCTTGCAGGTGTGCGATCAGTTGCTCGTTTCCTTCACTAGTCGGGACTGAGCGTATTAAGAAACTGCGTCCGCCAAAGCGCTCACATTCCAGTCCCAGGCCGCGCAACATGGGTAGACGTTGTTCCAGCAAATCGGCCTGGTAACGCTTCATCTCGACTATTACAGGCTCAAGTAATAAATGCGCGTCAACAGATTCGTCGTTCTGTACGCCAGCATAGGTACGACGCAGGTGTTCGTAAATGACACGTTCATGCGCTCTGTGCTGATCAACCAGGTAGAGGCTACCATCAGGCGCTTCGGCCAGTATTACAGCCTGCTGCAGTTGGGCCAGTGGACGCAGGCTGGCGATGATTTCCGCCGTTCCCGGAACCGCTTGCTCGGCTCTATAGCCTTCGGCAGACTCGGCAATATGCAAGCCGCGACGACGTGGACCCGGGAGACGGCGCTGATTTGCCAGGACAGGGCCAGGAAAGTTTACGGCTGCGGGTAGAGCCGGACTGCGCTCTAATACAGCTCGTACCATTTGCGTTAATGCTGCTATTACCGCATCTTCTCGCTCCAATCGCACCTCTGTTTTGGCAGGATGGACGTTGGCATCCACTTCAGCAGGTGGCAGGTCGATATATAAGACCAGGAGGGGATGCTTTCCTTTGGGTAACAGACTACGATAGCCCTGCTCAAGGGCCTCCTGCAAAGGCTTTGATTGGATCCAGCGCCCGTTGATAAAGAGGGTGACATACTGGCGATTGCTCTGCGCCAGAACACGATTGCCGATGTAGCCATGGATTGTATAGTGGATACCATCGCTTACGTCAACCGGGTAGAGCATTTCGTGCAGTGGCAGATGATAGAGTTCGGCAAGGGTGATGGTAAGGTCACCCGATCCGCTGGTCTGTAAAGCAACATGCTCGTCAATGGTAAGATTGAAACGTACCGATGGATAGCCGACGACATAACGACGCAATAATTGCACTACATGGCCATTCTCGGTGCGCGCACCGCGCATAAACTTGAGGCGCGCTGGCACATTGTAGAACAGGTCGCGCACCGTTACAGTGGTACCATGCAGACGCGCACGACGGCCACGCTGCGTTATCTTACCACCACGTATCGTCAGTTGTAAAGCTGGATGTTCTTCGCCTTGCGCTTCGGTTTCGATAGCGCGACTGACCAGGGTTACTTCAGCTACGGCGGCAATACTGGCGAGCGCTTCTCCACGAAAACCGAGGGTGTGCAGGTGGCTCAGGTCTTCAACTGTGCTGATCTTACTGGTGGTATGCCGCTGGCACACATGCTCCAGTTCGTTTTCTGGGATACCATATCCATCGTCCGTAATACGAACCAGACGCAAGCCACCACCACGCAGCTCGACGCGAATATCACGCGCACCAGCATCCAGCGCATTTTCTACGAGTTCTTTGACCGCTGACACAGGGCGCTCGATAACTTCGCCTGCCGCGATGCGTTCCGCGACTTCTGGGGGCAATATGAGCAGAGGTGTTCTGTGTAGCTCGACACCTGATACTATGAAAGGACTGTTTGCCTGGCTCATTTTCTTAATTCACTTCGTTTCTTCTGCATTAAAAACAACAGGTTAAGCGCATCCAGCGGAGTAATCGCGCAGACATCAATCGCATCCAGGTCTGGCCCTGAACCATTGGCCTGTTCCAGAGCTGAAGCAACCATACGTGCCTCAGTACTTTGCCATTCGTAGTGCCCATTCGTCTCGGCCACCAGGATTCCGTCACCATTATGTGGATGCACTGCATATGCATCAATGGTCAGTTGCTGTCCCATGTGCGCGAAGATATTTTGCTTCTCTTCACCATCACGCCCGTATTCCAGGTGCCGCAAGACTGCTTCTGCACGACGTACAATGCTGGACGGCATTCCGGCCAGTTTCGCCACATGCACACCGTAACTACGCCCGATACTCCCCGGTACCACACGATGTAGAAAGACGATGCCTCCCTGCTCATCATCGCTGATCGACATAGTGCAGACACTGAGATGATGCAGTTCGTCTGCCATTGAGGCCAGTTCGTGATAGTGAGTGGCGAAGAGTGTACGCGCGCCCGTTTCGTTATGCAAGTATTCAACAACTGCACGCGCAATCGCCAGGCCATCGTAGGTGCTGGTGCCTCTGCCGATCTCATCGAGGATGATCAGGCTATGCTTTGTTGCATGGTGCAGAATCGTGGCCGTTTCTTCCATCTCGACCATGAAGGTGCTTTTGCCGGATGCAATATCGTCTTCGGCACCTACTCGTGTAAAGATGCGATCAACCAGACCAACACATGCCTTACGGGCCGGGACAAAACTGCCGATCTGCGCTAACAGGGCGATCAATGCAACCTGGCGTAGATAGGTCGATTTACCTGCCATATTGGGTCCTGTGAGCAGCATAATGCGCGTTCCCTCATCTGCTTCCAACAACGCATCATTGGGGATAAAAGTGTCGCCATCCAGCGTATATTCGACCACTGGATGTCGTCCACCGACGATCTCCAGACTATAGCCGTGCTCCAGGGTTGGGCGTACATAACCCTGGTGCGCGGCGACTTCAGCAAAGCTCAGGAGGACATCTATTTTTGCCACAGCAGCTGCAGTCTTGACCAATTCAGGATAGAAAACACTCAATTGACGTAACAGGTCGGCGTAGATACTGCGTTCCATCTCTTCGATGCGCTCGAAGGCACTCAGGATACGTGCCTCGTGCTCTTTGAGTTGGGGTGTGATGAAGCGCTCGGCATTGACCAGGGTCTGTTTGCGCATATAATCGGATGGGACCAGTTTGACATTAGCGTTGGTGATCTCGATGTAATAGCCAAAGACCTTGTTAAAGCCGACTTTGAGCGTTTTGATACCTGTACGCTCACGTTCGCGGGCCTCCAATGAGACCATCCAGCGGCGCGAGTCGCGGATGGAGGCAAAGAGCTCATCGAGTTGAGCATGAAAACCTGGACGAATCACACGCCCGTCATCGCCATGCTCATCTTCCTCACCCAGATGCATTAACGCCTGGCCGATCAGTTCTGTGACCTGGGGACAGGGGTCGAGTTCCCCGGCAAGTTCCTGAAGCAGGTGGGATTCACAGCCGAGCAGAATATTACGCAACTGAGGCATTTCTCTTAGATAGTTGCACAATCCCAGGACTTCGCTGCGTACAGCGGTTCCCTGCCGCACACGCCCGGCGATACGTTCCAGATCGCCCAGACCCTGCAAAGACATTGTAAAGCGACTACGTAATGCAGGGCTTTCATATAATTCATCGACACTGGTCAATCTCTCGTCAAGTTCGCGCAGGTTAAGTAGAGGCTGTGTGATTGTTTTACGCAGGTGTCGCGCGCCCATTGGTGTAATGGTGCGATCTAATACGCTCAGCAAGCTGCCCTGCACAGAACCGCTACGCGTGCCCTGCAAGAGTTCGAGGTTTCGTTGAGTGTGCGCATCGAGCACCATATAGCTGGTCGTACGGTAGGAACGCAGGCCCGTTAATAGAGAGAGGAGCGCGACATTCATTTTTTCCAGGTAGGCGATGACAGCACCAGCAGCGGAGATAGCCTTTGGAGCATGGGAACAACCGTATGCATCCAGAGATTGCACGCCAAAGTGCCGACAGAGACGTTCCTGCGCAGTTTCTTGTTGGAAGAAGTAAGCTGGACAGGACGTGATGGTTACAGTCTTGGAGGGAAACTGATAAGCATCCTGGCGACTTCCTTCAAGCAAGAGACATTCAACCGGAGCCAGACGTTGTAATTCAGCATCCAGGGCGACAGGCAGCTCATCCGGTGTAAACCATGTGGCGGTAAATTCGCCTGTACTTACATCGACGGCTGCCAGGCCAGTTTGAGCACGTCCGGCAGCAATAGCTACCAGGTAATTATTCTGACGTACAGGCAAGAGATTGGGCTCCGATAGCGTACCGGCGGTTAAGATACGCGTTACTGCGCGATCGACGACGCCTTTACCTACTTCGCCCACCTGCTCACAGATTGCTACTTTATAGCCGCGATGCACAAGTTTGCCCACATAGTTATCCAGGGCATGCAACGGTATACCAGCCAGCGGGATACGCTCGCCTGTACTGGCTCCATTGCCGCGGCTTGTCAGTACAATCTGTAGTTCGCGAGCCGTGATGATTGCATCATCATCAAACGTCTCGTAGAAATCTCCCATCTGGTATAAGAGAATAGCGTCTGGATATTGACTTTTGATCTGCAAATATTGTCTACGTGCTGGCGTTGACATGGGTAATTCCCTCTATCATCACAAGTTTCTGCTACTCAAATTGAACATCTGTACTTTACTCTATTCTTCGCACCTTGTCAAAAAGTGGTACTCGTAAGAAAAAGTAGTCGTAGAGGCACGCCTTGCGTGTGCCGAATCGCTCAGGAGGAATTTGTATGCTCAACCATGTTCCTTCCCACCGACCCGGCACACGCAAGGCGTGCCTCTACGACTACCCTTGCTGTGACCATATTGTACCACCGCAAAAACATCGCCATTAAGCATAGACAATCCTCCAAAAATCTGGTATACTCTGACTTAGTGTACAGAAAACACCTTTTCTTTTTTGTCTGGATAGTAAGTGTAGTGTGTACACTATTCAAAGGAGAATAAGGTATATGGCCTATAGCCAACCGTTCGATGTCGCTATCGTTGGAGGTGGCATTGCAGGACTCTCAGTCGCCCTCCGACTGCCAGAACATATGCGTGTTGCTCTTTTTACGAAGGGGCAACTAGGCGAGAGCAATACTCGCTATGCTCAGGGAGGCCTCTCGGTAGCGTTGGGAGCGGACGATAGCCCTGAACTCCATTGTCAGGATACTCTTGCCGCAGGTGCTGGTTTGTGCGATGAGGAGGCTGTACGTATCCTGGTAGAGCAGGCCCCAGAAGCCGTACGCTGGCTCATTGAGATGGGAGTCCAGTTTGATCGTGCGGATCATGTGCAGGGAGGAAGTTCCGAACATGCAACGCCCGATGGGCTGTTGCTGGGACGCGAGGGAGCACATAGTCGCTGGCGTGTGCTTCATGCGGGTGGTGACGCCACGGGCGCTGAGATTGAGCGCGCTTTGATGACTGCGTTGCGTGCACGTTCCTCCGTTGTGTTGTATGAAGAAACCTTTGTAAGCAATCTACTTGTAGATGATGAATGTTGCGTCGGTGTACAGGCAATCAACCGCGCTGGCGAGACCTTCCGCGTGGAGGCGTACTCAACCGTGTTAGCGAATGGTGGCGCGGGTGGTCTATGGTTGCATACCTCAAATCCAGCAGGTGCGACCGCTGATGGGTTGGCCCTGGCCTGGCAGGCAGGTGCGGCGTTGAGCGACCTGGAGTTTATGCAGTTCCATCCCACCGTATTGGTCGCGGACGGGACTTCTCACCTCATCTCAGAAGCTGTACGCGGCGAGGGGGCTTACCTGCGCAATCACGCGGGCGAGCGCTTTATGCCTTGCTATAGCTCTCAGGCTGAACTTGCACCGCGCGACGTGGTTGCGCGTGCCATTCTCAGTGAGATGCTCTCTGAACAGACCGATTGTCAGTATCTTGATTTGAGGCATCTTCCAGCTGAGAAGATGTATGCTCGCTTCCCCACAATCTCTGCTATCTGCCGCGAGCATGGACTGGACCTGGCGCGAGATCTCTTGCCAGTTGCTCCAGCGGCCCATTACTGCATGGGTGGCGTCATGGTAGATACCTCTGGGCGCACAACGTTGCCCGGCCTCTATGCAGTAGGGGAGGTATCCTGTACCGGTGTACATGGCGCGAATCGGCTTGCCAGCAACTCATTGCTTGAGGGACTGGTGTATGGAGTACGTGTTGCTGATTGGCTGGCTCAGGCAGGATCTGTTCACGAGGGTCAAACTTTACGTCAGAACACAACGCTGATCGCCTATGATCATGCATTCTCCGATGACATTGTGTCGTCTGGTGATATGGAGATGATGACGATTGAGCAGGCGCGACATCAATTGCAGCAACTGATGTGGCAGTATGTTTCGCTTTGCCGTGATGAAGAGGGTCTGCTGCAAGCCAGGCATAAAGTACAGTCATTGCGCTGGCAACTGTCCATAACTCAGCGCGAGGAGGGGGATAGCGACCCACAGCATACGGAGACAATCAATATGCTCCAGGTAGCTGAGCTGGTAATTGCGGCTGCCCTGGAGCGGCGTGAGAGTCGTGGTAGCCATTGGCGCCTGGATTATCAGTTGCCCAATCCAGACCTGGCTGGACAGCACTTCGCTTTTCAGCGTCTGTCAATCGATCCTTATGGATCATTGGAATTGCGAGAGGAGATTGCACGCTATGCCTAAGCCATCGCTCGATCTGATTAAGCACGCGCTGGAAGAAGATGGTGCCGCGGCTGATATCACCACGCTGAGTACGGTACCGGAAGATCAGCAATCCAGCGGGAGTATCATTGCACGCCAGGCTGGAGTGGTCGCCGGGCTGGCTGTTGCAACCGAAACATTTCATCAACTCGATAGTCGTGTTTCCATCGAGCTACTGGTCCAGGACGGTGCAATCGTCCAACCAGGAGATGTGCTGGCTCATTTGAGTGGTCCCGCGCGTTCCCTACTCAGTGCTGAGCGTGTTGCGCTTAACTTCCTTGGCCGTCTCTCTGGCATCGCGACAATCACCGCACGTTGTGTGCGTGCTGTAGAGGGAACGCGTGCCCGTATTCTGGATACGCGCAAGACGACGCCCGGCTTACGTAGTCTGGAGAAGGCAGCGGTGCTGCTGGGTGGTGGTCAGAACCATCGTTTTGGTTTGAGCGATGGCGTCCTTATCAAAGATAACCATATCAAGGCAGCGGGAGGCATTGCGCAGGCTGTTACTGCCGCACGCCGTACAGCTCCGCACTTGCTCAAAATCGAGGTTGAGTGTGAGACACTCACTGAGGTGCAGCAGGCGTTGGAGTCCGGCGCGGATGTAGTGCTGCTTGACAATATGGATGTTGAAACGATGCGTAGTGCCGTCGAGGTCATACGCCGCAACGCGCCTCGCGTGCTCATTGAAGCCTCGGGCAATATCGGTACCAATGGCGAACGTCTGAAAGCCGTTGCAGCCACCGACGTTGATTTTATCTCGCTCGGCGCTCTTACGCACTCCGCACCCAATTTTGATGTCTCGCTAGAATTTGCCTGATACTACCTTGCATTCAGATGACACGAAGTGTAGCCACGAGAGTGGCGTTTCTGAAAGTGTGTAGGGATACTTTAGCCCTTTGTTAAGGAGGAAACTAATGGCCATACAAACCGAGTGCGCAGAAAGCCAGGAGACACGCGTCCTGCCGCTACTCTCGCCACACACACGCGCCAGGCACGATCTGTCCAAACGCAGCGACAACATCCCATTGTTCTATGCTGAGATGTCGGGCGAAGAACTCGATCGCCGCATCGCTGCAGCCCGGGAGACGCTTGGCGAGCGCCTTGTGATCCTGGGGCATCATTACCAGCGCGACGAGATCATCAAATATGCTGACTATCGTGGCGACTCATTTAAGCTTGCACAACTGGCTGCCGCACGCCCACAAGCCGATTATATCGTTTTCTGTGGCGTACACTTCATGGCCGAGAGCGCCGATGTGCTCAGTGGAGCGCACCAGAAGGTCATCCTGCCCAATCCAGCGGCAGGTTGCTCTATGGCTGATATGGCAAACATCGCCGAGGTCGAGGAATGCTGGGAGATGCTCAGCAACGTGCTGGGGGACGACGCCGGAATTATACCGGTGACGTATATGAACTCTGCCGCCAATCTCAAGGCATTCTGCGGGCGCAACGGTGGTATCGTCTGCACCTCGTCGAATGCTCCCGCCGTCATTCGATGGGCTTTTAAACAGGGCAAGCGTGTTCTGTTCTTCCCTGACGAGCACCTGGGACGCAACACCGCGCTCAAATACGGCATTTCTGAGCAGCAGATGGCCGTCTGGAATCCCAAAGATCCCATGGCCTTCGACGACGCCGAAGAGGAGATCGAGCGGGCGAAGATTATTCTCTGGAAAGGCTACTGCACTACACACATGCGCTTCAACGTACAGCAGATCGCCAGAGCGCGTGCCGAGTATCCTGGCATCAAAATCCTGGTGCACCCGGAATGTCGCCGCGAAGTCGTTGCAGCAGCCGATCTCTATGGTTCAACCGAGTACATCATCCAGCAGATAGAGCGCGCACCAGCCGGAACGCAGTGGGGGGTGGCAACCGAGATCAACCTCGTGCACCGTCTCGCCAAAGAGCACCCGGAGCAGTTCATCTTCTGCCTGGACCCCATCGTCTGCCCATGCTCCACCATGTATCGCATCCATCCGGCCTACCTCGCCTGGGTTCTGGAAGCGCTGGTTGAGGACGAGGTGATCAACCAGATCACTGTAGACGAAGAGACAGCACAATGGGCACGCGTCGCCTTGGAGCGCATGCTCGCTCTAGCAGCGTAACCAGGAATATGGCAGTAGGGGTTGGCCTCGCGCCCACCCGCAGGCCTACGGACGGATCGAGAACACGTTTCCGAGTTCGCGGGTGGGCGCGAGGCCAACCCCTTATCTGTCAACTTTTTAGTGGTCTTGTACTAGCCGCAAACCCTTATTCACCAAAAAATCTCCCTTTTATGGGGAATAGGTCCTGTAGATGCATGGCGAGCATCATATCCCCCGACATTTTGACTTTACCCATCGTGAAAGCGTTTACAGGATCTAACTTGCCCTCGGCGATAGCGAGCCAGGTTTGATCACTCATCGACATTGTAAGGTGAGTTTTATCGACTCCGCCTTTGATCAGTTGGCATGTCTGATCTGCGATTTTAAAGGCCCATTTCCCCGATCAGTGCCATGGCCTCACTACCCAGGATGCTGTGCAACTGGGAGTGGAACTCGCCGATGCGTTCCATCCGTCTGGTAATAAACTGATGCTGACTGATCCCCTGGGCCAGACCAGCAAGACCCCGTTGCGCTGCTTCATACTCTTCGTTGATCTGAGCGAGCAGTCGTGCTACTTCCGAGCGTTGTTCGTGGGTACCAGGCATAGTTGTTCCTTTCCTTCCAGGTGTAGATGACAGCGTTTCTTACGGAAGCACGCTCCTCAAAATCCACAGCCACTCAATGATTTTTGTGTCG
>WNGE01006684.1_pt1 | contig 12770 bp, 14 predicted proteins | sample 5400651 | NCBI WGS metagenome assembly WNGE01 (sample SAMN13153370, study PRJNA577476) | soil metagenome | isolation source: 60 cm soil or saprolite under grassland replicate 2 | place: USA:California | collected 2016-06-15 | reverse complement strand
ACCCCCATGCCGGCGATGTCCTCGCCCTTTACTTCGAGCCCGGCCAAAAGCCGCATCAGCACCCAGTCGAAGCCGTTCTCCTTGGGCGAGCGCGCGCAGCCGGGCGCGCCGAGCACCGGCCGGCCCTTAGCCTGCGCGATCAGCAGCAGATTGCCGGGATCGACCGGCATGCCGAAATGCCCGATGCTGCCGCCGATTTGTTCGACCGCGGCCGGAATGACGTCGCGGCGGTCGGCGATCGCCGAGGCGCCGAACACGATCACGAGCTCGGCGCCGGCGCGCAGCACCTCGTCGAGCGCCTGGGCGAGCGCGCGGCTCTCATGCGGCACGCGCCGCTCGGCGACGATCGCGGCGCCCGCGGGCGCAATGCGATCGCCGAGAATCTTCAGCGTCTTCTCGATCACCTTGTCGGCGAGGCCCGGCAGCAGGGTCGACACCACGCCGATCTTCTTCACCCGGTAGGGCGCCACCCGCACCAGCGGCTTTGCCGCATTGGCGAGGGCGACGGCGCGGTCGCGCGATCGCGCCTCGACCGCGAACGGGATGATCTTCACCGTCGCGATCATCTTGCCGGGCACGACCGGCGCGAACGCCGCAAGCGTCGCGAGCGTGATCGCCGGGTCGACGCGGTTGAGGCGACCGATCGCGGCGCGGTCGACCAGCAGCACGCCGGCCGCTTCGGCGAACAGATTGGCGCGTCCGGTGAAGGCGCGGTCGACCCGGACCAGATCGCCGGCGACCGCGGCGGCGATATCGGCCGCGGCCTCGTCCTCCGCGACATCGCCCGGCTCGATGCGCGCGACCACGATCTCCTCGATCCCGGCGGCCTGCAGCGCCGCCGTCTCGGCCTCGCCGATCCGCGTTCCCTTCTTGAGCACCAGCTCGCCCTTGCGGATGGAATGGACCGCGATCGCGCCGAGCGCCTCGGCCAGACTCATCGGGCCGAATTTCATGACACTTTCACCGCCGGCCGCCGCAAGCTCGCGGTGATCTCGCCCAGGATCGCGACCGCGATCTCGGCGGGCGACACCGCGCCGATGGCAAGCCCGATCGGGGCGCGGATGCGGGCGAGCGCCTCCTTGCTCACGCCCTGTGCCTCGAGCCGGGCGATGCGGCGCGCATGCGTTTTCTTCGAGCCGAGCGCGCCGACGTAGAAGCAATCGCGCGCGAGCGCGAAGATGAGCGCGGGATCGTCGATCTTGGGATCGTGGGTGAGCGCGACGAAGGCGGTGTAGCGGTCGACTGCCAACTGCGGCAGCGCCGTGTCCGGCCATTCGGCCAGCATCGGCACGTCGGGAAAGCGCTCCTTGGTCGCGAACGCGGTGCGCGGGTCGACGATCGCCACGTCGTAGCCCACGAGCTTCGCCATCGGCGCTAGCGCCTGGCTGATGTGCACGGCGCCGGTGATGACGAGATGCGGCGGCGGCACGTGGACCGTGAGAAACACCCGGCCTTCGCTCGTCTCCGCCACGCCGCTCTTGCCGGAGCGCAGCCGCTCTTTCAGCACGTCTTCGAGCGGATCGGCCGCGACATCGGCGGCCTTCACCAATCGCTGCGCGCCGCTTTCCACATCGGTGACGACGATCGCGGCGCGGCGTGCGGCGCGTTCGGCATTCAGCGCGGAGAGGATTTCGAGACGCATCGTTTTCCCTGAGCCGTCATCCCGGAAGCCGAGCGCAGCGAGGCGATCCGGGATCCGCGCGCGTCGTGTTCATGGGCTCCTGGTTCCGTCCGAAGCCTGCCCCGGACCCGATCCGGGGGCCGGCCCCGGAATGACTAGTCGATTTTCTCCACCAGGACGCGGATGGTGCCGCCGCAGGAGAGGCCGACGTTCCAGGCGGTCTCGTCGGCGACGCCGAACTCCAGCACCTTCGGTTTGCCGGTTTCGATCACATCGAGCGCTTCGGCGACCACCGCGCCCTCGACGCAGCCGCCGGACACCGAGCCGAGAAAATTCCCCTCCTCGTCGATGACGAGATTGGCGCCGACCGGACGCGGCGCCGAGCCCCAGGTCTCCATGACGGTCGCGAGCGCGACCTCGCGTCCGCTGCGACGCCATTCCTCGGCGGCTTTCAGGATCTCCTCGTCGCGCGCCAGCATGACTTCCTCCATTGATCGACTGTACCGGAATATGGTTGGAGCGCCGCGGTCCGGCAATGCCGGAGAATTGCCGCTCAAGCGACCTGCCGCAACCATTGCCGCGGCGGAATCGGCCGCGCCGCATCGGCGGAAAGCGCACGGCAGAGATCGGCGATGGCCTCGAGATCGTGGATCGGCCGGAACTCGTCGACGTGCGGCAGCATCGCCCGGATGCCCTTGGCCTTGGCCTCGAACCGGTCGAAGCGCAGCAGTGGATTGAGCCAGATCAGGCGGCGGCTGGACCGGTGCAGGCGATCGATCTCGAACGCGAGCTTGTCGTCCGGATCGCGCTCGAGCCCGTCGGTGATCAGCAGCACGATCGCGCCCTGGGTGAGCACGCGGCGCGCCCATTTCTTGTTGAAGCTGTGGAGCGAGGTGGCGATGCGCGTCCCACCCGACCAGTCGGGCACCGCCGAGGAGCAGGCCGCGAGTGCTTCGTCGGGGTCGCGCGATTTGAGCGCGCGCGTCACGTTGGTCAGCCGGGTTCCGAACAGGAACGTCGTCACCCGTTTGCGCGCGTCGGTGACGGCGTGCAGGAAGTGCAGAAAGAGCCGGGTGTACTGGCTCATTGAGCCGGAGATGTCGAGCAGCGCCACGATGGGCGGCATCTTGGTCTTGGGCCCGAGATATTTCAGGTCGATGAAGGCGCCGCCGGCCTTGAGGCTCGAGCGCAACGTGCGCCGGATGTCGATGATGTGGCCATGGCGATGCGGCGCGAGCCGCCGCGTCCGCAGCTCGTCGAGCGGCAGCACGAGCCGGGCGATCGCGTCCTTGGCGGCGGCGATCTCCGCGGTCGTCATCTGGGCGAAGTCTTTCTTCTGCAGGATCTCGTTCTCCGACATCGTCAGCCGCGCGTCGACCTCGATTTCGGGGTTTTGGCGCACGCGCTTGTCCTCGAGGCCGGCGAACAAGGCTTCCTGGACGCGCTGGGACGCGGGCTTGGGCGCCTCGGTCGCGGGCGCCGGCACCTGGCTCATCATCATGGCCATCAGCCGCTCGAGATAGGCGCGCTTGCGAAAGAACAGGCGGAACGCCTGATCGAACAGGATCGAGTGCTCGTGGCGCTTCACGAACACCGCATGCAGCGTCCAATAAAAATCCTCGCGGGTGCCCACCCCGGCGGCTCTGAGCGCGTCGAGCGCGTCGATGATGGTCTTCGGCCCGACCGGGATGCCGGCGGCGCGCAGCGCCCGGGCGAAATAGACGATGTTCTGCGCCAGCCGGCCGGCCTCCCTCTCCCCCTTGGGGAGAGGGCCGGGGTGAGGGGAACCGGATTGATCCATCATCGTCGGCGGATTTGCAGTTCACTCCGCGGCGCGCAGCTGCGCCCGCACTTCGTCGAGCAGCTCCTTGGCCTTGGTGCCTTCGAGCCGCGCGATGTCGTCCTGATATTTGAGCAGCACGCCGAGCGTGTCCGACACGGTGGCCGGATCGAGCGCGACGGCGTCGAGCTCGCTCAGCGCCGCAGCCCAATCGAGCGTCTCGGCCACGCCCGGCGCCTTGAACAGATCCTCCTTGCGGAGATTCTGCACGAAATGCACGATTTCCCGCGACAGGCGCTCGGCGATGCCCGGCACCTTGGCGCGCACGATGTTCAACTCGCGCTCGGCATTGGGATAACCGAGCCAATGATAGAGGCAGCGCCGTTTGAGCGCGTCGTGGATCTCCCGGGTGCGGTTCGAGGTGACGACCACGATCGGCGGATGCGCGGCCTTCACGGTGCCGAGCTCCGGGATCGTCACCTGGAAATCCGACAACACTTCGAGCAGGAAGGCTTCGAAGGCCTCATCGGTGCGGTCGAGCTCGTCGATGAGCAGCACCGGAGCGCCGGCGACGTCGGGCTCGAGCGCCTGGAGCAGCGGCCGCTTGATCAAAAATTTCTCCGAGAACACGTCCTGCGCCAGATGCTCGCGGTCCTTGATGCCCTCGGCTTCGGCGAGCCTTATCGCGATCATCTGTGCGCCGTAGTTCCATTCGTAGACCGCGGCGGCGATGTCCAAGCCCTCGTAGCATTGCAGGCGGATCAATTTGCGCCCGAGCGTCGTGGCCAAAACCTTGCCGACCTCGGTCTTGCCGACGCCGGCTTCGCCCTCGAGAAACAGCGGCCGCCCCATGCGCAGCGCCAGGAACAGCACGGTCGCGAGCGAGCGGTCGGCGAGATAGTCGGCCCTGGCGAGCAGCGACAAGGTCTCGTCGATCGAGCCCGGAAGATTGCCTGCTTTCGTTGCTTTCACGTGCCGGAGCCTGGTTTGTGCGAAGCCGTCCTGTCGGACAAGACCTCATCCGCGATCGCGAGTTCGCGACAAGCACCAATCGGCCGGCAGGGACCGCCCGCCGGCCGGCATCAACGGCAATATAGGGTCGAAAGGGTTGCGGCCCAACCCCGGACGGACGCCGGCCTCAGCCGGCCGCCTGGGCGACCGCGCGGCGCGCGAGCACGCCGACCAGATGCGCGCGATACTCGGCGCTGCCGTGAATGTCGCTGTTGAGCCCGGTCGCGGGCACCGACAGGCCGTCGAGCGACTTCGGCCCGAACCGGCGCTGCAGCGCTTCTTCGAACGAAGTCAGGCGGAACACGCCGTTGCCGGCCGCGCCGGTCACCGCGACGCGGATCTCGCGGCCGCGTTTCGACACGAACACGCCGACGAGCGCATAGCGCGAAGCCGGATTGGGAAATTTCATGTAGGCCGCCTTCTTGGGCAGCGGGAACATCACCTTGGTGATGATCTCGCCGCTCTCGAGCGCGGTCTCGAACATCCCGGTGAAGAACTCGTCCGCCGGGATGCGACGCTTGTTGGTCACGATGGTGGCGCCGAGCCCCAGCGCGGCCGCCGGATAATCGGCGTTCGGGTCGTTGTTGGCGAGCGAGCCGCCGATCGTTCCCATGTTGCGCACGTGCGGGTCGCCGATCTCGCCGGCGAGCTCGGCGAGCGCCGGCAAGTTCTCGTGCACGACGGGCGAATCGGCGACCTCGGCGTGCCGCGTCATGGCGCCGATCACGATCGACCGGCCCCTGAGCTCGATGCCGGACAGTCCCTCGATCAGCGAGAGATCGACCAGGCTGGCCGGGCTCGCCAGCCGCTGCTTCATGGTCGGGATCAGGGTCTGGCCGCCGGCGAGCAGTTTCGCGTCCTCGCTCTTGGCGAGCAGGTTCGCGGCCTGCCGCACGCTCGATGGCCGGTGGAACGTGAATGCATACATGTAGGCCTCCCTATTCCGCCGCCTTGCGGGACGCGTTGCTGCGCTGGATCGCGGTCCAGACCGCTTGCGGCGTCGCCGGCATGGCGATCTGCTCGCTGCCGATCGCGTCGGTGATGGCGTTGATGACCGCGGCCGGCGCGGCGATGGCGCCGGCTTCGCCGCAGCCCTTGATGCCGAGCGGGTTCGACGGGCATTTCGTCACCGTCACATCGACCTTGAACGACGGCACGTCGTGCGCGCGCGGCATGCAATAATCCATGTACGAGCCGGTCACGAGCTGGCCGTCCTTGTCGTATACCGCGCTTTCGAGCAGGGCCTGACCGACGCCCTGGGCGATGCCGCCGTGAACCTGGCCCTCGACGATCATCGGATTGACGATGACGCCGAAATCGTCGACCGCGGTCCAATTCACGATCTCGGTGTGGCCGGTATCGGGATCGACCTCGACCTCGCAGACGTGGCAGCCCGCCGGGAACGTGAAATTGGTCGGGTCGTAGAACGAGGTCTCTTTCAGCCCCGGTTCCAGCTCCTGGCCCGAGAACTTGTGCGCCGTATAGGCATTGAGCGCGACGTCGCCCCAGGCGACCGAGCGGTCGGTCCCGGCGACCGTGAACTTTCCGTCCTTGAACACGATGTCGCCTTCGGCGGCTTCGAGCAGGTGCGAGGCGACCTTCTTGGCCTTGGCCTCGACCTTGTCGAGCGCCTTGACGATGGCGGACATGCCGACCGCGCCCGAGCGCGACCCGTAGGTGCCCATGCCGAACTGCACGATGTCGGTGTCGCCGTGGACGATGCTGATGTTGTCGATGGCAATGCCGAGACGCTCGGAGACGAGCTGGGCGAAGGTGGTCTCGTGCCCCTGGCCATGGCTGTGCGATCCGGTCAGGACCTCGACCGAGCCGGTGGGATTGACACGCACTTCGGCGGATTCCCACAAACCCACGCCGGCGCCGAGCGAGCCGACCGCCTGGCTCGGCGCGATGCCGCACGCCTCGATGTAGGCCGACAGACCGATGCCGCGCAGCTTGCCGTCGCGCGCGGATTCCCGCTTGCGCTTGGCGAACCCCTTGTAGTCGGCGAGCTCGAGCGCCTTTTTGAGCGACGCATTGTAATCGCCGGCATCGTAGGTGAGGATCACCGGCGTCTGATGCGGGAACTGGCTGATGAAATTGCGCTTGCGCAGCTCGGCCGGATCGACGCTCATCTCGCGCGCCGCAGCCTCGACCAGCCGCTCGACCACGAAGGTCGCCTCGGGCCGGCCGGCGCCGCGGTAGGCGTCGACCGGAACCGTATTGGTGTAGACCGCGTCGACCTCGCAATAGATGTTCGGGATGTTGTATTGGCCCGAGAGTAGCGTCGCGTAGAGATAGGTCGGGACCGAGGACGAGAAGGTCGACATATAGGCGCCGAGATTGGCGATCGTCCTGGCCCGCAGGCCGACGATCTTGCCGTCGCGATCGAACGCCATTTCCGCGTGGGTGACGTGATCGCGGCCGTGCGCGTCGGACAGGAAGGATTCCGAGCGCTCGGCCACCCATTTCACCGGGCGGCCGACGCGTTTGGACGCCCACAGCGCCACGACTTCCTCCGGATAGATGAAGATCTTCGAGCCGAAGCCGCCGCCGACGTCCGGCGCGATGACGCGCAGCTTGTGCTCCGGCGCCATGCCGATGAACGCCGCGATGACCAGCCGCGCGACATGCGGATTCTGGCTGGTGTTCCACAGCGTGAAGTGGCCGGTGCCGGAATCGTATTCGCCGATCGCGGCCCGCGGCTCGATCGCGTTGGGCACCAGCCGGTTGTTGACGATCTCGAGCTTGGTCACATGCGCGGCCGATTGGAACGCCGCGTCGGTCTTGCCCTTATCGCCGAGATGCCATTGGTAGATGGTGTTCTTGGGCGCGACCTCGTGGATCTGCGCCGCTCCCGCCGCTTGCGCCTGCGCCGGATCGGCCGCCGCCGGCAGCACTTCGTAATCGACGTCGACCTTCTCGGCGGCGTCCTTGGCCTGCGCCAAGGTTTCGGCGATGACCACGGCAACGGGGTCGCCCACGTGGCATGCCTTGGTTTGCGCCAGCGCCGGATGCGGCGCCATCTTCATCGCGGTGCCGTCCTTGGAATGGATCATCCAACCGCAGATCAGGTTGCCGAGCTTGTCGCCCGCGAGATCCGCGCCGGTGAGCACCGCCAGCACGCCCGGCATCTTGCTCGCCGCGCCGGCGTCGATGCCCTTGATGCGGGCATGCGCATGGGGCGAGCGGACGAAACAGGCAAGGGTCTGGCCGGGTCGGTTGACGTCGGCGGTGTAGTGGCCCTTGCCGGTGATGAATCTCAGGTCTTCTTTGCGGCGCACCGTCGCGCCGATGCCGGTCGCGCTCATGCTTTCCTCCCGAGCCGAAACGGACCGCTACTCGGCGGCCTTCTGCGTCACGCCTGCGCCCGAGCCCATCGCGCGGGCGCCGGCCGCGATCGCCTTGACGATGTTGTGATAACCGGTGCAGCGGCACAGATTGCCTTCGAGCTCCCAGCGAATGGTTTGCTCGTCGAGATCGTGGCCTTTGCGGTTCACGATATCGACCGCCGCCATGATCATGCCCGGCGTGCAGAAGCCGCACTGCAGGCCGTGATTGTCGCGGAAGGCCTCCTGCATCGGATGCAGCTGCTCGCCGTTGGCGAGGCCCTCGATCGTGGTCACCTTGGCGCCTTCGAGCTGCCAGGCGAACGCCGTGCAGGATTTGATCGCGCGACCGTCGACATGGACGACGCAGGCGCCGCATTGGGAGGTGTCGCAACCCACATGGGTGCCGGTGAGGCGCAGCTCCTCGCGCAGGAATTGGACGAGCAGCGTGCGCGGATCGATGTCGGCGGTGACGGGCTTGCCGTTCACCGTCATCGAGACGGCGGGCATGAGTTTCCTCCTCGAAATGCGGGCCGATGGCCCCTTATTCTGACGCCGACGGGCATCTGCCGCGGCGTTTGTGACCAATTCGTGCCGTTTTCGCCTGGAATTTGAACTTTGACCCGCCAAGTCTGAACCCCGAGCACGCGTGCGGTCAAGGGAATTGGCCGGCCGGGCCGGGCTCGGAACTCGCCCCCGGCGGGCTTTATGACACCGCCTGGGCGAAATTTGCGAAGAACTGATCCGCCATCTTTTTGGCCGCGCCGTTGACGAGGCGCTGCCCCAATTGGGCGAGCTTGCCGCCGATCTGCGCATCGACGTGGTAGGCAAGCTGCGTGCCGCCGCCGTCCTTCGGCGTCAGCGCCACCGTGGCGCCGCCCTTGGCAAAACCCGCCACGCCGCCGTCGCCTTCCCCGGAGATGCGATATCCGTTCGGCGGATCGAGATCGCTCAGCCGGATCTTGCCTTTGAACCTGGCCTTGACCGGCCCGATCTTCGTGACCGCCACCGCCTGAAATTCGGTATCGGACAATTTCTCCAGGGATTCGCAGCCCGGGATGCAGGCTTTCAGCACTTCGGCATCGTTGAGCTTGGCCCAGACCACCTCGCGCGCCGCGGGCAGCTGAACCTCGCCGTCCATGACCATGGCCATTGGCATCGCCTCCCTGCTCGGATCCTCGATCATAGCACGCGGAAGGTCTCAATTAAGTGAATTCAAAGGGTTGCGGCGCAAAACTGCGCAAATGCGCATATTGAGCCTAAAGGGTTTTTCACGACGGTTACAAATTGGCCGGGGGTAAATTGAATGAACCGCCCCAAGCAAGCTCTACAGCGCGCAGTGTTTCAGCATTTTGATCTCCGTGCACGGCCCGGCGTGTTCGCATTCCATCCTGCCAATGGCGGCTGGCGGTCGCGGGTCGAGGCCGCAATTCTGAAGTCCCTAGGCGTTCGCGCCGGCGTGCCTGATGCCGGGCTCAAAGCCCCTGGTGGCCGTCTTACCGCGATCCAGAAGGCCGTGCACGACGCCATGCGTGCGGCCGGTGCCATGGTGGCGACCGCCACAGGTCTCGACGAGGCGCTCATACAGCTTGAAGCGTGGGGGCTCCTTCGGGGCACAGTGGGCCTTCCTAGCGCTGGGATGACGGGGACGCTGGCATGAGCTCGGCCGTACCGGCGGCCTGCCGTAGCCCAGATCCTTCAAAGGGGAGGCGGGTGCCGCCAACCACCGCACCTACCGGGGACGATTTGAGAGGCTGATATGAGCGCCCGAGGCCCCGAGCTGCCGCCGGACATCATCTTTGATGTTGACCCCGCCCCTATGCAAAAAGCCGCCTATGGCGATGTAAAACAATTGCCTCCCCAAAATGTAAAACAATCTGGCCCAGCTACGGAGGTGGAGATGTTAAACAAATCCGAGAATGTAAAACAACTCGACGATCCAGATGTAAAACACCCGCGCCTATCCTTTCTCGGTGTTCGCATCCCCTCGGGATTGCTCGACACAATCGATAGATTAGCCACGAAAAGCCACCGTTCGAGATCGGACCTCATTCGCGAGCTCTTGCAATCCGGCCTCGATGCAAAACATCAGGGGCGAAGATGAAAACCTGGGCCGATGTAAAACAAAAACGCAAACGCATCCTGGTCGAGCACCTCCGCCTGCCTCAGCGCATTATCGATATCAACGAACTGCTCCACCTCGGCCTGCTCCGAGAACAAACCAGATCCATCTCAACCGACTTCCGCTTCCCCGCTCTGACTGGCTTCCGAGCCGATCGATATGCCATCCAGGTGAAATTCCCCCAGAAAGAATGGCTGCGTATCGCCTTGCAATGGACCGCCTGTCCCCACCTCCGCCAAGGCCCAAGACTCGGTCGTAGCTATCCATGGAAACCTTGGATGCTATGTCCATGCTGCCGGAGACGGGCCGGTAAAATCTATTTGGGTCGAGATTTCGCAGCGTGTCGAACCTGCTGCGGGCTGCGTTACGTCAGCCAAACTCTCGGATACAATGCCAAACGCCACCGGCAGGCCCTGAAGATCCGTCTGCGGCTGGGCGGCAAACCGGTCATCGGAGCCCCCTTTCCAAAATGCCCCGAGGGAATGCCCAGACGAACCTACGACCGCATGCGTGCACGCGCAGAACAGCTCGAACTGCCCCTGCGCACAGGTCGCTATCGCAAGTACTGGTCATGGCGTAGGCCGGAATATCCAATTCTCATTCGAATCCCGAGGATTTAGAAAACCAAGGAGCCGCCGACCGAACAGCGTGCCGCGACCGCCCGTGTCCGGCCGCTGTCCGGAACCCACCCCAGGCAGAAATCGCCGTCAGCGAGTCAGCCTGCGTCATGGCGTCCTATTCGGGGCGCCTGCGCGGCCCGTTCTCATGACCAAGCACGCCGGTTGGTGTCTCCAAACCGCACAGAAGCGCGGCACGGAGTCGAACGATGAAGGCCTGCCGTTCAATCTTCCGGCGCGAATGCAAGACCTCGGACGCGATCGGATCCTGGTCAATAAGCTTGGATCGACCGGTGTGGCTCGCCATGCCGGGGTTGTTCGCGTAGCCCACGCCAACCTACGCCGCCGCGGGGTGCGACTGGTCCTTATCTTCGGCACGATCGGCCAGTCTGGCCCAAAGCTCGGCCATGCGGATCATCTGGTCTCGAATGGCCGGGCTGCGCGCCGCCTCGGCTAGGTTGAGGCAGTCCAAGGCTGCCTGATGCTATTTGCGAGAGGAATAATCCATATTGGCCTCCCGATCCGGCCGCCCCGAGTTCGACCGTTAGCAAGATCAAGCAGCCAACGAGGAATCGTGAAAATTGGTTCCGACTAGGCGAGAGGGTCTTGTGATACGCTCCCAATACCGCTCGGCACAGCGAGGCGACACTCACCGCCGAGCGGCAGGCCCCCGGCCGAGTATGAGCATCCCTCTGGACCCGGCCGGGGCGCCCGGTCACTCGCGGGAGGAAACCATGCGCAAAGTGCTGATCATGGGCTTTTTGACCGCAGGAATGACGCTCGCACTGCGCCCTGGCCTTCTCGCAAGGCACAGGCGGTGGCACCGGTCCGACTCCGGGGCTTGCAACGCCCCCGTTGCCACAGCCGCGTCCAGGCTTTGCGGAAGGCGGCGGCGAGGCCCCTATCGGACACCGTCAGCCGACCGCGAAGGATGTGCCCCAGAACGAAAACAGCGCAATCGAGGCGGTAGACGAATCGGACAAAGAGCTCAATCGCAAGCTCAACATCTGCCGCGGCTGCTAGCGGATTGCTACCGCTGAGCCCGGCGTCGGCACCAGGTGGCCCGCGACACCCCTTCAGCCTTCCCAGCCTGGAAAATGCCCACTGAGGGGGCCTTACGGCGATCCTTCTAGGGCACGATAGACCGATGCTCGGCCGATGCCGAGCCTCTCGGCGATCGCCGATGGCCCAAGTCCCTCCGCCCTAAGCTGCGCTACTGCTGCCCGATCGATGCTCGGCTTACGACCCTTGTAGGCCCCTGCCGCCTTCGCCCTGGCGATCCCCTCAAGCTGCCGCTCTCGTCGCAGGTTGGTCTCGAACTCGGCGAACACCCCCAGCATGTCGAGAAAGCATTTCCCGGCTGCGGTGCTGGTGTCGATCGGCTGTTCCGTAGCCTTCAGGGCCACACCTCGAGCCCGCAGAGCCCGGACGATGTCCTGCAGGTCTCCGATAGAGCGGGCCAGCCGATCGATCCTGGTGACCATTAGAATGTCACCGGGGCGGAGAAAGTCGAGAACGGTCTGAAGCTCCGCTCGTCCTTCTGTTGTGGTGCCGCTGCGCTTTTCCGAACGAATGACCTCGCAGCCTGCAGCTTTCAGGGTCGTGACTTGGATTGCGAGATCCTGGTCGGTGGTGCTCACTCGCGCATAGCCGATGGTGGTCATGTCTATCCCCCGTGTCTCGTTTGGGTGTGCCTTGTCTCGAAATTCTGAAACCGATTTATTTGAGACGTTTTTGGTGTCTCAGGTGTGCGTCCTGCTGGCGTACCCTATTGACGCGACCGCTGTGCCTTGAGGTGTTCACGCCAGAGTTTTCGCAGGTGGGTCTGGCGCTTGCTTTGCAGATTAATGCCTCGAAGCCAGCTCTGCCTGACCAGTTGTCTCGAGACACCTGCGAGCTGGGCGATCTCTAGGTAGTTGGCGACTTCGCCCTTGTTCGCGAGCTCGATCGCGACCCTCCGGGCAACGGTATGGTCTTTGGGCATTTCAGATGGCTCCGAGCCAATTGGTAATCCAGACGATGAAAGCGACCAGGGCGCAGAGACGTTCGTGTCCTGGCAATGAGTGCAAGGATCTCGGTCCGCGATAAAGGCATGGCACAGTCACTCTTCGAGCTGCCCGATGACGATCACGTAGCGATATCGTCCCCGGACCTGCTTGCGCACGATATTGGGATGCTCGCCTTCGAGCACTTCGCCGGTAGCGAACAGGTCATCGAGCGCCTGGTTGGCTTCCTCAATTGTCTTGTGTGTTGAAAATTCGTATTGCATTGCCCGTCCCCCGTTCACGTAATT
>WNGE01006679.1_pt1 | contig 12772 bp, 15 predicted proteins | sample 5400651 | NCBI WGS metagenome assembly WNGE01 (sample SAMN13153370, study PRJNA577476) | soil metagenome | isolation source: 60 cm soil or saprolite under grassland replicate 2 | place: USA:California | collected 2016-06-15 | reverse complement strand
GCGCTCGCCCCGCTGATCGAGGTGGCCGTGCGGATCAAGGCCGGGGTGGTCGGCTGCGACGAGCGCGACGCCGGCCGGCGGGCGGTCCTGAACTACGGCCACACGCTCGGCCACGCCCTCGAGCGCCTGGCGGGCTACCGGGATCTGCGGCACGGTGAGGCGGTGGCGCTGGGCATGGTGTTCGCGGCCCGGGTGGCCGAGTCGACCGGGCTGGCCGGGCCTGGCCTGGTCGAGGGCCACGTCGCGCTGCTGCGAGCGGCGGGGCTGCCGGCCGGGGGCGTCGACCTGGACCCGGACGCGGTGCTCGAGGCGATGGCGACCGACAAGAAGCACGGCGGTACCGCCGGGCTCCGGCTGGTGCTGCTCAGCGCGCCCGGCAAGGCGGAGCTGGTGCCGGCGCCGGACCGCGCCCTGCTGGTCGAGGCGGTCCGCTGGCTGGCCCGCGACCCCGCCCCCGGAGGGGTCCGGGGAACCCCAGGGGGGTGCCCCGGTGGGCCGGGAGGGGTCCGGGGAACCCCAGGGGGGTGCCCCGGTGGGCCGGGCGAGGTCTGGTGAGCCGCGTCTGGGAGCGCAGCGGATCGGGGCCGCCGGTGCTGGTCGTGAACGGACCGAACCTGGGCGCGCTCGGCCGTCGCGACCCCGGCCACTACGGCGCCCTCGACCTGGACGCGGTCATGTCGCGGCTGGTCAAGCTCGCCGCCGAGCTGGAGCTCGCGGTCGAGGGCCGGCAGTCCGACCACGAGGGCGAGGTGGTCGAGGCGCTGCTGGCCGCCCGCGGGCGCGGCGTGGTGGCGGCGCTGCTCAACCCCGGCGCGCTCGCCCACACCTCCTACGCCGTGCGCGATGCCGTTGAGGCCGCCGGCATCCCCGTCGTCGAGGTGCATCTGTCCAACGTGCACGCGCGCGAGCGCTGGCGGCACCGGCTGGTGATCGCCTCGGCCAGCGCCGGCGTGATCGCCGGCCTTGGTCCGCTGAGCTACGAGCTGGGCCTGCGCGCCGCCGCCGAGCTGGCCAGCCGCGCCCGCAGGGGTCCGCCTTCCGGCCAGGCGGCAGAGCAGGCAAGATAGCCTGGGCGGAACCGAGCGGAGGACTGAGGGGGGCCATGGCGGGAGACGACCGGGACAGGCACTGCCTGCGACGCCGGGCGCTCCACGCGCGTCTCGCCCACGCGGACCTCGCGGCCCTGCTGGTGACCAGACCGGCGAACGTGCGCTACCTGACCGGCTTCTCCGGCAGTTGCGGCGCGGTCCTGCTGCTGCACGACCGCACGCTGTTCTTCACCGACCGCCGCTACGAGCAGCAGGCATCCGAGCGGGTCGAGGAGGCGGAGCTGGTGCTCGCCCAGGCCGGCCTGATCGCCGCGGTCGTGAGCGTGGTGGCCCCGCTCGACGAGGGACTCGGCTTCGAGCCGGCCGGTCTGACCTGGGGCGACGGCCAGCGGCTCCGGGCGAGCCTGCGGGGTCGGCCGGTGGTGCCCGCGCCGCCGCTCGTCGAGGAGCTGCGCGAGGTCAAAGACGAGACGGAGCTTGCAAGCATGGCCGAGGCCGCCCGGCTCGGCACCGAGACCCTCGCGGAGCTGCTCGGCGCGCTCCGTCCGGGCGTGACCGAGCGCGAAATTGCGGTCGAGCTGGAGGTCGGCATGCGCCGGCGGGGCGCCGACGGCCTCGCCTTCGACCCGATCGTCGCGTTCGGCGAGCAGGCGGCCGAGCCCCACCACCGCCCGGGCGGCCGCCCGCTCCAGCGGGGCGACCTGGTCAAGCTGGACTTCGGCGCGCGGGTCGACGGCTACTGCTCGGACATGACCCGCACGATGGTCCTCGGGCGGGCCTCCGACCGCCAGCGCGGACTGTACGAGGTGGTGCGGCGGGCGCAGGCTTCGGGGCTGGCGGCCCTGCGCCCGGGGGTGAGCTGCGCGGCCATTGACCACGCCTGCCGAGCGGTGGTGGCCGAGGCGGGCCTGGCCGACGCCTTCAGCCACCCGACGGGCCACGGGGTCGGCCTGGAGGTCCACGAGGCGCCAAAGGTGCGAGCGGGCGCCAGTGGTAGGATCGCCGCGGGAACAGCCGTGACCGTGGAGCCTGGTGTCTACCTTCCCGGCTTCGGCGGCGTCCGGATCGAGGACCTGGCGGTGGTCCGTCCTGGCGGTCACGAAGTGCTGACCACCGCGACCAGGGAGCTTCTCGAGCTGTAACCGACGAGACGTGGCGGCCGGGCGCCGGTGCCCGCCGACCGGAGGAGAGCAGCAATGCCGACCACCAACGACCTGAAGAACGGCATGACCCTGAACATCGACGGCGACCTCATGAACGTCGTCGAGTTCCAGCACGTCAAGCCGGGCAAGGGCGGCGCGTTTGTGCGCACCAAGCTGAAGAACGTGAGGACCGGCCGCGTGCTGGACAGGACCTTCCGGGCCGATGAGCCGGTCGACGTCGCCATCCTCGAGAAACGCGAGATGCAGTTCCTGTACCGCGACGAGACCGGCTTCCACTTCATGGACACCGAGACCTACGACCAGGTCCCGGTCGAGCCCGACGCCGTGGGCGGCGCCGCCAAGTACATGGTCGAGGGCTCAGCGCCGTACCTGACCTTCTACGAGGGCCGTGCCCTCGGGGTCGAGCTGCCGGCCGCGGTCGAGCTGGAGGTCCGCGAGACGGAGCCCGGCCTCAAGGGCGACCGGGTGTCCGGCGCGACCAAGCCGGCCACGGTCGAGACCGGCGCGGTCGTGCAGGTGCCGCTGTTCGTCGAGGTCGGGGACCGGATCAAGGTCGACACCCGCAGCGGCGATTACCTGACGCGCGTGCAGTGACGTCGGGCCGACCGGACGGCCGCGCTTCCCGGAGGGACGCTTCCATGAGCGCGGCCGCGCCAGGGTTCGGGAGCCGCTCCGCCGCAAGGCGGCGTGCACTGGAGGTGCTGTACCAGGCCGACCTGCTCGAGCAGCCGATCGCCACGGTGCTGGCCCGCGAGCTGAGCGACCCGCTGCGGCGGCCCGACGCCTACACGGTCGAGCTGGTCACCGGCGTCGAGCGGCGGCACGAGGAGCTGGACAGCCGCATCAGGGCCGCGGCCGAGCGCTGGGCGCTCGAGCGGATGCCGCTGGTCGACCGGAACCTGCTCCGGCTCGGCGCCTTCGAGCTGCTCGAGCGGGTCGAGGTCCCGACCGCGGTCGTCCTGGACGAGGCGATCGAGCTCGCCAAGCTCCTGTCCACCGACGATTCCGGCCGCTTCGTCAACGGCGTCCTCGGCCGCATCGCGCGCGAGGTCCGCGGCGGGTAGGAGGAGGCTGCAGCGCCGCGAATGTGGTTTGATTGCCGCCGTGTCCGAATCGCCTCCTCGACATCTCACACCAGAGCGGCGGCGCTATGGCGTCTCGCCCCGCCGGTGGCTGGCCGCCGGCGGTGTCGCCGCGGTGCTCGCGTCCGGAGCCGTCGTGACTGTCGTGGTGGTGCGCGGCCCCCAGGCGCGGCACGCGGCAGTGGTCCCGCTGCTCTCCGGCGCCTCCACGGTCCTGCCGACGGTCCTGCCGACCACGCCGCCAGCGCCGGCGCCGACGACCAACGGCTCCCGCCCGGCGCCGGGCGCAACGGCCGGGGCCGGGGGCCCGCCGCGCCAGCCGCGCCCGTCACAGACCGTCCCGGCCCGGCCCCTGAGCGGCCTGCTCCCCAATGGTGGGTTCGAACGCGATCTCAGTGGCTGGGGCGTGCTCGGCGGCGGTCACGTCGACCGGGTCGCCGTTGCCCACGCGGGCGGCTGGGCCGTGCGCATCCGCACGGACCACCCGCCGCCAGGACGGCCCGGGTCCACGCAGCCCGGCATCCTCGCCGCCAACGCCGTCCAGGCCGAGCAGGGCCGCAGCTACGAAGCCAGCGCCTGGATCCGCGCGAGCCGCCCTGGGACCGAGGTCACCCTCGCGCTGCGCGAGTACGGCGCCGCCGGAGAGACCGGCGCGGACGTGACCGGGATCACGCTGCCGGACAAGGACTGGCACGAGGTCGCCGTGGTCCACCAGGTCCACCAGCCAGGCACCCGGCTCGGCCTGGAGCTGACCGTCACCAACCTCCGCCCTGGTGGCGACCTCCTGGCCGACCAGCTCAGCATCACGGCTCCGTAGCCCGTTCCCCGTGCCCGGCCCGGCCCGGTTCGCCTACGCACAACTCTCGATCATCAATTGGTTCCTGGTTTTCCTATTGTTGGCCGCACGCAACCTGGCCGGACGCGATCTGCCTCGCCCGCCAGATGCGGAAGCGACAGGGGGACCTGGAGGGGGCGGACATGCGGAGGCTCACACGCTGCCTGATCGTTGCGGCCGGCACGATTGCGGTCGGCCTCGCGCTGCTCGCCGCCCCCTCCTCGGCCGCCTCGGCCGAGATGTACCTCGGAATCCGCAACCTCGACTGCTCGGGCGTGACCGTGGGCGGCAGCGGCCTGCCGGCGAGCACGGAGCTTTCTGTGGCGCTCCTCGACAGCGCTCACCCGCGCGAGATCGAGCGCCGGTCGGTGGCCACCTCCGCGAGCGGGACGTTCACGTGGCGGGCGGACGTGTCGCTCACCGGGCTCCGCTCGGTGCGGGCGGTCGTGACCCGGCCGGGACTGGCCACCCCGGTCGCCTGGACCGAGCACGTGGTCCCGAGCGCGTGCCCCCTCGCCTACACCGGCTCGGGCCGCGTCCTGCCGCTGGTGGGCTTCTCGCTCAGCTCGGTCGCGCTCGGCTTCCTGCTGCTGACCGCTCTCTCCTACAGGGGCCGCCACCTCGCCTTCCACCGGAGCGGCCAGCTCCCCGTGCGCTGATCCGGCAGGCGCTGACTGACCTCGGTTCCCGGCGCGGGAACCGAGGTCAGCGCTGGTAGAAGTTGCGGACCCACCGGTGCCGCCGCAGCGCGGTCAACGCGGCCGGGTCCAGGGGTCTGGCGTCGCTCACGGCCGTGTTGCGCTCGACGTTGCGCACCGACCGCATGCCAGGGATGACGCAGGTCACGGCCGGGTTGCTGAGCACGAAGCGCAGCGCGGTCGACGCCACCTCGTCCTCGGCCAGGCCGAGGTCGGCCCGGAGAGCCTCGACCCGGCGGTGCACCTCGTCCCTGCGGTCGCCACGGAAGTAGCGGTTGCGGAAGTCACCGTCGGGGAATGTGGTGTCGGGCCTGATCCGGCCGGTGAGGCCACCCTCGTCCAGCGGCACCCGCACGATGACGCCGACGCCGCGCTCCTGGCACAGCGGCAGGAGGACGTCCTCCGCGCCCGGGTCGAACACGTTGTAGATGACCTGAACGGTGTCGACCAGGCCGCTGCGGACCAGCTCGGTGGCCGAATCCGGCCGGTAGGCGTTGACCGACACCCCGAACCGGCGGATCTTGCCCTCGGCCTTCAGCTTCCCGACGGTCGCCGCCCAGTCGCCGCGGCCGAGCCACTCGTCCTGCCAGACGTGGAACTGCAACAGGTCGACGGCGTGCAGGCCGAGCTGCTCGAGGCTGGTCTCGGTGCAGGCGCGGACGTGGTCGCCGGGGAAGACCTCGTCGGGGTGAAGGCCCTCCGGTGCCGGGAGCACGCCGTTGGCGGGCGGCACCTTGGTGGCGACGTGGACCCGCGCGTCGGCCCGGCCGCGGACGACGGCACCGACCAGCCGCTCGGAGTCGCCGTACCCCCGGGCGGTGTCGACGAAGTTCACGCCCAGGTCGATGGCCCGGTGAAGGGCACGGGTCGACTCGTCGTCGTCCGCCCCCACCCATCCGGAGCGGCCGATCCCCGCCGCCCCGAAACCGATCTCCGACACCTGCGGACCTGAGCGCCCCAGCGGCCGGTAGCGCACGCGCGGCCCCCCTTTGGTCACGGCGTCCGGATCCCTACCGCTGTCGATGGTAGGGTCCGCTGCCGTTCCACGGCCAGCTTCGGGACATCCTCCTTGGCCGCCTCAACAGCGACTGGCGGCCGGGTGACGAGCTCTCTTCCGAGAACGAGCTGGATGCCGGTTGCTTTGCTGGATTACAGTTCGGGCAGATCAGGGAACCAGTCGTCGGCCGCGTACTCCCGGCGCGCTTCCGGTCGGCGCAGGTCCGGGACCTCGACGGGGACGCTCCCAGCCAGGCAGGAGCGCATCGCCTGGATGCCGGCGATGGACAGGTCCACGCCGAAGTGCACGTCCTGGTCAGGTGCCTCTCCTTGCCGGACCGCGCTGGCGAAGTCCCGCAGCATCAGCGTCTCGGCCACGCCGTCGCCCAGCGGGTCGGCGGTGGTGGCGGGAAACTCCGGCGGCCAGGGCAAGAAGACCTCCTCGGCCGGCCCGTCCTCGGCGTCGCGGACCACGCGGAGGGCGCGGGTGTCGCCGTGGCGTAGGTTCTCCATCAAGCCACGGTCGCCGTGGATTCGCACCCACGACCGCTGGCCGACGGCAAGAAAGCCGTGCAGCGCCTTGAAGACCGCGCCATTGCTCAGGCGTACCACCAGCAGGGCCGCCCATCCCCTGCCCTGGCGGGCCCGCTCCAGCGCCTCTGGCCCTCTGACGGTCGGCACCACGAACCCGCTCACCCGCACCGGCCGGGTTCCGGTGACCGCGGTGACCGGGGCCAGCGAGTGGGTGCAGTAGTAGGTCGCGGGCGTGCGGGCACGCCAGTGGGCTCGGTCGTTGGCGAACCAGGCGAGGTCGGGGTGGGAGTCCAGGTACTCGGCTTCGGCGTAGCGGACCTCGCCGATGTCGCCGGCCTGGTAGCGGCGCCGCATCTCCCGGCTGAAGGGGGTGTAGGGGTAGTTTTCGGCGAACATGTACACGCCGCTGGACCGCGCGGCGGCCTCCACCAACGCGACGCCCTCGCCGAGCGTGCGGCAGGCGGCCGTCTCCGACAGCACGCTCAGGCCTCGGTCCAGGGCGCGGATCGCGACCGGTGCGTGCCGGTCGAAATCGTTGGCGAGGATGGCGGCGTCCATGGCGTGCTCCAGGAACGGCTCAACGTCCTGGTAGCCTGCGGCGCCCAGCGCCTGGGCGAACTGCGCGCGGCGTTGGTCGTCGCGCTCGCACACCGCCACCACCTGCATCCCGGCCTGCTTTGCGAGGCGGGCCAGGGCGGCACCTCGTCGCAGGCCGAGCACACCGACCCGAAGGGACCTACCCATCTGTCCGCCCCCTGGCCCGACGACCCGACCGCGGCAGCCTGGCAGGCCGCACGGCAGCCAGGCAACTGGATTCCTCCCTCGCCATGTGTTCCCCTCAGGCGAGCGGAACCTCGACGGCGACGTCGAGCTTCGAGTAGTACGCCTCCACCTGCCCCGCGCCGTACTTGGCCCGGAACTTCTCGACGACGTCGTGCACCTTGGCGGCATCCGTGACCGGCGCCGCCATCGTGCTGTGCTGCGCTCCGTTGGCGGCCAGGCGGGTCGTCGGCGTCTTCAGCAGATTCCTGAACCAGTCGCTGTCCGATCCCCGCACGGGAAGCAGGTAGAGCTTCTCGCCCTCCCGGACGAACCACACGGGATGGGAGATCGCACGGCCGGACCTCCGACCGGTGACGGTGATCTCGATCTCGCCGGTGCTCTCCAGGGCCCTCTCAAAGTCTGCGAGCGCCATTGGATCCTCCTTGCGGGTCTGGTCTTGAAGGACAGCTTAAGTCTGCGTGCTGGACGAGGCATTAGCCCAGGAGGCAAGCTCGACCCGCCCTGACCGGCCCCGCGTCGCTGTCGGTCATCACGACCACCTTCGCCGAAGGGCCCGAGCGCAACCGTGCCCTGGGCGTGTGGAGCGCGGTGCTGGCCAGTGGCGGCGCCCTCGGCATGCTGGCCGGCGGGCTGGCGCTGGCCGCGCTGGGCCTGGCGCTGCTCGGCCGTATCCACTCGGGGGGCAGCTACCCCGCCGACGTGCTGGGCCCGGTCGTGCTGCTCGGCCTGGGGATGGGGATGACCTTCATGCCGCTGACCGCCAGCGCCGTGGCCGGGGTGCCGCCCGCCGACCAGGGGCTCGCCTCCGGCCTGCTCCAGACCGCCCAGCAGCTCGGCGTCGCCCTCGGCCTGGCCGTGCTGACCAGCGTCGCCACGGCCACGACCCAGGGCCTGCTCGGCCACCGCGGCGGCCCGCCCGACCCGACCGCCATCCAGGTCGCGCTCACCAGCGGCTACGCCGCCGCGCTGCGCGTGGGCGCGCTGCTGTCCCTGGCCGCGGCGGCGCTCACGATCCTCGTCCTCCCGCCGCGCCACCCCGCGCCCACCGGATTCCCGAACCGACTGTCCGAGGAGTGATCATGAGCGCATTCACCAGCGCCGAGCTGACCTACCTGCAGGCCGAGCGCCGGCTCGCCCGCCTGGCCACCGTCGGCCCGGACGGCATCCCGCACATCGCCCCGGTCGGCATGTGGAGCCTCGACCCCGAAACCGGGATCGTCGAGGTCACCGGCCACGACTTCGCGGGCACCAAGAAGTTCCGCGACGAAACCGGCCATGGCCGCCACAACGCCCGCGACGTCCGGTAGAGCGGCGGTCATGCATCCCCGTGCCCGCGCGGCCGAGGCGCGTGCGCTGACCGCGGGCGCTGACCGCGTGCGCTGATGCTGGCTAATGCTGGTGGTCGCCGGTTGCGTGCAGCAGGTCGCGCATGAGGTCGCGCAGGCGCTCCAGCTCGCCGGTGGCGAGGGTGGCGTCCAGTCCGGCGACGTCGCCGATCCCGACCACGAAGGCGTTGGGGTTGGTGGACTTGAGCCGGCGGGCGATCGACTGCGGGCGCGGGCCGGCGGCACTGGCGTCAAGGACCAGGAAGCGGGCGCGGCGCTCGACCGCCTCGCGGTAGGCCGCCTCGGGCTCGGCCGCCTCCCCGACGACCTCCCACTCGGCCGTGACCGCCGCCCGTCGCAGCTCGAGGCGGCGCTCCCGCTCTGCGGCGGCGACGACGATGCGGACAGCGGTGCACACGGGGATCAACTCCTCGGACGGTCGGCTGGGCTGGGCGGCGGTTGGGCGGCGGGCGGTCCCCGGCCCGCCCGTATGCTACCTGCAAGGCACCACGAGCTCCGGCCGGAAGGAAGGAGGCGACAGGCCATGTCCCGGCTTGCTCCGCCGCTCGCCCTGCCGCCGGTCGCGCTGCCGCCGGTCGCGCTGGTCGCGCTGGTCGCGCTGGTCGCCGGGGGCTGCGTGGGCGGATCGCCCGAGGGCACGGGCCGTCCGCCGGCGCCGGCGGCCAGAGCGGCGCGCGTGCTGGTGCTCAGCAGGACCGCCGGGTTCCGGCACGCCTCCATTCCCGCGGGCGTGGCGGCGGTCCGGCGGCTCGGCGAGGAGCACGGCTTCGTCGTCGAGGCGACCGAGGACGCCAGCAGGATCAGCGACAGCGGGCTCGCGCCCTACCGCGCGGTGGTGTTCCTGAGCACGACCGGCGACTTCCTCGACAGTGCGGAGCAGGCTGCGCTCCAGCGCTTCGTGCAGCGCGGAGGCGGCTGGGTCGGCGTCCACGCCGCCGCCGACGCCGAGTCCGGCTGGCCCTGGTACGGCGAGCTGGTCGGTGCCCGGTTCGCGCGCCACCCCGCGGTCCAGCCGGCGACCATCCACGTGGCCGACCGGCGTCACCCGGCCACGGCGTCGCTCCCGGCAAGCTGGGCCCGCACCGATGAGTGGTACGACTTTCGCGGCAACCCGCGTGGCCGCGTGCACGTGCTGGCCACCGTGGACGAGTCCACCTACCAGGACGGCGGCATGGGCGCCGACCACCCGGTCATCTGGTGCCACACGGTCGGCTCGGGCCGCGCCTTCTACACCGCCCTCGGCCACACCACCGAGAGCTTCAGCGAGCCCCTCTTCCTCGACCACCTCCTCGGCGCAATCCGCTGGACCTCCGGCCTCGCCCCCGGCGACTGCCCTCCCGGCCGATAGCCAGCGGCGCCCTGAGCATGGTTTCCCTCATTGAATGGGGACTGCGCTGTGGCGGGGGTGGCCGGGCGGGTGTCCATTTCTCCGCTCCGGCTGCGCCCGCACTTCAGTCGCTGCGAAATGGACACCCGCCCGGCCGTCCACGGTCACCGTCCCCGCCTGCGGGACGACGGCGGCGTCCCCGGCCGCTGGTGCTTCGCGCCGCGATGGTCGTGGTGATCTCGGATGTCGCCGCGAGGTCGCGGATCGAACTGGCTGACCCAGCGTGCCTGGCAGACCTGTGCGAGGCGGCGCCGATGGTCACGGGCAGCGTCGCGTCGCGGTGCTGGCCGTGGCGATGGCACCCGCGGTGGTCGGTCCCGTCACTGTGGACGGGCCGGGCGGGTGTCCCCTCGGAGCGACTGAAGTGCGGGCGCAGCCGGAGCGGACGAGGGGACACCCGCCCGGCCCACCCCGCCAAGGCGCAGGTCAGGTCCCCTGAGCAAGCGAGAAGCCGCATCCTCAGCACCCACGGAACGCACTTGACCCCCGGGGGCAGCGGAGAGAGGCGCTCGACGGCGTGCTGCCACGACCGCCGGGGGGCTTATCCCTTCACCGCGCCCATCGTGAAGCCCTGCACGAAGCGGTCCAGGAGGAAGTTGTAGACCAGGGCCACCGGGACGGCGACGATCACCGCCGACGCCATCAGTGACTGCCAGAAGAACACGTCGCCGCGGACCAGGTTGGTGGGCACCCCGACGCTGATGGTCATGCGGTCGGAGCTGGCGACGAACGCGAGCGCGTAGATGAACTCGTGCATCGTCAGGGTGAACGCGAACACCACCACCGTGAAGATCCCCGGCAGGGCCAGCGGCAGCACGGTGCGCACGAACGCCTGGAGGCGGCTGTAGCCGTCCACCCGGGCCTGCTCCTCGATGTCGCGGGGGATCGACTTGAAGAAGCCGTTGAGCAGCCAGGTTGACAGCGGGATCGTGAAGGTCGGGTAGACGATGATCAGCGCCCAGATGGTGTCCTGCAGCCGCATCGAGGCGACGATCCGCGACAGCGGGATGAACAGCAGCGTGGGCGGGATCAGGTAGACCAGGAAGATCGCCACCCCCAGCCTGCCGCCCCAGCGCCCGGTGAGGCGCGCCAGCGCGTACGCGGCCGGGAGGCTGAGCGCCAGCGTGATCAGCACCACCACCGCGCCGATGACCACGGTGTTGCGCACGAAGGTCAGGTAGGGGGTCTGCTGGAACAGCAGCCGCACGTGCGCGAGCGTGGGCGGGTCATTGTAGAGGAACGGGTTGTTCTTGACGTTGTAGAGGTCAGGGTCGGTCTTGAACATCGTCACGATCGCCCACAGAAACGGGAACGAGGCGAACAGTGCGAAAAGGCCGACGACCGTGTAGATCCGGGTGTTCGTGCGGACCTTGCGCGCGCTCATGCCAGCCATGCCTAGCTCACCTCGGCCCGCGAGACCATGCGCAGGATCAGGGCGGCGAGCCCCGCCAGCACCGGGAACATGAACACGGCCACGGCGGCGCCCTGACCGAGGCTGCCGCCCTCGATGCCGCGGAAGAACGCCCAGCTCGACAGCACCTGGGTGCTGTTCTGGGGGCCGCCGCGGGTCAGCACGAACACCACCGTCATGTCCGTGAAGGTGAAGACGATGCCGAACAGCAGGGCCACCGCGGTGATCGGCAGCAGCAGCGGGACCTCGATGCCGAACAGCCGCCGCCAGAAGCCGGCACCGTCGATCTCCGCCGCCTCGCGCACGTCCTGGGGGATGGCGGTCAGGCCGGCCAGCAGGATCACCGTGGCCAGCGGCAGCATCCGCCAGGTCTGCACGGCGATGACCGACCCCATGGCCAGGTGCGCCCTGCCCAGCCAGAACAGGTGACTGCCCTGGTGGATGAAGCCGAGGTGGGCCAGGACCCAGTCGATGGGGCTGAAGATCGAGTCGAGCATCCACAGCCAGGCGATGGTCCCCAGCGCGATCGGCGTGGTCCAGGGCAGCAGGATCAGGAAGCGCGCGAGCCACTTGCCGCGGAAGTGCGCCCGCAGCGCGAACGCCAGCACCACCGAGAGCACCACCACCAGGACCTGCGAGATCAGCGTGAACGTCACGGTGTTGCGCAGCGACGTCCTGGTGACCGGGTCGGACAGGGCGGCGCGGAAGGTGTCGAGGCCCACGAAGTGCAGCACGGGGCGGCCGGTGGTGATGTCGGCGAAGGCGTACAGGATGGCCATCACCAGCGGGAAGCCGACCAGGACGAGCAGGTAGGCCACGGACGGCAGCAGCAGCAGCGAGCCGAGGACCCCCTCCCGGTCGAGCAGGTAGCGGCGGCTCCGCTCGCGGACGGCGGCCGCCGCCTCGGGCGTGGCCGTGGTCACGCCGTCACCCCCTTGAGCGGCTGCGGCGCGGCGCGCTCGCCGCTCGACCTGCTGAAGAAGCGCAGGCTCGACTCGGCCACGGCGAAGCGGGCGCCCGACCCCTCGGCGACCGGCGCCGTCACCGTGAACGGCAGGCGCGCGATCACCCGGGTCTGCGGCGCGACCGCCGGGATGGTGCCGTACACCAGGCGGTCGGAGCCGAGGTACTCGACCCGGTCGACCCGGAACTCCAGCGGCACCCGGCCCTCCCGCTCGCTCACCAGGCCCTCCGGCAGGAAGTGCTCGGGCCGGAAGCCGACCAGCGAGCCGTCGTGCTCCAGCAGGTTCATCGGCGGCGAGCCGAGGAAGGTGGCGACGAAGGTGTTGGCGGGCTCGTGGTAGATCTCGCGCGGGGTGCCGAGCTGCTGCAGCCGCCCCTTGTCCAGCACGGCGATGCGGTCGCCGAGGCCCATGGCCTCCACCTGGTCGTGGGTGACGTATATGGTGGTGATGCCGACCTGGCGCTGGAACTCCTTGAGGTCCTCGCGGGCGGAGGCGCGCAGCTTGGCGTCGAGGTTGGACAGCG
>WNGE01016380.1_pt1 | contig 12773 bp, 16 predicted proteins | sample 5400651 | NCBI WGS metagenome assembly WNGE01 (sample SAMN13153370, study PRJNA577476) | soil metagenome | isolation source: 60 cm soil or saprolite under grassland replicate 2 | place: USA:California | collected 2016-06-15 | reverse complement strand
ACGGGAACGTAGAAGTCGCCTCGGCGTACAAGCGGTTTCGCGCTTCGAACGTGAACAGCGCCTTCCTGCGCGGCCCTGCCCGGCTCGCGGAGGCGATGGCGATCCTTCCGGTGGTCAAGCGTGCGCTTCCCGAGGCAAAGCTGCCGATGCAGAATCGGCGTGTGCTCGCGTCGATGGTCGGCGCTGCGTTCGTCGTCCGAGGCATTCGCGAATCGCGGCTTCGGCCGGCGGCGCAGGAGCTTCTGTCCGGTCTGCTCTCGCTCGCACCCGCTGCGCTCGCGCTCCGCGGCGGCGAGCTCGCGGCCTACCACGGCGCCGAGCACATCTCGATCGGCCGCTACGAACACGGCGAGGGTGCGAAGAAGGAGCATGAGCGCTGCGGCGGCCATCTGGTCGGACCGCTCGTCGCAACGTCCGTCGTCGGGAACGTCCTCGCAGGGCTCGCGCCGCTCCGCCTGCGCAACCAGGCTCGCGCTGCGGCGCAGTTCGGCGCGCTCGCGGCTTCGACCGAGATCTTCGGCTGGATGACCCGCAATCCCGATCACCTTGCCGCCCGGGCGCTGTCGAGGCCCGGACACGAGCTCCAGCACCGGCTCTCGACCGCCGAGCCGACGCCCGAGCAGCTGGAGGTCGCCGAGGCGGCGCTCGCCGCCTGCCTCGAGCTCGAGCATGGCGCAGACGACTAGGACGCGGCTCCCGCCCGAGATCTTCGACCTGCCGGTCGAGAAGATGCGCGCCGGCTGGTATACGGACGCCTACTTCAACCATGCGCGCGACGCGTTGGCGCAGGACGGCAGGCACCCGCACGTCGTGATGCAGATCTTCCAGAAGGAGAGCTCGTGGCTCGGCGGGATGGACGAGGCGATCGCGATCCTCAAGCTGTGCGCGAACGAGTACGACGGACTCGAGATCCGCGCCCTGCATGACGGCGACCGTATCGAGCCGTACGAGCCGGTAATGCACATCGAAGGCGACTACACGGCGTTCGCGCATCTCGAGACGCCCGTGCTCGGCACGCTCGCACGCCGCACGTTGATCACCACGAACGTCGTGCACGTGCTCGAGGCCGCCAACGGGAAGCCGATCATCTTCATGGCTGCGCGTCACGACCATCACCGCATCCAGACCGGCGACGGCTATGCGGCCTATGTCGCGGGGCAGGTCGTGGGCACCGAGATCGGCGTGACGACCGACGAGCAGGCATCGTGGTGGGGCGGCAGCGGCATCGGCACGGTTCCGCACTCGCTGATCGCGTCCTACGGCGGCGACACCGTGCTCGCGGCGCAGAAGTTCGCGGCGTGGGCGGCGCCCGACATGCACGTCACCGTGCTCATCGACTTCGAGAACGACTCGGTTCGCACTGCGCTCGAGGTCGCGGAGGCGCTGGGAGACCGCCTCTGGGGCGTGCGTCTCGACACATCGGAATCGCTCGTCGACCGTTCGCTCTGGAGCGAGATGGGCGACTTCAAGCCGACGGGCGTGAACGAGCGGCTCGTCTGGAAGGTGAGGGACGCCCTCGACGCGAACGGCTGCGACCGCGTACGCATCGTCGTCTCCGGCGGCTTCACGGTGGAGAAGATCCGCACCTTCGAGGAGAAGGGCGTACCGGTCGACGCCTACGGCGTCGGGTCGTCGCTCATCCGCGGCTCGAACGACTTCACGGGGGACATCGTGATGACGGACGGCAAGCCGTCCGCGAAGGTCGGGCGCAGCTACCGCGAGAATCCGAGGCTCGAGCTCGTCACGTGAGTGTTGAGGTCCGGCCGCTCACGCCCGAGCGCTGGCCGGATCTGGTCGACCTGTTCTCACGACGAGGCCCGCGTGGCGGCAGCCGCAACTCGCCGGCCTTCGGCTGCTGGTGCATGTACTGGCGGGATCGCTCACTTCGCCACGGCGAGCCGAAGAAGCGCGCAATGGCCAAGCTCGTCCGTGACGGGCGCGAGCCGGGCCTGCTCGCCTATGAGGACGGCGATGCTGTCGGCTGGGTGTCCGTCGCACCGCGCGAGGAGTACCCGGCGATTCTCGCCTCCCCGCAGTACAAGCCGCGCGAGAACGGCGGGGGTGATGCGGTGTGGTCGATCGTCTGCTTCGTCGTCGACAAGCCGCTGCGCGCCCGGGGTATCGCGTCGGCGCTGCTCGCCGGCGCGGTCGAGTACGCCTTCGCGCACGGCGCGACCTCCGTCGAGGCGTACCCGCACGTGACCGACGAGCGCGACTACATGGGACACACGACGCTCTACGCGCACGCCGGCTTCAGGCACGTCCGCGATGCGAACAAGCGCACGGTCGTCCGTCTCGATCGCTAGCGCGGCCGCCAGCTCAAGCGTCTGCGATCTCGATCGCGGCGAGTGAGGCGACCATCGCGGGCTCCGATTGTGGCAACAATGGGGTTGTGCCGGGCACGATCTTGTGGGACGTCGACACGCAGGTCGACTTCATGGAGCCGTCCGGGAAGCTCTACGTCCCCGACGCGAGGATGGTCGCCCCCGCGATGGAGCTGCTCGTCGACGCCGCGCGCGCGGCGCGCATCGTCCACGTCGCCTCGGCCGACGATCACGAGCTGACAGATCCGGAGATCTCGGCCTCGCCCGACTTCCAGAACACGTACCCGCCGCATTGCCTGCGCGGCACGCGCGGGGCGGAGAAGATCCTCGAAACGAAGCAGCGCGACCCGCTGCCGCTTGCGCTCATCCCGTTCCCGCCCGGGCTCGTGCCGGGACTGATCGCCGGACGCCGCGAGATCCTGCTCCTGAAGAAGAACTTCAACGTCTTCACGAACCCGAACACCGAGCCGGTGCTCGACGCGCTCGACCCTGAGGCGATCGTCGTCTTCGGCGTGGCCACGGACGTGTGCGACGACGCGGCCATCCTCGGGTTCCTCGACCGGGGCCGCCGTGTCCGCTTCGTGGAGGATGCCGCCCGGGGCATCGACGAGGGCCGGGTCTCCGCCTGTCTGGCGGTCTGGCGCGAGCGCGGGGTCGAGTTCACGACCGTGGAAGAGGTGATCGCCTCCCTCGGCTAAGGGATCCGTCCCTTCCTGCCGATGAGCATCGAGAATGGTGGGGGACTGGTTCCAATCCGCAGCTGACTTCGCCACGAACTGGCTGCCGCTGGCGTTCTTCGCCATCCTCGTCCTGACCGCGTGGCTCCTCTGGAGGACCGTCGGGATGATGCCCCGCGTCCGTCCGACCCGTGTGGACTCGAGGTCGAAGTCGAGCGTCACCTGGGAGGACGTCGCCGGGGTCGAGGAGGTCCGCGCCGAGCTGATGGAGGTCGTCGACTTCTTGCGCGATCCGAAGCGCTTCGAGCGCCTCGGGGCGACGGTGCCGAAGGGCCTGCTCCTCTACGGGCCGCCCGGCACCGGCAAGACGCTGCTCGCAAAGGCCGTGGCCCACGAGTCGGGCGCGAAGTTCTATTCCGCGAGCGCATCCTCGTTCGTCGAGATGTTCGCCGGTCTCGGCGCCGCCCGCATCCGCAAGCTTTTCGCCGAGGCGCGCAAGAACGCCCCGGCAATCGTCTTCATCGACGAGCTCGACGCCGTCGGCGCGCAGCGCTCCGGCCACGGTTTCAACCGCGAGCAGGACCAGACGCTCAACCAGCTGCTCGTCGAGCTCGACGGCTTCGAGGGCGCCCACCAGGTCGTCGTCATGGGCGCCTCGAACCGCATCCAGGATCTCGACCAGGCGCTGCTGCGCCCGGGCCGCTTCGACCGGCAGATGCTCGTCCCGCCGCCCGACCTCAAGGGTCGCACGGCGATCCTCGAGGTGCACACGCGCGACAAGCCGCTCGCCGAGGGTGTCGAGCTGGCCCAGGTCGCGCGTCAGACCAGCGGGCTAACCGGGGCCGAGCTGGCGAACATCTGCAACGAGGCCGCGATCTTCGCGGGCCGCCGCGGCGATGCCTGCCTCACGCAGTCGGACTTCGACGCGGCGCTCGAACGCGTCGTCGCGGGCCTGCAGCAGAAGAAGGTTCTCACCGAGAAGGAGCGCCGGATCCTCTCCTACCACGAGGGGGGTCACGCGCTGATGGCGCATCTCATGGGCGCGGCGATGGAGCTGCAGAAGGTGACGATCGTGTCGCGCGGCGACGCCCTCGGCTACGCGTTCTACCTGCCCGAGGAGGATCGCTATCTCCACACGAAGGAGGAGCTCGTCGACCGGATGATCGTCGCGCTCGCGGGTCGGGCTGCCGAGGAGGTCGTCTTCGGCCGCGTCACGAACGGCGCTGCGAACGATCTCGAGAAGGTCACCGACCTCGCCCGCTCCATGGTCTTCGAATGGGGTATGGCCGACAGCGTCTCTTCCCGCACGCTGCGAGCCGACAACTACGCACTCTCAGAGGAGACGAAGCGGCTGCGCGACTCAGAGCAGGCGAGAAGCACCGCGTGCCGCTCGACCGGGTCGCGTCGGCGCTGCTCGAGAAGGAGACGCTCGTGCGCGACGAGGTCGTTGCGCTTCTCGCGGACGTCGAGGCAGAGTCGCGCGCCTCGGATTCCGTCGGCGTGCCGCGCATTGTCGCGGCGAAGCAGCCGAGCTAGCCGTTCAGCTTCGAGACGTCGACGGCGTTCGCGGGCGCCTTGATGTCGACCGTCTCGTTCCACTCGTCGAAGTGGACGGTGCCGGTGGAGTCGCCCGAGGCCTGCGTGATCTCGAGCGGATACGGCTCGCCGGTCGTCGCGACGTAGAGCGTGCCGCCGTCCGACGAGTCGATTCCGATCACCTTCTGCCCGTCGACGGTGGCCTCCTTGCCCTTCGTAATCGTGCCGTTCGGCTTCAGGGCCGCCTCGAAGAGCTTGTCGATGTCCGTCAGGGCTGCGAGCGCAGCGAGATCGCCGGACGTCGCCGAGCCCTTCAGCCACTTGCCTTTCAGGAGCTTGGCGGCCTCGGCCCCGGCGATCTGGGTATAGAACGCGGTCGAGCCCTTCAGGTACGCCTCGTTCCCGATGCGGACGATCTCGACCTTGGCCCCCTGAATCGTCAGCGAGCCGGTCCCGCCCTTCGCGCCGTCGATCCGGATGTCGACCTTCAGCGGCGTTCCGCTCTCGACGATCGAGCCGTGGAAGTGGACGCTGCTCGCCTTCTTCGCAGCAGCCTTCGAGTCGGCGACGATCTCCTTGGCGGTCTTGTCCGCCTCCCCGTTCGACTTCGAGCCGCCGCCGCCGCCGCACCCTCCCGCAAGGAGCGCAAGCGAGACCAGGCCGGTGGCGAGAACCCTCCCCATGCAGGTGGGAACGTATCCGATGCAGCGGCCGTGGACGGTGCGGCGGGTAGCATCGACTCGTGGAGGCACGAGGGATCCACCACGTCGGCGTCGCCGTCGCGGACCTCGACGAGGCGGTGCGCACCTACGAGCGCCTCCTCGGCGGCCGGCTCGAGCACCGGGCCCGCGTCGAGGACCAGGGCGTCGAAGCGGCGTCGATGCGGGTCGGAGACGGCCGCGTCGAGCTGCTCGCCGCGCTCGGCGACGACACACCGGTCGGCAAGTTCCTCGCAAAGCGCGGCCCCGGCATGCACCACGTCGCCTATGAGGTGGAAGACGTGCGCGCTATGAGGTGGAAGACGTGCGCGCTGCGATCGAGGCTCTCACCGAGCAGGGTGCCGAGCTGATCGACTCCGAGCCGCGACGCGGCATGTTCGGGCTCGAGGTCGCCTTCGTTCATCCAGAATCGGTTCACGGCGTCCTCTCGGAGGTGGTGTCAGGTGGCTGAAAACAGCCGCGTACGAATTGAGATCGGATTTGAAGGCGGGCAGGTGATCGGCGGCTTTGTCGATGCCTCGCACGCCGTCCAGCTCGAGCGCGCCCTGCACGAGGACGGGCCGCGTGTGGTCGTCCTCGAGACGGAGGACGGCCCGTACCACGTCGTCGTTCCGCACGTCAGCTACTTTCGGCGTCACAGTCGCGCCGGCCGCGTCGGGTTCGCGGCGGGCTAGCGGGGGAAAGCGAACGCGTGAGCTCGGAAGCGACCGAGAAGAAGTCAGCCCAGGAGTCGACGCAGCACGTCCGCAAGCTCGTGGAGCGTGCCCAGCGGGGCGAGCGCGCCGCGCTCGAAGAGCTGTACCTGATCCATTTCGACCGGATCTACAGCTACCTGCACGTGAGTGTCGGGAACCGGCACGACGCCGAGGACCTCACCACGCAGACGTTCCTCAAGATGCTCGAGTCGATTGGGCGCTTCCGCTGGCAGTCGGCGCCGTTCTCCGCCTGGCTGTTCCGGATCGCGCACAACCTCGCGATGGACCACTTCCGGGCGCGGCGCCGCTGGCAACCGGAGGAGGAGGTGCCCGAGCCGGCGGGGTCGGAGGAGCCGTCGGCCGAGCTCCAGGCGATGCAGTCGATCGGGCGGCAGTCGATGCTGGAGCTGATCCAGGATCTGTCGCCCGAGCAGCAGCAGGTGCTGACGCTGAAGTTCGTCTTCAACTTCGCGAACGCCGACGTCGCGACGATCCTCGAGAAGACCGAGGGCGCGATCAAGTCCCTCCAGCACCGGGCGCTCGCTTCGCTGCAAAAGCAGATCGCGCAGCAGCAAAAGAGCTAACGGGGTGGCTCTCGAGGTCGGGATCGTCGGGCTGCCGAGCTCGGGCAAGTCTGCGCTCTTCGAGGCGCTGACCGGCGCTCGTGCGAGCGGCGAGGTCGGGATGGCGGCGATTCCGGACCCGCGCCTGCAGCAGCTCGCGGGCGTCGTGCAGGCGCGGAAGGTCACGCCTGCTGCGATCCGAGTCGTCGAGGTGCGCGGAACGGGGCCGGCGCTGCTCGGAAACCTGCGCCAGGTCGATGCGCTGCTCGTCGTGCTCGACGGCTTCTCCGGCACGCGCGTTCCCGCGGACGACCTCGAGACGCTGAAGCTCGAGCTGCTCGTCGCCGACCGCGATCACGTCGAGCGCCGGCTCGAGCGGATCGCAAAGCAGGCGAAGTCAGGCGACGCGATGCTGAAGAAGGAGGTCGAGCAGCTCGAGCGCCTGCTCGCGCACCTCGACGCCGGAAACACGCTCACTGACTGGCCGGAGGAGCTCCCACCGGAGCTGGAGCCGCTCACCGCCAAGCCGCTCATCGCGATCGAAAACGGTGCGAACGCCATCGACCTGAAGCTCGAGGCGGAGCTCGCGGAGCTCTCCGACGAGGAGGCCGCCGAGTTCCGCGGCGCGGGCGAGACCGCGCTCGGCGAGATCGTACGCCGGCTCGCCGAGACGCTCGACCTGATCACGTTCTTCACGGCAGGGGAGAAGGAGACGCGCGCCTGGACGCTCCGGCGCGGCCAGACTGCGATCGACGCCGCGGAGACGATCCACTCCGACATTGCGCGCGGCTTCATCCGCTGCGAGGTCATCCGCTGGGACGATCTTGTCGCCGCAGGTTCGCACGCGGAGGCATCACGCGCGGGCAAGCAGCGGCTCGAGGGGAAGACCTACGTCGTCGAGGACGGCGACGTTCTGAACGTCCGCTTCAACGTGTGAGGCGTTCCGCGAGTGTGCCGACCGGCACGTCGAGCTCGAAGAGCAGCCGTCGCGCGCTGGCGCTGTGCCGGATGAGCGTTGCGAGCATCTGCTCCGGTGTCACCTTGCGGCGGCGGCGCGTTGCGAGCTCGAGCATGCGCTTCGCCTCCGGGGAGACACCGACGCAGTGGGCGTGCGACCACACTTCGCCGCCGAAGCGCTCCTCGAGCTCGCCGCGCACGGACTCGAGTGAGATGCCGAGCGAGGCCAGCGCGTCGCGCTCGTCGGCGCGGATTCGCTCGCGGATGTCCTCCGGCGTCACGCCGTACTCCTCGAGCGCCGGGCTGAGGATCGCGCACGCGAGCACCAGGTGCTCGACCCCGATCGCAAGCGAGAGCTCTGTGCCTTCGTAGCACGCCCGGGCGAAGATCTCCGCCGCCGCGTGTGCCGGGCGGGTGAGGAGCCTCACCGGCCGCGGCCCTTTCCGGCGTACTTCTTGTGCACCGCCTGCTTCGACACGCCGAGCTCGTCGGCGATCTCCTGCCAGGAGTGCCCGCTTCGGCGTGCGTTCTCGACGTGGACCCTTTCGAGCCGCTCGAGCAACCGCCGGAGCGCAGCGACTGCGCGAAGCCCTGCTTCGGGATCCTCTGATGCGATCTGTACCGCCAAGTCCTTCGCCTCCTCCATTCGTCAACTTTAGTTGACGAAGCAAGGGAGGTCAAGCAAAGGCGCCGGCGGGGTTCGTACGCACCCCGCCGACAGGCGGCTCAGCAGCAGTCGTCGCCGTCGCAGCAGTCGCCGCCGGGTACGCAGTCGCCCATCGCTCCTCCTTTCATCGATCGATGTCGATGCACTATATTGAGATCCGTCGATGAAGACAATCGCCACCCTGCCGGTGCTCTGCTGCGGCCCCACGACCGAGGCGCTCGACGCCGCCGAGCGCGAGACGCTCGCCGGACGCTTCAAGGCGCTCGCCGACCCCACCCGCGTTGCGATCATCAACCGGCTGGGCCAGTGCGACGAGTGCTGCGTCTGCGACCTGACCGGCGCCTTCGAGCTCGCCCAGCCGACGATCTCGCACCACCTGAAGGTGCTGCGGGACGCCGGCCTCGTCGAGTCTCACCGCCGCGGCACCTGGGCGTTCTACCGGCTCGTGCCCGAGGCGGTGCAGGAGCTCCGCCAGACGCTCGGCGGCTGATCAGCCCGCACTGATCAGCGCGACGCCCGCGAGCGCGACGGCGACGCCGGCGAGCTGCACCCGCGCGATTCGCTCCGAGAGCAGCAGGCGCGCAAGCACGACGATCACGATCGGGTAGAGCGAAGAGAGGACGGCCACGACGCTGAGCAGACCTTTCGTCGTCGCCACGCTGTAGAGGAGCGTCGCGCCGGTGTCTACGAAGCCGACGCCGACGAGCAGCAGCCAGCCGCGCGCCGACGACGGGCTGCGGCCTTTCACGAGCACGGCAACCAGGATCACGACCGGGACGACGGCAAGTCGCATCGTCATCACCGCCCATGCTGCGCCGCCCGGTGCGGCACGGCTGAGGCCGATGAGCGAGCAGCCGAAGCACAACGCCGCTGCGAGCGCGAGTCCGACTCCCGTGCCGATCTTGCGGCGTCGTCCTTCGGGCATCGGCTCGAGCGAGGCGGCGACGATGCCGACAGCCGCGAGCCCGACGCCGACGCCCTGGAGCGTCGACGGACGCTCGCCGCGCGCCAGCCCGTACGCGACCGGGACGATCGCCGCGGTCGCCGTGATCGGGCCGATGATTCCCATCGTTCCCACCGCAAGTGCGCGGTAGAAGGCCGAGATCCCGACGATCCCGATCAGACCGGCCCCCGCGGCCCAGGCGAACTGTGCGGCGGTCGGGGCCTTGCGACCGGCGAGCACGACCGCGGCGACGGCCAGCGCGAGCCCGGCGCTCTGCGAGATCGCAGCGACGACGAAGAGCGGCAGGCGTCGTGCCGCAACGCCGGCGCCGAAGTCGGCGAAGCCCCAGGAGAAGCTCGCTGCGAGCGCGAGCAGGACTGCGGTCAAGCGACCGGGCGCGTTGCGGCGACCGCGTCGAGCTGGTTCGCGTGGTAGAGCACCGCCGCCTCGGCGGTGCGGGCGGTGCGAACGTCGTGGTGGCACGACACGGCGTGCAGCAGCTCCGCGCGCACGCCGGGATCGAGCGCATCTGCACGCTCCTCGATCAAACGCAGCCCGAGGTGCACGTGCCCGAGGAGGCGGCCCTCGTCCGTCTGCCGGAAGACGGGCCCCGGGCCGAGCTCGCGCGTGCGGCCGACGTCATGGAGGAGTGCGGCCGCGAGCAGCAGGTCGATCCGCAGCCGCGGGTGGAGCTGCGCCGTCTCGCGGCAGAGCGTCGCAACGCCGACCGTGTGCTCGAGCAACCCGCCGGCATACGAGTGATGGCCGTCGATCGTCGCCGGCAGCGCGCGCAACGCAGCGATCGTCGGCGCATCGAGGACCTTCTGGACCGCGGCCTTCAGTCCCGCGTGCGAGATCTCGGCGACGAGAAACTCGAGAAAGCCCTCGAGCTCGTCCGCATCGCGGCGCATCGCAGGCGCCATCGACGACGGATCGACGTCCTGCGCGGGCTCGAGCGTCCGCACGTCAAGTTGCAACTTGTCACGAAAGCGCTCGACGCGGCCGAGCACGCGCACGGCGTCGCCCTCCGCGAAGCGGGCGTCCAGCAGCTCGACGTCGTTCCAGACTCGCGCCGCGATGCGGCCGCTCGGATCGACGAGCTCGAGCGCGAGGTACGCGGCCCCGTTTCGCGTCCGGAGTCGCTCTTTCTTCGCGACCGCGTACACGCCCTCGACCGTGCGGTTCTCCTCGAGCTGCGCGATCGCCGTCACAAGCCAAGTGCTCCCTAGTCGAAGACAATCACGCTGCGGATGCCGTCCTGGGCCTCCATCAGCTCGAAGCCGCGGTTCACCTCGTCGAGCGTGAGACGGTGCGAGACAAGCGGATCGACGTCGATCTCGCCCGCGAGCCAGCGGTCGACGAGCTGCGGCACCTGGTCGCGCCCCTTCACTCCGCCGAACGAGGAGCCGGCCACGCGTCGGCCCGTAATCAGGAAGCGCGGCACGATGTCGAGTGTCTCGCCCTTGCCCGCCACGCCGCACATCGTCGCGAGGCCCCAGCCCATGCGCGCCGCTTCCACGGCCTGTCGCATGACACCGACGTCGCCCGTCGCCTCGAACGTGTAGTCGGCGCCGAACCCGTCCGTCATGTCGAGCACGTGCTGCACGGCGTCCGCGCCTCCGACGAGGACATCGGTCGCGCCCTGCCCGCGGGCGAGCTCCAGACGGTCCGGAGAGAGATCGATCGCGACGACGCGCTCGGCACCCTGCAGGCGGCAGCCGGCGACTGCGCCGAGACCGACGAGCCCGGCGCCGAACACGACGCACGTCGATCCCGCCTGCACCTTCGCGGTGTTGATCGCCGCGCCGAGGCCCGTGGAGAGACCGCACGCGAAGACGCAGGCCCGGTCGAGCGGCGCGTCCGAAGCGATCTTCGCCAGCGCGATTTCCGGGAGCACTGCGTACTCCGCGAACGTCGACGTTCCCATGAAGTGGCGGATCTCCTCGCCGCTCCGTGAGAGGCGCGTCGTGCCGTCCGGCAGATACCCCTTGTTCTGCTGCTCGCGGATTGCGAGGCAGAGGTTCGTGCGCGGGTCGAGGCAATGGACGCATTCGCGGCACTGCGGCGAGAAGAGCGTCACGACGTGGTCTCCCGGCTGCACAGACGTTACGCCGTCGCCGACCCGCTCGACGACGCCGGCGCCTTCGTGGCCGAGCACCGTCGGCGCGTAGCCGGACGGGTCGGCGCCGGAGGCCGTGTACAGGTCGGTGTGGCAGACGCCGCATGCCACGAGGCGTACGAGCGCTTCACCTGCCTTCGCCTCGGCCAGGTCGACCTCCTGTACGGTCAGCGGAGCACCGAATTGCTCTAGCACGGCCGCTCGAATGCGCATCGGCGGATCGTAGTGCGCGTTTGGGTGCGGGCGGGAGGCGGAAAGCGAAGGTGACGATGCTCGTGAACCGGTTTGAGGGCGATGGGCCGGTGGCTCGCTACTGGCTTGCGCGCTGTGAAGGCTTCGAGGTCGAGGGGTCGATCCGCGGCGTGGTCGAGGAGCTGCTTCGCGACGGCGATCCGCACCTGACCGCCCGACTCGTCGTTCGCACGAGGCGCCGGCGACGTGCGATCGTCCCGGTCGCGCGCGTCCGCTCGGTCGTGCCCGCCGAGCGCGTGCTCGTCGTCGAGCGCGCGCACAAGCCCGTCCGCCCGCCGGTGTGGCGGCCGCGCGTGCGTCGGGTCACGGCTGCGTCTGCACGACGCAGCGGAACGCTCGCCCGGCACGCACGCCGACGCGTCGCCACCGGAACGGTCGTGTCGGCGCGGTTCGCGCGTCCCTGGCTTCACGCGGCCGCGATCGTGCTCGCCGGTTCTTTTCGACGGCTCGCCGCCGAGCTGCGGGCGAGCGCGGCCATGTTGCTACGGTCACGGCCATGGCGACGATCCGCCCGTTTCGGGCGCTTCGGTTCGACGAGGATCGTGCGGGACCGCTCGCGGAGGTCGTCGCGCCGCCTTATGACGTGATCTCGGCAGAGCAGCGCCCCGACTACCTCGCACGGAACCCGCACAACATCGTTCACCTGACGCTGCCCGACGACGAGGGCCAGGCCGCGCGCGATCTCGCCCAGTGGCGCAGCGCGGGCGTCCTCGTGGAAGACGAAGAACCTGCGTACTGGTGGCTCTCGCAGGAGTACGTCGGCCCTGACGGAGTCGCCCGCACCAGAGAGGGCTTCGTGGCCGCTCTGCGGGCCGAGCCGTACGAGAACCGTGTGATCCTGCCGCACGAGCGCACGCACGCAGGCCCGAAGGAGGGCCGTCTGCGCCTGCTGAAGGCGACGCGGACGCAACTCGAGCCGATCTTCGTGCTCTGGGACGGGACGATCGAGGTCGACGGCCTCGGCGAGCCCGACATCGTCGCCGAGGAGGGAGGCGTCACCGCGCGCCTGTGGCGCCTCGATCGCGAGTTCGGCGACGCGCTCACCGACGAGCTGAAGGATGCGCAGCTCCTGATCGCGGACGGCCACCACCGGTACGAGACGACGCTCGCCTTCCACGAGGAGGACGGCACCGACGAGTCGGCCTGGCTGCTCGTCGTGATCGTTCCGACGGACCAGGAAGGCCTCACGATCTTTCCGACGCATCGCGTCGCGGAGTCGGTCAACGGCGTGAGCGGTACGCCGATCGAGAAGCCCGGCGACGAGCTTCCCGGTCTCGTGCTCTACCGGAACGGACGGTACGAGCTGCTCGAGGGCAATGAT
>WNGE01016866.1_pt1 | contig 12786 bp, 6 predicted proteins | sample 5400651 | NCBI WGS metagenome assembly WNGE01 (sample SAMN13153370, study PRJNA577476) | soil metagenome | isolation source: 60 cm soil or saprolite under grassland replicate 2 | place: USA:California | collected 2016-06-15 | reverse complement strand
ACTCACGCGACAGCGCCGACTGCACGCGAGCGTCAACGATCGCCTCCATGCCGCCCAGATGATGGCGCACGCTCATCGTGTCCAGCGCCCGCCACTTCCCATCGGATTCCGTCAGCGCCATCCGGGCGAACACATTGTGGGAATGGTCATGCGGGTCGCCGTCCCGGCTGGTCCCCTGCAGCCAGGTGGTCACCACCGGCAAAGCCCGCTCCCACCGGCCGGCCTCGGCGCCCTCGGCCCGCCGGCCGTGGTAGCCGGTCCGGGTGAACCCGGCCATCTCCTGCATCCACTCCAGCCCGGCATGGTTGGCCTCCTGCAAGATCTCCTGCACTCGCGCCTCCCGGGCCCGCCACAGCTCCTCCCGGGCCAGGTCGCCGGCCATGTGAGCACGCCGCGCCTGCTCCCGGAACGAGGCGTGCAGCACGCTGATGCTCTTCTGGTGAGCGATCGTCACGTCGGTGTACACCGGCGACCGGCGCGTCTGCTGCGCGGCTTCCCGCTCCAGTTCCAGCCACCGCTCGGCCGTCGCATGCGGCTCAGCAGCCTCCAGCCGGGCCAGAATCTCGCGGAACTTCGCATAACCCCCGGGAGCCCTCCCCATCCGCTCCCCGGTCTGCGGGTTGACCTGCGCATACACCGACCGGTAGGGTTCGGCCGCCACCGCCTGGCCATCCGCCAGCCCCAGCGCCTCGGCGCCTTTCCCGAACCAGCGGCCCGGCGGCTCACCGGCCTGCGCCGCGTTCATGTAGTAGCCGCCCGCCGTCCTCTCAGCACTGCGGTTGAGGTAGTACTCGGCGTCGTATCCCGACCTGGCGCTCGCCACGGTCACCGGCGCCTCCAGTGGCTTACGCGATCTTGCACTGAACTGACCAAGATCATTCGGGAATGCAACGGTCCATGCGGTTGTGGATCAAGGTCAAGCATGCGAGAACACAAGGCCGAACAGAGGGCGAGCGAGATCAGAAACAGGCAGGAGGCAGGCAGGAAACACGAGCGTGATCAGGGCAGACGGCAAATGAGAAAGTCGTAGAAGCGGTGAACGGCCGAAACCCGCCGGTGGTGATAAGCAGAGGAGCTCGCGTGCGGACGGCGTGTCCTGTGCCAGGGAAGTTGAGGCATTGGGCGGAGCGCTGCCAGTAGGTTGAGGCACCCGGTGATCGTTGTGGATCGTGGGGGTGCCTGGTGACAGGTGCGGTCTCGGCCGCCGCGACCGAGGCGTCGTGACCAGGCAGCTACCCTGCTGCTGCGGTAGGTTGGCAGCGGCGCGGGAGGGCGCCACCGGGCCCGCGGGAAGGACCGAGTCCGCCTCCGCTCAGGTGCGTGATGCTGGACAGCAGGACCGTCTTCAGCCGAGCTGGAATGCGGGCCCAGGCTCGGTGAGGAGACGTGCCATGTCCCAGCTGCCGGCTCGCCCCGATCTGGATCAGCTCCGCCGCCAGGCCCGTGAGTTGCACCGCGCTGCCCTCGGCGGTGACGCCCGCGCGCTGCGGCGGCTGCGGCAGGTCTCGGGCACGGTCGCCCTGTCGGCCGCGCAGCTCGCCGTCGCCCGCGATTACGGCTTTCCGAGCTGGCCGCAGCTCAAAGCCGAGGTGGAACGCCGCCGCGCACAGGCAGCAAGCCCCGCCGGCGAGGCGGCCGGGGCTGGGGCGGAGCAGGCCGTCCCCAGGCCGACCGCTGTCCCGCCGCCGAAGTCCTGGAGGGAGATGCGGGACTGGGCGGCGCACCTATTGCGCTCCCGCACCGGCCAGGACATTGCCGCCTGGAACCGCCGTGTCGCCGAGGCCGGCCTGCCCGACGAGCAGGCGCTACGGGCGTGGTTGGACGGCCAGGGTGTGACGGGCTATGCCCAGGCGCTGCTGGTCTGGGAACGGTTCGGCTACCCGGACTTCCTCACCGCCGAGGCGGACGAGCTGATCGCCGGCCAGTACTCCGACCGTCCGCAGCTTCGGCCCCTATTCGACGCGGTGCTGGCGGCGCTGCCCGCGGTCGGCCCGGCGACGGTGCAGGCCCGCAAGACGATGGTCAGCCTGGTCACGCCCCGCCGTACCTTCGCCGTGATCCAGGCGACGACGAAGAGCCGCGTGGACCTCGGCCTGCGGCTGGAGCACGAGTGCCCCGGCGGCCGCCTGCTCGCCGCCCGGGATCTCGGCGCCGCCACTGTGCGGATCCCCCTGACCCGGCCCGAGGACGTCGACGCCGAAGTCCTCCGCTGGCTGCGGCGCGCCTATCAGGAGAACGCGGCACCGCCCCCGCCGCGCCGTCCCTCCCGCCGCCCAGCGCCGAAGCTCGGGGCGCTCACCGTGGTGATCGAGGGCGTCAACCTGCCCGGGCTCACCTACCCGTCGAACGACGGCGGGGAGTACCGCAACTTTCATATCGGGCTGGCCACCAAGAGCAGGGAGCGGCCCACGCTGGCCGTACCGGGCAAACCCTGGCGGGCGGCCGATCCGGTGCCCTGTGATTCGCCGTCGGCGCGCTGGGAGGTGCCGGTCACCGTGCGGCGCGATACGGACGGCTTCGACTTCAGCGGGCCGTACGTGCGCGGCGCCCGTGACGATCGCCACCTGTTTCTCGCCTGGGGCGACGTTCGCGACGACGGCACGATGCGGCTGGTCCGCGGCAGCAAACTCAAGCTCATCGAGGTTGATCCCCGCCTCGTCGAGGAAACCATGCGCCCCGGGCACCAGCTCGTCGCTCTGATCCGGCTGACCGGCACTCCGGAGGAGCCCGGCCTCACCTGGTCGGCGGAATCAGTTCATGCGCAGCCTGGCTCTGGATGATCAGTTCCAAGGGGCCGGCCTACCTGGCCGGCCACGCCGACAACGTCACCCAACCCCCGCCAACGCCCTCCTGGCGCTGGAGCTCACCCTGGACGTCGACCAGCGCCTCACCCGGCCAGCGGGCTAGACCACCACCACAACAGGCACCATCACCTGCCGCAAAGGACCGAGGCCAAGGCCAGACAGGGGGTGACACAGCCACCACTGGCCACGTCTCGCAGCCCGGCCCAGAGTTCACCCCTTTGCCTGAGGTCAAGTGGCATATCCAGAGGCATGGTCTACCACTCCATCCGAGACAGAGCAGATCACGGCGCCGCCACACCTCAGGTCACCCGGCACAGGACACGGCGGTTTGCAGGCGCGAGGTGGCCGGCGGGCTGTGCCGGATGGTTGAGCAACAGGCGGGCGATCGGCAGCGCCGCGTTCAGGACCGCCCGTCAAATGTAGTCCAGGTCGCAGCGCTGGCCCACCATCGGCATCACGGCCACTGGCCCCACCACGGATGATCTTGACTGACCGCGCTCGCTCGCTAGTGCATCTGGTGTGATGGGCAGCAAAGCAAGATCAGGATGCAGGAGCCCCGGGCCAAGATCAGCGGTAACAAGATCAGTAACAGTGGCTACAGAGGCGGAAGCAGGGGGCTGACCAGGGCAGGCAGAAGGCGGCAAAGTCGTAGATGCGATGGACGCCGGACGTGCCCGAGCGCGTCGCGTCCACGCTGCCTGCGGTCTGTGCGATCGTCGCCATGGCCTACGACGAGAAGCTCGCCGGGCGTATCCGGCAGCTCATCGGCAGCGACCCCGAACTGACCGAGAAGAAAATGTTCGGCGGGCTCGCCTTCCACATCCGCGGCAACATGGCCATCGCCGCCAGCAGCGAGGGTGGCGCCATGATCCGCGTCGATCCCGCGCAGTCGGACGCCTCGTGGCGACGACGAAGGCCATGCTGATGAACATGCGCGGCCGGGACATGCCCGGATGGTTGCGGGTCAGTTCTGACTATCTGCGCACCGACGACCAGCTAGCCCCCTGGGTCGAGATCGGCACCGGGTACGCGCGCTCGCTGCCGCCCAAGTAGACGCCAACCGGAGCGCCGCGCAACAGCCGTCCGGCCGCCTTGATCATCTTGATGCGCAGGTGTGTAGTCGCTTGGCCAGGCGGAGTAGATGATGGCAGAAGCGGCGGAGCGTTGCAGGTTGCAAGATCAACAGCGAAGGCGGAGAGAGGCGTGATGCGTAGATGTCATGGGCCCGGGGGGGTATCTGATGAGCTCCGCCCGGACTTCGCGCCGGACATCAGCAGTTCGACCGAGATGACGTGCTGGCCCTCACCTTCGAGGAAGCATTCACTGGTCAAAGGCGCACCCGGATTGGCCTCTGTCGTGGCAGCTCGAGCTGACCCTGTTGAGAGTCGCCATGCCGGTGGGACCATGGCGGGGTGCCGCGCACCGTCGACTCGATTGCATGGCTCGGCACGCCCCTGTGGGTCGACCGAGCGCTCGCCGGGATGAGCTATCGGATCACGCTTGGGTCGAGCCGTGTCCGGCTGACACTGCCGCTCGAGAATGTCGACGACGTTATCCACTCCAGCACCCGGCGGACCCCGCCCGCCCCGCGATTCCCGGGAACGCGTCGGCCGGCCCTTTGCGCGCCCCCCGCATTGCCAGCCCAGAGCGGCCAGGCCGACGGTGACCAGCCTGCCCCGTGAAAGGATGCCCCGATGGACCTTGGACTCGCCGACTGGCTGAGTCGGCTCGGTCCGCTGGAACTTGTCGAGGTTCTCCGTGACGTTCTCGCGGCCGAGGCCAACCGGGTCGGCTCCGGGCCTAGCGTGGTGCACTTCTCTCGTGAGGTCAACCGCAGAGATGGCGGGGTGGACGGGACCACTGACCTTCCCGCCGACGCTCGGCCGATCTTCTGCCCCGGACCCCGGACCTGGCAGGTCAAGTCGGGCGCTGGTCCCGGAATCGATATCTCCTCGAAGCCGAGGACACGCGAGCACCTGGCGTCCGGGCGTGACTACGTTCTGTGCTGGTCCGGCGACGATCCGACCACGCCGAAGAAGGAGGATGTTGAAGCCGAGCTGCGGGAGTGGATTGGCGAGCACTATCCCGGCCGCACCGCGACCGTGCTTACAGTGCCCGACCTCATTCGGATGGTGGAGCACACCCCGGCCGTCGTGCACCGTCACGGCGGCCCGCTGTTTCTCGGCTACACGGTGGAGGAGTGGGGCCGCCGCCTCCGCGTCGAGGCATACCCGTTCGTCTCCGACTCGGCGCGCGACGACGTCATGGCCGGCCTGCGCGCATTCGCGCTCGATACCGAGCCGTACGGTAGCCGCCACGTGCTCGGCGACACAGGTGTCGGCAAGTCACGCGTCGTGTTCGAAGCCCTCGACGTCGATGGCCTGCGCGAGATCACCGCGGTCGTCAGCGACGTTTACACGTTCGACCACACGGCCGTGCGCGCGGCGATGACTCAGCCGTACGCCCGGATGGTGCTGGTGGTCGATGATGTGACCGATGCGCAGCTGGAGAGCCTGCGCACACTCGCCGCCGCGGCCGCTGATCGCCTGCGCCTGATCACGATTGGCGATCGGGGTACCCCTCGCAACCTGGGAGCGGACACGAATGTGTTCGACCTGCGTGCGCTGTCAGAGGGCCGGATCACCGCCTTGCTTGATTCGGCAGCCCGGCCGCGCCTCGACCCCGCGTGGGCCGCCCAGGTCGCCGAACTCGCCGAGGGCTATCCCCGGCTCGCGGTGGTCCTCGCCGAAACAATCGCCGCTGAGCCAGCCGGCGCGATACCGGGACTTCTGAACCGCCATAGCGTCGGCATGCTGCTCACCCGGATGCTCTCCGGCGAGGAGACGACGCGGCAGACGCTTGCTGCCCTTGCCCTGTTCGATCGCATCGGCGTCGACCGAGACGTCTCGTACGAGCTGGAGGCGCTCGCTTCTGCATTCGACTTCGATGCCCTCGCCGCTCGGGCGATCCTGGCCGCCGAAGAGGGGCGGTTCGTCTCGACCGCTGGTCCATACCGGCGTGTGACTCCCCGAGCCTTCGCCGTGTGGCTCGTCGCAGACCTCGCCCGCCGCCAGCCGGCACCAACAATCGAGGCGATCGCCGGGCTGCCCGAGCCGCTGCTCGACGCATTCCGCCGCCAGCTGCAGTTCCTAGGCGGCGATGCGAGCATCGACCGCGTCCTCGAGGAAGTTGCCCACACCTTCGCTGGCCGGTTTCGCCACGCCAACGGGACCCTGACCGGATCGGGAGCGGCGTTCCTCCACTCGCTCGCATACGCCGTACCGCAGCTCGCGATGCGGCACCTGACCGCCACCCTCACCGACCAGGACGCCGAGCACCTCCACGCTCAGCCACCGCACGTCCGCCGCGAAGTCGTGTGGGCCCTCGAACACCTGCTGTGGTTCCCGCAAACATGGCAACCAGCTGCCGACCTGCTGCTCCGGCTCGCCATGGCCGAGACCGAGACCTTCGGCGACAACGCGACCGGCACGCTGATCGGCACCTTCCTCCTGCGCCTCGGTGGCACGGCCACCCCTTACCGCGAGCGGTTGCGCTGGTGGGACCGCCAGTACACCCAAGCCGAGCACAGCGGCGACACGGCCAGGGCCACGCTGCTCGCCCGGGTCCTCGCTGCAGGCCTCAATGAGCACGAGAGCCGCACCGGGGCCTGGCACGGTGTCCTCCAGCAGCCAGCCGAGTACCGGCCAAGCCGCGAGGACGCTATCACCCTCCGAGGCGATATCTGGCGCCGGCTGCTTGACCTGACCACTTCGGCCGCGGCCGATCAGGATGCCGTCACGGAGTTGATCGCCACCCACCTTTGCATGGCGGTCCGCTACCCATTCGCCGACCGAGTGCTCGACCGGGTCACCGGGCTCGCCGACCTCACGCCCAGCCGCCGGGCGGCTCTGGGCGACGCGCTCCGGAGCGCGCTCCAGTTCGACGGCGACGCGTTGCCCGAACCGATCCGGCAGGCCGTGGAAACCTGCCGGGCGGTCGTTCTTGGCGGCCCCGGCGTCCTCGATCGTCTCCCCGCCGTCCTCGCGACGCCGGTTTGGCACCTCGACGACCCGTATACCGGCGAGCCCCCGCCAGTCCTCGTCGAGTCCGCCGCCGCCCTGCTCGCTACCGCGAACCTCCCGCGGATCGAGGTGGCGCTTCGCCAGCCTGACGCCCACGAGCAGACTGTGTACGCGCTCGGGCTCCTGCTCGGCCGCCGCGCGGGTACCGGCATGGTCGCGCCGTTGCTCAAGCGCCCTACCCTGCCGCCGCCCGCATTCACCGGACTCCTGCGTGGCCTGGCCGAGCACGCTCCCGAAGACGGGGATGCGCATCTTCGCGACTGGCTCGCCGCAGACCGCCTCCTCGAGGTGCTGGCCGCAGTGGCGCACCTGCCCGCGACGATCGAACGAGCACGAATTGCGTTGGAGGCGAACGAACACGCACGCGGGCGCCCCGGCCGCAGCATCAATCGCCTCGCCTTCGGCAGCTGGCTCAACCCGCTGCCGCCCGAGACCGCCGCCGACGTTGTCGACGCGCTCGTGACCGACTCCTCCGGCGGTGACGCGTACGCCGTCGAGGCCGGGATGTTCGCCGTCTTCACCTACCTCGACCACGTCGGCGGTCTGGAAACCCTGCCGGACCCGACCGGCCGCCGGTTCGAGGCCGCCGCGCTACGCCTGATCGACACCTACGACACCTGGACCGGCCCGATCCGCGACCTCTCCTACCTGAGAGCTCAGCTCGTCCGGCGCCTGCGCCTAGATCCGGGCCAGCAGCTCGCAACGGCGCTCGCGGGGCTCATCGGTGACCAACGGGATTTCCGGCACACCCTCGAGGCGGTGCGGGAAGCCTGTCTCGCCGCCGGCGAACACAGCATCGGCACAGTCTTGTCATGGCTACTCAAGCTTCCGGGCATTGACGCCCTCCATCTACGAGGCGCCCACCTGGTCACCCTCCTCGAAGCCACGTTCGGGACAGAGCCGGTCCTAACGGCCACGCAACTGCGCACCGACGAAGAGCAGGCCACCCTGCTCGGCCAAGTCGACTTCAGCGGCGACCTGCCAGACCTCGTGCTGCGTCTCATCGACGCCGGGGGCCCGCGGGCCCGCACTGAGGCGGTCGCCCGCTACCTATACCCAGGCACCGGTTTCGTTGGCTCCTACGGTAGTTACCTCGCGGAGCGACGGGCCGCCCTCGAACCGATGCGGGAACAGGCCATCGAGATTTACGGCCCGGTCTCGAACGTCGCCTCCTTCCTCGGTGAGCTATCCGACGCGCTCGACGAGGCAATCACCTCCGAAAGACACCAAGACTGACGTCCATACCGGATCAGCCAATCCCCGGCGTCGGGTTTCGTTGGTCCGGACGTAGCTATTCAGCCTGAGTGGACCTGTGGGAGTCTGCGGGCGATGACCGGTTGATCTTTGACGGGCCGGCGCGGCGTGTCAGCTTGATCGCTGCCGGTATGTGCTGATCATGGTTGCTTGTGCCCGATACGCCGCACGTTCCGCCGTCTGCCGAGATCACGCACCTGCGTGCCCGGGTGGCGGAGCTGGAGGCGGTAAACGCGGGGCTGCGCGAGGCCGCCGCGGCCCGCGAGGAGCTGGCGGCCGCGCAGCTGGCGGCCAGGGACGCCCAGCTTGAGTCGGCGCAGGCGCAGCTGGCGGCGCTGGCGGCGCGAGTAGAGGAACTGGAGCGCCGCCTGGGCAAGGACTCCTCCACGTCGTCGAAGCCCCCCTCGTCGGACAGCCCGTATAAGAAGAAGAGCAGGGACCGGTCGCTGCGGGGCCGGTCCGGGCGCGGCCCCGGCAAGCAGCCGGGAGCGCCCTCCTCGACGCTGAAGCAGTCCGGTGACCCCGATGAGAGGGTGGAATGCGCCCCGGTGGCGTGCGGCTGCTGCGGTGCGGACCTGGGGGATGCCGCCGTTATCGGGGTGCAGAAACGGCAGGTGTTCGAGGCGTCGCCGCCGCCACCGCCGACGGTGATCGAATACCAGGTACAGGCGAGGGCGTGCGCGCGATGCGGGGCGGTGACCGAAGGCGTGGCGCCCGCGCATGCCACCGGCCGCGCCCAGTACGGGCCGCTGGTCCATGCGAAGGCGGCGCTGGCGGTCTGCGCCCATCATCTGCCGGTCGCCCGGGCGGCGCGGCTGGTGTCCTGCCTGACCGGGGTGACCGTCTCGACCTGGTTCATGGCCGGGATCAGGGCCAGGGCCGCCGCCCGGCTGGGGCCGTTCATGGACCGGGTCCGCGAGCTGCTGCGCTCCGCCGGGGTGCTGTATGCCGACGAGATCCCGGCCCGCGCCGACGGGCACCTGCATTATGTGCACGTCGCCTGCACCGAGTTCCTGACCGCCATGCACACCGGCGGCCGCGCTGCCGATGACATCGACGCCGGGAACGTGCTTCCCGGCTATGCCGGCACGATCGTCCGCGACGGCTACGCCGGATACCAGCACCTCACCGATGCGCTGCACGCCTGGTGCGGCGCGCACGGCCTGCGGGACCTCCGCGACCTGTACACCTTCGACCCCGGCGGCCAGGTCTGGGCCCGGTCCATGGCCGACCTGCTCATCCGCGCGAACGCCGCGGCCACCGCCGCCCGCGCCGCCGGCAACGCCCGCCTCGATGAAGCGGCGCTGGCCGAGATAAACGCCTGGTACCGGGGTGCCGTGGCCAAGGGCATCGCCGACAACCAGCACAAGCGCAGCAAGTCCGGCAAGGACGGGCTGCGACTGGCCCGCCGCTTCCGCGACCACCAGGACATGATCCTGCGATTCGCCACCGACCTGGCCGTGGGGTTCACCTCCAACCAGGCCGAGCGCGATGTCCGCCCCGTGAAGGTGCAAATGCGCACCTCCGGCGGCTGCTGGCGCACTCTCGAAGGCCTCGCCGATTTCGCGATCGTGCAGTCCTGCCTGTCCTACGGCCCCGGGCTCGACGCCCCGTCATGCACCGTTATCGCCTCGGCGAATTCGTCACACCTGAATATGACGGGTTACCAGTTTTCTGAGTTCCGGCGCCGACGCGTCCCGCGGGCGAGGAATTACGGTTCGCTTCTGGTCGGATGCCGTGGACCCTGCCCGGGAGGTGGCGCAATCGGCGTCTCGTACGGGGTCCCGGCAGCATCGGCCGCCGTCATCTGGTCGTAGAACTCCAGGATGGTCTCCTTGGTCCGGTACGAGCCATACTTGGCGATGTCGTTGTTCTTGAGCCCGCCGCTTTCGGTCTGGAACGTCTCCATGATGTAGTTCACGTCGTCCCGCTCGATCCCGTACAGCCGGAAGAAGAACGCATCCAGCTCGGCACGGATCTGTGCCCGACGATCCTCGTCCCAGGTGAAGGGAGCGCCGCCCTCGCCCAAGTCGCGGGCCAAAGGTTCCATGTCGTAGGCGGTGTAGACGAGCTCAAGGACGCGTGGGGTAAGGAAGCCTGTGTGGGACTCCAGCATGGCGGGGGTGGGGGTAGGTAGCTGTTTCCAGATGAACAACCCCATGGCGAGGCCGCCGATCTTCTGTCGGCTGACGAAGTCGAAGACCAGTGAACTCTGTGCCGAGATGAGGGCTGCCGTTAGCACCGGGGATACGCTCGGGAACATCAAGTGAAATTTGTTTCCCACGCCTGCTCGCGACAGAAACGCTGGAATAGCGGTACGCTCATTGGTCGAGGACGTCACATCACACCAGCCGCACAACCAGCTCCGTTCCCATCCAAGGTCGGAAAGAAGCTCGGACACTCCGGGAAGTCTGACATCCCGGCCATTCCGACGTGTCGGAATCAGCCCGTCGTCGGCGATCCAGTACAGCGGGATCGCTGATCTTGTAGGGTCTTGAAGCTCACCCTTCATGAGGTAACGAGGCTGGTTCTGGCGGTTGACCGCCGTCGAGCTCTTTATCACGTCGGCAGCGCGATGATTGAAGAAGTCGACCATCTTCGCTTCGTACAGCGGGAGCATGCGTTTCCCATCGCGGACGAATACGTTGCCTTGCAGATGCCAGCCGTCTGTCTCCAATTCTTCACGTGTACGGAATAGGTCGGAGTCATCGGTCATGTTGAAGAGATGTTTGAAAGTGATACCCCAGGGGTTACCGTCTCGCTTCATCTCGTCCCATAGCACGGGGATACGCCCGTAGATCGCGGCCGTGAGATCAGCGTCTCGGCGGTTGCGGAAGATCGGCAGGTTCCCAGTGTTCGGGTTGATGATGGCGATCTCCTGCGGACTGAGCGCGAAGACCCGCCCGACGTCGTCGAGAGGAAGAACCCGAACCTTGCGACAGGCTCGCGCAATTCTTGGCCAGTCAGGGAGAGCAGGCAGAATTTCTGGCGGGAGTCCACACTTGGAAAGAGCAGCTTGCGGTTCTCGAAATCATACAGGGAAACGATAGCACCTCGCCGGGCAAGGTCATCGAACAGGAACTGGGCCCCGGCAGCAGTGGCGATGGTTGTCGGGATGATGCAGCCCACACGACCGGTCGGCGCAGTAACCCTTGCGAACTGCTCGGCGAACAAATGGTCGGTCTGCAGAGATACGACACCCGGAGCGGTTAGCCCCTTCGCGCCCTTCGGGTATGCGCCTGAACTGCTGACGAACAGGAATGTGGCCTTGACCTTGCGCTTCGCGACACGGAAGCTCCTGCCTTCCTCAGGATTTCCTCGTTCCCACTCAGCGATACGTGCCTTCCGCGCCTGTCCTGCCATCGCGGCGATTGACGGCTCGACTACGCTGAAGTATTCCTTCTCTTTCAGGTCGACCTTGTCCCACGGGGGGTTGCCGAGGACGCAGGTGAAGCCGCCGGACCAGCCGGTGGCTGGATCGATGTCTGGATCGGGGCTGGCAGGCACGTGGAAGATGTCGGGGAACTCCAGGTACCAGTGGAAGAAGCTGTACTCGGTGCGGAGTCGTTCGATCTCCGTGCCGGTGTCCGGTGGGATCGCAGAGCTACCCTGCTCGCGCAGCGCCCGGAAGACCCGGTTGACAATGGCAGGGGGTGCGTCCTTGGTCTTGAGCCAGACGAAAGCGGCGCACCAGGCGTCGGCGACCTGGCGGGCGTCCAGGTATTCAGGGGATTCTTCCCAAGCGCGGTAGGCGGCGGCTTGGCGGTGCACGTCGCGCAAGGAACTCGCGGGTGCCCTGGTGATCTGCGCGAGCTGCTCAGCGAGCTCGTCGTTCGACTGGGAGAAGATGTCCTGGTCCGCGAACAGCTCGCCTTGCCGCGCGTTGTCTTTGGTGTTGGCGCGGCGGAGTGACGCTGCCCACTTCTTGTCGTCACCCTCGACAGGCTTGAAGGCGTCGTCGGGGATGCCATCGGCCGTAAGCGTGGGGGTCGCGCCGATCAGGGCATTGCCGCACTTGATACGTGCGTCGAGGAAGCTGAGGGGCTTGCCGGGTTCGAGTGCTTCCAGCCAGAGGGAGACCTTGGCCAGTTCGACGGCCATCGGATTCACGTCTACGCCGTAGATGCAGTGGTTCACCACGTCTCGGAGCGCGGTGCGGAGCGCCTCGGTGGTGGGCTCCGGGTTGTGCTCACGCACCGCCGCGAGGCGCTTGGCGATGCGCCTTGCGGCGGCGACCAGGAAGTGGCCGGAGCCGCACGCCGGGTCGCAGACCGTGATCGCCAGCAGGGCGTCAGCGAGGGCGGACGCGGGGTCGGTGCCCGCGTTTGTCGCCGCCACCTCCACCTGTTTCTGCGCGTCGTCAAGGACCGGGTCGAGCGTGGAGTCCAGTAGGCAGTCGATCAGCGACGTCGGCGTGTAGTACGAGCCAGTGCTCTTCCGCTCGTTACCGGGCATCACGTCAAGGAGGAACTTGCGCTCTTCCTTGCTCCACTTCGGTACCAACTCCAGGAGCGACTCGTAGATCGAGCCGAGTTCCTCCGCGCCGAGGTTCTGGTAGTCCACCCGGCGCCAGCGTCTGGCGGACTTGTCGTACACCCGGGCCAGCGACTTGACTGCGGCGAGCAGGTGCTCGTTGGACAGCTCCA
>WNGE01016320.1_pt1 | contig 12786 bp, 8 predicted proteins | sample 5400651 | NCBI WGS metagenome assembly WNGE01 (sample SAMN13153370, study PRJNA577476) | soil metagenome | isolation source: 60 cm soil or saprolite under grassland replicate 2 | place: USA:California | collected 2016-06-15 | reverse complement strand
AGGCGTCGTCTCCGTCACCGTGCAGACGTTGCCAGCCGGGATGTCGGGGACGGTCGCGGGCGAGCCGGGCGCGATCGTCGTCTGGCCCGTGTAGCCGCTACCGCAGTCGTAGCCGACGGCGTAGCTCGAGGGAAGGCTTGCGCCGTCCGGATTGCTGACCGTCTTCGCGATCTCGAGCGTGCCGGTAGTCGGCGGCGGGGGCGCCTGGAAGGTGTTCGTGAACGTGCAGACGACCGCTGCGCCCGCGGGCACCGCCACGCTGTTGTTCGGCCCGACCGTGACGGGGGCGCTGCCGTTGACGCAGGCGAGTGCGCTCGCGTAGTCGGTCAGCGACGACTCGTTCACGTAATAGGTGTCGGCTCGCAGCATCTTCGCGCCGGTCGTGTCGTTGCTGTTGACGGTCTTCGAGGCGATGTCGCTGCCGCCGACCGTCGAGCCGATCGTGAGGGTGGTCGTCGATGCCGTGCCCGACCAGACCTTCTTCAGCTCGATCGACCCATTGACCTTGTCGACGTTGGTGAACGTGCAGACGATCGCCTCGCCGGACCCGAGATTGACTCCCTTCTTGACGCTCGTACCGGTGCCGCTCAGGTAGGCGCCGCCGTTCTTCAGGCAGACGTAGCTCGAGGCGTAGTTACTTGCCGTCGTGCCGTTGTGAGTGGATTCGCTGACGGCGATCCCTGTACCGGCAGTGATCGTTTGCGGGGCCGTCGTGCCCTGGTCGCCGTAACCTGCGCCGCCGTTGGTGTAGGTGTTGCTGCCGATCGTGAAGTCGAAGCGCCCTGTGTCCACCGAGGGGGCCAACGACTTGATCACGGTGATCGTGCCGGTCTTCGGTGCGGGCGGCGGTTTTGCGGCCCAGGCACTCGCTGCCGTGAGCATGACCAGGCAGGCTGCGGCAAATAGTGCGGCCCTGCGGTATCGCTTGTGCATGGTGTTTCTCCCTTCCCGAGGTTCTACTTGTCAGGCAGTGGTTGACGCGCTCGCCGCGCGTAATTGCGCAAGTTGGGCAGGAGACAGCTCGCGTGTCTGCCACCGGTTGTCGAAGAGCTTCCCGAGCGCGACGTACCGCGTTGGGACGAGGAGAATGATGTTGAGGAATACCGCCGCCGGAGTTCCGACGAGGAAGAGCAACACCTTTCTCGAGAACGAGACGTTTGGCCGGCCGACCAAATACAGCGCGGAGAGTGCGTAGCGGACGACGACATACGCGCCGAAATAGATCGCGAGGATCTTCGCGTGCGTCGCGTATCGCGCACCGAAGGTGGACACGGTCGTGATCAGGATGTAGCCCACCATCAGCGGCGTCACGAGCAGCTGCGTCACGCCGTAAAGAGGGCTCAGCAGCTGCTTCGGGCCGAGGAACTTGAGGACGTAGGGCATCATCCACCACCATGAGCGCGACCAGCGCAGCCGCTGCTTGTACGTGCCTCTGAGCGTCGTCGGCATGTCGGTCTCGACCATTGCCTCAGCGACCGCCACGACTTGGCCCCGTCGAAGCGCGCGCAGTGCGAGCCAGCGATCGTCGCCCGTCCCGCATTCGACGGCGTACCCTTCGAGGTGGTCGTAGAGCAGCTTGCTGCGATAGAGCGCCAGCGCGCCGGAGGTCGTTTCGAGGGCGCCGAGCATCGAGCGCGACGCTCGCATCATCACGCAGGACGTGCCGATGTCGAGGTCGGCGGCGAGGCTGACCCAGCTCTCGCTGTGGTTGCGGATGTAGATCATCCCGGTCGCCGCCTGCACCTTCGGGTTCCGCATCGCGCGCAGAAGCTGCTCGCACGCATCCGGATACGGCTCGCTGTCGGAGTCGACGGTCAGAATGAAGTCGTAGTGGGTCGGCTCGTACTGCTTCAGTACGGTGCATTGCGCGCCGCGCTTGCCCGTGTTCTCCTGCCGCAGCCAGCGCAGTCTGCGGTGGTAGATGAACGGCTCGACGGGCACCTGTGAGCCGTCGTCGATGACGACGATGTCGACCGGTACCGTCTGTCTCAACAGAGCGAGCACGGTCTTCTTCAGCCCTTCCGGGTCTTCGTTGTAGGCGGGAATGATGCAGAGCACTTTCCCTTCGGCCGGCTCGTTCTTCGTGTGGCGCCGCCCGATCACGAACGCGGCGAGGCAGGCGGCGATGACGCTGGCGCCGACGTACCAGTAGGCGGTGAGTACGAAGTCGGCACCCTGGGCGTTCACGATCATCGTGACCCAAGCGAGGACAGCGAGCGCCGTAGCGGTGATCGCTATTCGCAGCCCCATGACATGCGATGCGCGGTTTCCTGCCTCACGTATCACGCGGCCCGCGCCCCGTGTATCGCGTGTACACGCGGAAGCCAAAACTGGACACGAGCACCACTGCGACGATGCCGGAGATGAGCCAACCCAATCTCGCTCCTCACCGCGAACCGCCGACAAGCCGGCGCTGACCAGCCAGCACTGGCAACACCGTTCGACGATTTGTCCAAGCGCTAGGTGCCGCTACGCCCCGACTCGTTTCACACCGTGTGAGCCGATTGGCTGGCCTGCACGTCCGGCGGCCGGCGTGTCGGGCATGGGCCCAGCGCATCATTCGACTGTCACCGTCTTCGCCAGGTTCCGCGGCCGGTCGACGTCGAACCCGCGCCGGCGTGCAAGCGAATAGGCGAGCAACTGCAGGGGAACAACGGCCAGCAGCGCCTGGAGCGCCGGCTCGGCGGCCGGCACGTAGACGACGTCGTCGGCGAAATGCTGGATCGCCTCGTCGCGCTCGTCGGCGATCACAATCAGTGCAGCGCCGCGGGCCCGCACCTCCTGCAGGTTCGAGAGCAACTTCTCCTTGACGTGTGAGGCAGTGGCGACGGCGACCACGGGCGTCCCTTCCTCGAGCAACGCGATCGGCCCGTGCTTCATCTCGCCGGCCGCATAGACTTCGCTCGGCAGGTAGGCGAGCTCGCGCAGCTTGAGCGCCCCCTCGCACGCGATCGGCAGCGCAAGATCCCGACCTAGATAGACGAAAAACGGGGACCCCTGGTAGCGGTCAGCTATCTCCGCTATTGGATGCTCGCGCGCAAGAAACCGACCGACCTTCTCTGGCAACCCGGCCAGTTCACGCTCCAGTCCTCGCAGCCTGCCGCTGGGCAGCGTCCGCCGGCGGCGAGCCAGCCCGAGCGCCAACTGGGCGAGCACGAGCGCCTGCGATGTGAAGGTCTTGCTGGCGGCGACTCCAAACTCGAGCCCACAGGTGTTGTAAAGGCAATCGTCAACCTCGCGTGTGATCTGGGACCCTTCGACGTTGGTGACCGCCAGCGTCGGCGCGCCGAGCGCACGCGCCAGACGCACGGCCGCGAGCGTGTCCGCCGTCTCGCCCGACTGCGAGATCGCGATCACGCCCGTTCCCGCCGTCAGAATGGGTTGCTGGTAGCGCCACTCGCTGGCGATCGCCGTCTCGACTGGCAGCCGCGCCCACCGCTCGAGCAGCCGCGCTCCGAAGCAGCCCGCGTGATAGGCGCTCCCGCAGCCGACCAGCAAGAGCCGCTCGGCGCCGTCGACTGGGCCGTTCCTCTTTTCCGCATGGCTGCGGCGCAGGCTGCGCGCGAGCGTACGCGGCTGCTCATTGATCTCCTTCAACATGAAGCTCTCGAACCCCGCCCGCTCCGCCTGCTCGTCGTCCCACTCCGCCGCCAGCAGCTCCCGGCCACGCAACTTGCCGTCAGGGCCGTAGAAGCTGACCCCATCAGCGCGGACCGCGACGACCTCATCGTCTGCAGGCACTTGGTAAGAACGTGTCTCCGCCAGAAAGGCCGCGGCCGCCGAGGCAAGGAAGCTCTCCGCCTCACCACGGCCAACGAGCAGCGGGCAGTGCCGACGGCTCCCGACGAGTAGCTCCGAGTGGTCACGATGGCAGACAACGAACGCGAACTGACCCTTCAGCCGCCGGCTGACCGCAAGCGTCGCCGCCACCAGGTCGCCCTCGTACGCATCCTCGAGCAGGTGTGCGACGACCTCCGCGTCCGTCTCGGAGGCGAAGCGGTGCCCAGCGCGTTTGAGCGCGGAAGAGAGTTCTCCGAAGTTCTCGACGATCCCGTTCAGACAGATCGCGAGCTCGCCACCGCAAGACAGAAACGGATGCGAGTTCTCGAGCGAGACCCGGCCGTGCGTCGCCCAACGCGTGTGCCCGATCCCACAGAAAGCGGGCGAAACCACGCCCGCGAGACGACGCTCCAACTCCACGAGTTGTCCGACCGCACAGACACGACGGATCAGGCTTCCGCCGCCGTTGCGCTCGACCAGGCCGAGACCAGCCGAGTCGTAGCCGCGATAGTCCAGACGCGCCAGCGCGTCCAACAACAAGGGCTGCGCGCGGCGCGCCCCAACATAAGCCGCAATACCGCAGATTGCTGTCCTCCTCTCCCTTTCTTGCTCCCCCGCTCTCCCCGGAACGGAGCAAGCCACAGTCGTTTCCTACGATGATGTAGAGAACTCGCTGAGGCAATAGAACGAGCGTGCAAGCTCTTGCACGGGCGCTCGCGAATCGATCTAGGAATGCTGCGCGCAGTTTTCAGCGACCGCGGCTGCGCCGCCGTGCGGTACCCGAGCCAGACTTCCAGCTGCAAGTTGCCCCTGGATCGACGGTCTCGTCAACGGAGGAAGTGCCGGCGAGAGTGGGAGTGACGCGTCTCGCGCGCTGCCCTACATGCCTTCACGAGGCTCTAGGGAGCCCACGAGCCGAGCGATGTACAGAGCGTCGCAAATCAGTGACGAGACTTTCCCGCCCGCCAGATAGACGAAGCTTCGCAGCGATCCGCCGGCGGTGGCTGCGAACAGTTGCCGGCGTGATCGATAGGTGGGTGGCGATTGCCGATGTCGTCGCTCCCGATTCGAGCATTTGCAGGATCTGCCATTCGCGGCCTGAAAGGCGTGGCTCCCCACGAATCGGTACCGTCGGTCGCCAGCTCGGGCTTCTATCGTGGAACTGCGAGATCACTCGTGCCATTAGCGTCCGGGGCATCGCCGCCTGGCCTCGGTGGACGTCCCAGAGAGCGTGCGGAAGACGCCGAGGATCTGTGCTTTTGAGCAGGTAACCATTAGCCCCGGCGTGCAAGGCCGCGAGCACATCCTGCTCCAAATCCGAAGTTGTGTACATCACGATGCTCATGTTGGGTAAGCGCTGCTTGATCTCCCATGCAGCGGCGATACCGCCGCCGGGCAGCATTACCTCAAGCAGCGCAATCTCCGGTAGTCGACGCGACGCAAGCGAGACAAGCTCGGCCGCGCTGGTCGCCTCGCCGCAGACATAGAAGCGGCCGTCTGTCTCAAGGGCCGCCCGGACTTTGGCGCGCTCATGCGGCTCGTGATCTCCTAACAGGACTTTCAGCACCGGTCTTGTCCCTGCGTGACGGTCGTGCGCTCGTGGACGAGGCGGCGATCGAGAAGCTGGGCGCCCCGGCCGGCTCCGGAATCGTCACCGAGCCGTCGGCGTCGAGTCGCCCGTAGCCGTGGGACGAGTTCCAGGTCATCCACGGTGTCAGGATCGGCGTGAAGCGTATGAACCGAATGGGGACGTTTCTATTAGACCTTCAGCTTCTGGTCCGCCTCCAGGAATGCGCGTCCCGGCCGGAGATCGCTGTCGTGTACAACCACGCACGGGACCCGGGCCCTGCGACAGATCTCGATGAAGAGGGGGAGGTTGGCCTTGCCCCCGCACTCGACAATTGAGATCTGTTCACGGTCGGCATCGAGGCCGAGCGCTTGGAAGACGAACGGAAACGTGATCTTCTCGGTCATACCTTCGACGAGAATCGCAGCCCGTGAGAGGAAGAGCTCCGAGCGCTCCGCGTCAAACTCACACATGACCCGGAACGAGTCGTCAGCGTTGATCGGGCGCAACCGCTCGACTGCAGTCACGCCGACCTCGTCACGGGTGACCAGATTCACCTCGTCGAGCGCAGCGACGGGCCGGCGTGCACATTCGCGCGGCCAACGCTTCGCGCGCGCGCGTAAGCGGGGTCATCTCACAGAAGCGGAGCCCGCCGGCGTAGACGAGCGCTAACCCCTCCCCTCCCCCAAGCGAAGAGACGGGAGCGTACTGCGACGCCACCCGGATCTATTCCAGGCGTTTTGAGCCGTCGGTTCTGGCGTCCGCACGGTAGGCGAAGCTAGCTTGCTCCATCTCCCGACGGGAAAGGCGCGAACAGTGAGAACCCCAAGCACGTCCTGCTCGGCCTTGTTTGTGTAGCCGTCGTCGCAGCGGTTGCCGCATCGGCCTGGTTCGCCTACGATGCGCGTCGGCAGGCCAAGACGATTCGCCGCGAGGTTGCCAGCCTCAGCTCGCAGCTCGATGACGTGCAGTCATCAGTCGATTCGATCGGCGACGTACAGTCGTCGGTCGATGACGCGTCGAGCCGCGTTGACGACGTGTCGAACTCGCTCGACGGCGTGAGGTCATCGCTTTCTGAGCTTTGCCTTGAGCTGAATGAGGCGTGCTGAGGAGGTGACGGCGAGCCGCCGTCGAGCACGGCTTCGGGTTCCACGCCAAGGCCGAGAGACGAGCGGCTCGCCGCGACGACGAATGCTACGCGCCGGAACTTAGGAGCGAGCGGGGCCGTCAGGCGCCGACGCGGCGTCGCTGAATCTCCTCGAAGGAAGCCTCAGCCTCGTTCACCACAGTCTCCCAGTTCGGCGACACGGGACCAATCTCGCATTCCCTGACAAGGTGTCGACAGAGGGCTTCGATCGTCACTCGCTCACCCATAGGCGGGTCGCGTCTCAGTCCCAACGTCTGGCGGATGAAGAGATACTCGCCGTTCACAAGCTGGAGCGGCTCTGGCAGCCGGTGCGCTCTGTGATGTGCGATGACGCCGCCGAACTCGCCGCCAGTGACTTCAGTGAAAGCAATCGGAGCCTGAGCGCGCGCGTACGGTTTGCGTACAGGCGCGCCTCTAGCCGTGGCTTTCGACGGCTTCCGACAGCTTCCCGGTTGTGCCGATTTGCAGGCAGGAGCAGTGAGGGGACGTCACGACAAGCTGGCCAAGATGGACTCTTAATCCCAAGGTCGAAGGTTCGAATCCTTCACGGCCCATCCCTAAAATACCTTCGGCGGGTGGCGGTCTCAGGTCTGCTCGACGAGGGCGTACAGGCGTCCGAGGCCGGTGAGATAGAGTCGGTGCCCGTCGCTCACGACGGGCGAGTACTTGCCGTCCGGCCACGTCCACAGCTCTTTTCCGGTGGCTGCGGCTAGGGCGTAGGTGCGCCCTGCAAAGGTCGAGAAGTAGACGATGTCGGCGAGCACGGTTGCCGAACCGGAGATCGGTCCGTTCGCGTGGAACTTCCACCGGACTTCGCCGGTTGCGGCATCGAAGGCGTAGAAGGCCTGGTCGTACGAGCCGACGAGCACCAGCTGGTGCCAGATCGCGGGCGAGGCGTAGACGTAGCCACCGGTCCCGTATGACCAGCGTAGACGACCACTCTCGGCTCCGAACGAGTACACCTTCCCGTCGGTCGAGCCGATGTAGACGCGGTGGTACGCGACCGCCGGCGTGCTGTAGAAGGTGCCCGCAGCGCCCAAGCGTGGCTGACCCGCTGCCCTCCAGATCCGCCGGCCGGTGCTCGCATCGAGCGCATACAGGTGCCGTCGTAGGCACCGACGTAGAGGCGGCCTGCTGCGAGTGCGATCGATCCCTTGACTTCGCCGTCGGTCGAGGCCGTCCAGCGAGTCGCTCCGGTTTGCGCGGAGAGCGCATAGATCCGGCCCGTCCAGTCGCCGACGTAGACCAAGCCGCCTGCAACTAAGGGCGACGACTCGGTGGGCCCGATCGTGCGGCGCCAGCGGATGCGTCCGGTGCGCTTGTCGAATGCGATGACCTCCCCGTCCGACCCCGGATTGGCTGCATTGCATGCATGGCCGATGAAGGTCTGAATCACTAGGTCGCCGTTCACGGCCGGAGAAGCCCAGCCACAGCGGTGGCTCAGGTAGCGCCAGAGCTCGCGTCCGTTGCGAGCGACGAGGGCGTAGAAACGGCCGTCGAAGGTTGTGAGATAGAGGTGGCCGTCAGCTACCGCCGGCGGGAACTCGAGCAGCGCCCGTCCGTGCCAGGTCCAGAGGCGCCGGTAGGGGGGCCTGAGCGCGACACCCGGGACAGCCCGGAGACGCGCCGAGTCGAACCCGTACGTCGGCCAGGCGATCCCGGCCTCGGCCGTGACCGTTCGGCGCGAACGGATCCTGGCTGCGTTTCCGGCCGTCCGCAGGCGTGTCTCAATCGCGTTGGGTTCGAACTCCACGGTGGCCGAGCCGCGAATGTTGCGGCCCTCGTGCTTGACGTGGATGACGTAGCCGACAGCGGCCCCACAAAGGGCAAGCAACGCGAGCGCGCCGAACACGAGCAGACGCCTCAAGCTTGAGACTGTAGCGCCGCGGTTTTACGGCGAAGCCTGCCCGTCCCCGACGGTACCGCCCCTACGCTCGATGCTCGGCGAGCGTGTTAGCGAGCGATTAGCGCGCCCACGGACGGTGGGCGCATGCTCACGACATCGCTCCTCGGTCGCGGCTCGCGCTGCACTCGAGTCCTTCTCGCCGTCGGCTTGATCGTGGCTTGGGCCTTCGCCCTCGCCCAGACTCCTTCGAAAGACACCGCTGTGAACGCGGTTCACTCCGCCCCGCCCCAGACGACGATGCGCCCGGGGTGGCTCTGCCGGTCACCGGTACGCCGAGTCCGAACGCCATCGAAGCCACCTTCACGCAACGGAGCTACGAGCCCGGCCAGTTCGCTGAGCTTCGCGTTGCCACGCCGCCCGGGCGCTTCACCGCGCGCGTCTACCGTGCGGGCTACGGTCGCGAGGGCGTCCTCGACGGGATGCCGGTCACCGGCGCGATCATGCTCGGATCGATTTCGAAGACGCGCATCCGGGTCGGGAGCTGGCCGAGCGGTCTTTACTACCTCCGCCTTGCCACGCCGAACGAGCATGACGGGTACGCGCCCTTCGTCGTCCGACCCCGGCGGCTGGGAACGCACCGAATCGCCGTTCTGCTGCCCACGGATACCTGGCAGGCGTACAACTTCTACGACGAGGACGGCGACGGCCGGCCCGACTCCTGGTACCGAAATCCCGGCGTCTCGTGCGTCCACCTCACGCGCCCGTTCGTCGATCGCGGGGTGCCGCCGCACTACACCGGCTACGACCGGGGGTTCGTCCGCTGGCTTGCCGAGACGCACAAGAGCGTCGACTTCCTCACGGACGACGACCTGGTGCGCGTCAGCGGTAGCGCACTTGCTCGGGCTTACGACCTAATCGTCGTCTCGGGTCACGAGGAGTACGTGACGCCGCACGCCTACGACCTGGTCGAGCGCTATCGCGACTCGGGCGGGAACCTGATGTTCCTCTCGGCGAACAACCTCTTCTACCGGGTCGAGCGCCACGGCGACAGCATCTGCCGGACAGGCCGCTGGCGCGATCTCGGCCGGCCCGAGGCTGGGCTTCTCGGTATCCAGTACGTCGACTGGTACCAGGAGCGCTACCGCAACCGCCCCTATGTGGTCACGGGCGCCGAGCAGGCACCGTGGGCGTTCCGCGGTACCGGGCTTCAGAACGGCGACCGGTTCGGCACCTACGGCATCGAGATCGACGCGAGAACGTCCCGGTCGCCCCACGGAATCAAAGTCCTCGCCCGCATCGTCGACGTCTTTGGGCCGGGCAAGTCAGCTGAGATGACCTACTACACGACGCCGCGTGGCGCGAAGGTCTTCGCCGCAGGAGTAATCAACTTCGGCGGTACCGCCCGCTGGCCAACGGTGTCTCCCCTCCTCGACAATCTTTGGAAGGAACTGAGCAAGCCATGAAGCCGAAACCCGCCCTGGTGGCAACCACCGGCCCGCCAGAGAGGGGCGGCAGCGCTAACGCACCTCCTCGCGAGGTTAGTCGCCGCCCCCGCGGCAAAACCGCGTTCGTCCGACGCTAGGATCGCTCGGCCCAGTCGATGCTGCGGAAGGGCCATTCGCGCTCGAGCCAGTCACGCAGCGCGGCCTCGACGAACGGGTCGAGCCCGTCCTCCCATGCATCGCGGCGGAGCCACACCCGCACGTGCGCGTCATGGGTCTCGGACGGGTAGATATAGGCGCAGCCGAGCACCCGCGACTCGTCCGGAGCAACGATCGTGTACGCAAAGGAGCGCCGCAGCGCGAACTCCTTCTGGTGCCAGCCGAGGTCGACGAGGTTCTCCGCGACCGTCGTTGCGAACGGCGGCTGCGCCAAGCCCTCGTGGTCGACGCGGTTGCAGATCGCGTCGAAGTCCTTGACGACGTCGTCGACCGTCAGCATCCGCAACCGGAACCGCTCGTGCTCGAGCCCGGCCGGAACGCTGAAGTCGTCGGGGACGAGCTCGTGCACGCGCTCAAGCTAGCGCGCGAAAACGTGCTCGAGGTGTCGATGTCAGACGTGCCTTAATGACCACCGCCTCGACCAGATCGCCGGCGCCGCGGCTCGGAAGGCTCCGGTAGGAGCTCCTCGTGGGGCAACGCGTGGGCAACAGAACCCACCGAGACCAGCCGAACTCTCGGGCAGCGGAGCTGGGCGAAACCCGCTTAGATCCAGACAGACCGAGGCCGGCCGAGACTTTGCGCGCCAGCTCTTAATCCCAAGGTCGAAGGTTCGAATCCTTCACGGCCCATGGCAGAAGTCCCTGCATAGAGGCTATGTCGCGCCAGCGCCTCCGCCGCGGCTGGGTCCAGTCTTGTAGCCGCGGGTCCGGCGCGCTTGAATTACAGGTCGAGGTTCGACGTGGCCGCAGTCGACGCCCTCAATCGTCACTGCCAGATCGTCGCGAGACGTCTTGGGGGCGGGTCGGTTGTGCCGTTTCTGGGCGCCGGTGCGAATCTGCTCGAGCGGCCGGTGGCGGTCAGCTGGGAGGACGGCTATCTGCCGAGTGGCGTCGAGCTTGCGTCGTACCTTGCGGAGCCGTACGGATATCCGGGTGAGGATCTAGACCTGCTGCGCGTGTCGCAGTGGGTTGATCTCGTCAGCAGCGAGCGCGCGCTTGTCGACGAGTTGCACAGCGTGTTCAGCCGCGACTACCGGCCGAACAAGCTGCACCGCTTCCTCGCCGAGCTGCCGCGGAAGCTGCGCAAGCAGAAGCAACGTGTCTGCGGGCAGCTGATCCTGACGACCAACTACGACGACGTACTCGAGCATGCGTTTGTGGACGCGGACGAGCCCGTCGACGTGGTCGTGTACGAGGCGCGCCGGAGAGAGCACCGGTTCGTGCATCTCCGGCCGGACGGCGAGCGGGTCGAGATCGTCGACGCCGCGCGCTACCGCGAGTTCGCGGTCGAGGAGCGCTCCGTGATCCTGAAGATCCACGGCGACGTCGATCGCGACGACGGCCAACATGACACGTACGTCATCACCGAGGACAACTACATCGACTACCTTGCGGGCGAGAGCGTTCGCGGTCTGATCCCGGCGTACCAAATGAGGCGGATTCGCGAGAGCGACATGCTGTTCCTCGGCTACTCGATGCGTGACTGGAACCTGCGCGTGATCCTGCGGCAGATCTGGTCCGAGCAAGGCGTCAGCACCGGCGGCTGGTCGATCCAGCGCGACCCGAGCGAGATCGACATCAGGTTCTGGGCGCGCCAGGGGATCGAGATCCTTCCGATCGACCTCGACGAGTGGGTCGAGGCGATGCGCGGGCAGCTCGCATGAGCCTTGCCGTTCCCGCCGACGCGGCAGTCCGCGCGCGCCAGTCGCCGTACCAAGGCCTCGTCCCGTACTCGGAGTCCGACGCAGAGTGGTTCTTCGGCCGCGACGAGTGGGCGGCGGTCGTCGCGGACAACCTGCGCGCGTACCGGATTACGGTGCTATACGGCGCGAGCGGGGTCGGCAAGAGCTCGCTGCTGCACGCAGGGATGATCCGCACGCTGAACGACGAGGCGCGCGAGAACCTCGTCGACCACGGCGTGCCGCGGTTGCCTGTCGCCTTCTCGTCGTGGAGTCTCGACGACCCGCTGTCGGCGCTGAAGGACGCGCTGCTCGCTGCGGGCGAGCCGCTCGAGGGGTCGCTGGTCGACGTTCTCGACAAGTTGCCGATGCGCGTAGGCGGCCCCGTTCTGCTCGTCCTCGACCAGCTCGAGGAGCTGTTCGTCTACCACGAGCGGTCGGGCGACACGACGATCGAGGAAGTCGCACTCCTGCTTCGCCGGCGCGACCCTGCCGTGCACTTCCTGCTCTCGATCCGCGAGGACGCGCTCGCCGACCTCGATCGCTTCGAAGGGCGGGTGTCGGGACTCGGCGATCACCTGCTGCGGCTCGAGCATCTCGATCGCGAGGCGGGGCGCGAGGCGATCACGGCCCCGCTCGAGCTCTGGAATCGCGTGGTTGCTGAACCTGGCAACGAAGTCGACATCGAACCGGAGCTTGTCGAGACGGTGCTCGACCAGGTGACGACAGGGCGCGTGTCGCTCGGCGACGACAACGTCGCCGTCAGCGACGGCACCCGCGCGGCCGGCATCGAGGCGCCGTACCTCCAACTCGTGCTCATCCGCCTGTGGGACGGGGAGCGGAAGCACGGGTCGAACATTCTGCGTCTCGAGACGCTCGAGCGGCTCGGCGGCGCCGGCCGGATCGTGCGCACGCATCTCGATGCGTCGCTCGGCTCGCTGCCCGTCGCCGAGCAGGACCTCGCCGGACGCACGCTCCGCTTCCTCGTCACGCCGTCGGGCACGAAGATCGCCCTGCGGACGTCGGACCTCGCGGACTACGCAGAGGTTCCCGCGGACCGGCTAGAGCCGCTGATCGAACAGCTCGCCGGCCCCGCGCGCGTGCTCC
>WNGE01024079.1_pt1 | contig 12788 bp, 10 predicted proteins | sample 5400651 | NCBI WGS metagenome assembly WNGE01 (sample SAMN13153370, study PRJNA577476) | soil metagenome | isolation source: 60 cm soil or saprolite under grassland replicate 2 | place: USA:California | collected 2016-06-15 | reverse complement strand
GCAATGCAACCCATTGATGCAAAAAAATCATGACGTTGTTGAAGTGCTGCATAATAGCTGTCATAAGAATCTATTGAAGTGCTTGTAATCTCTTCCAATTTATTCACGTACTTATTAAAGGCTTCTGCATTTTCAACCTCCATTGCTTTATCAGGACGGAAAGTGGGCAACACTTTTATTTCAAATTCATCGTCCTTTATTTTTTGATGCCATTCCAATTCATCTGATGGATCATCAGTAGTGCAAACCATTTCAACTTTCATTTTACGCAACAAATTGCGAACTGAATATTCTTTTGTTTGCAACATTGCCGAGCACTTATCATAAATGTTTTTTGTCGTGGCGGGAGAAAGAATATCATGCACATCAAAGTATCGTTGCAATTCAAGATGCGTCCAGTGATATAGAGGGTTCCGTAAAGTATAAGGAACAGTCGCTGCCCATTGTTTAAATTTTTCATCATCATCAGCAGTGCCGGTGCAATAGATTTCATCAACACCATTGGTGCGCATAGCTCTCCATTTGTAATGATCACCATACAGCCATGCCTGTGTAAGATTTTCAAAACATATATCTTCTGCAATTTGCTGAGGAGGCAGATGATTGTGATAATCTATAACGGGCATCACTTTTGCAAATTCATGATAAAGCTGCTGAGCAGTTTTGGTATGCAATAAAAAGTTTTCGTCAAGAAATTGTTTCATGATAATTATGTAGTCAGCTTTTGTAATGCTATTGAGCTATTGTTGCGCCTGCCCCGAAACTTCATGGGTCGCACGCTTGTACATCTCCATACCGACCGGTCATATTCTGATTTCTTCCTTTTCATTCTGCAATTTCAACTCAAGTAAAATGTAAAACACTATAAACTTACTGCTTTTTCTTACGCATTTTTCTGATTAACTTACCATGTGTAATTTTCAATGATATGCCCGCATCCCGCCAACTCGCTGCTATCATGTTTACCGACATTGTTGGCTATACTGCATTAATGGGAGATGATGAACAAAAAGCTTTTGATCTTTTGCGAAAGAACAGAACATTGCAAAAACCAATCATTGAAAAATTTAACGGCACGTGGATAAAAGAAATTGGTGATGGCATATTAGCAAGTTTTCATACAGTTACTGATGCCGTACTCTGTGCAAGTGAAATACAAAAAGCATGTGTAGATATTGAGGATCTGAAATTGCGGATAGGCATTCATCTCGGGGAAGTAGTGTTTGAAGATAATGATGTGTTTGGTGATGGTGTAAACATCGCTTCAAGACTTCAAGCATTGGCACCTATTAGTGGTATCTGGATTTCTGAATCGGTATACAACAACATAGCGAACAAAAAAGACATCAAAACAAAATTTGTGCGTGCAGAAATTTTGAAAAATGTAAAAGAGCCTGTGCGTGTTTATGAAGTGATCACAATTACCAATGAAGAAGATCGATCAAACTTCTTCATTACTTCAAAAAACAAAACAACGGGCGAAAAAAGTATCGCCGTTTTACCGTTTGTTGATATGAGTTCAGCCCGTGACCAGGAATACTTGGGAGATGGATTAGCGGAGGAATTAATAAATGTTTTATCGCAAATAAAAGAATTGAAAGTAATAGGACGTACTTCATCATTTTCATTTAAAAAGAAAGATGTTGATCTGAAAACCATTGGTAAAACTTTAAATGCAAATACAATTCTTGAAGGCAGCATTCAAAAATCAGGAAACAGGATCAGGATAACTACACAATTAATAAATGCAGATGATGGCTATCATATCTGGAGTCAGCGTTATGACCGTGACATGGATGATATTTTTACTTTGCAGGATGACATATCTTCAAAAATAGCAGAGCACCTAAAACTTACATTGCTGAAAGATTATGAAACAGCAACTAAAAACCAATCAACGAGTAATTTGCAGGCTTATGAAATGTATTTAAAGGGAGATTTCTACCACAAAAAATATTCTGATGAAGGCTTTGAGAAAGCCATTGAATATTTTAAAAAGGCCCTGGAATTAGATCCGAACTACGCTGATGCATGGTGGTCGCTCGGTCTTGCATCTTTTGAAAGAAAAGCGTTTAATCCTGCACTTCCTTTGCCTGCGAAAAAGGTAATGGAAACAGCAAATTATTATGCAGAAAAAGCTATTGCAATAGATGAATTTAATGCAGACGCTCACTTTTTGCTTGCGCTTATTCATTTTAATTATTATGATTGGAAAAAAGTGGAACCAGAAATCGGGATTGCTAAAAGATACAACCGGGCACCTTATCCGTTAGTATTCTTGCCACTTGAACCTTGGTATCGGGCTACATTATATGATGATTTTAATTTTGCAGTTCAGCAATTACAAAGAGGCTTAGAGAACGATCCGCTTTCTATACTTTATTTATTGCACCTCGCTCTTATTTATTTGCATGGGCTGCATGATTATGAAAAAACAAGAAATATATTAAACAGGATTTTGGAATTAGAGCCGCGATATAATGAAGCGTGGGTTCCTATGTGCCTTTCCTATTTGTTTGAGGGTAAACACCAGGATGCGGAACAATATGCCCGCATTGCTTATACTGCTTGTAACGGAGGAAGTTCTGGCGCAGCATGCCTTATAATGTGTTTGTCAGCATCAGGGAAAAAAGAAGAAGCAGAAACATTATACAGATCAGTGAAAGAAATGATGCCTGCTTCTCAATTTCCTGCGTCTCTTCATGCTAAAGCAAATGCATATCTGGGAAAATTTGACGAAGCTTTCGAATATTTAAATATAGCTGCGGAAGACAGGGAAATATGGTTGTTCAGTTTAAAATTTTCTCCCGAATTAAATTTATTAAAACCTGATCCACGTTTTAAAAAATTTCTTGCGCGAATGAATTTTTCTTAAGTAAGTAACTTTATTCTGCCTTTTTCATTTCAAATTTCGCCTCATGTCCCAATCCCGCCAGCTTGCTGCCATTATGTTTACCGATATTGTTGGCTATACTGCATTAATGGGAGATGATGAACAAAAAGCTTTTGATCTTCTTCGAAAGAACAGGCAAATACAAAAACCAATTATTGAAAAATTTAACGGTACATGGATAAAAGAAATTGGCGATGGAGTGCTGGCAAGTTTTCATACAGTTACTGATGCCGTACTTTGTGCAACTGAAATTCAAAAAAAGTGTGCTGCCATAGATGATTTGAAATTACGAATCGGTATTCATCTTGGTGATGTGGTGTTTGAAAATAATGATGTGTTTGGTGATGGTGTGAACATTGCATCAAGATTACAGGCATTGGCACCGATAGGCGGTATTTGGATTTCAGAATCTGTTTATAAAAATGTTGCCAATAAAAAAGATATCAAAACAAAATTTGTACGTGAAGAGATATTGAAGAATGTAAAAGAACCTGTTCATGTGTACGAAGTAATTACAGAAACAGAACAATACAGTTCCTCGCATCTGGAGAAAGGCAAAACAGTATCAGAAAAAAGCATTGCTGTATTACCATTTGTAAATATGAGCAGCGATCCTGAGCAGGAATTTTTCAGTGACGGGCTTACAGAAGAAATCATTAGCGATCTCTCACAGTTAGACAAATTATTAGTTATTTCACGCAGTTCAATAATGACTTTTAAAGGAACCAATAAGAAAATAAAAGAAATAGCAAACGAAGTTAATGTTCGATACATTCTGGAAGGAAGCGTTCGCAAGTCCGGCAATAATCTTCGCATTACAGCTCAGTTAATTGATGCTTTGAACGATAGCCATCTCTGGGCAGAAAAATACAACGGCACGATGGAGGATATCTTTGATATCCAGGAAAGAGTTTCCCGATCTATTGTTGAAGCGCTTGATTTAAAATTGACATGGAAAGAAGAATCACTTTTATCTAACCACCCGATTCAAAACGCGAAAGCTTATGAATGCTATATCCGGGCACGTCAGGGGATGTGGAAATTTACGGAACAAGGTTTAGATAATGCCGTTGTACTTGCTCAGCAAGGTCTGGACTTAGAGCCGGATAATGCCCTTCTTTATGCCACCTTAAGTACAGCCTATTTGTTTTTCCATCATTATGGAATAAGACCTGACCCTTCTTCCATAGAGAAAGCACACCAATATGCTTCTAAAAGTTTAGAGTTTGATGCTAATTGTCCTCAAGCCCATTACGTTTACGGAGCAATAGAGTTTATAAAAGGCAACATGCAGGAAGCATCACGTATTTTTAAGAAGGTGCTTTCTCTTGATCCGAATAATACAGATGCATTGTCCTGGCTGATTCCAACATATTTTCTTTCAGGAAAACCCGAAGCTGCCAAGCCTCTTTCAGAAAAGTTATTGCAGGTAGACCCATTGTTACCCATTGCACATGCCTTTCCTGGAATGATTGAGTGGTATAGTGGAAAAGGAAAAGAGACCTTGCCTTATTTCAGAAGGTGGCTTAAAATGGAACCGGAAAGCCCTTTTGCCAAATGTTTGTGTTCATACAATTTTGCTTTTAATAATGAACTGGAGGAAAGTATTGATATTCTTGACACCATGATAAAGGATACACCAACATTGATCTTTGGAAAATTTGCCCTTTTCTTCAAGAGTGCCCTGCAAGGCGACAGGGAAAGTGCATTGAACTATGCTACCGAAGAGTTGAAGAATGGTGCAGCATCCATAGATTACTTTCCAATAATCATGGCCTTTAGCTACGCACTTATAGACGAGAAGGATGAAGCAGTGAACTGGCTTAATAAGACACTTCATTTTGGACATTGTCCACACCCACTTCTTTTGAAATTCGAGATCTTTCATCGTGTATTAAAAGATCATCCTGGGTTTCATGCGTATATGAAAGAAATAAAGAAACGATCGGAGCAATTCGTGGTTTGAGTTGGAGGGGAAATGATTTTCACTACGCAATAAACCTGATTGAAATAATAAAGTTTCCTAAATAAAAATATTCTAATCTTCCCCTTTTCATATCTTTCTAAAACAAATTTTCATCCGATGCTTCAATCCCGCCAACTCGCTGCTATTATGTTTACCGATATTGTTGGCTATACTGAATTGATGGGAGATGATGAACAAAAAGCTTTTGATCTTCTTCGAAAGAACAGACAAATACAAAAACCAATTATTGAAAAATTCAACGGCACATGGATAAAAGAATTGGGCGATGGAGTACTTGCGAGTTTTCATACAGTTACCGATGCTGTATTGTGTGCAAGTGAAATTCAAAAAGTATGTTCAGATATTCATGATTTGAAACTACGCATTGGTATTCATCTTGGCGAAGTAGTGTTTGAAGATAATGATGTGTTTGGTGATGGTGTGAATATTGCATCAAGAATACAAGCCATTGCAACACCCGGGGCTATTTATATTTCTGAATCGGTTAGAATTTACGAAGTATTACCGCAAAATATTCAACCGGCAAGTTTCACCAATTCACTAATTCATTCAACAGCAAATACCAATGGAGGAAAAAGCATTGCTGTATTGCCTTTTGTAAATATGAGCAATGATCCGGAACAGGAATATTTCAGTGACGGGATGGCTGAAGAAATAATTACTTCCTTAAACCATTTAAAAGATTTGAAAGTTGCAGGTCGCACCTCCTCATTTCAATTCAAGGGCAAAAATATTGACTTGCATAAGATTGGTGAAGAACTGGGTGTAAATACAGTGTTGGAAGGCAGTATACGAAAACAAGGCAATCGTATTCGTCTAACTGCGCAATTAGTGAATGTGAAAGATGGCTTTCATTTCTGGTCTGAAAAATATGACCGTAATATGGATGACATTTTTGCTATACAAGATGAGATTGCCTTAGGAACCTCTAAGTGCAATTGATCATGCTGATTTAGCCTGGACTCTTTATACAGCTCGCAGATTTGAAGAAGCGCTGGCTGTTGCTAAAACGGGTATTGAATTGGATGCGAACTCTTTTTTGTCACACCGTTTGGCAGGACTCTGCCAAATAGCCTTAAAACGCTATGAAGAAGCGATTGACACTTTCGGGTATTTAATGAAAATGTCTAACCGGCATCAACACGCACTCACTTCGCTTATTTGGGCGTATTGCAGTAATGGAAACCCTGAAGAAGCAAGGATACTTATGAACGAACTAAAAAATAGATCGGTTACAGAATATATAGCCGGTACATATGCCGGTTTATCGGCAGCTTACTTAAGTGAAGTGAATACTGCTTTTAATTATCTGAACAAAGCTTACGATGATCGTGATCCTATTTTAATTCAGCTTAAATATTCTCCTGCCGTTCCTGCTTCGCTTAGAAACGATCCGCGTTTTAAAAACTTATTAGATAGGATTGGTTTTCCGAAATAATCTATTTAAAAACTTCTCTGAATTCATGCCTCAATCCCGCCAACCCGAATGAATAAAGACAATAATTCACCTGCTCTGTGTGCTGCTTTTTAATGTGATTTCAACCTTCAATATTTATATGTACTCAACTTCCTATTTTTGTTACTACAAATTATGCTTATGCAAACCGACATCCGCAATGACTGGACTATTGAAGAGATTCGCAACATTTACAACACACCCTTACTTGAATTAATTTATAAAGCTGCAACGGTTCATAAACAATATAACAATACTGCAGAAGTGCAGGTATGCACATTATTAAGTATTAAAACAGGTGGTTGTCCCGAAGACTGTGCGTATTGCCCGCAGGCTGCCCGCTACAACACAGGCGTGAACGTAGAGGCATTAATGAAAAAAGAAGAAGTGCTTGCTTATGCGCAAAAGGCCAAAGACGCAGGCAGCACAAGGTTTTGCATGGGTGCTGCATGGCGTGAAGTACGTGATAACAAAGATTTTGATCGTGTCCTTGATATGGTAAAAGACGTAAGCAAAATCGGCATGGAAGTTTGCTGCACACTCGGCATGCTTACAGAATCTCAGGCGCAAAAATTAGCAGATGCAGGTTTATATGCATACAACCACAACCTTGATACATCACAGGAATATTACAGTGAAATAATTACGACACGCACATACAATGATCGTTTACAAACGCTTAATCATGTACGCAAAGCAGGTGTTACAGTTTGCTGTGGTGGTATCATTGGTTTGGGAGAAACACATGAAGACCGCATAAAAATGTTGCACACTTTGGCAACGATGCCGCATCATCCTGAGAGTGTTCCTATCAATGCGCTGGTAAGAGTAAAGGGAACACCGCTTGAACATAATCCTAAAGTTGATATTTGGGATATGGTACGCATGATTGCTACTGCACGCATTCTTATGCCCCAGACTATGGTACGCTTAAGTGCAGGGCGCAATGATATGAGTGTTGCGGAGCAGGCTCTCTGTTTCATGGCTGGCGCCAACTCAATTTTTGCAGGAGATAAATTACTTACCACACCGAACCCATCTTTTGATGAAGACAATGTGATGTTTCAATTGCTGGGTTTAAAACCAAGAGAAGCATTTAAGAAAGAAAAGAGAGTAGCAGAAGAAGTGTAACTTGCAAAAGTTACGCAAATGAGGAAATGAAAAAAGAAGCGCAGCAGGGCACATTACCACAATAATTACTTCTGTGCAAGACGAATAACTATAAAATAAAAGCCATCGAATTTATCGGTGGCTTTTATTTTCAAATTTTTCCCAAAGGTCCTTCGGAACAAATTGACTCATTTTCACATTAGCTATGCAACTTCTGCCTTCATACTTTTCTGTACCTTTTTTCTTTCATCCTCATCAAGAATCACTTTACGCAGGCGAACATGTTTTGGTGTTACTTCAATACACTCATCCTGTTGAATATATGGTTTGATATGTTCTGCAATAATTTGTCCCACATAAACTTCTTCACCGGGATCAACAAAGAAAGAACCTCTGTCCTGTAATTTATCAATCGAATATGCTGTCGTAGCAGCCTGGTTCTTTGAAATAAGCACTCCATTATTGCGGCCGGGAATTTGTCCCTTCCAGGGTTTGTATTCATTAAAACGATGTGCCATCACCGCTTCACCTGCCGTATTGGTAAGCATGCTGGAACGTAGTCCTATCAAGCCTCTTGAAGGGATCTCAAACTCGAGATGCTGCATTTCTCCCTTTGTTTCCATTACATGCAATTCCCCTTTACGCTGGGTAACAAAGTCAATCACTTTACCACTGTATTCAGCAGGCACATCAACTACCAATGTTTCATATGGCTCGCATTTTTTGCCATCAATATATTTTACCAAAACCTGCGGCTGACCAACTGTCAACTCATATCCTTCTCTGCGCATTGTTTCAACCAAAATACCCAAATGCAAAATGCCGCGTCCGTATACAAGAAAACTATCTGCACTGTCTGTATCCTCAACACGCAATGCAAGATTTTTTTCTGTTTCTTTCATAAGACGATCACGCAGGTGACGTGATGTAACAAACTTTCCGTCTTTACCAAAAAAAGAAGAAGTGTTGATGCTAAACAACATACTCATCGTTGGCTCATCCACACTTATGACAGGCAATGCTTCAGGATTTTCTGCATCTGCAATGGTGTCACCGATATTAAAATCTTCGAGGCCAACAACAGCGCAAAGATCACCTGCCCTTACTTCACTCACTTTCTTTTTACCCATTCCTTCAAAAACGTATAACTCTTTTACACGCAATTTTTTTATAGTCCCGTCATTCTGCATCAAAGCAATTTGTTGGTTTTCTTTTATTGAACCACGACTGACTTTACCAATTGCTATTCTTCCCAGAAACGAAGAGTAATCAAGTGAAGTTATTTGCATTTGCAAAGGCCCTTCACTTACTTTTGGTTCAGGAACATATTTTAAAATGCCATCGAGCAAGGGCGTAATATCTTCTGATTGTGTTAATGAATCATTGAACCAGCCATTCTTTCCGCTTCCATAAAATGTAGGAAAATCAAGTTGCTCTTCTGTTGCATCAAGGTTAAAGAAAAGTTCAAACACTGCCTCATGCACTTCATCGGGTCTGCAGTTGGGTTTATCTACTTTATTGATAACAACGATTGGTTTCAAATGCAGGTGCAACGCTTTCTGTAATACAAAACGTGTTTGTGGCATTGGGCCTTCAAATGCATCCACGAGCAGCAGCACACCATCCGCCATTTTTAAAACGCGTTCCACTTCACCCCCAAAATCACTGTGACCGGGAGTATCAATTACATTTATTTTAACGCCTTTGTATATTACAGCAGCGTTCTTGCTAAAGATAGTAATGCCACGTTCACGTTCCAGTTCATTGCTATCCATAATCAGGTCTCCCGTTTCCTGGTTTTCCCGAAACACTTTTGTAGCATGCAGAATTTTATCAACGAGAGTTGTTTTACCGTGGTCAACGTGGGCTATAATTGCTATATTCCTAATATCCATAAAGTTGATTTGTTGATAAGTTGAACGGTTGGTTTGATGGGTCTTACATTTCAACTTTTCAACCCAATCAACTGCTCAACTTAAAATAGGCTTGCAAAAGTACGAAAATGCAATGGCATAAAGGAAAAGAGGAAGATGAATATTATATTACGAGCTGTTGAATATCTGTTAAGCTTTCGTTCCCGTATGTACGGGACTCTTATACGGTTTGAACTTTGTGGAGCGTTTGATCGCGATAATAATATTATAACTAAACCAATATGCAAATAATCCTTTGACAATATTTTTCTATCTTTAATCCATGGCGCAATTAACTTACAAAATAAGATTGCAAAAGGAACAGGAAGGTGGGTATACAGTAATTGTTCCTTCCCTTCCAGGTTGTATTACTTATGGTACTGATATAGATGAAGCAATTACTATGGCAAAGGAAGCGATTGAATTATATATTGAAAGCCTTGCCGAACATGGGGAAGAAATTCCTACAGAGGATAATACACTTGAATATACACTTACTGTTACTCCTGATATACCTCAACATGCATGAGCAAAAGTCCCTCGCTTACACCAAAAGAATTAATCAAATTGCTAGAACAAAAAGGGTTTGTATTTGACCGATCAAAAGGGTCACACCAAGTGTATTACCATCAAGAGAAAAAGTTGAGAGTTGTTGTACCTATGCATACTAAAGACTTGCCCGCAGGAACATTGCATGCTATTTTAAAACAAGCAGGAATAGATAAATCGGAATTGATTTAAATTTTAAATAATGAACACAACACTTATGCCCACCTACCACGAACAAATAAAATCAACTGTAAGTTTTTTACAACAAAAAGGCTTTGCACATGCTGATGTTGGTGTGGTATTAGGTACTGGTTTGGGAGAACTGGTGCAACAGATTCATGTGAAATATAAAATTGCTTATGAGGAGATTCCTAATTTTCCTGTATCAACAGTTGAGTTTCATAAAGGCAATCTTATTTATGGTAATATCGGCAACACAACGGTGATTGCGATGCAAGGCCGGTTCCATTATTATGAAGGATATTCTTTGCAACAGGTTACATTTCCTGTTCGTGTTATGAAAGAGCTTGGTATAAGATATCTTTTGTCGAGTAATGCGGCTGGCGGTATTAATCTTGATTTTAAAAAAGGCGATCTTGTATTGATTGAAGATCATATTAACCTGCAACCTGATAATCCTTTACGGGGATTGAATGATACAGGTTATGGTACAAGATTTCCTGACCTGAGCGAACCGTATGATAAATTTCTTTGCCTAGAGCTCGAAGCTCAAAGCTCAAAGCTTGCTATTTCTTTAAAACGGGGCATATATGCAAGCGTGATGGGGCCTAATCTTGAAACCAGGGCAGAATACCGTTATTTAAAAATGATTGGTGCAGATATGGTAGGCATGAGCACTGTGCCTGAAGTGATCGTTGCCAATCAGATTGGTTTGCCTTGTGCTGCTGTTTCTGTAATTACTGATGAATGTGATCCCGATAATTTGAAACCTGTAAATATCGAAGAGATCATTGCAGTGGCAGGCAAGGCTGATAAACAATTGAGTAGTTTATTTGCAGAAACAATCAAAGGATTGGAGATAAAATAAAGAAGAATATTTTTTGTGAGTGATGATTAGAAATTATTCAACTGATTTCCGAAATCTATAGAGGTACATTTTATTGTTTCTTCTACAGTAAGGCAGGCTGTGTGAACGAGTTCACTGAAATGTTGTAAAACAGGTTTAGCAAATTCAGGAGATTTTTCAATATATGCGTCAACGCGTGGATCTGTTGCAGGCATATGACAAAAAGGTTTTTGTGATAAGTTTTTTGTATCAGCTGTGCTGCTACTATTGCATTGTTTGCAGTCTTCAACTTTTTAAAACTTTATAGGCAAGAGTATAAAATGAACTTAATAAAATTGAACTATTTATATAGACAATCGAATTCAACAGATCCGTTCACAAAGCCCGATTCAAGAGTAAAAATTTCTTGTCAAAATATTTCCCGAACAGCTAATGCCTATACCAGACCATGCACTTGATAAAAGTAAATATGTGCCGGTATTGTCTTTCGCGTACAGGTTAATAATAGTTCCTCGTCCACCAAAATCATAGTTAAATTAAACACAGCGGTGTTAATAACAACCTTTTCAGAAATGTTTACGGTGAAAGGCGCCTGAAGGCTTGTATCAATATTATGAAAGACGGGTGTTTTGTATACTACAGGCGCATTAATATCGCCGTTACTTAAAAACGCATCATTCTATGATTTACTAAACTTACTTTCAACCCATACATCTGCCTTTTTAAAAAACGGCAATCCGTTTTGTGTATTATAAATTGAATTCAAATGCAGGCTTTTTATTGTAATGGTTTGTAAAATCCTTTCCAAAACTGTAAACTGTTTTGAAGAAACTGATTTATCTCCGTTTTATTAAATGCGGTTAATGAAACGTTATAGAGGCCAGAAGTTTCATAATACTAATAAGGTTGTTTATCACTTGAAGTTTTACTATTTCTAAAATTCCAAGCAACAGAATTGGCATTCAACGCCTGGTTGATTAATACAAACTGATCATAAGTGAGTGACCCATGAAGTTTCGGACAGGCACAATGAAAGCATAACAGATAATAAAAAACCCATTCCATAAAAAATAAAAAAAGGCCCTTGAAAAAATTCAACAGCCTTTCCAACTTTAAAAAATGAAAAATAATTTTTGAATTACCTGTCAACTTATCAACTCACCTATCAACTTTCAACTATAATTTCTTGATCATAATATTTCTGTACCATACATCATTGCCATGATCCTGTAATGCAATATGTCCTTTCTTAAATGTTCCGAAATCGGGCCACTCTTTAAACTTGCTTTTAGCAACCATTTTTTTCCAGTTATCATCCCACAGAGTTGTAGATACAACATTCACGTCATTGAGATACAGATCAAGTTTACCATTATTCAGCTTTATCTCTGCATGGTTCCATTGTCCCCAGGGTTTCGCTGCACCTTCTTTCGCCTGGATTAAATCGTAAAGACTTCCGGCGCGATGACTTGGCAATTTACGGTCCGGATGCCCTTCATTATCCAGCACCTGCATTTCAAGACCAGTATGCCATGTTTCTTTATACTTTGTTGTGTCCTCATGCACAAGAAAAATAATTCCGCTGTTGCCTGCTTTTGAAATTTTCCAGTCAAGCTTGAGATCAAAATTTTCAAATTCATCATCTGATACAAGATCATCATTGCCTTGTGTTGGAGAACTTTTTTTAGCCGAAGAGTTTAAATGAATAGCACCACTATCAACATTCCATACAGACGCGGGAGCCGTTTTTCCATAACTGTGCCAGCCTTTCAAACTTTGTCCGTCAAATAGTGAAATCCATCCAGTGTCTTTAGCAAGTGCACTATTAATAGCCGCGGTGCTTTGCGTGGTAT
>WNGE01006668.1_pt1 | contig 12791 bp, 10 predicted proteins | sample 5400651 | NCBI WGS metagenome assembly WNGE01 (sample SAMN13153370, study PRJNA577476) | soil metagenome | isolation source: 60 cm soil or saprolite under grassland replicate 2 | place: USA:California | collected 2016-06-15 | reverse complement strand
ATATGACGACGAGCCTGACTCCAGAGGTGGACGTTCCCGTGACAATCACCCGCCCCAGGTCCGTTTCCAGTCTGAATTCGCCACCCGGCTCGAGCTTGAGGGACTTCTCCATCCGGGACTCGGCGAAAGCCGGCAGGGCGGCCAGGACGAAGGCGATCGAGCAGAACAGCGGCCGAAATAGTCTGGTCTTCATGACACCTTCCCCCTCTTCATCCTGTAGAACGCGGAAATCCGCCCAAGGTTCTCCAATTTTGAGGAAGACGCTCCCCTCACTCCGGCCCTCTCCCGGCCGGGAGAGGGGGCTCTACTCAGCCTTGGCGAGGAAGTCGTCGAGTATCCGGTTGAACTCCTCGGGGCGGTCCATCATGAGCCAGTGGCTGGCTTCCGGGATGACTCGGACAGGCATGTCCTTGAAGCCGCGATGGATGGCGATGGGGTTATCGGCGACGTAGGAAGCGATGTGGAGCCGCGGCCCGCGGTAGGCGGCGAGGGCTACGGCGGGGTCGAATATGTAGAGACCGTTGGTCGCGGCGATGAAGACCTCGGGACGAGTCGCGCGGAGGGACCGGAAGACGTCGGTTTTCGTTGCGTCGGTGCCGTTGACGAGGATGCCTTCGAACCAGCGGCGCGTGAAGTCCTCGTAGTTCTCCGGAAGCAACCCGCGGCGCAGGGCCTCGGCCTGGGCCGGTGGCGGGTTGCGGATGTCGCCCGCGACGTCGGCGAAGACGAGGCCGGCGAGGCGCTCCGGGTGCTTTCCAGCGTACGCCGCCACCACGGCGCCGCCATAGCTGTGACCGACGAGAACGAATCGTTCCAGCCCGAGCGCGTCGGCCACCGCCGCGACGTCCTCCGCGAATCCCGCGACGGAATAGTCGGCGTTGCCCGCCGGATCCGATTCACCCATGCCGCGCAGGTCGAACGCCACGGCCCGGCGCGTTCTGCGCAAGTGCTCGAGCTGCGCGGCCCACTGTCTGCGATTTCCACCGTTGCCGTGAACGAAGAGGACCGGAAGGCCTCCGTGTCCGACGTCGTCCACGCGCAGCCGGCCTTGCCGCCCCTGGATCCATATGCCTGCCAGCGCGCTTTCGAAGCTTTCCATCTTCAGAATCTCGGGATTGGAAGGCGTCCAACCTTTCTTGTGTGAGCCCGACTCTTTCATGGCGGCGTCCAGGAAGGAAATCGTCGAGCGGCAAACCGCCTCATAGCTCCATCCCGTGCGCTCGTTGGCCGACGTCGCCTTTGCAAGGGACGGCGCAATGGAGATCAACGCGCCGATGCTCGTGAAGTGGATGTGACGGACGTCGGGCACTCTCACTACGAAACGCTCTCCCGGCCCGAGAGAGCGCAGAAGCGTGAAGTCCGGCGCCATGAACGGATCAGAATCCTCGAAGAAGTGAAGCAGGGGTGCCGTCATCTTTTTCGCGTCGAACAGGCGGGACCGCTCGAGCATGCCGGTGCCGGTCTTCGCGCCGATTCCTCCGTCCAGGCTCACGAGAGCCGCGATGTCACGCTGGCTCATCGCAACGAACAGCGCCGAGCGTGCGCCGAAACTGTGGCCGACGAGCGCGGCCGGGCCCGGACGCACGGAGGGCCACGTCTGGAGCGCTTTGATTGCGAAGACAAGGTCCGCCGCCTGCTCTTGCGCCTTCGACGGAATGTCCTCTTCGCTCTTCATGGGGCCCGTGAGTCGCGCCGGCGAAGGCGAAGTGGCGACGACGTATCCGTGGCTCGCAAGGTATTCGGCAAGGAAGGCCTGATCGTGGGCCGACTGGCCGTTTCCCTGTGCGATGAGCACGAGCGGGAAGCGCTCCGCCGCCGGCCCCGCGGCCCTGACCGCAGTCATCCGTGTCGCGAGCAGGCGTGCGGCGTCGGATTTCGTGACGCCGGCCGACGCCAGAAAACTCTCGAACCCTTCGATGGCCTTCCTGCGGTCCGCTTCCCGCGGTGTCTTTTCCGGATCGGTCTCCGAGGCCGTGAGAAGGAAATAGTCCCGATAGGTCATCCGGGCTCCCGAGGCCTTCGCGGCTGGATACCAGATCGCGATCTGCACCGGCCGGCTTCTCCCATCCTCGAGCGGCCGCGTGGCGTCCTTCTCCGCTAGGACCTTGAAGCCCACCGCCCATCTGCCTGGCTCGAGAGTGCCACTCACGTGACCCGGCAGCATCGCCAGCCAGACAAACGACGCCAAGACACAACCGATTCTCTTCAGCCGGCCTCCTGAAACCTGGAATCTGGAATCTGCTATTTCAGGACGAGGAACATCGTTATTCCGCGGCCGCGCAGCTCGACGCGGTCGGGCTGGATCGAGACGATCGTGAATTCCTCGACCACGGCGCCAGGGCCGAGCACCTTGCCATTGATGAGGGCGACAGGATTCGTCTCGGAAAAGACGATCCCACCCAGCTCGATCTTCGCGCCATCGGGAACAGTGACCTCTCCGACGTATGTCTTCGCGTCGGCCAATCCACGCGCGGCCTTGCCGTCCGCTGAGGCGGTGGAGGCCGGGCGCGGCTTCGCGTCGGGCGCGGTTGCGACATGCGCGGCATCGGCCGGCGGCTTCGGAGCGGGCCGCTTTGACTCCCCACTCCCCTTCGAGCTGGCGGTCTCCCTGTCGCCCGCTGGAGCTCGGGAAGGCAGACCGCGCGGCGGCGGCGCGACCTCGACTGCCGGGAGCTCCGGACTACTCTGGACTTTGGGCTTTGGACCCTGGACCGGCACCGGCCGCCTCGACAGCCACATCACGCCGCCCGCCACGATGCCGGCGGCAATCACCACGGCGGCAACAACCGCCCACGGCCTGCGCCGTTTCGTATGCTGCTCGGGCACCCATGGGTAGGCGCCACCCCGCAGGCCGTCGCGGCGCGCCGCTTCGAGCTCCGCCCGCTTCAACGCCTCGTCGATCAGGCTCATGAGAACGTCCCTTCCAGTTCGCGGATCGCCCGCCGCACGTGTGCCGCCGTCAGCCGGTCGGTCCCGGTCACGAACCCGCAGAGAAGCGTCTTGTCGCAAACGGCGTTGATCAGCCGCGGCACTCCGCGCGAGTAGCCGTAGATCTTCCGCGCTGCCCACGGCGTGAAGACCGGCCGGCTGTCCGCCCCGGCCACGTGCAGCCGGTGCTGGATGTACGCCTCGGTCTCTTCGCGTGAGAGCGGGCTCAAGTGATAACGCACCGTGATGCGCTGTCGAAGCTGCTTCAGATTGCTCTGTTCGAGCTTCCCGCGCAGCTCCGGCTGGCCCAGCAGAACGATCTGCAGCAACTTGGTTTGATCGGTCTCCAGATTCGAGAGCAGGCGGACTTGCTCCAAGAGATCGTCGTCCAGGTCCTGGGCTTCGTCGATGAAGAGAACGACGTCATTGCCGATGATGGCCTCATGAAGCAGGAACTCGTTCAACGTCTCCAGACAGGTGACGCGGTCCACTCTGCGCGGCTTCAGGCCGAACTCCGAGAGCACCGCCCTCAGGAGCTGCGTGCTCGTCATGCAGGGGTTCAGGATCAGGGCGGTCCTGTAAGTCGGTCCGAGGTCCTGGAGGATCGCGCGGCAGACGGTCGTCTTCCCGGCGCCCACCTCGCCGGTGATCTGGATGAAGCCCTTGCGCTCCCGGATGCCGAACAGGATGTGGTTGAAGGCCTCCCGGTGCCGCTCGGAGAAGAACAGGAACCGCGGGTCGGGCGTGATGTTGAAGGGCGACTCCCGGAATCGGTAGAACTCGTTGTACATCCGAAGGGAAAACTCTCTCACAGGCCGGGTTGTTCCGAGGGTGCCGGAAACCGAGACTCGATTTCGCGGACAGTTGTCCGGTTTCCTCGGACACTTGTCCGTCTTCGAGCGGACGCAACTGACGTATTTGCCGGCAAATCCGGGGTTTTTTCCAGTGCGCGGCATGGCCCGGGCGTTGCTCTTGTGTCCGGGCGATGATCGAGAACATCTCCGTCATGGACAAGCCCGTCGCGAAGCCGAAAGGACTCTCGCGCGGGATGTGGATCGCCCTCCTCGGGGGAGCCGTCGCGCTCTCGGCGCTTCTCTTTGCCATTCCGACGATCCGCCGGTGGTCGCGCGCCGAGCGCTCGATCCCAGCGGCGCAGGTCCGAATCGGCGAGGTGACGCGGGGAGAGCTCATTCGCGACACTTCGGCCGACGGACGAGTCGTGGCCGCGCTTCACCCGACACTCTTCACGCCGTCGGCGGGCATCGTAGCGCTCGCGGTCAAGGCCGGCGATTCGGTGAAAAAGGGGCAGGTCCTCGCGCGCGTGGACAGCCCGGAGTTGAAGAGCCGGCTCGTCCAGGAGCGCTCGACGCTCGCGTCGCTCAAGTCCGCCCTCGATCGCCAGAAGATCGACGCGCGTCAGGACGCGATCAAGAACGCCCACGCCATCGACCTGCTCGAGGTCCGGCTCCAGGCGGCGCGGCGCCTGGGCGAGCGCGCTCAGACCGCGTGGGACGAAGGGATCCTCAACAAGAACGACTACGAGAAGGCGAAGGACGACGTGAAAATCGCGGAGCTGGAATTGAAGAACGTGCGGGAGACGTCGCGGCTTGCGCTCGAGACCGCCGATTTCGATATCAAGAGCCGCCAGCTCGCTCTCGAGCGCCAGACCTCTCTGTCGGAAGAGCTCCAGAGGCAGGTGGAGGGGCTGGCGATCGCCGCGCCTTTCGACGGTCTCGTCGCCTCGCTGCCCGTGCAGGACCGCGACGCCGTCGCCGCCAACCAGGCCATCGCGACCGTCGTGAACCTCTCGCAGTTCGAGGTCGAGATCACGCTGCCGGAGAACTACGCGGCCGAAGTCGCATCGGGCACCGCGGCGCAGATCCTCTACGAGGGGAAGGAATACCCGGGCCACGTGACCGCGATGTCGCCGGAGATCCGCGACAGCCAGGGGCACGGGACGGTCGCGTTCGAGGGCGGGGCGCCGGCCGGGCTGCGCCAGAGCCAGCGCGTGTCCGTGCGGATGGTGTTCGAGTCGAAGCCGAACGTGCTGAAGGTTCCACGCGGGCCGTTCCTCGAGAGCGGCGGCGGGCGGCAGATCTACGTTGTCGAGAACGGCATCGCGGTCAAGCGCGAGATCGCGGTCGGCGCCGTCAGCGTCTCCGAGGTCGAGATCGTCAAGGGCCTGTCCCAGGGGGACAAGGTCATTCTTTCGGACACGAGCGAGCTCGCCGGAGCGAAGACCGTGCTCCTGCGCAACTAGCGTGCTGCCTTGAAAGTTTGTGAACCAGATACTCCCTGTCATCCCGAGCCCTTCGGCTTCACTCAGGACAGGCTCCGCGAGGGATCTGCTCTCGTACTTATAAGAATTTGCCGAGCAGATCCCTCGTCGCCCGCTCCTCGGGATGACAGGAAACACTAGAAAGGGAACCCGATGCTTTCGATGAAGAACATCCGCAAGATCTACAGGACGGACCTGATCGAGACGCACGCCCTGGACGGCGTCTCGGTGTACGTTGCCGACGGCGAGTTCGTAGCCGTCATGGGCCGCTCCGGATCGGGGAAGACGACGTTCTTGAATGTCGCCGGACTCCTCGACACATTCGACGAGGGGACGTACCACCTGGACGGCCAGGACGTCTCCCGCCTCTCCGACGCCGAGATGTCCCGAATCCGCAACGAGAAGATCGGCTTCATCTTCCAGAGCTTCAACCTGATCCCGGACCTGGACGTCTTCGACAACGTTGACGTCCCGCTGCGCTACCGGCGGCTCCCGGCCCGCGAGCGCCGCGAGCGGATCGAGCGAGCCGTCGAGATGGTCGGCCTCCTCTCCCGCCTGAGGCATCTGCCCGCGCAGTTGTCCGGCGGCCAGCAGCAGCGCGTCGCGATCGCGCGCGTGCTCGCGGGAGAGCCCAGGCTCATCCTGGCCGACGAGCCGACGGGGAACCTGGACACCCTGATGTCGCGCGAGGTCATGGACCAGCTCGAAAGAATCAACGAGGCCGGGACGACGATCGTCATGGTGACGCACACGCCCGAGTGCGCCTCGCGATCCACGAGGCAGATCCATCTCCTGGACGGCGAGATCGTGGACCTGGATTCCCTGCCGGCGGAGGGGCCCGCCGAAAAAACGGCGTCGAACCTCGCGGCGACGCTGCCGTAACGAAGATCCTTCGGGGAGGAACCTCTATGTTGTTTCACAATCTGCGCATCGCCTGGAAGAGCCTGAAGCGAAACCGGGCGCTCTCGGTCCTGATCGTCACGGGAATCGCGCTCGGCATCGCGGTCTCGACGACCTTCGCTACGGTGCGCCACTCCTTCGCGAAGGACCCGGTCCCCACCAAGAGCGACGTCCTCTACTCCGTGCGGCTCGACAGCTGGGACCCGCTGAAGCCCTATCCCGGCGCGGACCCGACGTTGCCGCCCACGCAGGTCACGTACCGGGACATGACGGAGATCATGAAGTCCGACATCCCTCGCCGGCAGGGCGGGTTGTTCAAGACCGCCCTGTACGTCTTCCCGGACGCGAAGACCGCCCAGCCTTTCCGGGAGACGATCCGGCTCTGCTTCTCCGACTTCTTTCCGATGTTCGACGTGCCATTCCGCTACGGCTCGGGATGGGACAGGAAGGCGGATCAGGGCCCGGAGCCGGTCGTTGTGCTCTCCGAGGAGATGAACGACAAGCTCTTCGGCGGAAAGAACAGCGTCGGGAAGACGGTGCGGATTTCGGACCGCGACTTCCGCGTCGTCGGAGTGCTCGCGGGATGGGCGCCGAGCGTCAAGATCTACGACCTGACCCAGAACTTCATCGAGAAGCCCGAGAACATCTACATCCCTTTCAACTTCTTAAAACCGATGCAGCTGCGCACGTTCGGCAACTCCGACGGCTGGGGCAGCTCCGGCGGACTCTCGGGTTTCGACGGGTTCCTTCAGTCGGAGACGTGCTGGATCCAGATGTGGGTCGAGCTGCCCGACAAGGCGGCCCTCTCGAAATATAAGGACTTTCTGACCGCCTACGTGCTGGAACAGAAGAAGCATGGGCGTTTCCAGCGGCCCGTCAACAACCGCGTGAGCACCGTCCACGAGTGGATGCGGGACCAGCGGGTCGTGCCTCCGGAGACGACGGCGATGCTGATCGTGTCGCTCCTCTTCCTCGGCGTCTGCGCGGTCAACCTCGTGGGCCTGCTTCTCGGCAAGTTCCTCGCCCGCTCGAGCGAGGTCGGCGTGCGCCGCGCGCTCGGCGCCTCGCGGGCGGACATCTTCCTGCAGCACGTCGTCGAGTGCGAGCTGATCGGCATCGTCGGCGGGGCGATCGGCCTGCTGCTCTCGGTCGGCGCCCTCGTTCTCCTGAATCAGTGGCTGAAGACGACGGCCACGCGGGGAGACTTTTTCCATCTCGATGTCGCGATGGTCCTGCTGTCTGCCGGACTCTCGCTCGCGGCGGGGCTCGCGGCCGGGCTCTACCCCGCCTGGCGGACCTGCCGTCTCTCGCCCGCCGTGCACCTGTCGCTCCAGTAGGAGGAGGTCAACGCCATGGAATTCGGACCCATTCTTCGCTCGATGCGCCGCAGCAAGGTCCGCTACGGTCTGATCGTGGCCGAAGTCGCGCTGACGCTCGCGATCGTGGCCAACTGCGTCAACATGATCCGCGATTCCCGGCGCCAGATGGCGATCAAGTCCGGCTTCGACGACGACAACATCATCCGGGTCGCGAGCCGCCCGTTCGCACCGGCCTTCAAGGAAGACGGCTACCTCGACAACTCGCTGCGGCAGGACATGGCGGTCCTGCGCGCGATCCCGGGGGTCAAGGCCGTATCCAATACGCGCTTCCTTCCGTGGCAGGGGGGCGGGAGCTCGATGGAGACGCGCGTCCTCGGGTCCAAGGGAGAGATGCTGCGCAACCAGGTCTACAACGCCGACGAAGGAACGCTCGACGCCCTTGGCGCGAGGCTGATCGAGGGGCGCAACTTCACACGCGAGGAGACGGAATCGGAGGCGCTGCGGATGCGGCAGATCTTCGCGAAGTCGCGCGCCGTCGGGCCCGACGGCACGCCCCTCGAGAAAACCTCGCAGGACATCATCATCAGCAAGGCCTTCGGCGCGCTGCTCTTCCCCGACGGCAAGGCTCTCGGCAAGCACCTGGAGGACACCGACGGCGACCAGTACACGATCGTCGGCGTGATCGACCGCTTCTACAACCCGTACGGGTGGCCGATCCACGAGTACGTGATGTTCTTTCCCAGCTACTCCCGCAGCTTCGCCGGGGGCGCCGGCTACCTCGTGCGCGCGGAGCCCGGCAGGAAGGCGGCCGTCCTGGCCTCGATCGAGAAGGCGCTCGTCGCCGCCAACAACGGGCGCAACATCCAGGTCCAGCCGCTGACCCAGATCAAGGAGCGCTTCCAGGCGCGGTCGGCCCTGCTCGTCAATATCCTCACGATCCTGATCGCTCTCCTTCTCTTCATTACGTCGCTCGGGATCGTCGGCCTGACGGTCTTTTCGGTCAACGAACGCACCCGGCAGATCGGCACGCGCCGCGCGCTCGGGGCGCAGCGCGGAGACATCCTCCGCTACTTCCTGCTCGAGAACTGGATCGTCACGACGATCGGTCTCGCGCTCGGCATCCTGCTCGCGTTCGGCCTGAACGTCGCCCTGGTCTCCAAGGTCGCCGGGCCAAAGATGGAGCCCGGTCTCGTGGCGCTGGGAGTGCTCCTGCTCTGGGTGGCCGGCCTCGCCGCGACGTTCCTGCCGGCCCTGAGGGGCGCGCGGGTCGCCCCGGCCGTCGCCACGAGAAACGTATAGCGGGTCTGGAGGAACCTTGCGCGTAGCCGGCCGTATCTGGGACAGATGCGTGCCGAAGCGGACCGCGCGGCGGCCGGAGGGATCTGGCCTGGACGGCGTTTGCCGGCCCCGGGGTTCGTTGAGCCAAATCGACCCCTGCGAAAGTCGAGGACGGTCCGCATGTCCCGGCTCCTGATCGTCGAGGATCAGCCGGCGATCGCGGAGGCCTTGACCGTCCTCTTCGAGATCCACGACATCGTGTGCGAAGTGGCGGGCAGCCCCGCGGAGGCCCTCGCCCGGATCGGGGAGGGAACGATTGGGGTCGTCCTCCAAGACATGAACTTCGCGCCGACCGCGACTTCCGGGCAGGAGGGGATCGATCTCTTCCACGCGATCCGGAAGGCGGATCCGGCGATGCCGGTCCTGCTGATGACGGCCTGGACTTCCCTCGAGACAGCCGTGGCCCTCGTCCGGGAGGGCGCCAACGACTATCTCGCCAAGCCCTGGGACGACGCGAAGCTCCTGTCATCGGTCCGCAACCTCCTCCAGCTGCGCGCCCTGCAGCGGGAGAATGAGAGGTTGAAAGAAACGCGCTCGCAGTCGCGGCGGGAGCTCGTTTCGCGCTACGACCTGGCCGGCATCGTCTACGAAAGCGACGGGATGCACCGCGTGGTGTCGCTCGCGGTCCAGGTCGCGGCCTCGGACGTGCCGGTGCTCATCACCGGGGAGAGCGGCGCGGGCAAGGAGAAGATCGCCGAGATCGTACAGGCCAACTCCCGCCGGCGCGGAAAGCCCTTCGTCCGCGTCAACGCGGGGGCTCTGCCCGACGAGCTTCTCGAGAGCGAGCTCTTCGGGGCGGAGGCGGGAGCGTTCACCGGCTCGCGGCGGCTGCGCATCGGGCGATTCGAGGCGGCAGATGGGGGGACGCTCTTCCTGGATGAAATCGGCGACCTCTCCGCCGCCGGCCAGGTCCGTCTCCTGCGCGTTCTCGAGACAGGAGAGTTCGAGCGGCTGGGATCGAGCCTGACTCGGCGCGCGGACGTCCGTGTCCTCGCCGCCACGAACACCGACTTGAAAAAGGCGATCGCCGAAGGCCGATTTCGCGAGGACCTCTTCTTCCGCGTCAACGTCATCGAGCTCGCCGTGCCCGCCTTGAGAGAGCGGCTGGATGACATCCTCGTACTCACCCGCGCCGCGCTTGAATCGCTACCCCCACGTGAAGGCGGGAAGCGGTTCCTCGCACCGGAAGCGCAGCGCGCGCTTCTGTCCCACGCCTGGCCGGGTAACGTGCGGGAGCTCTTCAATCGGATCCAGAGAGCAGCCCTGGTGGCCACGGGTGAAGCACTGACCCCGTCCGACCTCGGCCTGGCTCCCGACGGATCCTGGGGGACCGCTGCCTCCGAGCCGCCGGAGGAGCGCTCACTCGTGGAGGAAGCCTTGAAACGCCATGAGGGGAGCGTCTCGCGCGCGGCCGAGGAGATGGGTCTGTCGCGCCAGGCCTTCTACCGCAAAATGGAACGCCTCGGCATCGTGCTGGAGCGCCGGCCGAGGGATTAGGAAGAAGTCCAAGTTCCAAAGTAGCCCGGAGGCGACCTTGCTGCCCTGGACTCTGGACCAGAGAATCTGATGAAGGCGCGCTTCAGCTTGAGCGGGCGATTCGCGCTGGTCGTCGGGCTCGACCTCGCCGCCGCCGCCGCAGCCTGCGCCGTGGCGGCTTGGCTCGGGTGGCCCGCCGCGAGCGTGTTCCTGGCGGGCCTCGTCGTCGGCATTCCCCTTGCCGCGTGGTCGCTCGCCAGAGCTTTCCGGCCAGTGAGGGAGACGCTTCGGGCCGTGACCGACGGGGTCCGAAGCTTCCAGGAAAACGATTTCGGCGTCCGGATCAGGGCCACACGTGAAGACGAGCTGGGCGATCTCGTGGGCCTCTACAACCGGCTCGGGGACGCGCTACGCCATGAGAGAAACGAGATCTACCAGCGCGAGCTGCTCCTCGACACGCTGCTGCAGGGAGCGCCGATGGCGATCCTGCTGGTCAACGAGAGGCAGCGCGTCTCCTACGCCAACGCCGCCGCGCGCAAGCTCTTCGGACAGTCGAAGCGGCTTGCGGGCCGGGCTCTGGAAGACCTGCTCGAATCCTGCTCCGAGCCGATGCGCCGCGCGCTCGAGGCGGAGGAGGACGCGCTCGTGGCCGGAGCGCGGGCCAAAGACGACGGTGAGGAAGAGACCTTCCGCGTCGTCAACCGGCGCTTTCAGTTGAACACCCAGGAGCACCGTTTGATCGTCGTCGAGCGCATGACGGCGGAGCTCAAACGCCAGGAAGTGGAGGTCTGGAAGAAGGTCATCCGCGTCATGAGCCACGAGCTCAACAACTCGCTCGCGCCCGTCCGCTCGCTCGTCCACTCGGCGCGGCTGGTCTCCGAGCGCCCCGATTCGCCGAGACGGCTGGACGCGATTCTCGGATCCGTCGAAGAGCGAGTCCGCCACCTCTGCGATTTCCTCGAAGGCTACGCGCGGTTCGCACGCCTTCCGCGGCCGCGCAAGGAAACGGTCGAGTGGCGGCGCTTCCTCGAAACGACGCGCAGTTTTTTTCCCTTCCGCCTGGCGGCGGATCCCGGCCCCGAACGGGGCTGGTTCGATCCAGCACAGATGCAGCAGGCCCTGATCAACCTCTTGAAGAACGCGACCGAATCCGGAAGCCCGCCCGAGGAGATCGCGATCGCTCTCGAGCGCGGTGGCGAAGAGGGCCCCTGGCTCCTGCAGGTCCTCGACCGAGGCAAGGGGATGGACGAGGAAACGATGAAGAAGGCGCTCCTTCCCTTCTATTCCTCCAAGCAGTCCGGCAGCGGACTCGGCCTTCCCCTCTGCACCGAGATCCTCGCCGCCCATGGCGGTTCCCTCCGTCTCCAGAACCGCCAAGGCGGCGGCACCGCCGCCATCTGCGTATTACCTTCCCCTCCCTCTCCCGGCGGGAGAGGGGCGGGGTGAGGGCGCCGTTGGGAGATGTTGAGAGTTGAGAGTTCGGGGACTGATACGCCTAGTTCGGCACAGCGTCCGTTTCAGGAGTGCGCGATCTCTAGGATCGCTTCCTCCACATCATGCGGCAGGTCGATGCTGAGAAACCACGAAGCTGGATAGAGGTAGTCTTCGTCTTCATCGATCACGCGAAGCAGACCATCCTTTTCAGCTTCCGCATCCTCGAGAGACTCGTAGATCTTGCGCAACTCGAGTGATTCCTCATACCCCTCGTTGCGAATGCAGATGACGTATCGCTTTCCGGTTCTCATGGCCTCAAAGTACCATCGTACAAGACTGACCCCCACGTTTCCTCGTATTCCTCGGTCAGACTTGCCGGGTCGAACCTCAGAGCGGTCGCGAGAAGCCCTTCCGCTTGAAGACCCTCTCCTATCGCTACCATATCCGGCCAGACGGAAAGACTCACCCGGCTTTCAGGTGGGAGTACACCCGCGAGGCGCCAGGTGACCATTGCCGTCACCATATCCAGGGACCGCTCGACGCCCACTTCGGACGGGCTTCGCTTAGTCTCAACGACATTCATCTTCCGACTGGATACGTCACCATCGAAGAAATTGTCCGGTTTCTGATCGTTGACCTTGGAGTGAAACCGTTGACTGAGCGCTGGAGAGAAGTGATCGCGGACAGTTATCGAACCTTCAAGACCAAGCTCGCGCCGAGAGGCCCGGACTCCAAATAAACCCGCGCAACGTGGGCCAAGGGCGTCCGGGGAAAGGCTTGAATATCGGCAGTTACGTGGCTAATACCCGATATAGAGTGCGCACGTGGTTGTCCATCAAGCAGAACGCCAGCAGACGGAAGCCGAACTTCTCGACCGCGCCAGGTAGCGGGCTCGGTCGCTGTCGTCGCGGAACACGCCCGGCGCTCGTTTCCCCAAGCAACTACGTGGTACACCACACCCGGAGCTTCCAGCCGCCGCCGAGCCATCGCCCCCAAATACTACACCATCGCAGCACTGACCCCAATTTACCACTGACCCCAATTTACCACCCAACCCATGAGGCCGTGGGTGATGGGATTCACATCGTCAAGGCGGCGCCGAACATGTATTTAGGCGT
>WNGE01017676.1_pt1 | contig 12792 bp, 15 predicted proteins | sample 5400651 | NCBI WGS metagenome assembly WNGE01 (sample SAMN13153370, study PRJNA577476) | soil metagenome | isolation source: 60 cm soil or saprolite under grassland replicate 2 | place: USA:California | collected 2016-06-15 | reverse complement strand
GCGCGGCGTACCGCTTTAGCTCGGCCCGCCAGCCTCGGCCCGCCAACGCCTACCAGCCGGAGACGGCCCAGACCTCGCGGCGGAGCCTCGCCGCCTCGAGGCCGGCCGCCGTGCGCCAGTCCCCGGCGCCGGTGCGGAAAGCGTAGATGACGCTGCGCGAGGCGTTCACGAGCGCGCTCGCCGGGCCGCTGGTGAAGGCCCGGGCGAGATCGGCGGGCGTCGCACCCTGCGCCCCCACTCCGGGCAGGAGCAAGATCGCCTGCGGCAGCAACCGCCGGGCCTCGCCGACGGCGCGCGGGTGCGTCGCCCCGACCACCGCGCCGACGCTCGAGAGCCCGCGCTGCCCGACGAGCTCCTCGCCGAGCTCGTGCACCATCCGGGCGACGTGCTGCCAGAGCGGGCGGCCGTCGGAGAGAGCGAGGTCCTGCACGTCGGCGCCACCCTCGTTCGAGGTCTTGACCACGCAGAAGATGCCCGCGCCGTCGCGACGACAGGATGCGAGGAACGGCTCGAGCGAATCGCGGCCGAGGTCGGGATTGAGCGTCATCGCATCCGCGAGCGGCGGGCCGTCACCGCGGGGCTCGAGGTACGCACGCGCGTACGCGCGCGAAGTCGAGCCGATGTCGCCGCGCTTCGCGTCCGCGAGAACGACCAGCCCGGCCGAGCGGGCGTACGCGCAGACGTCTTCGAGCGCGCGGATCCCGTCCGAGCCGAGCGCCTCGAAGAACGCGAGCTGCGGCTTCACCCCGACGACGTGCGGGGCAACCGCGTCCACGATCCCGCGGCAGAACCGCCCGCATGCCTGGGCGGCTGCTGCCGGCGAGAGGTGGGCGTCGCCGGCCAGCTCGACCGGAAGCAGGTCGGGCCGCGGGTCGAGCCCGACGAGCAGCTGAGACCGCTTGCGCTCGACCGCCTCCGCAAGCCGGTCGGGGAAGAGAATCGTCGCTACTGCCGGCTCCGCGCTCACGCGAGAGAGGCTATCTCCACGCTCGGTCGCGGGACGCGAAGGGCCGCTCAGCGGCCCTTCGGCAAACTTGGAAGGAGCTCGTGCGGCGCTAGTAGCCGCCGCCTCCGTCGCCGCTGCTGCCGCCGCCGCCCCCGCCGCGGACCGCCTGCTTGAGCGAGCTGCCGGCCGAGAACTTCGGCACGGTCGCGGCCGGGATCGTCACCTTCTGGCTCGGGTTGCGCGGATTGACGCCCTGCCGCTCCTTGCGGTGCTGCGTCGTGAACTTTCCGAAGCCGGTGAAGTTGACCTCACCGCCTGAGCGCAGCGTTTCCGTCACCGTCTCGAGCACCGCGTCGACGGCCTCGCCGGCCTCGCGCCTCGACATGTTCGCCTTCTGCGCCACGCGATCAACGAACTCTTGCTTCGTCACGTTCGCTCCTCTCCTCCCAGTTGTCGGTTGGGCTCACGGCGCAAGACCCTACCAGGTGTACGCTTTCGGCTCAACCATGCGGTTTTGCGGCACTTTTTGCCCTGTTCAGGAGCTCGGAGGCCCGAAAGAGCGGCCGCAGACGCACTCCGGCCCGCGCGAGCGAGTCCGCTCCGCCTTCCTCCCGGTCGACCACGCAGACGGCCGTTCCGACCCGCAGGCCGGCCTCGCGGAGCGCTTCGACAGCCTCCACAGCGGCACCGCCCGAGGTGACCACGTCCTCGACCAGGCAGACGAGCTCGCCTTCCTGAAAGAGGCCCTCGAGCCTGTTCCCCGTCCCGTAGTCCTTCGCCTGCTTGCGCACGATCAAGAACGGCAGGCCGGACGCGAGCGAGGCCGACGCGACCAGGGCAACTGCGCCCAGCTCGGGACCGGCGAGCCGCTCGGCCTCGGGCTCGAGCTCGCGCGCCGCCTCTGCGATGCGAGCGCCGAGGGGGCCGAGCAGCTCGGGCCGGGTCTCGAAGCGATACTTGTCGAGGTAGTAACGCGAGCGGCGTCCGGAGCGCAGGACGAAGTCGCCCTCGAGGTAGGCGTGCTCCCGCAGCGCCGCCCCCAGCTCGCCGGGCTCCATCAGCTCCGCGCGGTGGCGAGCAGCTCGCGCGCGTGGCCTAGCAAGCGGTCCGCCTCCGCCGAGCCCTCGGTCAGCGAGACCATCGAGCCGTCGCCGAAGTAGAGCTCGACCCGCTCCCGGCGGCGGGCGGCGCGACGGCGGTAGAGGACGGTGCCCGCGGCCGAGCCGGCGGCGAGCAGGAGCCCGGTCAGGAAGCTACGACTCCTCATCCTCTTTCGGCGTACCCGCGGCAGTGCGCTTGGCCGGCCTCCGCTCGGGCTTGTCCGGCTGCTCCTCCCCGAGCCCGCGCAGGCAGCTCTTGAGGTCGTAGAAGACGAGGCCGACGGTTGGCTCGGGGGCCGTCGTCGCTGCGATCAGGCGATCCTCGGCGCGGACGACGAAGACGCTGCCGTCCTTCAGCGCGACGTCGAGCTGCGCGAGCCCCTCCGCCTCCGTGCCCGGCGCCGCGTGCTCCTCGGCCGCGCGGAGGAGCTCGAGCGCCGAGCCGGCGAGCCTGCCCGCCTGCTCGTCGTCCACCGTGGCGGCGACGACGGTGCCTTCGCGGTCGAAGACGACGGCCGTCTCGATCTGCGTCGAGATCTCGGTCAGGTCGGCAAGCGCTTGCGGCGTCGTCGGCACGTGTCTGACGCTAACACCTCGCGTCCCGAGCCGCCCATACTCCCGCCCATGCGAGCACTGCCGCAGCCGCTGGTGAAGTTCTTCGGCGACCGCGGGCCGCACCTCGCCGCGATGATCGCCTACTTCGCGCTCCTCTCGTTCGTGCCGCTCCTCTTCCTGACGATCTCGCTGCTCGGGCTCGCGGGCCGCCCCGACGAGTCGAGCTACCTCGTGACCGAGCTGAAGCGCGCGTTTCCCGGCAGCTCGGTGTCGAGCATCGTCCACACGGTGCGAGAGATCCAGAAGCACGCGACCGCGCTCGGGGTACTCGGCGGGGCGGCGCTGCTCTGGACGTCGCTGTCGCTCTTCAGCGTGCTCGAGTCCGCGTTCAACATCGTCTACGGGCAGCCGAACCGGTCGTTCCTGCGCGGCAAGCTGCTCGCGGTCGCGCTGATGCTGCTCTCGCTCGTGATGCTCTTCGTCGGGCTGCTGGTCGGGTCGTTCGGGTTCGATCTCCTCAAGCGCTACGTGCCGTGGCTCGCCGGGAACTCGTACGTGGCCTACGGACTCTCGGTCGGGGTCTCGCTCCTGGCGGTGTTCGTCTTCCTGGTCGCGGTCTACTACCTTTTGACGAACGTCGAGCACACATTTCTCGACGTCCTCCCCGGAGCGGTCACGGCGGCGGTCGTGCTGGAAGCGAGCTTCCAGGTGCTGCCGCTCTACGTGCGCTTCTCGAGCAACGTGGTCGCGCTGAAGGCCTTCGGCGGGCCCGCGCTGCTGCTGGTCTGGCTCTACGTGATGGCGAACGTGATCGTCTTCGGGGCCGAGGTCAACTGGTGGCTCTCGGCCCGCCGCCGCCCCGCCGAAGCGGAGGAAGCGCCCGGCCTGGCCTAGTCCTAGTCTGCTTTGGCCGGGTCCGAGGGACTGTCCCTCGGACGTGTCTGTTCGAGCAAGGCGCGGGCGGCGCGGGCGCGGTGGGAGTGCCGCGACTTCCAGGCGTTGCCGAGCTCGGCGACGGTGCGCTCCTCGCCAGCCGGGACGAAGACGGGGTCGTAGCCGAACCCCTCCGAGCCGCGCGCCTCCTCGCCGATCCGACCCTCGAGGACGCCCGTCCCGCGTAGCTTCACGCCCTCGGGCGAGAGCGCGACGAGCTCACACACGTAGCGTGCGCGCCGCCCATCGCCCTCGACCCCGCGCAGCTCGCCGAGCAGCTTCGCCACGGCCTCATGCCCCTCCGGCGCGAACCGGGCCGAGCGAATGCCGGGCGCGCCGCCGAGCGCCTCCACCTCGAGCCCCGAGTCCTCGCCCAGCATCCAGGCGTCTCGGTCGCCGTGCTCCCGACCGAAGCGCGCCTTTGCGAGCGCGTTGTCGTAGTAGGTCGGCCCCGCCTCCTCCGGAAACTCCGCGCCGCCGAGCAGCTCGAGCTCCCACCCTGGTAGCAGCGCCGCCAGCTCGCGCAGCTTGTTCTCGTTGTGGGAGCTGAGAACTGCCTTTAGAGCCCCTTTCAAAACGAAGCCTTGTGCCCGACGGCGAAGCGTCGTTCTGAAATGGGCTCTTAGTCGGTCCACCGCACCTCGAGCACGTCCTCGACGTCGGCGAGCCGGGCGACGATTCCGGCCATGTCCGCACCCGCCGGCACCGCGACGTCGAGCAGGACGTTGCGGCGGTCGGCCTCCTGGCTCACCTCGAGCGAGTCGAGCCGCGCTCCGAGGCGCTCGACCGCCGTGACCACCGGCCCCGGGCTCGTGCCGGTCGGCAGCTGGATGAGCAGGCGGCCCGCCTCGGGCCGGAACCGCGAGATGACGAGGTGCGCACCGATCCGGAGCGGCCAGAGCGAGACGAGCGCGATCGCCGTCGTGATCACCGCCGCGGAGTAGTAGCCCGCACCGCTCGTCAGGCCGATCGCGGCCACCACCCAGAGCGTCGCCGCGGTGGTCAGGCCCCGGACCGACAGCCCCTGCCGGATGATCGCCCCCGCGCCGAGGAAGCCGATTCCGGTCACGACCTGGGCCGCGATCCGGGTCGGATCGGCGCGGACGATGTTGCCGCCGGAGACGAGGAAGTCGCGGAAGCCGTAGGCCCCCGCAATCGTGAACAGCGCCGAGCCGACCGAGACGAGCATGTGCGTGCGGAAGCCCGCCTCGCGCTCGCGCAGCTCTCGCTCGATCCCGACCGCGCCTCCGAGCGCGGCCGCGACCGCGAGCCGCAGCAATGCCTCGCCCCAGTGGAGCGACGGGACGCTAGACGCGAGCAGCATCGAGAGCCCGCTCCTGCGCCCGCTCGATCGTCTCGATCCCGGAGGCGGCCAGGTCGAGCAGCTCGTCCAACCCCGTGCGATCGAAGGGCGCCCGCTCGGCGGTCGCCTGCACCTCGACCAGCCGCCCCTCACCGGTCATGACCACGTTCAGATCGACCTCGGCGCCCGAATCCTCCACGTAGTCGAGGTCGAGCAGAGGCTCGCCCTCCACGATCCCAACCGACACGGCGGCGACCGAGTCGTTCAGCGCGCGCGACAGACCCGCCTTGTCGAGCGCCCGCCGCGCAGCGACGTAAGCACCCGAGATCGCCGCGCAGCGAGTGCCGCCGTCGGCCTGGAGCACGTCGCAGTCGAGCCAGAGCGTTCGCTCGCCCAGCGTCTCGAGGTCGGCGACTGAGCGCAGCGCCCGGCCGATCAGGCGCTGGATCTCGACGGTGCGGCCCTTCTGCTTTCCCTCGCTCGCCTCGCGCGCGGTGCGCTCGCCGGTCGACGCCGGCAGCAGCGAGTACTCGGCGGTGAGCCAGCCGCGGCCAGACTTCTGCAGCCAGCGCGGCACGCGCTCCTCGAGCGCGTAGAGCACCGACCCGAGCGGCTGCTCGAGGTAGTCGAGCTCGATCTCGAGCGGGCGCAGCTCGTCCGTGCGGCGGCCGTCCTGCCTCACGCCGCGGTCGCTTCCAGGTCGGCGACCGCCACCTGCTCGACGTCGCCCAGCGGAAGCTGGAGGAACCGCTCCCCCAGCTCGCGGAAGAGCGTCGGATCGCCCGTGGTCAGGAAGCGGTAGCTCCCCTCGCGTCCCTCGCGGTTCTCGATTCCCTTGCGCGCGAGCGTCTCGGCCACCTCGCGCGCGGTCTCCTCGGCCGAGAAGACGAGGGTCACGCCCCGGCCGAAGACGCGCTGGAAGATCGGCCGGATCAAGGGGTAGTGGGTGCAGCCGAGGATGACCGTGTCCACGTCCGCCTCCTTCAGCGGCGCCGCGTACTCGCGTACGGTCTCGGTCGTCTGCGCCGAGAATGGATCGTCGCTCTCGATCAGCGGCACCAGGCGCGGACACGCGACGGGCACGAGCTCGACGCCCGCGTCCAGGTCGCTGACGAGCAGCGCATAGCGCCCCGCCTCGACCGTCGCCTGCGTCGCCATCAGCCCGATCCGCCGGTTGCGCGTCGCCTGCACTGCAGCGTGCGCCTCGGGCGTGATCACGCCGACGACCGGCACGTCGAGCTCCGCCTGGAGCTGCGGCAACCCGGCCGAGGTCGCTGCGTTGCAGGCGACGAGGACGAGCTTCACCCCCTGCGCCTCGAGGTACGTTCCGATCTCGCGCGCGAAGCGGCGGATCTCGTCCAGCGGCCGCGGCCCGTACGGGAGCCGCGCGTGGTCGCCGAGATAGACGAAGTCCTCGTGCGGCATCGTCACGAGGCACTCGTGCAGGACGGTCAGGCCGCCCACGCCCGAGTCGAAGACGCCGACCGGCCGCGAATCCACACGCCGATTCTAGGAGGGTTTGGCGGGACGTCGCTCGTCGCCGGTGTGCGCTGGTCGTTCCGAGGCAAGGACGCAGGGAGCGTTCGTATCCGGAGGATACGGGCGCGACTGAGGACGCGGCATCGGGGCGAGCAGCGTGCTCCGGCGGCACGCCGGCGTTTCGTCAAACCCTCCCCGAGAGGGGTTACGCTGACGGTCGTGGCACGCCGGGTCGTCGTGATCGTCTGCACCGCTGCGCTCGCGCTGGTCGCCGCCGGCCGCGCCTCGGCGTTCACCAAGCAGGACCTGACCCTGACGATGGACGACGGCGTCAAGCTCGCGGCGACGCTATACGAGCCGGGCACCGCTCCCCCGCCGGCCGGGTTCCCGGCGATCGTGATGCTCCACGGGCTCGGCGGGAAGCGTCAGGACCTCGACCCGATCGCGCAGGGCTTCGCCGACTCGTACGTCGTCCTCTCCTTCGACGCCCGCGGCCACGGGCAGTCGGGCGGGCTCGTCTCGATCGACGGCCCGCGCGAGATCGCCGACACGCGCGCGGTCTTCGACTGGCTCGCAGCGCGGCCCGAGGTCGACCGGTACCACATCGGCGCGTGGGGCCTCTCGCTCGGCGGCGGCGCCGTCCTCCGCTCGCTCGTCGAGGGCGTTCCATGGGCGGCGGTCGAGACGGTCGAGACCTGGACCGACCTCTACAGCGCGCTCGCCCCGCAGAACCTCGCCAAGTCGGGCGCGATCTACCAGTTCCTGAGCTCGGTCCCGCAGGACCGGCTCGACCCGTCCGTGCTCGCGATCAAGGACGACGCGCTCGCCAGCAAGAACCTCGGCGCGCTGCGGGCCTTCGCCGACGCCCGCTCGAGCCGCCCGCTGCTCTCGAGGGTGACGACGCCGGTCTTCATGTTCCAGGGGCGCCGGGACTTCGCCTTCGACATAGCGCAGGCGACCGCCGGCATCAAGCTGCTGAAGGGCCCGAAGCATCTGTACATCGGCGACTTCGGCCATTCGCCCTCGAGCTTTCCCGGCCCCGATATCGCCCAGGTGACGGCCCAGGGCAGAAGGTGGTTCGACCGCTACCTCCAGAGCCTGCCGGTGAGTTTCGAGGCCGCCTTCGCCCTCGCGCCCGACCCGTGGCGCGGTTCGTACCACGGCTACGAGGGGCTGCCCGCAACCCGGCGAGCTGCGGTCGCCCTTCCCGGCCGACGCACGATCGGCTCGAGCGGAAGGGTCGTCCGCGCGGGCGCCCGCACGCGGACGAGGTTGGAGACGTTTGGCTCGGCCCAGGTGCGGCTGACGGCCCGGCTCTCGGGCGGCTGGTCACGGCTCGTCGCGCTGCTGACCGCCAAGCCGCCGAGCGGCAACGAGATCGTCGTCAGCGAGGGCGGCGTCAACACCGCGAGCCTGCGCGGCAGGCGCCGACTGACGATTCGCCTGCTCGACGACGCGACGCTCGTCCCGCGCGGGTCGCGCCTGCGGCTGACGCTCGCCTCGAGCTCGGTCGCGCAGGACCCGGCGAACCTGCTCTACCTGAACCTGCCGATGCCGGGCTCGTCGAGGATCTCGATCGGCGACGTGAAGCTGGTCGTGCCCGTGTTGGTGCGTCCGGTCTCGCGATGAGGCCGGCCGCCGCCCTTCTGGTCTTGGCGGCGCTCTGCCTGCCGGGCGCGGCTGTGTCCGGCGGCACCCCAGGCGTCACCTCGACGCAGATCCTGCTCGGCGGCACCGTCCCGCTGAGCGGCCCGGCCTCGCCGTTCGGCGCAGTCGGCCCGGGCGCGAAGGCCTACTTCGACTACGTGAACGCCCACGGCGGCGTCTACCACCGCAAGATCAGGTACCTCTACCGCGACGACGCGTACGACCCGTCGAAGACGATCGACCAGACCCGCGAGCTCGTCCAGCAGGACAAGGTGTTCGCGATCTTCAACAGCGTCGGAACGGAGCACAACGTCGCCATTCGCGCGTACCTGAACGCCGTCAAGGTGCCGCAGCTCTTCGTCGGCACCGGGGCGAGCGCGATCGGGCGCGCCTACAGGAAGTACCCGTGGACGATCGGCTACCTGCCGAGCTTCGAGGGCGAGGGCGCGATCTACGGCCGCTACGTCGTGCAGCACCGGCCGCGTGCGCGGATCGCGGTGCTCTACGAGGACAGCGACTACGGCAAGGACCTCTTGAACGGCCTCCGGCGCGGGCTCGGCAAGCGCGCCTCGCGGATCGTTGCGAAGGCCTCCTACGAGGTGACCGACGTGGACGTCAACTCGCAGATCGCCAAGCTGCGCCGCTCGAAGGCAGACACGTTCATGCTCTTCGCGCTGCCGACGCAGGCGATCCAAGCCTTCGTCTACGCCTACAAGCTCGGCTGGCGCCCGCGGGTCTTCGTGAGCGCGGTCTCGATCGAGCCGACCGTGATGAGCATCGCCCGCTCCAACACGCAGGGCAAGGAGACGGCGGGCGCGCTCAGCGTCGCCTTCGTCAAGGACCCGACCTCCCCCGCGTGGACGAAGGATCCGGCGGTCCGCCTCTACCGCAGGATCATGAAGCGCTACGACCCGGGCGGCCGCGTCGCAGACGTCTACAACTACTACGGGATGACGGTGGCGTACTCGATGGTGGACGCCCTCCGCCACGCCGGCCTCAACCCGACGCGCGAGAGCCTGCTCCGGGCCGCAACCCACATGAACGAGAGGACGAACCCGTTCCTGCTCCCCGGGGTTGCGGTCAGGACGAGCCCGAAGAACTACTTCCCGATCACGAAGGCGAGGATGGTCCGCTACCGCGGGATCCGCTGGGTCCTCTTCGGCCCGCTGCTGAACGCCCGCTGACGAGAGCCCGCTTCAGATTGACGCTTCGCCGCGGGGGCGCGATGGGTGGTGCGTGACAAGGACGCAGGGAGCGCGCGTATCCGGAGGATACGGGTGCGACTGAGGACGCAGTCCACGCGCCGCACAGCGCGGCCCGGCGGCACAAGGCTTCATTCTGAAACGGGCTCTTTGGTGGTTAACTACGCCGATGCTAGGCTCCGCCACCGTAGAAGGGGTCTCCCAGGGGGTTCTCCCCAGAAAGAAGGGGCAATGACGAAGTCACTGCGTTTGGTCCTGCTCGCGTGCGCCGGCTTCCTCGGGCTCGCGTTCGCGGCCCCGGCCCTCGCCGCCTACACGCCGTCGCTGACGATCGAGCAGTCCAGCTACAAGCTCGGCGCGGCCATCACGGCGGACACCTTCATCGTCGCGCCGAAGGACGACGACCCGACGGCCAAGCTGACGATCTCCGCACCGACAGGCTACGGCGTGAATCTGTCCCAGGCGCCGGGAACGAAGATCGGCCGCGTCGCCGCGATCGTGAAGGCGAACGCGCTCGCCGGCGCTCTCCTGGGCCTCTCGGGCGACGTCGTCGTCGCCAACGGCACCGACCCGGCGATCATCGCCGCTTCCCAGCAGTGCACCGGGAGGCCGGCCAACCAGGCGACGTGGGTCCTGAATGCCAGCCTCCAGGGGCAGACGGTCCAGATCCCGGTGTTCGTGAACAAGCTGCCGGCCGGCAAGTCGGCGGCGCTAGAGGTCTGCCTGCCTCCTCCGCAGACGGCGACGCTGGGGGCGCAGCTCGTCGCGGCGGATTTCACCACCACCGGAGTGTTCACGAACCCCTCCGTCAAGGAGAGCTACGAATGGTCCGGGATCTTCACGCCGTACGTGACGGGCGGGACGGCTCCGAACCCGACTCAAACGCTCGAGTGGCGGACGTACGTCGGGCTGCCGTCCTCGCTCACCTTCAAGCGCGTCAAGAGCAGGATCGGGCTCAAGTTCGCCGGCCGCTTCAGCGTTCCGGGCGTCAGACTGACGACCATACGGCTGCGGCTGTACGCCGGAAAGAAGCCGAACCCGGCCCCGAACGCGACCTCTGGCGGCACGGGCAAGCTCGTCGCGCGGACGGCCAGGCTGCCGTCGAGCGGCAAGTACTCGATCAAGCGGCCGAGTGTCAGGGTGAAGACGTACTTCCAGGTGCGCTTCGAGTTTTACGTCGTGAAACCCTGCGCGCCACCGTCGCCGGCGCCTCAGGGGTGCAAGGGAGAGGACATCGCCGCAGTGACGAGCAGCCAGGTTCGGGTTCTGCCCAAGCGCCGCTGACGATCATCCGGTTGGGAGCCTCCGCCCTGGAGGCTCCCAACCGTCTAGCGCTCCGCCGGCAGATCGCCGTGGCGCGACCACTCGTGCCACGAGCCGGGGTAGTTGCGCGCGTCGTAGCCGGCTGCGCGGAGGGCGAGCGCGGCCAGGGCCGAGCGGGAGCCCGAGTGGCAGTAGGCAACGATCTCCGCGCCCTCCGGCAGGCCGACCAGCTCGCGGACCTGATCCAGGTCGAGCGGGCGGCCGGGCGCGGCGAAGAGGCGGTCGTGCTCCAGGTGGCGCGCGCCGGGAATGTGCGCCTGGCGGGGGTCGCAGGGATAGCCGCCGCGGCCCGTGAACTCCTCTTCGGTTCGGACGTCGAGGATCGTCAGCGCCGCGTCGTCGAGCCGGTCGTGCAGCTCCGCCCAGGTCGGTACCGCCTCGAGGCGCGGCTCGAGGCTCGGCTTCGTCTTCTCCAGCTCGACCGCGCCGGTCTCGAGCTCGCCCGGCCAGCCGGCGATCCCGCCCGCGAGCACCGAGACGCGCGGGTGTCCCGCGAGCATCGCCGCCTGGGCCGAGGCGGCGGCGCCGACGCAGTCGCCGCGGTCGTAGAGGACGAGCCGCTCCTCGCCGCCGACGCCGTGCCGGCCGAGCCGGCGCTGCACCTCGACGGCAAACGCCTCGACGATCTCGCGATCGGCGAGCGGCGGCGGCGAGCCGAGCACGAGCGGGATCGAGCGCGGCAGGTGGACCCGCTGGTGCGCGTTCGGCCCGCGGCAGTCGCCGAGGACGAGGTCGTCCTCGGCGAGGTGCTCCTGCACCCAGGCGGCGTCGACGAGCGGCGGCAGGTCAGACACCCTCGAGGAGCTCCCTCAGGACGCGGTTGAACTCGTCCGGCCGCTCGAGGCTCGGCAAGTGCCCGCAGCCGGCGAAGACGTGCGCCCGGCCCCGGCGCGCGGAGGCCGCGAGCGCCTGGGCCTCATCGGCCGAGAAGAACGGGTCGTGCTCGCCGACCGCGACGAGCACGGGCGCCTCCGCCTCGCGCACGAGCGCCGTCGAGTCGGGCCGGTCGCGCATGGCCGCGACGCCGGTCGCCAGCTCCTCCGGGTCCTGCTCGAGCGTGAGTGCGCGGGCGCGCTCGACCGCGTTCTCGTTCGCGTCCTCGGAGAAGAGGCGCGGACGCTGGGTCTCCCAGAGCCGTTCGACCCCTTCCTCGCGGATCAGCCGGATCGTCTCGTCGCGGGCCTGCCGGCGCTCCGGCGTGTCCGCGTCGGCACGGGAGCCGGCGAGGACGAGCGCGCGGACGTCCGCGTGGGCGAGCAGCCGCTGCGCGCAGTAGCCGCCCATCGACGCGCCGACGGCGACCACCGGCCACTCGACCTCCTCTGCGACCCGGCGCGCCCAGTCGTCCATGGTTTCACCGAGCGAGTACAGGTGCGGCGCGATCAGCTCGTGACCGTCGAGGGCCTCGTGCTGCGGCTCCCACATCCGCTCGTCCAGCGGGAACGCGTGCAGGAGCGCGACCTTCATTGCGCTTCGACGAGCTCTCGCTCCGCGGCGATCGCCGGCCGGGCGCAGAGGCGCTCGAGCCATTCGCCGACAGCGGGGAACGGCTCGAGATCGACGCCGAGCCGGTCGCGGGCGCGCAGGATCCAGGGCACGTAGCCGAGAGCCGCGACTCCCGGCCGCGGCGGAGGGCGTAGTACTCGTCCCCGAACCGGTCGAAGCGCTGGAGCACGAGCCGCCCGAGCGCCCGCTCGGCCGGGTCGGCGGGCCACAGAGCCGGCTCGGGGAAGCGCTCCTCGAGGTACTCCATGATCACCTCGGACTCGGGCAGGACGAGGCCGCCCTCCTCTTCGTAGACCGGCACCCTACCCAGCGGGTTCTTCTCGTAGAGCCAGGCTGGCCGGTCGTCGAGGTCGATCTCGACAGCGTCGTAGTCGAGGCGCTTCTCGGCGAGGACGATCCTCGCTCGTGCGGCGTACGGGCAGCGCTCGGCGGTGTAGAGCGTGGGCACGAGGTTGAGCCTACTCCCGGCCGGCGCCCTCCAGGCCCATCACCTCGGCGAGCTGCGCCAAGAGGTCCGGCGCGGGCGGCAGCTCGTCGGGCGATGCCCCCGTTCGAGCGACCGCGCGCACGCGTGAAGGCTCTGCTCCGGTGAGGCGTGCGACGACCGTCGGGTTGGCTCCGAGCGCGACCACGTCCCCCGGCGGCAGCGGCCCGAAGTACTCGGGCACGGACTGGTACTCGTCGACGGCACTGCCGCGTTCGAAGAGGACGTACCGCACGACCGCGCCGTCCTCGATCCCGATCGCGCAGGCGACCGCCGCCGTCGCGTTCGAGAGCTCGGAGGCGAGCCGCTCGCGC
>WNGE01008378.1_pt1 | contig 12792 bp, 15 predicted proteins | sample 5400651 | NCBI WGS metagenome assembly WNGE01 (sample SAMN13153370, study PRJNA577476) | soil metagenome | isolation source: 60 cm soil or saprolite under grassland replicate 2 | place: USA:California | collected 2016-06-15 | reverse complement strand
ATACACACTTTTCAGAAGACTGTGCTTTCTCTATCCTTCAACCACACTCCAGTCTGTTTTTCCTGTAGCTGACCAACGCTTCTCTGTCAGAGGCGTCTGCTGCTTGCGTGGGGTGTGTGCTTTGAACCGGAGGACGCCCGAACGCCGGGGAGAGAGAACGCATTCTTCCACAGCGAGGACATTCCACCAGATTGATGCCGCTGTCGGTAAATCGTTTGAGATCGATGGGAACCATCTCTCCAGAAAACGTGCAGTTGGCTGTTTTGCTCGTGTGTTCCTGTTCTTTCGCCGTTTCCACCGTTTCTACTGTGCTCGGCGCGTTCGGCTCGGTGTTTTCTGAGACAGCTTGCTGTTCGGGCTCTTTTCCATTCACGCCCGGCACATCTCGCTGGTTCTGATCCTGGGGGAGAGCCTCGGGGCCTGCTCCATCAATGAGCTTGAGGGTATCATGGCGCAGGACCAGCAGTTCGGCGGCGGACTTGAACCGCTCGGCCTTTACCTCTGTTTCTCCGGCCAGATACGACCATTCCAGGGCCACCGTTACCAACTTCATCAAATTGTCCATCGTGACACGGCCTGAGTGGGTCGGGTCCAGGACTGGATTGGTGAGCCAGCCATAGATGCTGCTCGTCCATTGGCGCATGTTGAGCTGTGGAAAGAGGGGCTGGTACGCCTGCTCCAGGGTCGCCAGGATGGCACGGACTTCATCGGAAGTGTGGGAAGCGATGCGACAGAAGGGTTGCAATTTGTCGAAGCGTCGTCGGAATTGCAGCCAGGTCGGGTCAGGCAAATCAAATGTTTCTTTCAAGGGGATCGTGTCCCCACGCCCTGCTGCCACCAGACACAACCCAAGCGGATGATCGTACTGTAACTTCCCCTGGTCCGTCACTTCTTTGAGCAACATGAGGTGTTCGAGCGAGAGATCGTGTGCATCATCGACAATGAGGAACTCGGTGCCGTATTGGTGCAAGTGTCCCATGATGGTGCCGCTTACGCGTGCTCCAATGTCCTCGGATCTGCAGGCCCAGCGCCGCCAAGAACTGGTCGCCTAACGCCTGTTCATCGTCATTGTTTTTGGGAGCCACCACCGCCAGAACGGATCGTCCGCCAGCCCGTTTTTGCAGGTCGCGGATCGTCATGGTTTTGCCTGCGCCCGGATCAGCCACGATCAAATGCCAGGAACGATTGTCCCAGGAGGCATACAGCATCTTCTGGAGCCGTTTGGCGAAGGCGGTTTCGACGAACATCTCTTTTCTGAAAAGAGGATGAGTCATGAGCGTTACTCCTCTCGCATCATGCGAACAGGTAAGAGAGGAACGGGACGATCAGGTTCAGCGTCCGGGACCGGGTCCGCAAGCGTGACGACTTGCGTGATTTGCGCCTGGACACTGGCTAATTGCTCAGAAACGAGGGCAGGATGAATGTCTGAGCGCTGGCGATCCCATTGACGGGCCTGTTCACTTGCGCGAATCTCTGTACTGCGGCGACGGCGTGAGGCTTTGGCTTCATCCTGAATACGAGCACGAACAGGCAATCCTTGTTCACGGGCGATCCTGACTTGCTCCTCATCTCGTTTTCGCATGGCTCTGGCTTCCCACTCGCTCACTCGGCCTCCTATCAATTGTGGGCAATAGGCTTCGCCCACATAGGTGCCTTCAACGAAGATGTAGAGCACACTGATATCACGTCTATCGTAGTACAGGTCAAACTCACGACCCCGCAGTCGTGAGAGCAGTCCTGGGCACACATACCAGCGCCCCTGAAACGATAATCTGTTGCCGTTTTGTACGCGATAGCCATGATGCGGGGTCTTTCGATTGACGGCCTTCATGAGCAACAGCTTCAAATCATCGGGCGAATCAAGATACTGGGGGACCCCGGATGCCGCCACCGCCTGTTCCCACAGGAGGTAACGGCGTTGTTGTCGCAGTGTATCAAATTCGCGTTGATAATCGTCCACGATGGCTCGGTAGAAACAGCGCTCCAGTTCTTCCAGCGTCATGCCCCCCGCTTGCGCCACCGTTTCGGCATCGTGGATACCGTACGATGAGTTGGGAAGTCTCTTTTCAAATCGCTCAGTCATCCACCGAAAAAGTGATTCAACCGTCCCTTTTGCTGATGGCGCGTACGGAGGGGCTTGTTCCGTGATGATGCCAAGCCGATCAACCAGGACAGACCGAGCGCGCTCGGAGGTGAAGATCTTCCCTCGATCATGAAAGATAATCGCGGGTTTGCCAAAACAGTGCCAGGAATGCTCACAGCCATTGATACCGACCAGGTGATCTTTCCTCTCCATACTGACCTTAACCAGGCGCATATAGTCCTCTTCCTTCAGTGGTCCCAAGGCCAGGATCGCGCCGAGGATCGCTGCCGTTTTGACACAGATGAGCACGGCTGCATGCACCCGGCTGGCTACCGTCTCGCCAGAAGGAGTAACGACATAGAGGTCCATCGTGTGCTCATCGACCTGGGTGAGCAGAGCTGGAGCCGGAATGGAGAGCACAAAGGACTCGGCTGACTGAGCTAGGGCCGTGCCACCGACTTAGCCCCTTCGCGCATCGCCATCAGATCCGGGTCCATCTTCAAGTGCTGCACGGCAGTGCGCACCTGCTTGTAGGAGGGCAGACTCACGGGGGTTCCTGTTTCTTTCGAGAAGCGTGCCGCCACTTGTTGCATTTCAGTATGTTCTCGAATTGCCGTCATGGTAAGCCGTGTGGGCAGCCCAAATAGCCGACGGATACATTCAGCAAAGGCTGGATGCAGGCTTGTCGCACGACGATAGCTGCCGTGAGGAACACAGGCAATCTGGCCTCTTTCACGAGTCCTACTCACCAGTCGCGAAAGCGTCGAACGAGGAATGCCTTCCTTTTCGGCAACACTGCTCTGGGTGGCCCCGGCCAGCACTTGTTTCACCGCCCGCAGGTTGCGGTGAAACTGCTCGCGCTGTGGTTCTGGAAGCGTCGAGGCATCAAAGGTCGGACCAGAAATGAGGGGAGATTGCGCATATGAGCTGGTGAGAACCTTCGTCGTCTCTGGTTCAGGTAGAAGCGTGTCAGGAAGCGGCGAGGGCACCAGCACCGGAGCATCAGGTGGGAGCAAGGCCACAGGAAGCGTGCGCGAGAGGGTATACAGCTCCAGATCGAGCAGCAGATGTCCTGCTGCCGCCGCATCTGCCACGACTTTCCAGATCGCCGCTTCCACCAGATCGACGGGAAACTGGTGGGAAAGTCGGCTTGCCACTTCGCTGACTGGAGCCATTTCTCCCCAAGGCCAGGCTTCTTGGAGAGTTTCGGCAATGTCAGCAAAGGCGGGAAACGTTTTGCGTCTAGCATGCAAAAAGACCAGATTGTAGTGGCGACGTTTCGTCAAGGTACGCTCCGTGCCAATCCAGAAGGTGCCTTGTTGCAAGCTGGCAAGCCGTCGTGCGGCCTCGGCTTTGACCAGGTTACGATCTCCCCGTTTGTCATCCTCCATGCCTGCCTCGGCGAGGAACGGTGTTCCGTCGGCCAACGTGCCGACGAAATCGGGCAGGTAATGATGGGAGTTGTTCTCAAACGTGTAGCCAATCGCGAAAGGGGCGTGTTGTGGAATCGGCAGTCGATACTTCGTGGCAAACTCCGGGCCAATGTCGCCACGTGCGTAGCTGGCAACCAGAGGGTGATACTCAAGCCACAGCATGAAGCGCTCTTCGAGCTGACTGCAAAACGGTTGTCTGATCACCGTGCCCGTTTTGAGACTGGGAACCCATCCTGAAATGGAGCGGCCCGCTATTTTGAACAGATCAATGCCCTGTACTGAAGGTAGCGCCATGAGCGTCCTCGCCTAATAGATGCGTCCGTCTTCCGCAATACCAATGGTTTATCAGTTCCTGCGATGGGAACTGCAATTTACAAGTTTAGAAACAAGTATACCTGACAGGGAGGGGTTTTTCCAGGAATTTTTGTCCCAGTGTTCAAGATTGAGGGCAATGTTCCACGTTTGCGGGCCAGATCGTCTCACTTCGTAGGACATTTACCAACAAAAAGGCCGAGCCGGTTCAGATCTCCTTTGACCAGGCGCAGGCCCTCAAGCAGCAACCCGATACCCCACAGGGGCGTCGTGATGCCCTGCTGATGTGCCTGTTGCTCGATCACGGCCTGCGCTGTGGCGAGGTCGCTGAGCTTCCCACACAGGCAATCCATCTCACCAGTGGCACCCTCACGTTCTACCGCCGCAAAGTCGACAAGACCCAAACCCACGAGCTGACGCGTGATACCCTCGTCGCGGCGTCCCGCTACTTTGCCTCCTGCCAGCCAGGACCCTATTTGCTCCGAGGCAGCCGCAAGGGCGGGTTGTTACAGGGTCGCATGTCCGAACGCTCCATCACTGACCGGGCGCGCGTGCTCTGTGAGCGTATCGGACTCTACGGAGCAAGCGCACATGATGGGCGGCATGCCTGGGCGACCTTTGCCGTGCGTGGTGGGACCGATCTCAAGACCCTGCAAGATGCCGGCGGCTGGAATAGCCTGGAAATGCCCTCGCGCTATGCGGCCTCCCAGAAGATCGCCAATAAAGGCGTCGTGTTAGGAAAGTAGGGAAGAGACATGCAAGAAGAGAACCAGACCGAGGAACTACTGCTGCTCACCTGCTCGCCGCATCTCACCGGCTACAATCTAGAGCAGCTAGCGAAGCTGTTAGAAATGATGGTGATCTGCATCGAGGGGACATTCTACATGGTTGAATCCACACGGATTGACGAAGCTGAGCACACAATCTATGGGCAGGGACAGAAGATTACAGAATATGGAGAGTATAAATAGATGCCACTACCACGTAGATCGACAATCAAGGGCTCAGCCTCGACGCGCAAAAAGATACCGACGACCAGGCGCACAACCACTACGGCAAGCAAGGCAAAGCACTTTACCCAAGCCCTCAAAGCCGCTGGAAGCGAGGTGGACTTTCTCCCCATTGCCGGCGCATATCACAATCTGTGCCAAGAAGAACTGCTCCCGTGGACAGACACCCCCTGGGAAGAAATGGGATGGAAGGCGCTCGCATTTTTCCAACGTCATTTGTGTCAGTAACACTGCGAAAAGGTGGTCGTTATGCCTGCGCGCAAGCGGCTGCGCCGAGAACGCACTCATGATTGGCAAGAGATTCAACAACAGACGCTCTGGCCGGAGCAAGAGGTTTATGAGCGGCTGCGCCCTATGTCCTTCCCTGCGAAATAGTCCTATAGTACCAGAGTTGTGCACATTTATCTCAAAAATTTCCTAAAAGTATGCTATGCTTCTGTCGAAGATGCCACCAAGCGTCTTGGCGAAAATACAATCTTCTCTATTTAGAGAAGCATATTCATGCTTGCTGCACGAAGAAAGAAGGTAGCCAAGTGATCATTGATGAGGTAGAAGCCATTGCGATTGTCAATGGCCTCTTTACGAGACGGGAAAGCAGAGTGGTCCATTCTCGGACACGATAAAGCCCAGGAGAGTCGAACTCTTTGAATGCTCGGTTCGTGCTGCCTAATAGTATCTCTCTTCAAAGGGGAAAACCACCATGAGTGCAAAAGATAACATCGGGATAGGGATTATCGTTCTGATCATAGCTCTTTTTTTCTTTTTCATGGCCTCGTACAGTGCCAGTCAACAAGGAGCCGTCTGTGACAACCACGCCATGCAACCTGGCGATATCTGCCAGCATTTTGTCAATGGTCATTATGAAGGTGATACCACTTATGATCAGCAATTGCAGGCACAACACTCCGATACAACAAAAAGTGTGGGAATTGGTATAGTCCTCAGTATCGTAGGAATTGGTTTTTTTCTCTATGGTCTTCTCAGTAAACCCTCGAAGCCGACTCCTAAGCCTCCAGTCTCTGCCCCGCCTCCGATACGTGCAAACAAAAGACCGCAAAACACTTCGACTACTCAATCGAAGCGGTAAGAACTGCTTCGATTGGGCTAGAAACAAGCTGCCCTCGGGAGTTGACCATACTCCCTCCGCAAGGTTGGGGGCCTTTTGTCCAAGATAGTCTAAACGTCAATATATCAGTCTCTCCTGTATAAGCTACTACTGGCTTTACCTGTGTTTTCCTGATCATGCCAGTAGTCACAAACGTATTTCCCTCAAGGAGGGTTAGCAACCCTCCTACCAATTCCCCTGCCTCGAGTTAAGAAATTGTGACCAGTTTTGGCTTGGTATAACCCAATCGCAACATCTTATTTACTTTGTTCATTAATAGCTACTATATAATGATTGTAATAAACGTATATGTATGTAGCACTGTAGGTAATGCAAATATCTAAACAGTCTATATACGAAATACAAAGCCATGTACTACCTCAGTGTGGAGTATAGGATGATAAGCGCTATTCTCTAGTGGTAGAACGGGCATGGGCTGGATGTGTGTTTGCGCTTGTTTTGACGACTCCACCCCCTCTATGGTCTCGTGCCTTCGAGAAGATGGTTAGATGCCGCCCATGCTTGTCGTACACATATTCGTTGATGCTTACGGATTGTAGGACCACGTACAAGGAGAGTGTCACGTTGATGGCTGAAGGGATACATCTCTTTCTGAAGAGACGGAATGGGAAGGGATCGGCTTCTCTCTATGAGGAGGCAGGAGAAAGGTGTCATTTTTCATGAAGCGTTTTTCACCACAAAAATCTCAAGTGTCTCAATACACAACTGAGATGATGCGTGTCGTTATTTCGGGCGGAAAAAAGCCATCTTCTCCCTGGGAGAGACTCTTTTCGTTACTCTGGCTGCCAGGGGCACTCGTGGTGATCATTGTTTATATCGTGATTCCAACCCTTATAGCGCTTCATCAAATCCCCAATATGCTATTTGAACTGCTGGTTGCGACCATAATTCTGTTTCTGGCAGAGCTGATAGTGAGCGCGATCTTGTTGAAAATTGCGAGTCCTGCTCCTGCACCGTCTGTTACACCTCGACGTCACCAATCCAAACCGCATTCCCTTGCCACTCCACCACCTGTTCAAGCAATGTTGCCACTGACACTAGGCCTGAACGGAAGTCGGGCTTCTCAGTTTGTCATGCTACGATCACTGCAGCCGTCTCGTAGTTCTTCACAGTCAGTCGCAGATGAAACAGGAGCTTCTGCTCCTTTTGTGCTTCCACAAAGATTAAAACTTCCCGCACGATGAGAGTCCATGAAAGAGAAGGCTTCTACCCATGATTGCAAAAACGGTTGAATACTCTCCAATTAGTAGGTGGCAGTGGGATGAAGCCCGATCTCAAAGAGAAAAAGAGAGTAAAAAAGCATGTTGGTAGCTCTGCTATTTACGGTAGTACGAACCATTGGATATCTGATGGTTCTTCTTATTAGCTTGATTGGTTTTCGTTTTCTTTTGTATTTTCGCAGTTATCTTTTTCATTGGAGACGATATCGTCAGAGGAAACAAATCAGCACAAGAGAACTTCAACAGGGATCACATCTCCCTTTTGTGAAGATACAAATTACAACCAGAGGAAGTGAAGGGAGCACAGAAGTGATGCAACGTGGCATCGATTACATCATGCTGCTTTCTCGTGATGATCCGCATTTCTATCACTCTTATTTTAGCATTGAGCTTGTGACAGAAAATCCCGTTCAAAAAGAGTATTTTGAACGCATTTCCTCTGCTTGCCCTATTCCTGTTTTTGTTATGGTGATGCCCAAAGGGTATCAAACACCTCGTAGAACCCAACTCAAAGCACGGGGATTACACTATATGGTCGAAATGCGTCGGCGTGGCTTCAATCGGAAACCGGGACGGACCTTTATCGTCCACTACGATGAAGAAAGTGTTATGACCCCGCCGGAACTGCGTAATCTCTGGTGGTATTTGACACATACCTCTCAACGACTGATGGAAGGACCCATCTACTATCCCTTTGAGTATATGGATGCCTCTGTTCTTTGTCGTGCCATGGAAGCCAATCGCCCTATCGGGTGCTTTGAGTGTCGGGAAGTCATGGAACGTGGCGTTCCACTCCACCTGCATGGTTCCAATCTCGTGATTGAGGAAGCGCTTGAGAATGACCTTGGGTGGGATATTGGAAACCTGGATGGGCGTCCCTTCATTGCGGAGGATTATGTGTTTGGGGTGAATGCTTTTATCCGGTATGGTCCCTCTATTTTCGGCTGGCATGGCTGTGTGATGCTTGAGCAACCACCCTTTTCCTTCAAGAGCGCTTTCCGACAACGGTACCGCTGGATTGTTGGTGTGTTACAAGGAGTAGAAATGATGAAGGGGCTTCCCGCATTTCATGCGCTTCCAGGCAACCTGCAATTTCAGCTTACCTGGGGAACACGATATCGCATTGCGACATTTGCACTTGGCCTTCCCGCTGGCGCGCTCTCACTTCTCTACCTTCTCGATCAGGTCATCCAGTTTACCTCTCGATGGGCAGTGACTCCGCTTCCGCTTCCTCTTGAAATATGGATGATCCTTGTTGGGTTTCTCTGGTTCAACTCGGTGTATATCGGGGCCTATTATAATATCTCAGCCATCTGCCAGATCAAGCGAAGGGAGCTCATTGTAGAACTTGCCAAGGTCATCACCATGGCCCCTCTTGCCGGAATTCTAGAAAGTAGTGCCGCGTTTTGGGCTGTTTGGCGATGGAGTTGGGGACATAAAGAAGTTACCTGGACACCAACGCCTAAAACAGAGAAAGCAGATCAACAAGCGATTGCGCAGAAGGAAGGAGCCCTATGAAGCGAGTGCGTGTTCTCTTGAGGAGAACGGTCCTCTTGGCGGGGATTGCCTTTGGTGTATTGCAATGGACAGGTGCCTCTTCTCAGAGCGCTTTTTCTCCCTCACCGAAGCAAGCTTCTCAAGATGCTTCCCCACTCCCAACTCCCACTCCTGTACCGCACCGTCCAGATTTTGCCACAGGTGTTACTTTTCCCCAAAGGGGAACGGCAGCTTATGATAGGCAGGATAGACATTGGAAAAACAGATGACAAGAAATGAAGCACCTTGATGCCCGTTGGATTGCGATGACGTTCCCGTTGCATATGCCAGGACCTCAAGCGACGCAGGTCCAGATAAGGGTCGATCCTCCTACACCGCGAGCTTTTCAGGAAGGGATTGAACAAGCCCATCAGCTGGGCTTTCGTGTCTTTGTGACGCCACTCATCACTCTTAATGGCTCTCAGAGATGGGCCGACTCTATCTCTTCTACTCAGGGTGGCAAGCAGAGGCCTGGTTTGCAAGTTACTGGCAGCGTCTCCGACCAGATGTCCGTACTCTGGAACAGGAACATGTGGAAATGCTCTCTAGAGGAAATGAATACGACCGTCTGGAGGATGAAAGCCCTGAGCAGTGGGATCAACGGATTCAAAAAATTCGTACGATTTTTTCAGAGCAGGTGATTTATAGTATGAACTGGGCTTCTTTCGCAAAGCCGCTTCCCTCATGGTTGAGGAAGCTGGATACTGGAATTACTCCTGCTTTGTGCAGTATAACTCCTCTTCGGGCAGTAGGCATTACTGGTTAAGAAAGATTAACTCATTATGCTATTTTTTACTAAAAATAACTAATATATATAAAAAAACACTCGAAAGGAATACAATGGTAAGAGATAATAATAACATGAAAATCTAAAAAGGATTGTACAGCAAAAATCGGAGAAGAAGAGGAGAAGGCTTATGAGGAAGAGGTGGCCCAGGTCTATCCTGATACTAGTGGTGGCGATGTTAGTTCTACTGGTAGCTGTCTTACGAATACCTCTACAAAACGCTCTTTCTGAGAGGATGGAGGTAGCGCTTCCGCCTGACGGGAAGGCTTACTATGGTGTTCAGTTGTCTTGGAATGATGATACACCTGCCGCGTATACTTCACGTCTGGGCAAGGCACCAGCCGTGTACGGGGATTATCGCAATTTTCCATTGAGCAGTGCCGACAAGCTGGTTCTCTCAAAGGAAGTCCGCCAGATCGTGACCACTCATGGGAAGCTCATGGTCACACTGGAGCCATGGGAAGGGCTGAGCAAGGTCACGCCCCAGGCCGCCCATGACCTTGCTGTCACACTCGCCAGTTATAACTCCCTTGGCGTTGATGTCTTTGTACGCTTTGCCCAGGAGATGAATGGCTCGTGGTACCCCTGGGGCCAACATCCAACTGCCTACATCAATGCCTTTCGGATCGTCGCCAGGGCTATTCACCTGGAAGCTCCCAGGACTGTTATGGTCTGGGGTCCCAACTATGGTGGTGACTATCCTTTTCACGGAGGCGCATACAGTATTCAGCCCGGCACTCTCGACTTTCAGACGTTAGATACAAATCACGATGGGGTCTTGACGATGAATGATGATCCCTATGGTCCCTACTATCCCGGCGATGCCTATGTGGATTGGGTCGGGTTCACGGACTATCACTGGGGGAACTCCTGGCCGTGGAAAAAGAACGAGATGCCGGAAGCAGGCAGATTCGCCGCCAACCTGACCGGCGAGTACAACGGGCTCTTGGGTGATGAGCGGATGGTGCCCAATTTCTATGCCATTTATGCGGTAGGCCACAATAAGCCGTTTGCCCTCACTGAAACCTCAGCTCTTTACCATCCTGATGTGACTGGCGGCGCCTCGAACTATGATATCAAGATGCACTGGGCAAATCAGGTCTTTGCGCCGGATCTGACTACTCAGTTTCCACGTCTTAAGATGGTGCTCTGGTTCGAGCATTACAAGTCGGAGACGGGGGCGGGAACCGTAGATTGGAAAGTTACTTACGATCCGAGGATCCTCGCCGCATATCGATCGACGTTACCAAACTGGTTGATTTTCTCTGCCTAAAAAGATCCTGGCAGCCAGTTCTCTGACTGCCAGGGCTTCATTCTTCTCATGGGCCAACTACCAATTTGGTATAGGAGACCATTCCAGAACGGGGGCAAACGGAACGCTTGCTGAGAAGAAGGTTCCTGTCCGGTGGTTCGCTCAAACAGGGCAGTTCGTGCCATTTCACCAAGCAGCTTCTTTGCCCCCGTTCTGGAATGGTCTCCTACTGTAGACGGGTTTGCGATGTCCATCCACATAGCAGGTCAGCGCGTGTAGATGCTGATCGGCTTCTCCCATTTCTTCTGCTGGGGCATGCCAGAGGTGCCTGGTCCAGCACGCCAAGGCATCAGTGAAGCGCTCTGCACCATCGGCGGAGGCCAACTGCGACAAAAAGGCTTCGGTGTAGCGATAGCCATAGGCTTGCGTGCATCCGGTGAGCAGGGCCAGTCCATCCGCCGTGTACCCACGCAGATCCCACGTGCGCGAGAGCCCGACAGCTCCTAAAAACAGCAGAGTCAGCAACAGGCGTAGGCGCACTGAGGCACTGCCTGCCAGCGGAAGGCGTGGTGGCTCCGATGGAGTTGAGGAAGGGGGCAGAGCCTGCTCCAATTGCGTCAGGAGCCCAGTTTCGGTAGCGGCTGCTAACAGGAGCAAGCTACCTGCCTGTTCATGAGCTCCAGAGGCAATGATGACGCCCGTTTGCGGCTTTTTTTTCTCGCTGTGGGGCCTTTCGGCTCAGCCCGTGAGAGGCGCGCACACGGTTCAGTTGGCTGATACTCACCGTGATCCCGAAGCGCTCAGCCACCAAGCATTGGACCTCGCGGCTTGCAGCAGATGTGTGATTCTGGCAGTAATCTAGCACACAGGTGAGCACCTCCCCGCGCAGTTTAACAGGGTGGCCGTGGCGCTTCTCTGCGAATACCTGCTCGCCTTCACACTCGACGCGCTTGAGCAGCCGATACACGGTGGTACGATGCATCGGAACGCTGCAGCGCCTCCGCGCCTCCGAGGCCGTTGTCCCAAGCTTCACCTGTCGAACAAGCTCAAGCCTCGCTGATCTCCGGGCTTGACGTTGATCTGGTGCCATCACAAGTGACATCGCCTTCGCTTCTCTCGTTTCCATCATTCCTGTCTTTCCTGTTGCAGGAGCCGACAATAGGCCTGATCTGTTTGTTCCTCGACGAGAGTCAGTTCAGGCTCATGAGTACGAACGGGCCTTCGCGTTGTTTTCCGGTCCGTTCATGATACTGTTGCTAAATTCATTGGCCACGCTCAAACCAGCAGGGAATACATGCTTCTGTTGAGCACAGAGAAACAATTTAGCAACAGTATCCGTTCATACTCATGGGCCAATTCTGACAGAACCCCAGGACAAGCCTCTCTCTGAGTTCTGACAGACTCATTTATTCGACAGACACCCGTGGGACTGATCTGCTCATCAGGCGGATCGCCAGCAGAGCAATCCAAATGCCGCCGCCAATGATGCCAATCCGTTCAATGAGTCCTGTTGGTCCCCCGTCTAACAATTTGGCGGTGAGGACGAAGGCGACATAAGAGGCGGCGACCAGCAGACCAGTGGCAACCGAATACCAGGACCAGCCGCGCCTTTCGAGCGCCGCATCGCGCCGTGCCAGCACGAAGCAAGCCGCAATCAGCGAAGTGAACTGAAGCAGACCAAAGAGGATATGAATGGCTCCGTGAATGGTTAGCGCGCTCGACGCTCCTGGTGGGTAACCTAGCGCCGGGTCGGGAAGGATAGGCCCGGTGACGATGAAGGTGAGGCCATAGATGCCGAGCAGGATGGGTCCCCAGGTGGAACCACGTCCTGTACGCAGGAGCAGCCTCATCCCGATGGCAAAAGCGAGCAGGAGCGCTCCGGTGACGATGTAGTTGGTGATTTGTATCCACCCACCCTCCCCCAGTTCGAGGTTGCTGTCGGGGACTATCCAGGCGTTGTAGCCAGGGCGTATGGCCCCAAGGATGAGAATGACAACAATGTTAAGCAGCGGAGCAATGGCGCCGCAAGCCAG
>WNGE01011060.1_pt1 | contig 12794 bp, 7 predicted proteins | sample 5400651 | NCBI WGS metagenome assembly WNGE01 (sample SAMN13153370, study PRJNA577476) | soil metagenome | isolation source: 60 cm soil or saprolite under grassland replicate 2 | place: USA:California | collected 2016-06-15 | reverse complement strand
CGGTCCGCGATATTCACGACGTCCGCGTGCGCGAGACACCCGCGGGCGAGATCGTCAATTTCCACTGCCTGGTCGATGCGGCGCTCAGCGTCGACGAGGTGCACGAGAAGGTCGACGAGGTCGAGCGCGGGCTCAAGGGTCGCTTTCCGTCGATCAAGCGCGTCATCGGCCACGCCGAGCCGCGGCGGTAGTTGACCTCCCCTCGGGGGAAATCACGGCACCAGCACGGCGGCGCCTTGCAGGCGGCCGCCGCGCAGGTCCGAGAGCGCCTCATTGGCTTTCGCCAGCGGATAGCGGGTGATCTCGCTCCTGAGCCCCGCGCGCGGCGCGACATCCAAAAACTCCCGCGCGTCCTCCCGCGTCAGATTGGCGACGGAGACGATTTGTCGCTCCTCCCAGAGGATGCGGTAGGGGAATTGCGGGATGTCCGACATGTGGATGCCGCCGCACACCACCCGGCCGCCCTTCTTCACGGCCTTGAGCGCGGCGGGCACCAGCGCACCGATGGGCGCGAAAATGATTGCGGCGTCGAGCGGCTCCGGGGGCGCCTCGTCCGAACCGCCGGCCCAATTCGCGCCGAGATTTCGGGCGAAGCGCTGCGCCGCCATATCGCCCGGACGAGTGAACGCATAGATCTTGCGGCCCTGCCACACCACGACCTGGACGAGGAGATGCGCGGCAGCGCCGAAGCCATAGATCCCCAGTCTTTCGCCTTCGCCCGCCATCCGGTAGCTGCGCCAGCCGATCAAACCGGCGCACAGCCAGGGCGCAACTCCCGCATCGTCGGCGGCGTGCGGCAACGCGAAGCAGTAGCGCGCATCGGCGAGCGCATGAGTGGCAAAGCCGCCGTCCCGGGTGTAGCCGGTGAACAGCGGCCGGTCGCACAGGTTCTCGCGCCCGCTGCGGCAGTACGAACATGCCCCGCAGGTCCACCCGAGCCAGGGAATGCCGACGCGCGCCCCGACGGCAAGCGCCGACACACCCTCGCCGATCGCCGCAATGCGGCCGACGATCTCGTGTCCCGGAACGATCGGCAGCTTGGGGTCCGGCAGCTCGCCGTCGACTACGTGGAGATCGGTGCGGCACACGCCGCAAGCCTTCACCTCGACGAGCACTTCCCCCGGGCCGGGTCGAGGCACTGGCCGTTCCCGCATGACCAGGAGCGTTCGCGGCCGGTCGAGGACCATGGCATGCATGCGAGGCATGAGCGCCCGTTAATCTACTTTCCCCCGCCGAACCGACAGCTTACATCTCTTTACCGTTCCCCGAAGCTCGCAGGATTCCATGCGCACCGAGACCGCCAAACCCGTTCGCCTCGAAGACTATCGTCCGCCCGATTGGCTCGTCGAAACCGTGGATCTCGACGTGGCGCTGAATCCCACCGCCACGCGGGTTCGCGCGATGCTCGCGCTCAAGCCCAACCCGAACGGCCGCAGGAACGCGCCGCTGGTGCTCGACGGCGAGGAGCTTTCGCTCGTCTCGCTCTCCCTCGACAATGCGCCGCTTGGCCCCGAGCATTACGCCGCCACCGCCTCCTGCCTCACGATTGCCGAGCCACCGCAGCGGCCGTTCCGGCTCGGCATCGAGACCCTCGTCAATCCCTCTGCCAACACCCAGCTGATGGGGCTTTATCGGTCGGGTGCGAGCTATTGCACGCAATGCGAGGCCGAGGGCTTCCGGCGCATCACCTATTTTCTCGACCGGCCGGACGTGATGGCGGTCTATACGACGCGGATCGAGGCGCGGACGAGCGAGGCGCCGATCCTGCTCGCCAACGGCAATCCGATCTCGAGCGGAGAGGTTGCCGGGACCGATCGCCATTTCGCGGTCTGGCACGATCCCTATCCGAAACCCTGCTATCTGTTCGCGCTCGTCGGCGGCAAGCTCGCCTGCGTGCAGGATAGCTTCCGCACCGCGTCGGGCCGCACGGTTGCGCTGAAAATCTTCGTCGAGCCCGGCAAGGAATCCCGCTGCGCCTACGCCATGGACAGCCTCAAGCGCGCCATGCGCTGGGACGAGGTGCGCTACGGCCGCGAGTACGATCTCGACGTGTTCATGATCGTAGCGGTCTCGGACTTCAACATGGGCGCCATGGAGAACAAGGGACTCAACATTTTCAACGACAAATACGTGCTGGCATCGCAGCAGACCGCGACCGACGCCGATTTCGCCCACATCGAGGCGGTGATCGCCCACGAATATTTCCACAATTGGACCGGAAACCGCATCACTTGCCGCGACTGGTTCCAGCTCTGCCTGAAGGAAGGGCTGACCGTATTCCGCGACCAGGAGTTCTCGGCCGAGCAAAGATCGCGCGCGGTCGAGCGGATCGGCGACGTGCGGGTCCTGCGCGCGCATCAATTCGTCGAGGACGCCGGACCTTTGGCGCATCCGGTGCGCCCGTCGCTCTATCACGAGATCAACAATTTCTATACGGCGACCGTTTACGAGAAGGGCGCCGAGATCGTGCGCATGCTCAAGGTGTTGCTCGGAGACGACGGTTTTCGCAAGGGGATGGACCTTTATTTCAGCCGGCATGACGGCCATGCTGCAACCGTCGAGGATTTCATCGCGTGCTTTGCCGAGGCGACCGCGACCGATCTTTCGCAGTTCATGCGCTGGTACGCGCAGCCTGGCACCCCGGAGCTCAAGGTGACGGGCAGCTTCGACGCGACCGCGCGCAGCTTCCGTCTCGACGTCGCCCAAGCCCTGCCACCGCGCCCGGGTCATCCGGTCGGCGAGCCCATGGTCATTCCGCTCGTGCTGGGCTTGATCGGCAAGGATGGCCGCGATTTGCCGCTCAAGACGCCCGACGGTCGGCGCATCGAGCGCGGGATGGTCGTCGTATCGCGGCCGGCGGAGACGTGGGTGTTCGCCGACGTTCCGGAGCGTCCGGTGCTGTCGCTCAACCGGGGCTTCTCCGCGGCGGTCCAGGTTTCCACCGAAGCTTCAGTCGAGGATCTGCAATGCCTCGCCGCCCGGGATTGCGATCCGTTCAATCGATGGGAAGCGCTGCAGGTGCTCGCGACTTCGCTGCTGGTAGAAGGCGTTGCCGACCTGCGTTGCGGCGGGCGGTTGCGCGCCGACCCGGCGCTGATCGGCGCGCTCGAGGCGACGCTGTCGGATCGAGGTCTCGAGCCCGCGTTCGTCGCGCAGGCGCTGAGCATGCCGGCGGAAGCCGATATCGCCCGCGAGATCGGTGAGGACGTCGACCCGGATGCGATTTTTCGGGCGCGAAGCGAGCTGCGACGGAGCATCGGGGCGGAACTGGGCCCGCTGCTCGAACAACGCCATGCGCGCATGAGCGACCGCGGCCCTTACAGTCCGGATGCCGCAAGCGCCGGGCGCCGTTCGCTGAAGAATGCCTGCCTCGATCTGCTCGCCATGTCCGGCAAGTCCGAGGCGATCGGCATGGCCGAGCGACAATACGAGAGCGCGGACAACATGACCGACCGCATGGGCGCGCTCGCCGCGCTGGCGCTCCACGACGTTCCCGCACGGGCCCGATGCCTGGAAGATTTCTATCGCAGATACGAGTCGGACCCGCTCGTGGTCGACAAATGGTTCGGGCTGCAGGCTTCCATCCCGGAGCCCGGAACGCTCGCTCGCGTGCAGGCGCTCACGGCCCATCCCGCGTTCTCCTTCGCCAATCCCAACCGCGTCCGCGCGCTGATCGGCGCCTTTGCGCAGAGCAATCAGACCCAGTTCAACCGGGCCGACGGGGCGGGCTACGACTTCGTGGTCGAAACGGTGATCAATCTCGATGCCAAGAATCCGCAAGTCGCCGCCAGGCTGCTGGCGGCGTTCAAGAGCTGGCGGGCGCTGGAGCCCGGGCGTCGCGGCAAGGCGGCATCGGCGTTGCGAAGGGTTGCGGCGCTCGAAACCCTGTCGCGCGACGTCAAGGACATCGTCACCCGGATGACGGAGGATGCCGGACGAAGGACGCAACAAGCCTGACCATCCGCGGTTCGGGGCCCGGTCCTCTGTCAGCTGCGCCGCGATGTTGCGGCGCGGTGAAAAGCCGATACGTGGACTCTCGACAAATCGCGACGTTTCGATTCCAATGAAGTGATTCGGAGAGATGCGGCACATCCATCCGATCACGGCTGACGGGGACATGGGGAGGCCGGAATGGCGCGCGCCGAAGCAGCGCACGCGTCGGTACGTTCGGATTCCATCAAGGGACTGGCCCAATCGATCGCCAAGCCGGCGTATCGGCGGCTGCTCACCGCCGAGCCGGCGCTGCGGCGGGCGGTCCCTTCTCTCATCGTCGCCTTCCTGGTGACGGTGGGGATCGGCGCGATCATTCAAGTCAACGATCGTCATCGCCAGGCCGTTCTCGCGGCGCTCGAGGATATCGACGCGATCGCCGATGTCGCCCTGGATCAGCTCGAGCGCTCAGACCGACGCGGTGAATTCGCCGAGCGCGCGTTGAGCGAGCTCGCTCGTGCGATCCCCGCGAAGGCCAACGGGACCGAACGTTATGTCGTGCTGAGCGATGCCGCCGGCAATCTGGTGGCGGCGGTACCCCCGCTCAGCCGCGACCTCGCCCAGGGCATCCCGGAGATGCTGCGCGAGGGGCGTTCGCCGCCGCCGCCACGGATCCGCACCGGCGCCGCGGAAATCACGTTGCCGGACGCGACCGCGGTGCTGCTCACGACGCGTTCGCTCAAATCTCCGCTTGGGCAGCTCCTCGTCGTCCAGCCGCGCGCGGCCGCGCTGGCGTCGTGGCGGTCCGATACCGTGCTCACGGTGACCTTGTTCGCCACCACGGGCTTCGTGCTGCTGATCCTCGGCTTTGCGTTTCACTGGCAATCGATGCGCGCCCGCGAAGCCGACCTCATCTTCGACACCGTGCGGAGCCGGATCGATACCGCGCTCAACCGCGGGCGCTGCGGCCTGTGGGACTGGGACCTCGCGCGCGGCCGCATCTTCTGGTCCTACTCGATGTTCGACATTCTGGGACTCGAGCCGCGCGACGATCTCCTCAGCTTCGGCGAGGTCAGCGCGCTGGTGCACCCCGACGACATCAAGCTCTACGAGCTTGCCGGGGAGCTCGCCGAGGCGCGGACCAGCGCGATCGACCGCGCTTTTCGCATGCGCCACGCCCGCGGCGAGTGGATCTGGCTGCGGGCGCGCTGCGAGCTCGTGCAGCAGGCGGGCGAAGCGGATGCGCACCTCATCGGCATCGCGGTCGACATCACCGAGCAGAAGCTTCTCGCCGAGACCACGGCGACGGCCAACCTGAGGCTGCGCGACGCCATCGAGTCGATCTCGGAGGCCTTCGTGGTCTGGGATGCCGACAACCGGCTGGTGCTGTGCAACTCGAAATTCCAGAGCCTGCACGGCTTGCCGGATCACGCGGTGGTGCCGGGCACGCCCTTCGACGTCGTGGTGGGTGCCGGCAGCCAGCCGGTGGTGCGCACGCAAATGTCCGATGCGCGCCGCAACGAGAGCGCCCGCACCTTCGAAGCCCGGCTCGAGGATGGCCGCTGGCTGCACATCAGCGAGCGGCGCACCAAGGACGGCGGCTTCGTCTCGGTCGGCACCGACATCACCGCGCTCAAGCGCCACGAGGAACGGCTGCTCGAAAGCGAGCGGCGGCTGATGGCCACCGTGGCCGATCTGCGCAACTCGCAGCTCACGCTCGAGCGCCAGGCGCAGCAATTGGCGTTTCTGGCCGAGCAGCACGCCGAGCAGAAGCGACGCGCCGAGGACGCCAGCCAGGCGAAATCGGAATTCCTCGCCAACATGAGCCACGAGCTGCGCACGCCGCTCAACGCCATCATCGGGTTTTCGGAAATCATGGAATCCGGCATGTTCGGCCCGCTCGGCGCCGGGAAATATCACGAATATTGCCGGGACATCCGCGACAGCGGCAATTACCTGCTGGAAGTGATCAACGACATCCTCGACATGTCCAAGATCGAGGCCGGCCGGACGCGGCTCGATCTGGAGGAAGTCGACCTCGCGGCGATCCTCGCCGAGACCATCCGCGTGATATCGACGCGAGCCGAAGCCAAGCGCCTGCTGCTCAAGGTCGAGGTCGGTGCCGAGATCCGGCTGAGAGCCGACCGGCGCGCGCTCAAGCAGATCGTGCTCAATCTGCTGGCCAACGCCGTGAAGTTCACGCCGGAAGGCGGCCGGGTGACGGTGCGCGGCCGCACCAACGCCGGCACGGCGACCATCGCGATCGAGGACAACGGCATCGGCATCCCCAAGGAGGCGCTGAGAAACCTCGGCAGGCCGTTCGAGCAGGTCGAGAGCCAGCTCACCAAGCGCCACAAGGGCTCGGGGCTGGGCCTCGCGATCGCCAAATCGCTGGTCGAGCTCCACGGCGGCGCCATCCGCATCCGCTCGACCCAGGGGGTCGGCACCATCGTGCTGGTGCGCCTGCCGATCGGCGGCAAGGAGAAAACCGGCGCGGGTCGCTCGGAGAGCGCGCCGACAAGCGAGGAGCCCGCCGGCCCGGCGGCGGCGCTGCACTGAACCAGCTCAAACGCGCCGTCCCAAGATCACCGCCTCGCGCCGAGAATCCGCAAGAAGCAGGCGCGGACCTGCTGCTGCGTCTCGGTCAGATGCGCATCGAGCGTCGCGAAATCCGGGAGGTCCGCGGCGCGGGCGAGCAGGCCCAAGAGCCCCGGTCCGGCCTTCGCCGGCTCGAATTTTTGGGTGAGGCAAAGCCGCAGGATTTGCGTGAGGTTCTGATAAAGCCGCACCGCCGGGCGCAGGATTTCCGCATCCTCGGGCGCGAGCACGCCGCGGCGCGCGGCTTTCTCGAGCGCCTTCGCGGTCGAAACGTCGAGAATGTCGGGATGCGCGGCGGCGTGGACGAGCTGCAAATATTGCGCGATGAATTCCACATCGACCAGCCCGCCGCTCGCGTAGCGCAAATCCCAGCGCTCGCCCTCGCCCTTCTCGGCCGCAATGGCGGCGCGCATCTCCAGAATATCCGCAGTGACGGACGCCCGGTCCCGCGGGCGGCCGAGCACGTCGGCGATCACGCGCTCGATGCGCGCGGCAAATTCCGGCGCGGCCGAGACTACGCGCGCGCGGGTCAATGCCATGTGCTCCCAGGTCCAGGCCTCGTTCTCGTGGTAATCGCGAAAGCGCTCGATCTTCGTCGCCACCGGGCCGGAGCGTCCCGACGGCCGAAGCCGCATGTCGACCTGATAGAGCGCGCCGTAATTGGTCTGCGCGGTGAGCGCGCTGATGAGGCGTTGGGTTAGCCGGGCGAAATACTGCATGCCTGCGAGCGGCCGTGACCCACCGGATTCAGGACGAGCCTCGTCGAAATCGTAGACCAGGATCAGGTCGAGGTCGGATCCGGCTGTCATCTCCCGGCCGCCGAGCTTGCCCATCGCCAGCGCCGCGGTCTGCTGCCCCTCGAGCCGGCCGTGCGCCGCCGCAAAGTTGTCCGCGACCGCGCGGTGCAGCGCCGCGATCAGCACATCGGCCAAGCGCGCGAACCCCTCCCCCGCCTGCTCGGCGGAAACCGTGCCGGACAGGATGCGGGCGCCGATCAGCACCATCTGCTCCTGTCCGAACATGCGGGCGCGGTCGAGGAAATCCTCATAGGAGCCGGATTGCGCGAGGCTGCGGCCGAGCTGTGCGGCGAGCTGTTCCCCATCCGGCAGAGCACCGAAGAATGCCGGATCGATCAGGCCGTCCATGGCCTGCGGATATTGCGCGATGAGGTCGGCGAGCCGCGGCGCGGTGCCCAGCGTGAGCATCAACAGCGCCAGAAGATCCGGATTGCGCCCCAACAGCGAGATCAGCCGTGCGCCGCCTTGCAGCCCAGCGAGGAAGCGGTCGAAGCTCACGAGCGTACGATCGGGGTCGTCGGCGCGCGACAATTGTAGCAGCAAGTCCGGCGCCAGCTCGGCAAGCCGGCTGCGGGCGAACTCACCCTTGAGCGACGGATAGGCGCCGGAAAACCAGTGGCGCACCGTTGCCGACGCCGCCAGCGGCTGGCGAAAGCCCATCTCGGTGAGCCGGTCGAGGGTCGCCGCATCGTTGGTATCGATCGGGAAGGCAAGCGCGCGCTGGAGCGCCGCGGGCGCCGCTTCGAACAGCCGGGCGTAGCGGCGCTGCACGGCGCGAAGGTGGCCGACCAGCGCGTCCGCGAATGCATCGCGATCGGCAAAGCCGAGAAAGCGGACAAATCGCGCCAGCGCCTCCGGATCCGTGGGCAGCGTCTGGGTCTGCTCGTCCGCTACCATCTGCAGGCGGTGCTCGACCGTGCGCAGGAAGCAATAGGCGGCACGAAGATCGCGGGCCGCTGCGGCGTCGATCCATCCGCCCTGTGCCAGCCGGTCGAGCATCTCAAGCGTCGAGCGACCGCGCAGATCGGGATGCCGGCCTCCGGCGATGAGCTGCTGGGTCTGGACGAAGAACTCGATCTCGCGAATGCCGCCGCGGCCGAGCTTGAGATTGTGGCCTTCGACGGCGATATCGTCGTGACCGCGGTAGGCGTGAACCTGCCGCTTCATGGCGTGGATGTCGGCGATCGCCGCGTAATCGAGATATTTGCGCCAGATGAACGGCGAGAGATCGGCGAGAAAAGCCTCGCCGGCCGCGATGTCGCCGGCGCAAGCGCGCGCCTTGATGAGCGCGGCGCGCTCCCAGTTCTGTCCCGTGCTCTCGTAATAGCTCAGCGCCGCGAGCGTCGAGATCGCGATCTGGGTCGAGGCGGGATCCGGGCGCAAGCGCAGGTCGACCCGGAACACGTAGCCGTCGGCAGTGCGCTCCTGCAGCAGCTTCACCAAGCCGCGGGTCAGGCGTACATAAAACGGCGCCGGCTCGATCGCCTCATGGAGCGCGGGTGCCGCAGGATCGAACAGCACGATAAGATCCACGTCGCTCGAGTAATTGAGCTCGAACGCGCCCATCTTGCCCATCGCCAACACGAAATAACCGGAACCCTGTTCCGGCCGCGCCGGATCCGGCGGCGCCACCCGGCCGTCGGCTGTCGCGACGCGCAGCAGGAAACGCACCGCGGCGCCTCTTCTGCCGCCGCAACGCCGGCTGCCGCCTCGGCGAGCAGCGCGGCAAAATGCGTTTCGGGATCGGAATCGAGAATGCGCAACAGCCGCGCCGGATCTTCGGTCGCGAGTTGCCAAAGAAACGGCGACCCCTCCGAAACGCTTTCGACGAGCCGCCTGACCGCAGCGGCTTTCGCCAGCATCTGCCTGAGGGATTTTCCGGCGCCGGTGCGCCCGATGTGCTGCAGCCAGCGGTCCACCCGCTCGCCGGCTTCGCCGGGCGAGCCCAGCTGCGGCGCGCCAACAAGAAGCTGCCGCAACGCGCGCGACGCAGGCGCCGAAGTTTTGGAGGCCGGTTTCGGCAAAGCTTTATTCCGCGCTCACGGGCCGATGCGTGCTGGTAGCCCCGCAGATGTCTCGAATTCATCCGGGGCGCCGTCAAGTGGGTTACGACCAAAGGCCGGCCAGCTTTTCCAGGATGAGCGCGAGGCCGGATGCGAGCAGCAATGCCAGCACGACCTTGCGGAATCCCGCCGGATCGAGGCTTCCGTAAAGCCGCAGGCCGAGCCAGGTGCCGGCCAGCAGCACCGGCAGCCCCAACAGGAAAAGCTCGATGGTCACCGCCGAAATGCTGCCCTGGGCGCCGAGCCAGAGCGCGGTCATGACGAAGATCGCGACCGCAACCGGCTGGTAGACCGCGCGCTGCGCATCGCTCGTCCAGCCGCGCAATCCGCACCAGATTGTGCAGGTGGTTTTCGGATATTGAAAAACCAAAAGATTTTGCTCGATTTTACAAACCAGAAGCACAGGTTTGTAAGTTTTTGTTCACGGTTGGTTTGAGAGCCGAGAAGCGAAGCACATGGAATGCTGTCCACCGCCACCCTGCCTTCCCCCCACGCCCCAAGAAGGCCCCCAAGCCCTTACACGGGACCGGGGAAAACCATCACACCCATACTCAAAGAACCGCAGCACGTTCCTCGACAACGTACCAAGCTTGCCGACCTCGACCGTCATCTTCGATTGAGGTTCAGACTGCCTTATTGTAAAGTCTGCTTTTGGGGATATCGCAGCCTCCCCACTAGATGGCGATCCCATTCAAGCGCTGCTCGCCCTTCGTTTGGAGCGAGCACATGGATGGGCTCCCCAATGATCTTACGGTTTTTCTTATCGCGACTTTTGGAGGCGGGCTTATCGCTGGGCTCTCCGGCTTTGCGTTCGGCCTCGTCGCGGCTTCAATCTGGCTCTACATACTCAATCCTTTGCAGACCGCAACGCTGATCATCGCATTCGGCCTTATCGTGCAAGGCTACTCGGTCTGGAAGCTTCGCCAAGCGCTCGACTGGGGGAGGCTCTGGCCGTTTCTGATCGGGGCAGCAATAGGCGTGCCGGTCGGTGTGACCATTCTGACCTGGGCAAATCCCGCCCACGTACGAACCGGGATTGGAGTTTTTCTTGTCCTCTACAGCCTATACGCTCTCTTTCGTCCTGCCGTGAGTCCGATTACAGCTGGCGGTGCGGTAGCTGACGCTGGCGTCGGCTTTCTCAACGGCATTCTTGCTGGCATTACAGGACTTGCTGGCATTCTGGTGACGATATGGTGCGGCCTACGCGGCTGGACGAAGGACCAACAACGCGCAATATTCCAGCCAACGGCAGTTGGCATATTCGTCATGACTGCCGCGTGGCTCGGTGGGAAAGGCGTGGTCTCGGCAGACACCATTCGTCTTTTCCTGTTCGGCCTCCCAGCACTCCTCCTTGGCACCTGGGTGGGTATGCAGCTTTACGGTCGTGTCCACGAAGGGGCATTCCGCAAGATCGTACTGGTGTTGTTGCTCCTGTCGGGTGCCGTGCTGGTTTTTTGATCGACTCATCCGGGTGATCCACAGCCTGATCGAAATTGAAGCAGCTTCATCCGCGCCTCCGATTACGTGGCCGCAGGCGATGTAGGTACCGATGGAAGTTGTTACAATCCTTCGCGAGCGGCCGATCTTATGGATTCGATCGCACCGGCGCGGCAGCTCGTATATTTTTCTTGTGCGAAATGTTCAACATCTGGCGGGGGCGTTTGAGTGACACGATCAATGGTGCATCGTGAGAGGTGGGGTTTTCCAACTCCGGCTCGCTCATGACCGCGTTGGTGCGGCGCGCAGCAGCAGTGGCGAGGCGGATCGGCGCCGGCACACTACCAGTGGAAGAACCAAGAAGGAGGAGAGCCGTGCTGCGTAACGCGGCCAGTGTTTCGGCGGTCATTCTCCACAAAGCCGAGTGGCGAGCCGCTCTCCGGTCTCCAAGTCTTTCCAGTCATGTTGAAAGGCGGGCCGTATGCATAGCCCGGAGCAACGGCTCCGTCGTCCGGATTGGCGGGCCGCGCCCTCCTGCCGGTTTTCTTTTGAGTGTGCGCCAGCTTGCGCGACTGCAGCACATCGCCGAGTTTTTTATCGACCCGCTTGTCGGCGACTGCCGTAAGCGTCTGCGGCTCCCCTGAGGTGTCGACCGAGGAGGATCGAGCAAGTTGACCGGCTTGAACGTCGGTACCCGCACGGCCGGCAGGGCTGCTCGGTTCCTTTCCGGGCAATGCTGGTTGCTCGCGTGACGTCACTTCCGCGGGTGCCGAAAGCGGCGACGCCGCGGCCGGTGCACCAGTGACCGAGGTGCCGCTCGCTTGCAGCGCTGATGGCGGCTTCGATGAGCCCGAGGGAAGCCAAGCGATCAAGCCCGCGCATGCGGCAGCACCCGCAACAACGCCGATGAGCCCCGACTTCATTCGCGAGCGCACGGGATCTTGTCCGACCGGCCGATCCGCCCTCAAAGGCCCGCTAACGAGCATCCGCAAACCGCCCAGACGTCTTTCTCCGAGGCTCGTCAGCTCGTACCGGCTACGGCTCTTATCCCACACGACGAGTCCTTGTCTGCCGGCTGTTGACATGAGCGCCAGTCGCTCGCTCCGACCGGCCAGGAACCCGTCGAGGTTTCCTCGCGCCTTGATATGCTCCATCGCTGCACAGATCCGCAGCGCCTCCATATCCAGCGCTGCCATCGTTGGCACGGAGCTTCGACGGAATGCTCTCGAAAGAAGCCCGATACTCATCGTCCAAATCCTCGTCCTCCTCGGCGACAGTCGAACCACAGCAGCTGAAGTTGATGTCTTACCGCCAAACTCCGGTTACAGACAGGGTTGCCACGGCGAGAAAGCCAAGCCCGAGGTACATGATCGGCTCGATCATGATTTCCGACCGCAAACCCAAGGGGGCAGCACGCGACGCCAGTAATTTCCAGTCTGCGGCAAGTTAAACCTGATCCTGCAAACAGCGGTTTAAGCAGATCAGAAACGATAAGGGCGGGCTTGTCGGAATTGCTCCAGCGATCAGCTGCGCGGCATTGGTAAGCGTTTCAGATCAGGTGCTTCCAAGCCAGCGAGATCATGATTTGACGCAACATGGCCTGTCCTTTTCCTTTCAGGTCGAAAAAACGACCGTTCGTGTTGCAAGGTCGCAGGGTCCCCATGACTCGTCTGTGCAAAATTGAACAGCACATCATTTAAAGCGACTGTTCGAAAGCTCCCATCAACGGATAGCGATGGCTACTGGTCAAAATTGACAACGCTCTGTGAGCTGCGCAATTTCCCTGAAAAAGGAACAGCCCCGGGCCGGGGCCGTTGGGCTCCCAGTCGCGAGGCCATCCGCTTCTTCCGCCGTGCAACCCTGCGCAGGGGTTATCCGAGGAAGAACGACATCAAGCCTAGCCAGCGGCACCGAATTGTCTTTGATCTAAGTCAATCCAGTAAGCAACGACGACGGGCAGAACAGCGAT
>WNGE01006666.1_pt1 | contig 12794 bp, 13 predicted proteins | sample 5400651 | NCBI WGS metagenome assembly WNGE01 (sample SAMN13153370, study PRJNA577476) | soil metagenome | isolation source: 60 cm soil or saprolite under grassland replicate 2 | place: USA:California | collected 2016-06-15 | reverse complement strand
GTCGCGTACTACGGCTACGACAGCGACGTCGTCCCCGGGGCGGGCGTCATCACGGGCTCGCCCGCCGCGTTGACGACGTCGCTGTCGTAGCCGTAGTACGCGACGGCCGAGGTGGGATTCTCGACGCGCGTGGATCCCTGGGCGACGGCCACCTGCTGAAGCTCGGGCGACAGCATGCTCGCCGGGGCGTAGCCGGCCGACTTCGTGTTCGCCGTGGCGACGTCGCCGAGCGACGGGCCGCTCGGCGTCGACGCGGCGCCCGACGCGACCAGCACCGCCGCGGCGACCACCGGCAGCAGCCAACGAATGCGTCCGCTCATCCTTCTCCCCCTTCGGTGAGTGATTGACGACGCGATCCTCGGCGCTGCCCGCAGCGCGGTGGGCAGCGGGCCGGTGACAGGAAGGTGGCGAAGCGGTGAACCCGCGGAGGATCGGGCTGTACGCTCGCCCCCGTGGCGCTCGCGCTCATCTTCGATCTCGACGGGACCCTGATCGACACCGTCTATGCGCACGTCTTCGCATGGCAGCGCGCGCTCGCCGAGGCCGACATGCCGATCGACGGCTGGCGCATCCACCGAAGGATCGGGATGAGCGGCGGCCTGTTCGCGCGCGCGGTGGCGCGCGAGGTCGGTCGCGCCCTGGCCGCGGAAGAGGCCGAGGCGATCCAGCGCCGCCACGGCGAGATCTTCCGCGACCTCCTGCCCGAGCGGCGTCCGCTGCCGGGAGCGGTCGACCTGCTGGCCGAGCTGCGAACACGCGGGATCGCGCACGGCATCGCCACCTCCGGCCGCCGGCCCGAGATCGACGCCTCCCTCGAGGCGCTCGGCGTGGGCGACGAGACCGTCGTGATCGAGCGCGGCAACGTCGCCCGCGCGAAGCCCGAGCCTGACCTCTTCCTCGCGTGCCAGCAGGCGCTCGGCGTCGCGCCCGATGACTGCTACGTCGTCGGCGACGCGGTCTGGGACCTGCTCGCCGCGCGGCGCGCCCGCATGCTGAGCATCGGCCTGCTCAGCGGCGGCTACGGCGCCGACGAGCTGCTCGCGGCCGGCGCGTTTCGCGTCTACCAGGACGCGGCCGAGCTGCGCGCCTCCCTCGACGAGCTCGGCTTCGAATAACGCTAAGCCCGCTCCACCGCCCGGGTGAGCGCCCGCCCCGCGAGGACGCTCGCGAGATGCTTGCGGTACTCGCCGGAGGCGTACGTGTCGCTCAGCGGCTCTGCGAGCGCGTCGCCAGCCTTCCCCGCCGCGGCCTGGATCGCGTCCGGCGAGATGGACGCCCCCACCAGCGCCTCCGCCACGCCGGTCGCCACCACCGGCCGCTCGGTGACGCCGCCGATCGCGACCTTGGCGTGCGTGCACGTGCCGTTCTCGACGGTGACGACCGCGGCGACCCCGACGACGGCGTACAGCGACGCGGGATGCGGGTGCTTCTCGTACGCCGCGCCGGTCCCGGCCGAGGTCGCCGGCACCCGCACCGCGGTGACGAGCTCGCCCGGCTCGAGCGCGGTCGTGAAGATGCCGCGGAAGAAGTCGTCCGCCGCGATCTCCCGCTCGCCGCCTCCGCCGCCGACGACGATGGTCGCGCCGAGCGCAGTCAGGACCGTCGGATAGTCGGCCGCCGGATCGGCGTGCGCGATGCTGCCGCCGATCGTGCCGCGGTTGCGCACCTGCCGGTCGCCGATGCCCGCGGCCGTCTCGGCGAGCACCCGACACCGCCCGCCGACGACCGGGGACAACGCCACGTCCGCATGTGTGGCGAGCGCGCCGATCGTGAGGCCGTCTCCGTTCGAGCCGATCTCGTCGAGGCCGGCGATGCCGGCCAGGTCGACGAGCGACGCGGGCGTCGCAAGCCGGAGCTTCATCATCGGGAGCAGGCTGTGGCCGCCGGCGAGCGGCATCGAGTCGCCGTCGCCGAGCAGGGCGAGGGCCTCGTCGAGGCTCGCCGGACGGTGGTACGTGAACGGGGCCGGTCGCATCGTGTACATCGCTCGCTCCTCCTCAGACCTTCGCCTGCGTCATTGCCCGCCACACGCGCTCGGGCGTGAGCGGCATGTCCAGGTGCGCGATTCCCAACGGGGCGAGCGCATCCATGACCGCGTTCACGACGGCGGGCGTCGAGGCGATCGTCCCGGTCTCGCCGGCGCCCTTCACGCCGAGCGGGTTGACGTCGGTGGGAGTCTCCGTCCGGTCGACCTCGAGCGACGGCAGGAAGGCCGCCTTCGGGATCGCGTACTCCAGCAGGCTCGCGGTCTGGAGCTGGCCGGTCTCGTCGTACTGGGCGCCTTCCCAGAGCGCCTGCGCGATCCCTTGCGCGATGCCGCCGTGCACCTGCCCGTCGACGATGAGCGGGTTGATGACGCGGCCGACGTCGTCGACCGCGACGTAGCGGCGGAGCGTCACCTCACCCGTCTCCGGGTCGACGTCCACGATCGCGACGTGCGTACCGAACGGGAACGTGCAGTTCGGCGGGTCGTAGTACGCGGTGTCATCGAGGAACGGCTCCTCGCCCTCGGGCAGGTCGAACGCGACGGCCGCGGCCGCGGCGATCTCCTGGATCGTCTTCGCCGTCTCGGGCGAGCCCTTGACGAACGCCCGTCCGTCCTCGAAGGCGACGTCCTCGACATCGGCCTCGAGCATGTGCGCGGCGATCCTCCGCGCCTTCCCCTTGATGCGCTGCAGGCTCCGGTGGACGGCGACGGCGCCGACGGCGGCGCTCCTGCTGCCGTACGTCCCGTAGCCGAACGGCGTCCCGAGCGTATCGCTGTGCTGGACGGTGACGTCCTCGACGGGCATCCCGAGCTCGGAGGCGACGACCTGCGCCAACGTCGTCTCGTGGCCCTGCCCGTGCGACTGCGAGCCGGTGGTCACCACCACCTTCCCGGTCAGATGGACGCGGACGTTGGCGCTCTCCCAGCAACCCGCGCCGAAGCCCTCCTGGGTGCCGATCCACGCCGACGGCGCCACGCCGCACATCTCGACGTAGGTCGAGAAGCCGATGCCCGGGAGGCGGCCCCGGCTCCGAGCCTCCTCCTGCTCGGCGCGGAAGCCCTCGTAGTCGACGAGCTCGAGCGCCCGCGCAAGCGCCTTCTCGTAGTCGCCGGTGTCGTACTTCAGGCCGTTGAGGATGCCGGGGTCGTACGGGAACGCGTCCGGCTGGATGAAGTTCCGGCGCCGCACCTCGAGCGGGTCGACGCCGAGCTCCCGTGCGACGAGGTCGACGCCCCGCTCGACGGCGTAGGTCGCCTCCGGGCGCCCGGCACCCCGGTAGGCGTCGACCATGCCGGTGTTCGTGTAGACGCCGAGCACACGGCAGTGGATGTGGGGGATCCGGTAGGCGCCCGAGAGCATGCGCCCGTAGAGCGTGGTCGGGGTGCCCGGCGCGATCGTCGACAGGACTCCGCCGAGGTTCGCATACGTCTTCACGTCGAGTGCGGTGATCGTCCCATCGCGCTTCGCGCCGACGCGCAGGTACGTGACGTGATCGCGCCCGTGCGTCGTCGCCGCGTAGTTCTCGCGGCGCGTCTCCATCCACTTGACCGGGCGGCCGACCTTCTGCGCAAGCGCGGCCGCGAGGACGTACTCCGGGTAGAGGAAGATCTTCGAGCCGAAGCCCCCGCCGACCTGCGGCGAGATGCAGCGCATCTTCGTCTCCGGGATCCCGAAGACGAACGCCGTCATCAGGAGCCGCATCACGTGCGGGGCCTGCGAGGTCATCCAGACCGTGTACTCGCCGGTGCTGGGCTCGTACTGCGCGGCGGCTCCCCGCGGCTCGATCGGCGTGGGGATCAGCCGCTGGTTGACGAGCCGCTGCTCGACGACGACGTCGGCCTCGTCGAGAGCCTGCTGCGTCGCGTCGGCGTCGCCGCACGACCAGTCCATGACGACGTTGCCCGCCGCGTTCTCGTGCAGCTGCGGCGCTCCCGGCCCGACGGCCTGCTCCACGTCGACGACCGCGTCGAGCGGCTCCCAGTCGACCTCGATCAGCCCGAGGGCGTCCTCGGCGATCTCGCGGGTCTCGGCGACGACCGTCGCGACGCCGGCTCCGGTGAAGGTGACGCGATCGATCTCGAGCGCCCGCGGCGTGGCGACGAAGTTCTCCACTCCTCCCGCCTGCCACGCGCAGGGCAGCGGATTCAGGTGCTCGAAGTCGCGCCCGGTGAAGACCGCCACGACGCCCTCGAGCGCAGCCGCGGCATCGGTTCGGATCGATCGGATACGCGCATGGGCGTACGGCGAGCGCAGGATCGCCACGTGCGCGAGACCCGAGAGGGTGAGGTCGTCGAGGTACTTCGCGGCGCCCGTGAGGAGCCGGGGATCCTCGACCCGCCTGATCGGCGCGCCGAGTATCTGCGCCGCCGGGGCTTCCGTGACTTCGGTCGCCATCGCTCACCTCACCGCGCTCGCGTGCGACGCGGCCTCGCGGACGGCGCGCACGATGTTTTCGTAGCCCGTGCACCGGCAGAGGTTTCCTTCCAACCCGTGCCGGATCTCCTCGTCGCTCGGGTCGGGGATCTGCTCGAGGAGCTCGAGCGCCGACATGATCATCCCCGGCGTGCAGAAGCCGCATTGGAGACCGTGCTTCGCCCAGAACGCCTCCTGCATCGGGTGGAGGGAGCCGTCAGCCGCAAGGCTCTCGATCGTGCGGATCGAATGCCCGTCGGCCTGGACGGCGAGGACCGTGCAGGACTTCACCGACCGTCCGTCGAGGTGAACGGTGCAGGCGCCGCACTGGGACGTGTCGCAACCGATCTTCGTCCCCGTCAGGCCGAGGCGATCGCGGATCACGTCGACCAGCATCGCCCGCGGCTCGACCTCGATCTCTCTGCGGACGCCGTTGACGACCAGCGCCACTGAGCTCACGTCGATCCTCCTTCCGCTCGTTCTCGGGCCCCTCGATAGGCTCTCCGTCGGAAGTGCGACGTGAGGATACGACGCGGGCGGCCGATTCGCCACACGTCCGCTTCCGTACGATGTCGGGATGCCCTTGGGTTCCGTCGAGGTGGTCGAGCAGGCGCTGCGAGAGGCCGACTACCTCCCCGACCGCGGCCTCGCCACCTCGATCTTCCTCGCTCTTGCCATGGGGCGGCCCCTGCTGCTCGAGGGCGAGGCCGGCGTCGGGAAGACGGAGGTCGGGAAGACGCTCGCGCGCGTGCTCGGCGCGGAGCTGATCCGCCTGCAGTGCTACGAGGGCATCGACGCCGCCCAGGCGCTGTACGAGTGGGACTATGCGCGCCAGCTGCTCTATCTGCGGGCTCTTCAGGTGGGCGAGGTCGACCCGGCGCTGCGGGTCGACGAGCTGTACGGGCCGCAGTTCCTGCTCGAGCGGCCGCTGCTGCGGGCGCTCCGGGCGGGCGGGGGCGCGGTGCTCCTGATCGACGAGCTCGACCGCGCCGACGACGAGTTCGAGGCCTTCCTGCTCGAGGTGCTCTCCGACTACACGGTCAGCATCCCCGAGATCGGGACGATCGCCGCCGAGCAGCCGCCCGTCGTCGTGATCACCTCGAACCGGACGCGCGAGCTCCACGACGCGCTCAAGCGCCGCTGCCTCTATCAATGGATCGACTTCCCCGACCTTGCACGCGAGGTGGAGATCGTGCGGCTGCGGGCTCCCGGCGTCTCCGAGGCCCTCGCCCGCGGCGTCGCCGCGGCCGTCTCGCGGCTCCGCGAGCTCGACCTCGTCAAGCGGCCGGGCGTCGCCGAGGCGATCGACTGGGCCCAGGCGCTCTCGCTGCTCGGCGCGCCGAGACTCGACGAGCTCTCCGCCGGCGAGACGCTCGGGTGGGCGGTGAAGAACCGCGAGGACCTCGCCCGCGCCCGGGAGTCGCTGGCCGAGGTCGTCGGTGACTGAGCCGCTGGTGGTCGCCGCGCGGTTCGGGCGCGCTCTCCGCGCCGAGGGGCTCGCCGTCGGCACCGGTCGCATCTCCGAGTTCTGCCGCGCCGCCGCTCTCGTCGACCCGGGCGACCTCTACTGGGCCGGACGCTCGACCCTCGTCGCCCGGCCGCAGGACATCCCGGTGTACGACCGCGTCTTCGCGAGCTTCTTCGCCGGCGCGGCGCTCGAGCCTCCGGGGGGCACGCGGGTCCGCGTGAGCGGCGAGATCGAGGCGACCGTCGAGGTGGCGCTCGCGAGCCCGATCGAGCTGCTGCGGGCGAAGCCCTTCGCCGAGTGCACGGAGGAGGAGCTCCGCCGGCTCGCCGAGCTGATGGAGAGGCTGCCCGTACGCGCGCCGCTGCGCCGCACCCGGCGCCGCTCGCCGGCGCGAACCGGCGTGCCGGACGTGCGGAGCACGATCCGCCGTTCCTTCCGTACGGGCGGCGAGCCGGTCGAGCTGGCCCGGCGAGAACGGCGCCGGCGACCGCGCAGGCTCGTCTTCCTCCTCGACGTCTCCGGCTCGATGGCGGACTACTCGCGCGCCCTGCTGATGTTCGGGTACGCGGTGCTTCGCGCGCAGCGCCGCTGGGAGGCGTTCTCCTTCGGCACGCGGCTGACGCGGCTCACGACGGCGCTTGCCGCCGGCGACGCCGACGAGGCGCTCCGCCGCGCGGCGGCCGAGGCGGTCGACTGGGACGGCGGGACGCGGATCGGCGAGTCGCTCAAGCGCTTCCTGGACGAGTTCGGGCACGCCGGCATGGCGCGGGGCGCCGTGGTCGTCGTCTGCTCTGACGGCCTCGAGATCGGCGATCCGGACCTCGTCGCCGCGCAGATGGCGCGACTGTCCCGGCTGGCCCACCGCATCGTCTGGCTGAACCCTCTTGCCGGCGATCCGAGATACGAGCCGCTCGCGCGCGGGATGCAGGTCGCGCTTCCGTACGTCGACGAGTTCGAGAGCGGACACAATCTCGCGAGCCTCGAGGCCCTCGCCGAACGGCTCGCGCGGCTCGGCTGAGCGGTCGGGCTCGGCCCTTGACCGCGCGATGCAAGCGCGTAGATTCCTCGCGACACGCTTCGTTCGACCGAAGGAGGGGCGATGATCGCTCGCGTCGCAAGCTTCGAAGGAGTCGACGTCGACGTGGCCGAGAGAACGATGGGCGAGGCGGAGGAGATCATCCGCCCGCTGGTCGAGGGTCTCGCCGGCTACCAGGGCAGCCTCGAGCTGGTCTCTTCAGGCGGCAAGGTGCTGTCGATCGCGCTGTTCGACTCCGAGGAGAACGCGCAGGCCGCCGAGCAGACGTACGACGAGGAGATGCCGCGCCGGCTCGGCGACCTCTTCAAGGACTGGGAAGGCCGCCGCGCCGGCGTCGAACGGTACAGGGTGGTAGCCGACTCGCGCCGGTAAGCGACGCTCAGCAAAGGGGACCCGCAGACCCGCTCATGACAACGCCGTCGCCCTCGCCCGACGAGAAGCCGCTGCTCGAGGCGCAGGGAATCCAGAAGCACTTCGGCCGCCTCGTCGCGCTTCGCGACGGGAACTTCTCGCTCGCCCACAACGAGGTGCACGCGATCGTCGGCGACAACGGCGCCGGCAAGTCGACGCTGATCAAGATCGTCTCGGGGGTCTACCACGCAGACGGCGGCGAGCTCCGGCTCGAGGGCCAGCCGTTCACCGTCGCGAACCCGCGCGAGGCACGGCGGCTCGGCATCGAGACGGTCTACCAGGATCTCGCCCTTGCCGAGCACCTCGACGCCGCGGCGAACCTTTTCCTGGGCCGCGAGGAGTATCTGCCGCCGCCGCTCGGATGGTTCGGCTTCCTCGACAAGAGAGCGATGCGCCGGCGCGCGCAGGAGGAGATGCGCCGGCTCAAGATCGGCATCCAGTCGGTCGACCAGCCGGTCGCCGACCTCTCGGGCGGCCAGCGGCAGGCGGTCGCGGTCGCGCGCGCGATCGCGTGGGGCACGCGCATCGTGATCATGGACGAGCCGACGGCGGCGCTCGGCGTGCGCGAGTCGTCGATGGTGCTCGAGCTGATTGGCGAGGTCCGCAGCCAGGGCCTGGCGATCATCATGATCAGCCACAACCTGCCCGAGGTCTTCGCCGTGGCGGATCGGATCACCGTGCTGCGCCTGGGGCGGACGATCACGACGCTGAACACCAAGGACACGACCCTCGAGTCGGTCGTCGGCATGATGACCGGTGCGCTCGACGTGGCGGCCTGAGGGCGATGGCGCGTGCGCAACCCGCACCGGACGAGGTGGATCCTGCCGCCTCGGACGTCGCCGTCGAGCCCGGGGGCGGAGCCTCTCGGCGGGCGCTCCTCGCGCTGAACCGCGGCTGGCTGTTCCTGTTCCTGCTCGTGCTGATCGGCTTCTTTTGGCTCTCGACGCCGTCGGGGACGTTCCTGAGCCGCCCGAATCTCACGCAGATCGGGCTCAGCACGTCGGAGGTGATGCTGCTTGCGATCGGCGAGACGTTCGTGATCGTCACGGCCGGCATCGACCTCTCGATCGGGGGCATCCTCTTCTTCTCTGCCGTCTGCGGCGGCAAGACGATGCTCGGGCTCGCGGGAACGAACGCGCAGGTCACGGCCGGGCAGTACCCCCACGCGGTCAAGGCTGTCCTCATCGGGGTCGTCTTCGCCCTCCTCGCCGGCACCTTCTGGGGCGCGGTGAACGGGGTGCTGATCACGCTCATGCGACTGCCGCCGTTCATCGTCACCCTCGGCACGTACGGGATGACCTTCGGCTTCGGAGACCTGCTCTCGGGGGGCAGCTATCTCGGCGCGCCCGTCCCGACCAGCTTCACGAGCAACTTCGGCAACGGAAAATGGCTCGGGCTCTACCTGCCGATCTGGGTCGCCCTCGGCCTGCTGGTGGTCGCGCACGTCATCTTCCGGTACACGCGCTTCGGACGCTACACGGCCGCGATCGGCTCGAATGCGGAGGGCTCGCGCCGCGCGGGCATACCCGTCGACCGGCACATCATCAAGGTCTACACGCTCGCCGGCTTCCTGGCCGGCGTCGCAGCCATCCTCGACCTCGCGATCTACACGAACACCACGTCGGTCTCGCACCTGACCGACAACCTGAATGCGATCAGCGCCGTCGTGCTGGGCGGAACGAGCCTCTTCGGCGGCGTCGGGACGATCCTCCTGAGTGCGGTCGGCGCCTTCATCCCGACCGTCCTCCAGAACGGCCTCGTGATCAAGAACGTCCAGCCGTTCTGGCAGGAGGTGGCAGTGGGGGCGACGATCATCTTCGCCGTCTACCTCGATCAGCTGCGCCGGCGACGCGGCGGCGACCGGTGATGGCCGCGCCGGAGGGAGGTGAGACGAGCAGACAGCTCCACGCCCGGAACGACAAGGCCTTCCGCTCCTAGGGCGGAGGCAGGAAAGGAGTCATCGATGTCACGCCGTTTGCTCGCCGTGGTCGTGGCGCTGGCCGTAGCCCTGGCCGTCGTCGCGTCCACCGCAACCGGAGGGGGCGCCTCGCCGGCGGCCGGCCAGAGTGCGAAGAAGACGTACACCTTCTATCTCGTCGCCGGCATCGCGTCGGACGCCTTCTACCTGACCATGAAGAAGGGAGCGCAGGCGGCGGCGAAGAAGCTCGGCAACGTGAAGGTGGTCTTCACCGGCTCGCCGGCGTCCTTCGCCCCGAACACGCAGATCCCGTTCCTGAATGCGGCGATCGCCAGGAAGCCGGACGCAATCCTGATTGCGCCGACGGACAAGACGGCGCTGATCTCCCCGATCCAGCGGGCCGTCAGCGCGAAGATCCCGGTGGTCACGGTCGACACGTTCATCACGAAGCCGATCGCGTTCACGAACGTCTCGACCGACAACCTCGCCGGCGGTAGGGCGGCCGCCGATGCGCTCGTCAAGGCGATCGGCGGCTCGGGCGAGGTCGCGGCTATCAGCGTCAACCCAGGCATCAGCACCACCGACCAGCGCCGTGACGGCTTCGTCGCGGAGCTGAAGAAGTACCCGAACGTCAAGTATCTCGGTATCCAGTACTGCAACGACGACCAGACGAAGGCGTCCAACCAGACTTCGGCGCTGCTCAACGGGCATCCGAACCTGAAGGGCATCTTCGCCATGAACGTGGTCTCCGGGAACGGCGCCACCGCCGCCGTCACCGCTGCCGGCAAGTCGGGCCAGGTCAAGCTCGTCGAGTTCGATGCAGGCCCGCCGCAGGTGCAGGCCCTCAAGGCCAGCACGATCGACGCGCTCGTGGCGCAGTACCCGTACGGCATCGGCCGGCAGGGCGTCCAGCTCGCCTACAAGTGGGTGACGGGGCACCGGACCGGCATCAAGAAGCACTACGGCACCGGGTCGGCGATCGTGACCAAGGCGAACGTCGACTCGCCGGCGATCAAGAAGTACCTCTACACCCCGTAGCGGTGCACGAAGGGCAAGAGGCGGACGGGCCACACGGCGGCGGCGGCCCGTCCGCTCTGCGGCGAGGCGATCGGTGACCGACGTCGTCTGTCTCGGCATCCTCGTCGCCGACGTGATCGTGCGGCCGGTCGACGCGCCGCCGGAGCCGGGGACACTTGCCCTCGTCGACTCGATCCGGCTACGCGGAGGCGGCTGCGCGCTGAACACGTCCAGCGCGCTGGCCAAGCTGGGGCTGCGCGCGGCGGCGCTCGGCAAGCTCGGCGCCGACCCCTTGGGCGATTTCCTCGCCGGGCTGCTCGAGGAGCGCGGCGTCGACGGCAGCGGCATCCTCCGTGACCCGGAGATGCCCACCTCGGCCAGCGTCGCCCTCGTCGACTCGGCGGGCGAGCGGACGTTTCTGCACCTGAAGGGCGCGAACGCGGCGTTGCGGCTCGAGGAGCTCGGCGAGCTGCCGTACGCGGGCCGCGCGCTGCACGTCGCCGGCTCGCTCGTGCTCGACGGGCTCGACGGGGCTCCGACCGCGGCGGCGCTGGCCGAGGCCCGCCGGCGCGGAATCCACACGTCGCTCGACACCGTCTTCGACGCCAGCGGCCGGTGGGACCGCGTGCACGAGGCTCTCCCGCACGCCGATCTCGTGACGCCGGGGCTCGCGGAAGCGCGGGCGATCACCGGCGCGCGCGACCCGGCGCGCGCCGCAGCGCATCTGCGGGAGCTCGGCGCGCTCGCCGCCGTCGTGACGCTGGGAGCGGACGGCTGCTACGTCTCGGGCGACGGGTTCGAGGGCCACATCCCGGCGTGCGCGGTCGAGGCGGTCGACGGCACGGGCGCGGGCGACGCGTTCGCCGCCGGTTTCCTCTACGGCCGCCTGGCCGGCTGGCCGCTCCAGCGTTGCGCGCGCCTCGCCGTCGCGGCGGGCGCTCTCGCCGTGACCGCGGTCGGCGCTTTCGAGGGCGTGGGCGACCTCCGGCGGACCCTCGAGCTGGCGGGACTGGAGCCGGCGCGCTCATGAACGGCCGCTTTCGCCGACGGCGTCGCCTTCCACGGCGCGCCGCCAGTGCAGCGTGCGCAGCATCACGGCGAGTGCGACGAGGCCGAGAGCGACGTTGAGCGCGGAGAGGATGGCCTTCATGCCCACGCTGAGGCTGAGGAGAGCCGTGCGCGAGGCCTGGCCCGCCAGCACGTACGCGACCAGCGCCTGCTCGGTGCCGATCCCTGCCGGGGTCAGCGGCACGATCGTCGACAGGCTCTGCGTGACCTGAACGCGCAGCGCGTTGTCGACGTTCGCGGTGACGTGGAAGGCGCGAAGGAAGAAGTAGATCGCAGCCAGCCGCAGCGCCCAGTCGAGGAGCTGCCAGGCGACGACCGAGCGGAGGTAGCGGGCCGGAGTGCGCAGGATCGCAACGCCCTGCGCGACGCGCGCGCGGAACGCAGCGATCCTCGCGGCGGCCCACACCCCGAGCGCGAACGCGCCGACGAGCGTCGCCGCGACGACCACCGCCGCGGCGCGCGGATGCCGGAAGAGCCAGAACCAGTCGACCGACGGCAGGCGGTGGAGCACCTGCACGCCCGGGAGCACGTTCTGCTGGAGCGCCCACAGCAGGAGCAGCCCCGACAGAAGGGCGTCGACGATCGTCTCGACGAGGAGCGAAGAGGCCAGCGTCGCGTAGGTCGCTCCCTCGACCCGCCGCCTGACGATGTAGAGCTTGAGGACGTCGCCGCCGCGCACCGGCACGATCGCGTTCACGCCGGCGCCGGCCACGTACGCGCCGTAGACGCTCCGCCAGCGGACGCGGGCCTCCGGAAACGCCGCGGCGAGGATGTTCCGCCACGCCCGCGTCCGCGCCGCGGTCTTCGCGAGCTGGCAGACGAGCGCGAGCAGCACCGGCGTCCAGGCGATCGCCCGCAGGTGATCGAAGAACTCGGCGAAGGCGTGGAAGACGCCGTGCATCGCCTTCAGTCTGGCGCGCCGCGCGCTGCGCCCGTCACCCCGGCCCGGTCTCCGGAGGCGTCTCCAGCGGACCCGCGTGGACGATGCGCGACCGCCGCCAGTCGGCGAGCAGCACCTGGATCGCACCTGCCACCGGGATCGCGCCGAGTGCGCCGAGCACGCCCGCGAGCGCGGCGCCCACGAGCACCGCGACCAGGATCGTCAGCGGCGAGAGCTGCACCGTGCGGCTGTAGATCAGCGGCTGCAGGACGTGGTTCTCGACCTGTTGGTAGATGATCGCGTAGACGACGATCGCGATCCCGGCCGGGACGGAGTGGAGGAAGGCGACGGCGCCGACGATCACGGTCGCGACCGTCGCACCCACGAGCGGCACCAGGTCGAGGATCGCGACGAGCAGGCCGAGCGCGACCGCGTAGGGGACGCCGAAGACGAGCAGCACGATCCCGTAGGTGACCCCGGCGATCACGCTGATCAACAGGTTTCCCGTCACGTAGCCGCCGACTGTTCGATAGATGTCGTGGCCGACGCGCCGCCAGCGGGGCTGTGAGCCCGCCGGCAGGAGCCCGTAGAGCCGC
>WNGE01018717.1_pt1 | contig 12796 bp, 11 predicted proteins | sample 5400651 | NCBI WGS metagenome assembly WNGE01 (sample SAMN13153370, study PRJNA577476) | soil metagenome | isolation source: 60 cm soil or saprolite under grassland replicate 2 | place: USA:California | collected 2016-06-15 | reverse complement strand
GCTGGTAGAGATGGTACGTACGCGTGACGAACCAGCCGGCGAAGCCGGTGAGGCGGAGCCCGAGCACCGCGGCGATTCCCTTGTAGCGGCCGAGCGTCGCGACCTGCCCGAGCGAGCGGTAGCTGTAGGGCGCCGGCGTGCCCTTCAGGTTCCGCGCCAGCCGCCGCGCCTGGCGGAGCGCGTGCTGTGAGGTCGGCGGATCGGGCTGTCCCGGTGTGGCCGCGTTCGGGACTCCCGCGCAGTCCCCGAGCGCCCAGACGTCCTCCAGGCCTTCGACCCGGAGGGTCTCGTCTACCCGGACGCGGTGACGGTCGTCGAGCGGCAGCCCGAGCCGCGCGAGCAACGGGTTCGCGCGTACGCCCGCCGTCCAGACGAGGGTCGCGGTCGGGATCCGCGAGCCGTCGGAGAGGACGGCGGCCTCGGCGTCGACCGATTCGAGGGTCGTCTCCGTGCGGATGTCGATCCCGCGCTTCTCGAGCTGGTGGGTCGCGTACTCGCCCAGCCGGCTCGGGATCTCGGGAAGGATCGTCGGGGCCGCGTCGACGAGCACCCAGCGGCGCTCGCGGCCGCGCAGCTCGGGGTAGTGGCGGACCGCGTCGGTGACGAGATCGGCGAGCTCGGCGAGCGCCTCGACACCGGCGTAGCCGGCGCCGACGAAGATGAAGGTCAGCTCGCGTGCGCTGGCTTCCTCGTCCATCGCCGCCGCTTCGAGCCGGCGCAGGACGTGGTTGCGCAGGTGGATCGCGTCGGCGAGATCCTTGAAGCCGAGGCCGTGCTGGGCGAGCCCTGGGATCGGCAGCGTGCGCGGAACCGAGCCGAGCGCGAGCACGAGCCGCTCGTAGGCGACCTCGAAGCTCCCGGAGGCCGACTCGACGGTCACGGTCCGCCCCCGCGGGTCGAGCCCGCTCATCCGCCCGAGCAGGAGCTCGCTGTGCGGGCACATCAGCCGGAGCGGCACGACGACGTGGCGCGGCTCGAGTGTTCCCGACGCCGCCTCGGGGAGCATCGGCGTGAAGAGCATGAAGTTCTCGGGGCTAACGATTGTCGCGCCGCTCCGGCCGAGGTAGCGCGCGACGTACGCGCCGGCGAAGCCGCCGCCCGCGATCAGCGTCCCGCCGCGTGCCTTTCGCCCAGGCATCGCTTGCGATGCCGCCTTCAGGATCCGCGGCTTTGCCGCGGAGCCGTCTGAAATGACCGGTCGACACTTCGGTTGATAGCGATCACGCTCTCAGCCACGGCTCTACTATCGCCGCGTGGGAGCGGTTCAGGTAGCGGTGATCGGCAGCGGCGCAGAGGACGAGCCGCGGGCCGAGGAGGTCGGACGGCTACTGGCCGAGCGCGGCTGCACGGTCGTGACGGGTGGGCTCGGCGAGGTGATGGCCGCCGCCGCGCGCGGGGCCAAGTCGGCCGGCGGAACGACGATCGGGATCCTGCCGGGCGAGCGGCGAGAGGATGCGAACCCCTGGATCGACCATGTAGTCGTCACCGGAATCGGGCATGCGCGCGACCTGGCCGTGGTCGCCTCCGGCGACGCCGTGATCGCGATCGGCGGAAGCTGGGGCACGCTGGCCGAGATCGGCTTTGCCTCGAGACTCGGGCGACGAGTGGTCATCCTCGACCCTGGCTTGGCCGTGGAGGGAGTTCCGCGGGCTTCGTCTCCGCAGGAGGCCGTCGACCTCGCCCTTTCGTCACTCTGAGCCCTGCCAGACTGCCAGAACTTAGTAACAGTCTGCTACTTGGAGCTTCTGGTCGCGGCATTTTCGGTTACACGCGGAGGAGCGGGCACGTGAGACAAGTTGGGCCGCCGTCGCCCTTCGAGAGCTCCTCGCCTTCGTAGACCACGACTTCGACGCCGGCTCGCTCCAGGCGTCGTTTCGTCTCCAGGTTGCCTGCGACGGCGAGCCCGACCCGTGGGGCGAGGGCAAGCACGTTCGTCCCCATAGACTCGAACTCCTCGTCGGGCACGGGGACGATCTCGATTCCGCGCTCCTCGAGCAGCTCGGCCAGCCGCACCGGGAGCAGCGGTGGGTAGGCGACCACCAGGTCCTCGGCGAGCGGGCTCAGGAGCGAGAGCAGGTGCATGACCTCGCCGCGGCCGCGCCAGTGGGGCAGGTCGAAGGCAACCAGCTCGACTTCGGGCAGGTGCTGCCGGAGAGCCTCGATGCCCGCGTCGTTCGTGCGGTAGCCGCGGCCGGCGAGGAGCGTGCGCCCGTCGAGCCGGATCAAGTCGCCGCCCTCCGCGTGCTCATTGCTCTCGAGCCGCGCCGTGACCGGGACTCCTGCTCGTCGGAGGTCCTCGCCGAGCGCGGCCGGCTCGTCCCGCCGGAACTCCTTCCCGGGATTGAGCAGGATGGTATTCCCGTCCGTGGCCAGCACGGGGTCGAAGACGTAAATCGCATCGGGGTTCCCGTCGGCGGAGGACTCGGCGAGCACGACCTCCGCGCCGGCTTCTTCCAGGATGCCGCAGAGCGCTTCGTGCTCGCGCGCGATTCCCGCAGCGTCGGGCTCCGCTCGCCACCCGCAGGCCTGCCAGCCGTGCAGGTCGGCGCTGCGCGGTGCGCGCAGGAGCACCCGCCGGAGCTCACCGGTCATGGAGGAGCTCACGCTCGGGATCGTAGTCCCCGCTGTCGATAACGAACCAGATGCGAATACTCGTGGTCGTCGCTTTCGTTCTCGCTGCGCTCATCGGCGGTGGTTGGGCTGTCGAAAAGCACTCCCGCGCCGGGAACGAGCGTGCGCTCAGCGCCGTCGCCACCGAGCTCGCCGGGCGGCCGGTACACGTCCGCTGCCAGAGCTTCTGGCGTGCGCTCGTCGACGTGGACAGCCGTCTCGGAGACGTGCCGTTTCCCGGCGGGCACGCGGCGAGCTACACGCACGTCACGCGCAGGATGTGCGGCGTGCTGGCCCGGTTCCGGCGGAGCGCAAGCCACCCGCAGCTCGCGTGTCTGACGGCGTTCGACTGGAGCCGTTTCGACGGGCGCGACGCCGCGGCGGCTGCGTGCTCCCGCCGCGCAAACGACACGGCCGAGGCGCTGATGACACTCGCGCACGAGTCGATGCACCTGCGTGGGTGGGCGGACGAGGCGACCGCGCAGTGCTACGGAGTGCAGGAGCTTGCCATCGCCGTCGAGCGGTTGGACGGCTCTGCCACCGAGGGCAAAGCCGTCGCCGACTACATGCTCTCGCTGCAGAAGTGGCTCCCGAGCGACTACCAGTCCGCGGAGTGCGCGCCCGGAGGCGCGCTCGACCTCCACCCGGAGACGCCTGCGTTCCCCTCGGAGTCACCGCCCGCGCTGCTACCGGCGCGACTCTTCGGGCCCCAGCTGTAGGCACGTCAGCGCTCCGTAACCTCGGCCAGTCGCCTTTCGAGGAAGACGCGTTCGGCCGGATGCGCCGCGAGCTCGAGCGCGCGGCGGTACGCCTCGGCTGCCTCGTCGCCGCGCCCGAGCCGGCGCAGGAGGTCGGCACGCGCCGAATGGAGATGACGATAGGTGTCGAGCCCGTCGATCCGGTCGATCAGGCGCAACCCGTGCTCGGCGCCGTTGGCCATCGCGACGGCCACGGCGCGATTGAGCTCGACGACCGGTGACGGCGAGAGACAGGCGAGCCGGCCGTAGAGCGCGGCGATTTGCGGCCAGTCGATCTGCTCGTCGAGGTGGAGGGACGCGACCGCGGCCTGCAGCTGGTACGGACCCGGACGACGGCGCCGGAGCGCCCGGTCGAGAGCCCGGCGACCCTCGTCGATCTGGGCGAGGTCCCAGAGCGAGCGGTCCTGGTCGGCGAGCAGGACAAGCGCGCCGGCGGCGTCGAGACGGGCATCTCGCCGGGCGTCGTGCAGGAGCATCAGCGCCAGCAGGCCGTGCACCTCGGCCTCGTCGGGCATCAGGACGGCGAGAACCTTCCCGAGGCGGATCGCCTCCTCGCAGAGCTCGCGGCGCGGCGGCGGTCCGTAGCCCTCGTTGAAGATCAGGTAAGCGACCGCGAGCACCGCGCGCAGGCGCTCTGGCAGCAGGTGGTCGGGCGGAATCCGCAGCGGGATTCCTGCGTCGCGGATCTTGCGCTTGGAACGGACAAGCCGCTGTGCCATCGTCCGCTCAGGGACGAGGAAGGCGCGCGCGATCTCCTCCGTCGTGAGGCCACCGAGGGTGCGGAGGGTGAGCGCCACCTGCGACTCAGTCGAAAGCGCCGGGTGGCAGCACGCGAAGATCAGGCTCAGCCGTTCGTCGGGAATCGTCTCGTCCTCCTCGTTTTCGCCTGGCTCGAGCGCCGCCAGCAGCTCGGTCTTGCGGCGAAGGTTCTGCTCGCGCCGGATCCGGTCGATTGCGCGGTTTCGAGCGGTGGTTAGCAACCACGCGCCGGGGTTGGCGGGGGCGCCGTCGCGAGGCCAGCGCTCGAGCGCGGCGGCGAAGGCCTCCTGCACCGCGTCCTCGGCGAGCTCCACGTCGCCGAGCGCGCGAGCGAGGATCGCGAGGGTACGCCCCCACTCCTCCCGGAAGACTTCCTCGACTACGAGCCGTCCTCCTCGAAGACCATCACCGGGCGCACCTCGATCGAGCCGTGCTTCGCGCCCGGGATCTTCGCGGCCCAGTCGAGCGCCTCGTCCAGCGAGCCCACGTCGACCAGGTAGTAGCCGCCAAGCTGTTCCTTCGTCTCGGCGAACGGGCCGTCGGTCGTCAGCGTCTCGTCGTTGCGGACCCGGACGGTGGTTGCGGTGTCCACCGGCTGGAGCGCGTCGCCGGCCACCATGGCGCCGCTGTCTTGCAGCTCCTGGGTGAAGGTGCCGTAGGCCTGCATGATCTGGCCCATCTCCTCCTCGCTCATCGACTCGCGGCCGCTCTGGTCGCCGTAGATCAGAAGCATGTACTGCATCTAGCCCTCCTTCGTTTCGTTGACGAAGATACGACGAACGAGTCAGGCGGATTTCGACATGCGCTCCAGCAACGTCAGTGCCCCCGCCTTGTCGAGTGGCTCGTTCAGGTTGCCGCACTTGGGGCTCTGCACGCACGACGGGCAGCCGCGCTCGCAGGGGCAGCCGGCGAGCAGCTTCGCGGTGTCTGCGACCCAGCCCTCGAACGCTTCGAAGCCGCGCTCGGCGATCCCGACGCCGCCCGCGTGGCCGTCGGCGCTCCAGCCCTTCCAGCAGCCACGGCTCCGGTAGGAACCAGACCGCCTCGGTCTCGAACTCCGTCTGCGGCAGCTCGAGCGGGACGAGCTCGATGCTCTCCTGGGTCTGGATCGAGCGTTTCTGGTAGCCGACCACCTGCTCCGTCACGACGACCCGCCCGAAGGAGAGCTCGAGACCGAGCCGGGGACCGCCGCGCGTCGCCTCCACGATCGCGGTCATCGTCTCCTTCTTGGCCTGGGTGTAGTAGTCGCCGGCAAACGGCTCGACGAGCGCCGCGTGTGAGCCGAGGTCGAGCTCGCGCACCCGGTAGCTCTCGCCGAGGTGCAGGTAGATCGCTCCTTCGTGGACGGTCGAGTAGGCGCGCTCCTGCTCGATGATCCCCAGCACGGTCCCGCTCGAGCCGTCGACGATCGTGAACGCCTCCGGGCCCGTCGAGCGCAGCGACACGCGGGCGGCCGGGTAGTCGCGTGCCGCCCAGACATAGCCGGCCTTGGTCTTTCGCAGCTCCGGCAAGGCCGCCGCCCGCTCGAGGGCCGCGTCGCCGAGGAGCTCGCGGTCGGCGTCGTCGAGCGGCGCCTCGAACGCCGCTGCGCGCACGTGCCCGTCGAGGACGCGCGGATTCTCGTGGTCGAGGATCGCCGCCTCGACCCGGCGCCGGAGGAGCGTCTCGGGCTCGCGCATGAAGTACTGGTCGAGGGCGTCTTCACTCGCGACGAGCACCGCCAGGCCGTGGCCGCGCCGGCCTGCACGGCCCCACTGCTGCCGCAGCGACGCGACCGTGCCCGGGAAGCCGACCGAGAGCACGCAGTCGAGCAGGCCGACGTCGATTCCGAGCTCGAGCGCGTTCGTCGCGGACACTCCGAGCAGCTCGCCCTCCAGCAGCCGCCGCTCGATCTCGCGCCGCTGCGCGGGCGTGTACCCGGCGCGGTAGGGCGAGAGCGACGAGTCGTCGCCGAGGCGGTCGGCGGTGAACCGGTGGATCAGCTCGGCGGCGCGCCTGCTCTTGGCGAAGCAGAGCGTGCGCAGGCCGCGCGAAACCAGCTCCGTCCGCTCGGCGCGAGGCGCGCCGTCGTCTCCGACCACGGTCGCCTCCGCTCCGATCAACCCGCGCGCCAGGTCGCCCGGGTTGGCGATCGTCGCCGAGGCGAGCAGGAACTGCGGCTCGGCGCCGTAGACCCGCGCGAGCCGGCGCAGCCTCCGCAGCACGTTGGCGACGTGCGAGCCGAAGACCCCGCGGTAGACGTGCGCCTCGTCCACGATCACGTAAGCCAGATTCGTGAGGACGTCTCCCCAGCGGTCGTGGTGTGGCAGCACGCCGACGTGGAGCATGTCGGGGTTGGAGAGGATCAGGTTCGCCCATTTGCGCACCTGCCAGCGACGCTCGGCTTCGGTGTCGCCGTCGTAGATCGCGGCGCGCAGGCGCGGGAGCCGGAACGAGCCGAGGCTGCGCAGCTGGTCCTGCGCGAGCGCCTTCGTCGGATAGAGGTAGAGGGCTCGGTGCTTCGGCTCCCGGGCGAGCGCGTCGAGTACCGGCAGGTTGAACGCGAGCGTCTTCCCGCTGGCCGTGCCGGTGGTCACGATCACGTGCTCGCCGCGGGCCGCCGCCTCCCAGGCTTCCGCCTGGTGCGTGTAGAGCGCGTCGATGCCTTGCGCCGCCAATGCCTCTCGGACACGCGGGTGCAGCTCGTCTGGCAGCGGCGCGCTCAGCGCCTCCCGGGCGCTCTCGGAGCCGAGATGAGCGAGCTCCTCGCCCTGGAGCAGGTCGTGCCAGCGGGCGGTCTCGACCGCCATGCTAGCGCCGGGCCCGGAGTGCCACGACGTGGGGGTAATCGCGTTCGCCGAGCTCTTCGAAGTGCTCGATCCGCAGCCCGGCGCCCGTGAAGGCGGCCAGAAGGTCCGTCAGCGCAAGGTGCACAGCGCCGACCCGCACGCGCACGCCTGCGGGGTTCTCGACGCCGAAGGCAGAGCCGTCGTAGCGCCCTGTGCGCCGGTAGCCGGCGCCCAGCTCTGGCATGCCCTTCGCTTCGAGAAAGCGGGAGTGCGGTCCGACGAAGCAGGGGTGGGCGCCGACGTAGACGAACGGCCCTTCCGGCCGCAGCACCCGCGCGACCTCTGCGACCGCGATAGGGAACTCGTCGATGTCCGTGTGAGTCCAGAAAGAGACCGCTGCGTCGAAGCAGGCGTCCTCGAACGGCAGCTCGTCGGCCGGCGCCTCGACCACGTCCAGCCCGCGCGCTTGCGCCACCCCCAGCAGGTCGGTCGAGATGTCGACCCCTACCACCGACCAGCCGAGCTCGGCCACCGCCGCGGTCGGCACCCCGGTCCCGCAGCCGAGGTCGAGACAGCGACCGGCGCCCCGGCCGAGGAGTCGCCGGAGGGCGTCCAGCTCATGGTCGGCGAGGGCCGGTCGAAACTCCTCGTACCACTGGCCAAGCCCGTTGTAGCGCGGGGCGTCAGTCATGTCACCGATGCTAGCCTGGCCGTACCGGGGTGCCCAGCGGGGCTGAGATCACACCCGACGAACCTGATCCGGGTAATGCCGGCGAAGGGAGGAGCTTGATTCCACGTTGTCTGACGATTGCGGGGTCGGACTCCGGCGGCGGAGCCGGGATTCAGGCCGACCTGAAGGCATTCGCGGCCGCGGGCTGCCACGGGATGAGCGCGATCGTCGCGCTGACTGCTCAGAACACGACCGGCGTGACCGCTGTCCACGAGGTGCCGCCCGAGTTCGTCCGCGCGCAGCTCGAGGCGGTCTTCGAGGACATCGGGGTGGACGCGGCAAAGACCGGGATGCTCTTCTCGGCGCCGCTGATCGAAGCGGTCGCGGACTTCCTCGGTGAGCACCCGGTCCCGCTCGTGGTCGACCCCGTGATGATCGCGAGCTCCGGCGCGCGCCTGTTGCAGGACGACGCGGTCGAGACGCTCGTCGGCAGCCTCTTCCCGCTCGCGACCGTGATCACCCCCAACCTCATGGAAGCTCAGGCCCTCGTTCCTACTAACACTGTGTTACTAAGTCGGTTGGAGCTGTCCGAAGCGCTGCACGAGCTCGGGGCTGCGGCCGTTGTGGTCACCGGGGGGCACGGCGAGGAGGCAGTCGACCACCTCTACGACGGGGAGCGGCACGTGGAGATCCCGGTCGAGCGGCACCGGATCGCCGCCAGCCACGGCGCGGGCTGCACCCATTCGGCGACGCTCGTCGCGCTGCTCGCGCGAGGCGAGAGCCTCGAGGACGCCGCCCGCGGAGCCGCGCAGGCGGCCTCGCGTGCAGTTGCGGAGGGGTTGGTCGAGCTCGGCTCGGGAGAGGGTCCTGTCGACGTGATCGGCCTACGGGGTGTGGCATGAGTGCGGGGACGGATCTTCGGGCGATCCGAGAGCGCAAGCCGCTCGTCCACCAGATCACGAACTACGTCGTCATGAACGAGACCGCGAACGCAACGCTCGCGCTCGGCGCGCTCCCGGTGATGGCCCACGCGTCGCAGGAAGTTGAGGAGATGGCCTCTGCGGCCTCCGCGCTCGTGCTCAACATCGGCACGCTCTCGGACGAGTGGGTCGAGGCGATGGTGCTCGCCGGGCGCGCCGCCAACCGCGCCGGCGTGCCCGTTGTGCTCGATCCGGTCGGCGCGGGGGCGACCGCCTACCGCACCGAAACCTCGCGCGCGCTGCTCAAGGAGCTGGAGATCGCGGTCGTGCGCGGAAACTCCGCCGAGATCGCGACGCTGGCCGGCCGGGAGGCCGAGATCCGCGGCGTCGAGGCGGTCGGCGCCCACGGCGGGGCCGAGCTCGCCCGCGAGTCGGCACGGTCGCTCGGCTGCGTCGCGGCCGTCACAGGCCAGGTGGATCACGTCTCCGACGGAGAGCGCGCAACCGCTGTCTCGAACGGCCACGAGCTGCTCGGCACCGTCACCGGGACCGGTTGCATGGCGACCGCGATCACCGGCTGCTTCCTCGCCGTGCGGAGCGACGACCCGCTCGCGGCCGCAACGGAGGCACTCGTCGCCTTCGGGGTCGCGGGCGAGGACGCGGCGAAGATGGCGAAGGGCCCGGGCTCGTTCCACGTCGCGCTCTACGACGCGCTCTACGGCCTCGATCCGGAGAAGCTCGACTCTCGCGCGAAGCTCGCATGAGGTTGCACGCGATCGTCGAGGACCTCGAGACGGCCCGGGACGCGGTCGAGAGTGGGGCGACGGTGGTGCAGCTCCGGCGCAAGGACTCCTCTACGGACGAGCTCCTCGAGGCCGGCCGCCTGTTCCCCGACCTCCCGGCGACGTTTGTCGTCAACGACGACGTCGAGGCGGCGATCCGGCTCGCCGCGGACGGCGTCCATCTCGGCCGCGAGGATCCCGGCGCCGAGCGGGCGCTCGAGGCCGGGCTGATGCTCGGCCTCTCGGCGTCGTCGGTCGCGGAGGCGCGCGAAGCCGAACGCAGAGGCGCCGGCTACATTGGCGCGGGGCCCGTCTGGCCGACGCCGTCGAAGTCAGACGCCGACCCGCCGATCGGGCTCGACGGCCTCGCCGAGATCTGCGCCGCGGTGACGGTTCCGGTCGTCGCCATCGGCGGTGTGGATGCCTCGAACGCCGCCGACTGCATCCGCGCCGGCGCGGCGGGGGTGGCCGTCATCCGGGCGGCAAGGGATGCCGCGGCGCTGCGGGCGGCGGTCGATGCGGCTCTCTGAGCTCGGCGAGCTCGGACTGCTCGAAGAGCTCGAGCGGCGCGGCCTCGCGAAGGGGATCGAGCACGACGCGGCGCGGGTCGGCGACGACCTCGTCGTCACCCAGGACGCGCTCGTCGAGGACGTGCATTTCCGCCTCGGCTGGACGACTCACCGCGAGCTCGGCTACAAGGCCGCCGCGGTCAACCTGAGCGACCTGGCCGCATCGGGTGCGGTCCCCGAGGCGCTGCTCGTCACCCTCGGGGCGCCGGCCGAGACCGAGCTCGACGCTCTGCTCGAGCTCTACGAGGGCCTGAACGAGCCGGGTGTCCCGGTCGTCGGCGGGGACACGACGCGCGCCGCGTCGCTTTACCTGTCGGTCACCGCAATCGGCCGCTCGCAGCGGGTTCCCGGCCGGGACGGCGCGCGCCCGGGCGACCTGCTTGTCGTGACCGGCCCCCTCGGAGCAGCAGGTGCCGCCTTCCGGGAACGACGCCACGCCCGTCCGCCACTTCGGCTGGACGAAGGACGCCGCCTGGCCGCGGTCACGCACGCCCTGATCGACCTCTCGGACGGCTTGGCCGTCGATGCAGGGCACGTCTCCGCCCGCTCCGCCTGCCGGCTCTCGATCGACGCCGAGCGCGTCCCGCTCGCCGCAGGAGCGACAGTGGACGACCTCGGCTTCGGCGAGGACTACGAGCTCCTCGCCGCGACCCCCGATCCGCTCGGGTTCGCCGTCATCGGCCGCTGCGAGGAGGGCACCGGGGTGGAAATCCGGCTCGACGGCAACCCCGTAGCCCTTTCGGGGTGGGACCACTTCGGCGACTTGCGCTGACCGCCGCGACCGGCGAGGGTTAGAAGCTCGTGTTCGTCTTCATCGTCAGGCGGCTCTGCTGGGCGGTGCTGCTCGTGTTCGTGATCACGGTGATCACGTTCCTGATCTTCTTCCTGATCCCGAACAACGCGGCCACGCTCCGGGTCGGAAGGGGATCGCTGGCGCAGAGCCTCCAGGCGCAGTTCGCCCTCCAGGGAGGCCTGCCGGAGCAGTACACCCACTTCATCGGGCACATCCTGCAGGGCGACTTCGGCCGCTCGACCCGGACGAGGGACGCGGCCAGCCAGGTGATCACCGACGCGCTGCCGGTGACGGCGTCGCTCGTGATCGGCGGGACGATCATGTGGCTGCTGATCGCCTTTCCGATCGGGATCCTCTCCGCTCTTCGCCCTCGCTCCCTGATCGACAAGGGCCTGATGGTCTTCATCCTGGTCGGTGTCTCGGCGCACCCGGTCTGGCTCTCGCTGATGCTTTCCTACTTCCTCGGCGCGAAGCTGCACCTCTTCCCCGTCGGCGACTACTGCGACTTCTTCGCCGACCGGGCGAGTCGCTGTGGCGGCGCGACGGACTGGGCCTCCCACATGTTCCTGCCGTGGCTGACCTTCGCGTTCCTGTTCGCCGCTCTCTACGCGCGCATGATCAGGGCGACCGCGATCGAGCTGCTCGACGAGGACTACGTGCGCACGGCCCGCGCGAAGGGCGCGGGCACCTGGCGCGTGGTCCGCAGTCACGTGCTCCGGAACGTCCTCCTGCCGGTCGTCTCGATGCTCGGGATGGACTTCGGGCTCGCGTTCGGAGGCGCGCTCTTCATCGAGACAGCTTTCGGGCTACCCGGGATCGGGCAGACCCTCTTCCGCTCGGTTGCTTCCTCGGACCTGCCGGTGATCATGGCGGCGATGCTGATCGTGGGCCTCGCGGTCGCCCTCTCGAACCTGGCCGCGGATGTCCTCTATTGCTCGCTCGACCCGCGCGTGCGCTCCCGGACGACCTCGCGCTCCCGCCGTCCGTCCCTCGTTTTCCGTAAGCGCGAGCGCCTTCCGGCCGGCGTTACGGAGTCGGCGACGTAAGCCAGTGCGCCCAGGCCTGCTCGAAGTGCGAGCGGGGCCGGGCGCCGATCACCGTCTCGCGCGGCTCGCCGCCCTCGAACAGGATCGCCGTCGGGATCGAGAGCACGTCGTAGCGCGAAGCCGTCTGGAGGTTCTGGTCGATGTCGAGCTTCCCGAACTTCACGCGCGCGCCGTGTTCCTCCTCGAGCTGGCGGAAGATCGGCTCGACGGCATGACAGGGGCCACACCACGGGGCCCAGAAATCCACGACCACCGGCCGGTCGGACTGCAGAACCTCCTGCTCGAAGTTCTGGTCGGTCAGTTCGAGCACTGGTGGGATGCTAGATCGTGAGGTGTGGTCTCGGCGGATCGACCGGTCACTTCAGACGGACGGACGGGCCAAGCCCGTCCGTCCTAATGACGGCGTCGCAAGCGCCGCCTCAGAAGCGGCCCGCGAGAGCGCGGAGGCGGAGCAGCGGCACCTTCCAGATCGCCTCGAGCACGATGCGCCTGCTCATCTTCGATCCCCCGCGCTCGCGGTCGACGAAGGCGATCGGGATCTCGACGACGCGGAATCCCGCTCTCAGCGCGCGGTACGTCGTCTCGATCTGGAAGGCGTAGCCGCGCGATGAGATCGCGTCGAGGTCGATCGTCTCGAGGACGGCGCGGCGGTAGCACTTGAAGCCGCCGGTCAGGTCCCGCACGCCGACGCCGAGCAGGACGCGCGCGTAGAGCGAGCCGCCCGCCGAGACGAACCTGCGGAAGAGACCCCAGTTGCGGACCGCCCCGCCGCGGACGTAGCGCGAGCCCAGCACCAGGTCCGCGTCGGCCGCCGCCTCGATCAGGCGCGGCACGTCGGCCGGGCTGTGCGAGAAGTCGCAGTCCATCTCCAGGACGAGCTCCGCTCCGTCCAAGAGCGCGTGCTGGAAGCCGGCGAGGTAGGCGGGGCCGAGTCCCTCCTTGCGCTGGCGGTGGAGGACAGCCACGTGCTCGAGCTCGCTCGCCAGCCGGTCGGCGAGCTCTCCGGTCCCGTCGGGCGAGCTGTCGTCGATCACGAGCACCGAGACGCCGTGCTCCGCGAGCGCCTGAACCATCGGCTCGAGGTTCTCGCGCTCGTTGTAGGTGGGGAGGCAGACGGTCGC
>WNGE01008473.1_pt1 | contig 12796 bp, 11 predicted proteins | sample 5400651 | NCBI WGS metagenome assembly WNGE01 (sample SAMN13153370, study PRJNA577476) | soil metagenome | isolation source: 60 cm soil or saprolite under grassland replicate 2 | place: USA:California | collected 2016-06-15 | reverse complement strand
CTGGTTCTCCTGGATCATCCGGTTGAGCGTCCGCTTCCATTCCTGATCCGAGAAGCGCACCCCCATCGTGATGCGGTAGACCAGCGGCGGCGACCCGGCTTCATGCGTGAGCGGCACCACGGTGAGCGGCGGATTTGCCCGCTTGGCGTAATAGCCCGCCATCGGCCCCCACAGCACGCCGGCATCGATCACGCCGTCGGCCAGATCCCCGATCATCGCCTGGGCCGAGGAATCGACGCGCGTGTCGATGACCAGCGGATATGGCTTGGCGCTCCCCATCAGGCCCCCGGCCGCCAGGTAATTGCTCGGCGGCGTGCCGGCCACGATGCCGATGTGCTTTCCCTTGAGCCGCGGGTCGCTCAGCGTCTCCACGCCGTCGAGGGCATTTCCGGACTTGAACACCAGCGCATACGACGTCCGGTAATACGGATTCGTGCTCTGCACGATGTCATTGCCTTGCGGAAACCCCATGATGACGTCGCACTTGTGGGCGCCGAGCGTGTTGCGCACGAATCCGGTCGCCTGCGGATACCAGACATAGGACAAGCTCTTGCCGAGCTTCTGGGCGAAGAGTTCAGCGAGCTTGTTCTCGAAGCCTTCGCCCTGCTGGTCCGAGAACGGCATGTTGCGCGGATCGGCGCAGACGCGGAGCACCTTGGGATCGATCAGCTCGATCGAAAGCTCCTTGCTCTCCTCCTGGGCAAGTGCCAAGCCCGCCGGAACGGCCGTCGTCAGCAGCAACGCCGGTATGATGCAAACTTGCCAGCATTTGCGCATGGCGGTCCTTGATCAGGTCTGATGTCGTTCGAGTGGCTCGCGCATTGCAGGATCGGCAGCGGCCGCTTCCGTATCTGCGCTAATGTCCCATACAGCTCTTCTCGTTCTCCTGCGCCGTCTTGGGCTTGTCCGCGTGCTTCTGCGGCCGACCGCGGGCAACTGCCTCGTTGGCGCGGGCGCGCACGTAGACGAAAATGTCGTCGAGATAGCACATCACGTTCTGGTCGGTGCCGAACGCCGGCATGACGTTTTCCTGCGAGGTGGTGACGTTCTTGCGGCCGTTCACCGCGATATTGGCGAAATCCGCGTAGCTCATGGTCCTGAGCGAATCCTTGAGCCCGGGCGCGTAGCTCGAGCCCTCGGCATCCGGGCCGTGGCAGGTGTGGCAATCGGAGTGGTACCTGCGAAAGCCCGAATAGGTGTACCAGTCGACGCTCTTGTCGCTTTCGACCTTGTAGGTGGGATTGCCCTGAGCGTCGTAATATTTTCCATCCTCGTCCTTGACTGCCGTCGGATCGCCGGATCCGTCGGCCATCGCCAAGGCCGCGTTGAGCACGAGCGCCGCCGCCAGCGCCCCGATCACAGAGCTCCTTCGCACGAGCATGTCCTTCGGCTGATGCAACTCGGGATCCGCACGCAAGATCCGACGCGCCGGGTTGGCCGGCGCGCCGGATCCTCATGCCGATGCAGCTGGCTTGCGCTCAGCTGCCGGGCAGCGCAAACACCGTGAGCTGACCGCCCAGTGCGGTGTAGTTGCGCAGCGCCGCATAGCCGCCGACCGCGCCGAGGCCGTCGGTCGGATTGGTCAAGCCGGCCGCCAGGCCGATGCCGGCCCAGCCACCGACGCCCGAGAGCACCGCGACGTATTGCTTGCCGTTGTGCTCATAGGTCATCACGTTGCCGATGATGCCGGACGGGGTCTTGAACTTGTAGAGCTCCTTGCCCGTCTTGGCGTCGACCGCCTTGAGGTAGCCTTCCAGCGTTCCGTAGAACACCACATTGCCGGCGGTGGCGAGGGCGCCCGACCAGACCGAGAACTGCTCCTTGTCGTGTGGGTCTCGCCCTGAGGCGGATACATCGACAGCGTCGCCCCGACGTAGGGCTGGCCGGCGGTGTAGCTCACCTTGAACGGCTCGTAGTCCATGCAGACGTGGTTGGTCGGCACGTAGAACAGCTGGGTGTCCGGCGAGTAGGCCGCCGGCTGCTCGTCCTTGGTTCCCAGCGCCGCAGGGCAGACGCCCTTGGTGTTCTTGTCCTCGCCGTTCTGATCGGTCGAGTACTGCGAGACCACCAGCGGACGCCCGTAGGTCTTGGAGTTCTTGTCCATGTCGACCTTGGTGGCCCAATTGACCTTCGGGTCGTATTTCTCGGCGACGAGCAACTCGCCGTTCGTGCGGTCGAGCGTGTAGCCGAAGCCGTTGCGGTCGAAGTGAACGAGGATCTTACGCGCTTGCCCGCCGATGTTCTGGTCGGCGAGAATCATCTCATTGACGCCGTCGAAATCCCATTCGTCGTGGGGCGTCATCTGATAGACCCACCGGGCCATGCCGGTATCAGGATTGCGCGCCCAGATGGTCATCGACCATTTGTTGTCGCCCGGGCGCTGCTTCGGGTTCCAGGTCGAGGGATTGCCCGAGCCGTAGTAGAACAGGTTGAGCTGCGGGTCGTAGGAGATCCAGCCCCAGGTGCAGCCGCCGCCGATCTTCCACTGGTCGCCTTGCCAGGTCTTGGTGCTCGAATCCGCGCCGACCGGCTTGCCGAACTCGGTGGTCTTCTGCGGGTCGACCAGGATCTGATCGTCGGGTCCTTCCGAGAACGCTCGCCATACCTGTTTGCCGCTCTTCAGATCGTAGGCGGTCATGTGGCACTGCACGCCGAACTCGCCGCCCGAGATGCCGACCAGGACCTTGTCCTTGATCACCATCGGGGCCGACGTGCCGGTCTCGCCCTTCGACGGATCGCCGTTCTTCGCCGTCCAGGCGACCGAGCCGTCCTTGGCGTTGAGCGCCACCAGGGTCGTGTCGGCCTGATTCATGAAGAGCTTGCCGTCCGCATAGGACAGGCCGCGATTCACGGTGTCGCAGCACATGACCGGAACAACGTTGGGATCCTGTTTGGGCTCGTACTTCCACAGGATCTTGCCGTCGTTGTTGAGATCGAGCGCGTAAACGATGTTCGGGAACGGCGTGTGGAAATACATCACGTTGCCGATCACGAGCGGCCCGCCTTCGTGGCCGCGCAGCACGCCGGTAGAGAAGGTCCAGGCCACCTGCAGCTTGCCGACGTTGCTCGAAGTGATCTGCTTGAGCTTCGAGTAGCGAGTGTTGGCGTAGTCTCCGGTCGGCATCACCCAGTCTTTCGGGTTCTGCGACATCTTGATCAGTTCATCATTGGCGCTGGCGCCTCCCGCGGCGAACACCGCCAACGCGCCAACGCAGGTCGTGAGTAGGTACTTGCGCATCACGAGTCCTCCCTGCGACTTCTGTATGGGTTGTATGGGTCTTGCGTGCTGAGGAGGCTAGATGTGCCGCGCCTCGGCACCGACTGGCAAATGGGATGCGCTTCCGGCAGCGTGTCACAGCCTCGACAAGGCGTTAGGAAAGCACCTCGCGCGACTTCCGAAGGAAACGCCAGAGATCCCGTCAACTGACGCCCTTGAAGCCGGAAACTGCCAAAAGCTTATGCCGGGGTTTTTGGGCGCGCAAGCGAAAAACCGGACTGCATCCATCGCTTCGGTAATCACCAGCATCCGACGCTCCATTTGCAAAACTTTGCGCATGGCCAGCGCATGATCTGCTGCACACGCGTACGAGGTTTTGCGAGTGGGTACATGCACACTCGAGCACTATTTATCTATGTATGACAACTGCCCGCGAGACCGACGCACCCCGTTACTACTTACTGCGCGCGCAGCACGCGTTCGGGGTGGAATCCGGTGATCGCGGCGGGAGCGTTGCCTGGCCGTTTCTCGCCGGTCTGGCACCCCGACGACGGGAGTTCGCCTTAGGGGACCTTTCCGGCCAATGATCGCAGGCAATACGACATTGGCAACGGGGAGATCACCCCCGCCGCAACCGTTCCGGAACTAGGAGCCGTCAGCCCTGCAGGGGGTTATGGGAGGCTCCATTCGCGAGATACTTTTAGCATTTCCGCAATTCGGCGCAAGACGGAGCACGGCTACTCCGGCATGCGAGCGCGATCTTGAGCGCGGTATCGACGGACTCGGAGCCGGAGTTGGCGAAGAAGATGCGATCGCGCCCGCCGGGAGCGATGGCGAGCCTCTCGGCGAGTCGAACGCAATCGGATGCCCGATCTGGAACGAGGGCGCATAGTCGAGCGTCATGAGCTGCCGCTCGACGGCGGCGGCAATCTGCTTGCGACCGTGGCCGGCGTTGACGCACCACAGCCCGGCCGAACCGTCAATCACCTAGCGGCCATCAACCGTCGTGTAGTACATGCCCTCCGCCAAAGTGAGCAGGCGCGGGGCCGACTTGAACTGCCGGTTCGCGGTGAATGGCATCCAGAAGGCGTCGAGGCTCGGGGTGTTCGGGATCTGATGAACCGTCACGGTCGGGCTCCTTGTACGGTTGGATGAGAATCGTGCTCATGAGAGAGCAACAAGTTTCAGCGGCTATCCCTCCGTCTGCGGTCCGGCTCGCCCGCGCGTTGCCATCAGCACCAGCAGGGAGGACGCCGCGGTCAGCAATGTGCTGATCGCTGCGATCGTCGGATCGATCTCGTCGCGCAGCGACGTGAACATTCGCTTCGTCAGCGTCTGGTATTGGCCCCCCGACACGAACAGCGCGATGATCGTCTCGTCGATGGCGGAAATAAACGCGAAGATCGCACCCGAAAACACGCTTGTCTTGATCTGCGGCAGGGTCACTGCCAGGAAGGCGCGCAGGCGGTTCATGCCGAGACTGCGGGCCACCATTTCCTGGGTCTTGTCGAAGCTCTGCAGACCGGCGATCACCGACGTGATCACGTACGGCAAGGCGAGCATGACGTTGGCGAGCGCCAGCCCGGGGATGGTCGCCACGAGACCGGACTTGGCGTAGACGAAGAAGACGCCGATCGCCAGAATGATGATCGGCACGATCAAGGGCAGCATGAGGACCGCATGGATCGCGCGCATCATTCGATGCTGCGAGTTCGCGATCGCGTAGGCCGCCGCAACGCCGAGCGGCGTTGCGATTAGCACCGTCAGGACTGCAACGCCGAAGCTGACCTGCGTGGCCTGGATCCAGGCGCGATTGCCGAAGAATTCCTCGTACCAGCGCAACGACAACGAGGGCGGCGGGAAGGTGAGGAAGCGCGTGCCCGAGAACGACATCGGCACAATGATGAGAAGAGGCAGCATCAGGTAGGCGAGGACTAGCCCGACGAAGACGACGAAAGCGCTGCGGGGGAGAAGCGGCGGTTTCATTTCTGCCCCAGCATCCGGTCGAGCGGGATGATGCGGCCGACGACGCCGAAGATCGCGAGCACGCAGACGAGGAGCACGACGCCTACGGCGCTCGCGGCGCCCCACTGATCATAGAGCTCCACGTTGCGGCTTACGACCATGGACACCATGACCACCCGGCCGCCGCCGAGCAGCTCCGGGGTGATGTAGAAGCCGAGGCTGAGAACGAAGACCAGCGTCAGGCCGGCCACCACGCCCGGCAACGACAGCGGCAGGAAGATGCGGAGAAAGGTGTGGACCGGGCCGCCGCCGAGGCTCGCGCCGGCCAGCATCAGGTCGCGCGGGATCTTCTGTATCGTCGAATAGAGCGGCAGGACCATGAACGGCAGCAGGATGTGAACGGTGGCGACGATCGTGCCGAGCTCATTGTGGATCAGCGCCAGCGGCTCGCCGATCAGCCCCAGCCGGTCGAGCGCCTGGTTGACGACGCCGGCCCGCTGCAGCAACACCAGCCAGGCATAGGCACGCACCAGGACGCTGGTCCAGAACGGCAGCACCACGAAGGCGAGGATCAGGACGTCCCAGGGTCGCCTCGCCATTGCCGCCGCATAAGCCACGGGGTAGCCGAGCAGCAGCGTCAGGATCGTCACCAGCGCGCTGATGCGGAACGTCAGCGCGAAGCTGCGCCAGTAGATGTCCTCGCCGAAGATTCGTCGGTAGTGCGCGAACGTGAATCCGCCGTCGTAGAACGACTGGCCCATCAGCCACCCGACCGGAAGGACGACCAGAGTCATGATGACGATCAACGCCGGCGCGGCGAGCAGGAGCATGAGCCTCTGCTCGCGCCGTTGATATCGCGCCGAGGGATCGTTGATGTGGAGCATCAGCGCACGTTTCGCCACATCCTCTACGGCGGCACGCCCGTGCTCACTTCTGCATGAAGGCGAGCCAGCGCTTCTCGGCGGCCTCGCCCTCCGACGATGACCACCAGGCATAGGACATCAGCGCCTGGCGACGGGCATTCTCGGGGGCGCTGGGGAGCTCCTTGGCGCGCGCCTCGCTGATGACCCCGGTTTCGAATGCCTGGGGATTGGCCGGCCCATAGTCGATGTGCAGCGGCAGGTTTGCCTGGAGAACCGGATCGACCGCTTCGTTCAGGAACCTGATCGCTGTCACCAGGTTCGGCGCGCCCTTGAGAACGCACAGCGACGTGCTCTGCAGAATGCCCTGATTGTAGGTGAAGGCGACCTTGGCGCCTTCCTTGATGAGGGCGCTGACGCGGCCGTTCCATGCCATCACCATGTCGACCTCGCCGTCATTGAGAAGCTGGGCCGACTGGGCGCCAGACGTCCACCAAACAGTAATATGCGGCTTGATCTCCTCAAGCTTGCGCAAGGCACGATCGACGTCGATCGGGTATATTTTGTCCGGCGCGACGCCATCCGCCATCAGCGCCGCCTCCAGTGTGGCGAGCGGATGATTGCGCAGGGCGCGGCGGCCCGGGAAGTTCTTCACGTCCCAGAAATCGGCCCAGCTCTTCGGCGCCGCGGCCACATCGGGGTATTTCTTCGTGCTGTAGCCCAGCACGCTCGAATAGAACTCGTAGGCCACCGAATAGGAAGTGCGATACTCGGCGGGCATCGCCGACGCGTTGGGGATCCGGCTGAAGTCGAGCGTCTCGACGATTGCCTGCTCCCCGCCCCGCAGGCAGAAATTGGTGGGCGTGTCCACCACGTCCCAGATCGGCTTCCCGCTCGCCACCTGCGATCGCATGATCGGCCAGGCATCGGGAACGCTGTCCTGGTTGATAGTGATGCCGAGCTTCTTCGCCGCCGGATCCAGGATGGCGATGGTCTGCGCCTTCTGGTAGGCGCCGCCCTGGGACACGAAGGTGATCTCGTCGGCGGCAATCGCCGGTAACGCGGCCAGCAGGGGCAGCGACAAGCCCGCAACCGCAGCCCCCACGAAGGCGTGAAAACGTCTATTGGCAAAGCGTGTCTTGGCCATGTCCCATTCTCCTGTCATCGGAACTGATCTTCGAGGCTCATCGTCCAATCGCGTCCAGAAATTGGTACCAGCCGGCGACCAGTCGGACGGCCGGCTCTCGAAGCGGATACAAGGGCACGCGCCGCAGTCGGCGCGCGTCGAGCAGGCCAACATCGGGCGTCTCGCCGCGGGCGAAAGCGGCAAGGTATCGGCCCATGAGCGTGGACATGGCGACGCCGGCGCCGTTGTAGCCCATCGCAAACAGGATACGTTCGTCGGCGCGGCCGACATGCGGCATGGAGTCGAGCGTCATCGCGACGAGGCCGGACCACTGGTAGGCGAGCGGTACCTCCGCGAGCTCCGGGAAGATGCCGACCATCGTCCGATGCAGCGCGCGGAAAGCGGCCGGCGAATCCTGCTTGCCAAAGGCGCCGCGGCCGCCGAAGATCACCCGATCATCGACCATGCGAAACCAGCGCATCATCCGCTTGGTCTCCGTATAGGTCCGGCGGGTCGGCATGACGCTCGCGGCCAGATTGGCCGAGAGCGGCTGCGTGGCGATGATGGCGCTGCGAAATGGAACGAGCGTGCGCTGGAACGTCCGGGTGGCGTCGGTCAGATCCGAATAGCTGTTGGTCGCGATCACGGCCTGGCGGGCACGCACGGAGCCGCCCGGCGTTTCAACCAGGATCCCGTCACGCTCGGGCCGCAGACGTAACGCCGGGCTCCGCGAGAAGATCCGGATGCCGCGCCGGGCCAGTCCGTGGGCGAGACCGAGCGCATAGTTCAGCGGATGGATGCCGCCGGACCCGTCATTGCGCACGCCTCCGACAAAAGCTCTGGAGCCTGTTTCCTCGCGAACCTCGTCGGCGGTCAGCACCGACGTCGTTCGATCGCCGAGCTCCGATCGCAGCCATTCGGCTTCGGCGACGGCATGCCGCAACGTCTCTCGATTATGAGCAGCCTTGACCTGGCCCGTGCGCGTGAAGCGGGCGTTGGCGATGCCGAATTCGTCGACCATCTCGCCGACGCTATCGACCGCTTCGTGGGCGAGCTCGTACATGCGGCGGGCGACGTCCTTGCCGTGCGCCGCCGCGATGGCCGGAAAGGACAGCCGAAACTTCGCGGTGACGACCCCGCCGTTGCGTCCGCTGGCGCCCCAGCCCGGCCGCTCGCCTTCGAGCACCAGGGGCTCGAGGCCGCTGGCAGCGAGATGGCGGGCGGCCGAGAGACCGGTATAGCCGGCGCCGATAATCACGACGTCGGCCTGCGCGTCACCCTGCAACGGCGCGAATTCACGCGATGGCGTCGCCGTCGCGGCCCACAGCGAGGGAGCTGAAGCCTGCAAACGCCACCGTTCGTTGCCGGACATGACGCGGGCCCTCCTATTCGGCCTCGATGGCATCCGCGAGCGCCCCGAGTGTCGCGAAGTGAAAATCAGGCTTCGTCAGCGTGGCAACTGCCGGCGTTCCGCCGAAACCCTTCTGCCCTTGCCGGCGTTCGATCCAGCAGACGTTGTAGCCGAGCGATTTGGCAACGCCGACGTCGTGGTGCTGGCTCTGCGCCACGTGCAGGATCTCCTCCATCTTGTATCCATGGGCCGATTGACGCCCGCGATTGAATGCGAAGAACTGCCGATCAGGCTTGGCGCAGCCCGTCTCGTCGGCCGTGACGCTGTCGTGGAACGGGTTGCCGAGCGTGTGCGAATAGAACGAGAAGGCCGCACGGTCGGCGTTGGTCATGGCGACGAGGCGGAATCGCTTGCGCAGACGCTTCAGCGCTTCCGCCGAATCGGGAAAGGCCGGCCAGCGATAGACCGACATCTGAAACGTTTCCGCGGCGCGCTCGTCGGCCGGCAGTCCGAGCTCCTTGGCGACATGGACGTAAACGTGAGCCATCACCTCGCTGGAGCGCTGGTTGTGGATGTCCCTGCCCCGCTTGTAGACGTCGAAGATCGCGTCATCGCTGAACTCGCGCTCGGTCTTCCCCGAGATGCGGCGCACGGCCTCCAGAATTCCCGTCTCGAAGTCGATCAGCGTGCCGACCACATCGAAGGTGAGAATCTTGAAATCGCTGAACGGCATGTTTTTCTGGCTCTTCAGGTAGTGGGGATGGATCGATCAACCGCCGGTCTCCGGTACGATGATCGTGTCTTCAGGGTGCAGGCTCACGTGCAGGGTTTCGCCGATCGGAGGGATGCGTCGGGTCGCTTCGTAGTGGCTCGGCTGGCGCAGGCTGAGGCTCGAGCCGTTTTCAAGGGTGATGAAGATGCGGAGGCTCTCACCCTGATAGACGATGTCGCGAATACGGCCGGAAAAGCGATTGCGGCCCGAATCATCCGTGCCGTTGCTGATGAGCAGCTTTTCCGTCTGCACGGCGAGAACGAGATCGGCCGAGGCGGGGATCGGACGCCTTGTGCGCAAGGCCGTTCCGCCAAGCGACACGGTCTCGGCATCGAGGCGCGTGACTGGCAGCAGCGTCGCCTCGCCGATGAAGCTTGCCACGAAGGCGTCGGCGGGATGATCGTGCAGTCGCTCCGGCCGGTCGATCTGGACCAGCATGCCATCCTTCAGAATCGCCACGCGGTCGCTCATGGTCAGCGCTTCGCGCTGGTCATGGGTCACGTAGATGATCGTTGCCCCGAGCCGGCGGTGCAGTTGACGCAACTCGATCTGCATCGACTCGCGCAATTGCTTGTCGAGCGCGGAGAGCGGCTCGTCCATGAGGATCAGGCGCGGCTCGAAAATGATCGCGCGCGCGAGCGCGACGCGCTGACGCTGGCCGCCCGAGAGCTGCGCGATGCCGCGGTCCTCGTAGCCCGAGAGATCGACCATGGCCAGGGCATCGCGCACGCGCTCCGCCCAGGTCGACCTTGGCAGGCGCCGGGCCCGCAGCGAGAAGGCAACGTTCTCGCCGACGGTCATGTGCGGGAAGAGCGCGTAGTTCTGGAAGACGATGCCAACGTTGCGCTTGTGCGGCGGCGTGAACGTGACGTCGCGGTCGCCAAAATGGATCGAGCCGGCCGAGGGCTGGATGAAGCCTCCGAGGATGCCGAGCAGCGTGGTCTTGCCCGATCCGGAAGGGCCGAGCAGCGAGACGAACTCGCGCGGCGCGATATCGAGCGACACGTTGTCGAGCGCCCGGACGGGCCCGTAGGTCTTGCCGGCCGACCGGATTTCGACGCGCTCGCCTCGTTCCTGGACCATCGCACTATCTCCCCGGCGCGACGGGGCATCCGCCGCGTTCTCCGGCATTCGCCGCGCAAGCACGAGCACCCCAAGAAGCCCGCGCGTGACCGTTGCGAGATCCAGCCGCGCCCTCCGGAAGGGGGTCGTGCCTCATGACCGCACTTTATGCCGTCCAATCGTGGCAGGAGCGATTCCACTCGCCGGGCGCAGACGTTGAACGGACCCTTGGGCTTTCGTTAGGGATGGAACCAGATCGATACGGTCGTGGCAATTGCCAAATTGTCAGGTATGGCATAATCTCAAGTTATGTCCGACCTCCGCCGCATGCTCTCGTCCAGCAATGCGCTTTTCGTCTTCGAGGCTGCCGCCCGGAGCGGAAGTTTCACGCGCGCGGCAGCGGAGTTGAATGTCACGCAACCCGCCGTCAGCCGCATGCTGTCGCGCTTCGAATCCCACCTTGGGTTCAAACTGTTCGAGCGCGCCGCCAAGGGCGCGGTTCTCACGCTGGAGGGCGAGGAGCTTTACCGCCGGGTTGCCGATGGCTTCCGCAGCATCGAGGCGGGCTTTCGCGAGCTCGAGCAGCGACGCGGCAGGCTGGAAACCGTCACCCTCTCGGTGTCCTCCGCCTTCACGACGCATTGGCTGATGCCGCGCATCGATCGGTTCCAGCGCCGCTTCCCGACCGTCGATCTTCGCTTCCAGCTGATCGCAGGATCGTTGCGCGGCGCCGTCGAGAACGTCGATCTCGGAATGCGTTTCGTGGACGAGGACGAGGACGTGACCCCAGGGACGCTGGTTCTCAAGGAGGTCATGCTGCCGGTGTGCAGTCCGGGTTATCGGGATGCCGCCGCCGCCGATGCGGTGATCCGCGCGGATGGCAATACAGTCATCCACCTGACCGATGCATCATCAGATTGGGCAGACCACTATCCTCCCTTCGATACCGGTCGGTGGGGCATGCGCAAGACCCTGAATTTCTCCGACTACGCCGTGGTCGTTCAGGCCGCGCTGCTGGGCCAGGGGATCGCCCTCGGCTGGATCACTGTGGTGTCTCACGCCCTCATCGCGGGCGCGCTCGTTCCCGCGTCCGAGATGCTGACGCGAACGCCGCGCCGCTGCGTGCTGATAAGCCCGCGCAACCGGCAGACGCGTCCCATCGTCAGAGAGATCCGCGACTGGATCATTGCCCAATTGCGTTCGGAGGTCGAAGTCATCGACCGGCTGTATCCGTGCCTTGGCCTGCTTGCTGCCGGGTACTGAAACCGGAACCATCCAATAGCGGAATGTCCTAAGGCGCTTCCAAGTTGAGACGGGAGACGGTCCGTTCGCAGGTAAGGCTTGACGCGGGGGCTGCGCGCCGGGCTTCCCATTCGAGATCGCGCTCCCAGCGCCGCGGCGGGCGCTGGCAAACACATGCCAATGAGGGAGAGAGAACCCATGCCTCTAGGTGATGTGGATTGTCGCTCAATGTGATGCCATCCTTCACGTCCGCATGTGCCAACTGGACGATATCAGTGTGATGCATTTCTTGCCTACCTCTGTCGAGCACGTTCCCGACCGCGAAGGTAAGCGAGCCGATGCTTGTTCATCTCTCTCGTAGTTCTTCCCCTGGGTGCCGTAGCGGAGGTGGTTGGAAATTGAAGGCGGCGTAATCTCCAGTTTGGTCCAACAAGCGATTCCGGCGTTGGGACGCCGGCGGAGATCACGCCATGACGAGCAATAGCACGACGCCTTGCCTGCCGCAGTCGGAAACCGAGACGGCGGTCCATCTTTTCGAGGCTCCTATAGGGAACACGGATTCCATTCCCATCGAGGTCATCGCCTCAAGAAAGTTATTCGTCGAAGCGTTTCGCGAGCTTCACAAGTCTCGCTGCCAGGGCGACCATTGTCCCGTTTTCGCGGCGAGATTCCTCCTGCATCTTGCAGAGCTCAGCCATCGTATGGTCTCGTCCTGGGCCACCTCCCGGAACGGCTTCACCCCGCTGCACGGATCGTCATCGGCATCCGCCGCGCGTCGGCCATGTCAGCCGAACGTTCGAGGCGACAGTCAGGAACACGCGCGACGTCGCAGTGCTCGTTCAGAGATCCAGCACTGATGCTCTGAAGATCATTCAGGACCGTGAATGCAACAGAGTTGCGAGGAAATTCGCGGGAGCGTCGAAAAGAAATGAGAAGACCCGTCATCCTGCCAGCGGGCACCGTCCACAACTTCGCCCCGAAATCGATTTCGGACCACTGCGCGCCGAGTACCTCGCCGGTCCTGGCCGCGATCAAGATCGCGAATTCCAGCGCCCGGGCCGCAACACCCCGGACGAATGCTATGCGGACTTGCGAGCTTGGAAGCAGTACCGGGCGGAAACCGGTTAATATCGAAGACGCCGGTTGAAGCCGGCGCAGCATGACGCCGGGGTCCATGCGAGCCGATGGTGGAACATCTATC
>WNGE01031298.1_pt1 | contig 12797 bp, 10 predicted proteins | sample 5400651 | NCBI WGS metagenome assembly WNGE01 (sample SAMN13153370, study PRJNA577476) | soil metagenome | isolation source: 60 cm soil or saprolite under grassland replicate 2 | place: USA:California | collected 2016-06-15 | reverse complement strand
GGGTATGAACGATGTCGCAGATTTCACGGATGGTAGGCTCGAACACGCCGTGGGTGGACGGATAAGTCACCATCAACGCTGCGAGATCCCGCGCGTGTTGGTCCGCTTTGGCGCGCAGATCGGCAAGATCGATGTCGCCGTCTTTTAAGCAGGCAACCGAAACAACCTTGAATCCTGCCATGGCTGCGCTGGCCGGATTGGTTCCATGTGCCGAGGTGGGGATGAGACACACGTTGCGATGCGATTCGCCACGCGAGGCGTGATACTCGCGGATCGCGAGCAGACCTGCGAGTTCGCCCTGTGATCCTGCGTTTGGCTGCAACGAAATCGCGTCGAAGCCGGTGATTTCCGCAAGCCACTCTTCGAGCTGTTCGCAGATCTCTTTATACCCGGCGGTCTGCTCGGTAGGTGCAAACGGATGCAGTTTCGAAATTTCGGGCCATGAAATCGGGAACATTTCCGCCGTGGCATTCAGCTTCATCGTGCACGAGCCGAGCGGGATCATGGAAGTGGTCAGCGAAAGATCACGCGACTCCAGCTTCTTGAGATACCGCAGCATTTCCGTCTCGGTGTCGTGCGTGTTGAAGATCGGATGAGTGAGAAACTGGGAATTGCGAATCGTGGATTGCGGAATGCGGATTGGCGGCTCGCCCAGATTGTCATCGGCGAAATCGCGCACAGTCGTGCCACGGAAGATCGACATCAGAAGTTCGACGTCCCGCGGCGTTGTCGTTTCGTCGAATGAAATGCCAACTGCGCGCGGGCTGAGGGCGCGCAGGTTGCAACCCACTTTTGCTGCGTGTTCTAGAATGACTTCGCTTGATTCAACCTCCAGCTGCACTGTGTCGAAAAAATTTCCGTGCGTGAGCGTGCAGCCAAGAGCGCGCAGACCATCTGCCAATTGACTTGTGAGCCGGTGAACTCGCTCGGCGATCGCGCGCAGTCCTTTGGGTCCATTATAAACCGCATACATCGAGGCAATGACCGCGAGAAGAACCTGAGCCGTGCAGATGTTGCTGGTCGCTTTGTCGCGACGGATGTGTTGCTCCCGCGTTTGCAATGCCAGTCGATACGCAGGGCGACCTTCGGCGTCATGTGAAACACCCACCAGCCGGCCGGGCATGTGACGTTTGTATTGATCGCGGGTAGCGAAGTATGCCGCGTGCGGCCCGCCGAATCCCAGTGGAACGCCGAAACGTTGCGTGTTTCCGACGGCAACGTCGGCGCCGAATTCGCCCGGCGGTTTCAGCAATGTCATGGCTAGAATATCCGCCGCGACGACCACAAGCGCCCCCGGATCGTGCGCCTGCCTCACAAAACCGGCGTAATCGTAAATCGCGCCATCGGTGGCGGGGTATTGGACGAGTGCGCCGAAAACGGACTCATCAAATTTGAAGCGCGAATAATCGCCGATCTTTATCTCGATTCCGAGCGGCTTCGCGCGCGTTTGGACGACGGCGATTGTTTGCGGATGACAATTATCTGCGACGAAGAACGTTTTCCGATTTGGAAGCACCGCGTGACAAAGCGACATGGCTTCGGCAGCGGCGGTGGCTTCGTCTAACATTGACGCGTTTGCGATATCGAGCGCCGTCAGATCGATGATCATCTGTTGGAAATTGAGGAGCGCTTCGAGTCGGCCTTGCGCGATTTCTGCTTGGTAGGGCGTATAAGCAGTGTACCAGCCGGGATTTTCCAGGATGTTCCGCTGGATAACGGAGGGCGTAATGGAATCGGAGTACCCGGCGCCGATAAACGAGCGGACCACTTTGTTTTTTTGTGCGATCGCCCGGAGCTCCGCGAGTGCTTCGGTCTCCGATTTCGGGTCTGGCAAGTCCAACTCGTGGCGTAATCGGATATTTTTTGGGACGGCGGCGTCTATTAAGGCTCCGATGCTTTCGAAACCAACCTCGCTCAGGATCGCGGCTATTTCGTCTTGGTTCGGCCCGATGTGACGGCGCGCGAAAGAATTCACATCGATTTTTTCCTCCCGCTCTTGCATGGGAAGAAACTACGAAACGCGAGACGCGCTTCAAGTTTGTCGCCACTGTTTGTCGCCACTGGTAGGGGTGATTGACCTCAATTACCTGGACGGTTCAGGTGAACCGCCCCTACCATTTATGTCACGTCGTATATTTCGACACCGCGGCTTTTCAATAGCGCGCGCAGCTGAGCGAGGTGCTGGTGGTTTCGGGTCTCGACCGTGCACAGAACGTTCACGGCCGAAACATCAGAGCTGGCGAAAGCGCGATCGTGCACGACTTGTTTGATGCTTGCGCCCGTCGAGGCGATTTGCGCCGCCAAATCGGCGAGGCCACCAGGCCGATCGCTGATCACTGCGGTGAATCGGCCAAGGCGACCGTCCGCGACCAGACCGCTCTCAATCACGCGACTAAGCACGTTCGGATCGATATTGCCGCCACAGATTAAAAGCACCACGCGCTTTCCTGCGAATTGTTTTAATTTTCCAGACATGCACGCTGCGAGCGGCGTGGCAGCGGCTCCTTCGACCACGCTTTTTTCCAATTCGACAAGCCGCAGAATGGCCAAAGCGATTTCCTCCTCAGTCACAGTGATGACGAGATCGACAAGGGGTCGCGCGATCTGAAACGCATTGGTCCCGACCTGCGGAATGGCAAGCCCGTCTGCAAGCGTCGGGTGCATAGTGATTTTCGTTGGTTTCCCTGCCGCAAGCCCAGCGGAGAAGCTCGCCACATTCTCCGCTTCAACGGCTACAGTCTTGACGTTCGGTCGCAGCGTTTTGATGGCCAACGAAACCCCGGCGAGCAAACCGGCGCCGCCCACTGGAATGATGACCGCGTCGAGATTAGGAATCTGCTCAATGATTTCGAGCCCCATTGTTCCCTGGCCCGCGATGATGGCGGGATCATCGTAGCCATCGATGTAAGCGAGACCTTTTTCTTTGGCGATTTCATGCGCGCGCGCTTTCGCTTCTCCGAAATCTGTTCCATGAAGGAGGACATTCGCACCAAGTTGCTGGCAGGTGCTCACTTTGATAAGCGGAGCGAATTTTGGCATCAGGACTGTAGCGGAAATTCCGAGCAAGCGGCCTTGATAAGCGAGCGCTTGAGCGTGATTGCCTGCGGAAGCAGCGATGACCCCGCGTTTCTGTTGGTCGGGCGATAATTGCGCGAGTGCGTTTCGCGCGCCGCGTTCCTTGAAGCTTCCTGTCCGCTGCAGGTTATCCAACTTGCAGAAGATCTCCATGCCCGTGATTTCGCTCAGCGGAATAGAAGGCGGGCACGGCGCATAGTAGACCGCACCGGTAATGCGTTTTTGTGCCGCCTTGATATCTTGGAACGTTACCAAGCGTTTAACTTTCGAGCGCTGCCTGCGCGGCAGCTAATCGCGCAATCGGAATCCGAAAGGGACTGCAACTAACATAATCCAAACCGAGCCGGTGACAGAATTTGACACTCGCCGGCTCGCCGCCGTGCTCCCCGCAAATTCCCAGTTTGATATCCGGGCGCGCCTTGCGGCCGAGGTCGCAAGTAATTTCCATTAAGCGTCCGACGCCCTTCTGATCGATCGACGCAAATGGATTTGTATCCACGATATCCAACTCAGCATAGGCAGGAAGAAAACTCGCAGAATCGTCCCGGCTCATTCCGAGAGTCGTCTGTGTGAGATCGTTTGTGCCGAAGCTGAAAAACTCCGCATCCCGCGCGATTTGATCGGCCACGAGCGCAGCGCGTGGGATTTCAATCATCGTCCCGACAAGATAATGAAATTTTGTTTTCTTTTCTTGCGCCACTTCGTTCGCTACGCGGCGGACGATGTCAATTTGCAGCTTTAGCTCGCGCGGAAATCCTACTAGCGGAATCATGATCTCGGGACGGACCTTAATTCCTTTGGCTTGGACTTCCGCTGCGGCTTCAAAAATTGCGCGCGCCTGCATCTCCGAAATTTCCGGGTAAACAATGCCGAGCCGGCAACCGCGGTGACCAAGCATGGGATTAAATTCGTGCAGCTCATGCACGCGACGCGCGATGTGTTCTACGGCCAGGCCGAGTTTGTTCGCGAGCTCACTCTGTTGGGCGTGATCGGCAGGCAAAAATTCGTGGAGCGGTGGATCGAGAAAACGAATCGTCGCAGGCAAACCCTTTAGTGTTGTGAAGATACCAATGAAATCGCCGCGCTGATAGGGAAGCAGTTTTGTCAGAGCGCGTGCGCGTTCCTCCTTTGTGCCGGCAAGAATCATCTCTCGCATCGCGTCAATTCGATCGCCTTCGAAGAACATGTGCTCCGTTCGGCAAAGCCCGATTCCCTCCGCGCCGAACGCAACTGCGTTGGTTACCTGCTCGGGCGAATCGGCGTTTGTGCGCACGCCCAGCGTGCGGAATTCATCCGCCCACTTCATCAACTTCGCGTACTCCTGATAAGTGATGCTTTTCTTAGGGTCGAGCGACCGGCCGACGAGCACCTGCACAATCTCCGACGGCGCCGTGGCGACTTCGCCGGCAAAAACGTCTCCGGCAGTTCCATCGATGGAAATGTAATCTCCACGATTCAGGGTCGTGCCGTTCGCGCTGAGCGTGCGCTTTTTATAATCGATTTGGATGCCAGTCGCGCCGCACACGCACACTTTTCCCATTTGCCGTGCAACCAGGGCGGCGTGCGAAGAAACGCCGCCGCGGGAGACGTTTCAATGCGGGCGAGCACAACTTTCTCGCCTCTTTCGGCGCGAAGCACGGCTTCCTCGGCATTAAAAACCACACGGCCGCATGCCGCGCCTGGTCCAGCCGGCAAGCCGCTGCCGATTTTTTTTGCGACGTGGACCGATTGCCGATCGAAGATCGGCGCCAGAAGGTGAGCGAGCGAATCTGCCGGAATACGGCGCACCGCGTCTTTTCTGGTTATTAGCTTTTCACCGACCATGTCGACGGCGATACGCACCGCAGCGTGGCCAGTGCGCTTCCCATTTCGCGTCTGCAAGATGCAGAGGCGATTTTCCTCCACGGTAAACTCGAGGTCCTGCATGTCTTTGAAGTGGTGTTCAAGAAGGCTGCGCACTTTCATCAGCTCTTTGTGCGCTGCGGGCATTTCCTTTGCGAGATCGCTGATTGGATGCGGCGTGCGCACACCGGCAACGACGTCTTCGCCCTGCGCGTTGATTAAATATTCGCCGTAGAAAACTTTTTCGCCGGTCGCTGGATCGCGCGTAAAAGCCACTCCAGTGGCGCTGGTTTCGCCCATGTTCCCAAACACCATTGTCTGAACGTTGACCGCCGTTCCCCACTCGTGCGGGATTCCATATTTTCGCCGATAAACGATCGCGCGATCATTCATCCAAGATCCGAACACCGCCCCAATGGCTCCCCAGAGCTGCTCATTCGGATCTTGCGGAAACGATTTGCCAGTCCGCTCCTTGATCAACGCCTTGAAACGTTGCACAAGCTCTTTCAAATCGCCGACCGTTAATCGGACGTCTGGAAAATCGTGCTTTCCGTAGCGTTCGTCCTTCAGGCATTCAATCACAGCTTCGAACGGCTCATGATCTTCGCCTGGCCGTTTCTGAACGCCCATCACCACATCGCCGTACATCTGCAGGAAGCGCCGATATGAATCATATGCAAAACGCGCATTGTTCGTCTTTTTCACCACGATCTCGACGACATCGTCGTTCATTCCGAGGTTCAAGATGGTGTCCATCATTCCCGGCATGGAATCGCGCGCGCCTGACCGCACTGAAACAAGCAATGGCCGTTCTTTGTCGCCGAATTTCTTGTCGACCGATTTCTCGACTTTTGCGAGCGCAGCGGCGACCTCCCTTTTCAACTCGGGCGGGTACGTGCGGTTATGAGCATAAAAGTAACTGCATACCTCCGTCGTTATTGTGAATCCCGGCGGCACAGGCAGACCTATGCGCGTCATCTCGTGGAGATTTGCGCCTTTGCCGCCCAGCAACGATTTCATGGTCCCTGATCCGTCAGCGTGGCCGTCGCCGAAGTAATAGACATAGCATCGCGTTTTCTTTCTTTTTTCACGAACTTCTGTGCGCGCGTGCGATGAGGATCTTGCTCTCGTGCGCTGGATCTTTTTTCGTCTGCTGGCTTTTAGCTTCGTGACCATGATTCAGATGCCCCGACGAGCATCAGTGGGGCGAAGCGCCAAACTAGTTTCGGGTGTCTCGGTGTGTCAACGTGCGAAGCGAACAAACGCAAGCGGCTGTAACAACGTGCGCCACCAATCGACGCGGCGAAAAAGGCGGATCATCGGCATGTACGGCGCAACGCAGCCGAACCGGCTGCCTCCATAGAAGTCAACCAGCAGTCCAGCGGTTAAGCTATCGCGCCGTTGTTATTTGTCAGAACTTCAGCAATCGTCGCCGTAAAATCATCGACGCCGGTACTCGGCACGATGATGCTGTTGCGGCGGCCGTGAGCTTCCTCAGTGATGCGCAAGAATCTTCCCCGGTCGTTTTCGCGGAGCTCCACGTAGAAATGCTTGCGCTCAATCTGCAGTTCTTTCGCCTCGATGATGTTATCCATTTTTCCTTGAGGCCGCCGACTCTATCCCATTCGGATCGTCGAATGGAAGAAAAATCCGCAGGATTTATGCAAATTTCTTGGCTACCGCTGTTAGCCGCCCCTGGGGTGAAAATCGAGGGTTGAATCCTCCATTGGCGGCCATGTCGTGATGCCCATCGGTTGCGGTGCTCCCCGCCCAATCTACAATCTCCTGCGCGTGTTCGACCGAACGCGCTCGAGCATGCCCCAGCCAACCGATTCCAGCTCTTACCGAACACCGGAAAGCCAACGGCCAGCCGTTCCGTTGCCGATTGAAGGGGAGCGGCGCCTGCATGATCCGTACGCGGCCTTTCGCTTTGGGGATTTCAGCCTGTTTACAGCCGGAAATTTACTCTCGATCACGGGCCGCCTGATGCTTGCCGTGGCGGTGGAATGGGAAATTTATGCCCGAACCCATTCGGCGACCGCGCTCGGGCTGGTTGGACTGGTTATCGTAGTTCCAGTGGTTGCGCTGTCTCTGCCCGCCGGACATTTAGCGGACCGGTTCAGTCGAAAACACATCATTCTGATTTCACAAATCTTTAGCGCCATCACTTCAGTTGCGTTGGCTCTGGTCTCTTGGATGCATCTTTCTATTCCTCCTATCGCGCCGCTGCTCGCGGGCAATCACTGTCTGGCTGCGATCGCGACCATTTTCGAGCGACATCATCCGAGGTTTCATTTTGATGACGCATCCGTCCCGCTGATTTATCTGCTTCTTTTTATCGGAGCAACGGCGCGCACATTCAGTTGGGCGGCACGAAGTTCATTTTTTCCGACCTTGATTCCTCGTGATGCGTTTGCGAACGCGGTCACCTGGAACAATAGCATTTTTCAAATTGGTTCGGTTGTAGGGCCGGCTCTCAGCGGATTGCTGGTCGCGTATATCGGATTCCCGTTCGTGTATCTGTTAGATGCGCTGTGCGCCATTGTCTTTTTCCTTCTGGTCTTTCTGATCCGTCGCAGCAAACAGGTCCGCGATCGAAGTGAAGCGAGCACGTGGAAAAGTCTCGTTGCCGGAGTCCGATTCGTGTTTCGCAGAGAAGTCATCCTGGCAACAATCACCCTGGATCTATTCGCGGTATTGCTCGGTGGCGCCACCGCACTGATGCCGATTTTCGCCGATCAAATCCTGCACGTTGGACCGGTCGGGCTGGGTTGGATGCGGGCCACGCCCGCGGTTGGCGCGTTTGCCACAGCGCTGGCGGTGGCGCATCTCCCGCCGATGAGACAGGCCGGCAGAACCCTGCTGTGGTGTGTTACTGGGTTCGGGATCGCGACCATTCTTTTCGGCTTGTCGAAGGTATTCTGGGTATCGCTCGGCTTATTGTTTCTCGTTGGCGCATTTGACAGTGTGAGTGTGATCATTCGCGGTTCTATTGTGCAGCTGGTCACGCCCGATGAAATGCGCGGGCGCGTCTCGTCGGTGAATAATATTTTTATCGGCACATCAAACGAATTCGGCGCGCTGGAATCGGGATTAACAGCTGCCTTGTTTGGTCCAATAGTTTCGGTTGTGGCTGGAGGCATCGGAACAATCCTGGTGGTCGTCGGCGTTGCGTTCCGTTGGCCCGAGACGCGAAAGATCGGCGCGTTGGATCGGACCCTGTGCTAAGCGCGCGCCATCGTAGGCCGTTTGTATCGGGCGCCGTGGATCGGCGTTTCACAGAAACGCCCTACAGTGCGCCAACTAAAAGGCACCGTGCAACGAAAGCGTTCCGTACGGAGCTCCGCCATTTTGGTGATAGCGCACTTCAGCGCGATAGAAATCGAAGTCCCGGTATGGCTGGTAGCCGACCTCACCGGTGAATGTGACGATCGGCGAAATTTTCCAATCAAAACCAGCACCAGTCCGGACCTCGCTGTATGTGATAACTGCGTGGTTGAGGCGCGGGATGCCGTGCGTATTTCCAAAGTCATCGTCCACGCGGAAGGTCGCCTCCCTCACGGTTGCCCCTGCATAAAGCGATACATCCCGGGTGAGTTCGTATTGCAGACGCGGCGTTGGGAGGACAGCATCCAGCAACCATTGTGGCCCTATTTTCCAGCGAAGACCTGCGGCAGGAATCACCGGGGCCTTCCGCTCCACATCGACGCTCACGCCGAGGATAAGCTGCAGATTGGGACTGAAAATGTACGTACCGCCGATGACGAAAGGCATGTTGAAATTATCCCAAAACAAATGACCGAGGCCTGAATTGTACAGGCCAGGCTGCATTTGGGCGCCTAATCGCAGCACGCCAAGTTTGATTCGCGGCGTTAATACGACGCGGATATCCGAATCGATCTCATCAAAATCGTTGACGTGTTTGCCCCCGCGTTCGACATCACCTTCGCCAACATACGTGGCGTCGGCGGAAAACTCGCCCGATAGAGGCCAGAAACCGTTGCTTTCCTCCCCAAAGGTTGGGCCTGCAAAGAAGATTAACAGGGCCGAGACAAAGACAACCGATCGCAGAACGGACATTTTCATTCGTTCACCGGCCGCCGGTCTCCCGGCGAAAGAGGGTAACAGCTTTGGTGATATTTTTCATCATCACTGATTCGGAGCCCAGCCGTTCAACGCCATGCAGCGATCCTAGTTCCGCGGATGAAATCATGTCGCCGCGCCAGACAAGCGTGAAAGGCTTTCCATCTACTGTAACAGGCCACAGCTGATGAAGCGTGAGAGCGACATAGTAACCGGCGCTGGCATAGTAGAGGACGTCCGCCGCTTGATAACTTCCGCCCCCTGCGCCGCGGCTATAAGACGCGCCCAACGTCACAACCCCCTGATCATTCGCGTCGAGAAGTTCCCAGTAAAGCTCGGCTCGTAGCGAACCCCCGCCACGTCCAATGCCTGTGGCTCCAAGCAGTCCCGAGAACTGCTGCCGAATCTTTCCTTGCTCGCGCAATAAACCATTCACTTCATCGCTCGCACGAACAGACGAACCGGCGTGATCGTACGGCGGTTCCGCCGCCATTCCACCGGACACAAAGCTTTTCGTTCGCGCGGTCAGCACATCTGTCCAGAACGCCATGACTGCCGGAGGTATAACGCCCCCTCCGCCGGTTCCAGTCGCAGCAGAAAACCGCTTTGCCTCCTCCTTGCTGATCTGGAGCTCAGGGCTGAGTTTCTCGGTGGCGGCCACGAACGAACGCACGGACGCGTTGCCCGGCGCGTTCTTCAGTCTCTCAAAACTAGCCGGCCCCGGATTTGACGGCAGATCGGAGTGCAGGAACACCTTCAGTTCACGATATTTTGAGGGGTTCCACCGGCCCAACGCTTCCATTTGCTGGGCAGGCGAGCCCGGCGCGACATAGCAGCTCTGGACGGCGAGATAACGCGGACTTCTCATCGGCGGCCCGTGCGCCGTTTTCACGTCGCTCTTTGCCAGTTGCGCCAGATCGACTTTGTCGAAGATTGAGAACGAAGCGATTTCGGAGACAGGATCGGCACACGCGCTTCTCGGGCCAGCAATCAACATCAAGGAGAGAGCACCGGCCAAGGTAACCAAGCCCGGAGGCAAGCATGGAATTCGTGTAATGGTTTCAACGTTCATGACGAATAACCTGTTGGCCAACGAGCCATGGTTGCAAATTTAAATCATCACCGCAATAAAGATTGAAATGAATGACTCCGTCATCGCGCTTCATCATTTGAGCAGAAGCTACGGGAACGTCCATGCCGTGCAGGACCTCTCTCTGACAATCGGGGCGGGCACGATCTTTGGTTTTCTGGGGCCGAATGGAGCCGGCAAAACGACCACCATGCGAATGTTGTGCGGCCTCACGCATCCAAACAGCGGGCGTGCCACAATCGAAGGAGTGGACACATGGAAAGAGCGCCAAAAAGTGCGCACCAAGTTCGGCTACGTCCCTCAAAGCTTTAGCCTGTATCGCGACCTCACGGTCCTGGAAAATTTTCGCTTCTTCGCCGGGGCCTATAACGTGCCACGTGCTCAAGTGGAAGAGCGAATCGACCGCTTGCTTCATGTAATTGATCTTGAAAAAAAAAGAGGCGCAACTGCTGACAATTTGTCCGGTGGAATGCGCCAGTTATTGGCGCTCGGTTGCGCGCTCGTGCACAATCCTTCGGTCCTGTTTTTGGATGAGCCCACGCGCGGCCTCGACCCGGTGCATCGGCAGCAAATCTGGAATCTGCTTTACGACCTAAGCCACGAGGGAAAAACGATTTTTGTTACAACGCATTATATGGACGAGGCCGAACGCTGTACTGAGGTTGGTTTTATCGAGAATGGCCGATTGCTGGCAAAAGCGTCACCGCGCGCACTGAAGGCGAGCTTTCGCGCGCACTTGCTTGAGATCGATGTCGAGCCTCTTATGCCGGCGCTGGTGCGGTTGCGCGACATGCCTGAGCTGCTTGGCGTCTCCTTGCGCAGCGGGAGCCTGCGCATTTACACGCCGGAAGCCGAGCAACTGATCGCAAGGTGGCGCGAAAACTGGCCGTTCCCCGATATTCGATTCTTAGGCGAGCGCTGGGTACAACCCGATATGGAAGATGTTTTCACCGCGTATTCGCAAGGGTACGACGGCGTTCTGAAGCGATCCGATTCATGAGATGGCTGTCATTCGAAGCGACCGCGAGCGTCGCTTACAAAGAGTTCCTGCACATTTACCGGGATCGGCGGGTGCTGCTCCTTGTGCTGCTGCTCCCGCCGCTATTCACGCTGCTCTTCGGTCACGCCTTTGAAACGAGCGAATTGACCGACGTGCCGTGCATGTTGATCAATCGGGACAACACACTGCGTTCGCAAGAATTCATCGACATTATCTCCAAGAACAAGACGTTCCGATGGCGTTATGGATCGCCCGAGATACAAAACGAATCGGATTTGCTTGCCTATCATGTACGCGCAACGCTCGTTGTTCCGCAGGGCTGGAATGAGAGCCTGGAAAACGGCGATCCGAAACCGTTGCTGCTTTATCTGGATGGTGGTGATATCAACACAGCTGATGCTGTGGAAGGCAGCGTTCGACAGAGCCTGGGCGATTTTCAGTTGAAAGAGCGCGACCGCATGATCGAGAACTTGCCCGAGGAAGTTTTTGAGCTTGGCAAGCAACTTCAGGTACAAATCCGCAAACGATTTGTTTCCATGATGGAGATGTGGTCAGTCGATCGAAAGCTGCTCTACAACCCGAAATCGCGGGTCATCGATTATGTTGTCCCCGGGATTATCGGATTGATTTTGCAATTGCTCACAGTCACGCTGATGGCGTGCACTATCGCGAGGGAGCGAGAGTCCGGCACGCTTTATCAGTTGATGATAACTGCGCTGCGGCGCCGTGAAATCGTGATCGGGAAAATGTTGCCATATCTCGTGGTCTCGAGCTTGCTGATCATCATCATCATGCTGTTGAGCGGCTGGCATTTTGGAGTTGCGTTTCACGACCTGCCGGCCTTGGCGCTGGTCTGCCTGCTGTTTCTTCTTTGTTCGCTTGGGCTCGGGTTGCTTATCTCGGCTTTCTCACGCACGCAAACCCAGGCGATCCAGTTTTCAGTTTTCTTTTTGCTGCCAGTCTTCGTTCTATCAGGAGCGTTTGCGCCACTCGAACAATTGCCTCAGGCCGTTCGTTACATCTCCGAGCTGTTTCCGCTTACACATTTTTGCCGCGCTTTTCGGCTGGTGAACATGTACCGCGCGGGACTCCACTTTTATATTAACGATCTCGTGATTCTTCTGGCTGGGGCGGTGATCACATTCCTTGGCGCCGCTTTTCTTCTGAGGCGAATTGAGCAATGAGCTTCGCTGGTAGGTTCATTTGCATTATCGCGGTCGCCATGTGCGTCGGTGCGGCCGTCGCTTGTGCTGGTCATGTTGAGTCGACGCCGCAGGGAGTGTTCGACGCCATGCGCGGCAGTTTTCAACCGGCAAAAGCGAAAGGTGTGCACGCTCGTTATCAATGGGACCTGAGTGGCCCGAATGGCGGTCAATGGTGGATCGAGGTAAACGACGGCACCTACAAAATGGGAAAGGGACAAATCGACCATCCGAACGTCACTTTCATTGCAAGCGACAAGGATTGGGTCGCCATTTGCCATGACCAACTCAGCGGGACTTGGGCCTATCTTACCGGGCGACTAAAAGTTCGCGGCGATCAGGCAATAGCCAGAAAACTCGGCGAAATCTTCCCCTAGAATTTCGCTTCCGCTGCAACCCTGATATACGGAGCGGGATCCGTTCTCTTGGACTGATGCGCGCGGAAGAAATCAAAATTTCGTTCGAAGGTGACGCCTGCACCCGCGATTAATTTGAAAAGTTTTAG
>WNGE01010031.1_pt1 | contig 12797 bp, 11 predicted proteins | sample 5400651 | NCBI WGS metagenome assembly WNGE01 (sample SAMN13153370, study PRJNA577476) | soil metagenome | isolation source: 60 cm soil or saprolite under grassland replicate 2 | place: USA:California | collected 2016-06-15 | reverse complement strand
GAGACGCCGATCGGGAAGGCGTCCGCCGCCCGCGAGGGCGGGGACGCGACCGTGGTCACCGTGTCCCTGTCGGTGCACCATGCCCTGGACGTCGCCGGCCAGATGTCCGCCGAGCACGGCGTCGAACTCGAGGTGATCGACCTGCGCAGCCTGGTGCCGCTGGACCGGGAGGCCGTTCTCACATCTGTCGCCAAGACCGGCCGCCTGCTGGTCGTCGATGAGGACTACCAGTCGTTCGGCCTGTCCGGCGAGATCGCTGCCACCGTGGCCGAAACCGACCCCGGCATGCTGCGAGCCCCGGTGCGCCGGGTCGCCGTGCCCGACGTCCCGATCCCCTACGCCCGCTCGCTGGAAAGCGCAGTACTGCCCACGCGCGAGCGGATCACGGCGGCTGCACGGGAGCTGACCGGGGCCTGACGGTGACCGACGTCAGGTTCCCGCAGCTCTCCCAGGAGCAGCCCGACGCCGAGGGCGTGCTCGCCACCTGGTTCGTCAGCGACGGCGACCAGGTGGCGAGCGGGCAGCTCCTGGGCGAAGTGATGGTCGAGAAGGTCTCAGGTGAGGTATTGGCCCCGGCGGCCGGGCGAGTGCACCTGCTGGTCGCCGAAGACCAGACCGCCCGGCAAGGCGTAGTCATCGCCCGGGTGGAGTGATCTGGACCGCGTCCCGCATGCGGCATGCCCGTCCCGCGATGCGCCGACCACCTCGCTGGGCTCGGTGGACCGGTGGGTTCGCATGTCGGAAAATGCGCTGCTCGCGACCTACGAGCAGCCAGAGCCGATTCCCCGGATATGGGCGTCACCGTAGCCCCAGCACCGAGCCGCCGTCGGCGTACAGAACGGCGGCTACGCGCAGTGCTCATCTGAGGTCGAGCGGGTGGCGTCGTCCGGGACTGATCACGCTATCTACATCTCGGCAACCGCCTTGCTGCCGCACGCCGCGTACTCGATCAGGCGCTCGGTCAGATTTGCTCGCCGCGATCCTCGCGGCGGACGTGACGCTGGCTTTCGGGCAGAGCAGCCGACCGGTCAGGCTCGGCACCGAGTGGGGCCTGCCCGCCATAAGCCCCGGCCAGACCAGCCGCGGAGCCGACTCCGTGACCAGGAGCGGGAACGTGCGCCATCTCGGTGAGGGCCTTCTTGACTGGGACCTTGGCGAAGTATCCCGCGCCGAAGGCAATGCACTGCAGCACATACCAGACGTGCTCGGCGCCGGTCATCTCCGCAAGACCTGCCTCGGACAGCGCCTTCTTCACGGGAACCTTGGCGAAATACATGCCGCCGAATGCGATGCAGCCCAGCACATACCAGAACGACTCGGCGGCCGTCAGACGTAACCTGCCCGCGATGGCAGTCATTCGAGTTCCTTCCCGCACCAGGACTTGGTGTCCTGGCCGCTGGTAGGTAAGACGCGCCAAGTGCCGAAAGAGTTGTCAGGACTCCAAGCACGAGCCCAGAGCCGACAGATGCTCAGCCATTCACGCGTCCGAGGCGCATAATGACTCTTCGGCGCGTCCAGCCCGAGGCCCAGTTAGCGGATGCATGCGCGCCGAACGGCGGCTCTTTGCGCACTGCGCGCGGACCAGGGCTGGTCACGGAGCGTGGCGTGCTCCCGGGTCCCGTCGCGTGGCCGGATCGCCGACTCGGCGCGGTGTCGACTCGCAGCGCGCCTGGCCGTCGGCGAGTTGCCGGTGGCGGTCGACGGCTCGGCCGAGGTGGCGCGCCTGGCCGTCGGCGAGCAGACGTGCCTTCCATGGCCGGAATCGGCGAGTTGGCCGCAGCCGGTCGAGCCAAGCTGCCGCCCGTGGCGGTCGGGGAGCGGCCGTGGCCCCGTGGCCGAGGTGTTCTGTGGCGAGCAGCGGCCAGTGGCTGAGCTGGCCGGACCGGCATTACGGCCTAGCGGTCGCGACCTGCGCTCTGTATGACCCCGGCGTCGAAGGCCGACCACGGTTCGATCGCTCCCCTGGCGTTCACCGGGCGTGGCCCTGAGACGTCCGTAGCCTGTTGATCTGGCGCTCTGCGAGCCGCGAGACTAGCCCCGAGCTTCACACTTCGGGAGGATAGGAGATGGCGCGAGGTCAGAGTCACGGGCTCGGGTTCGGGAACGGGAGCATCATCGACTACGGCGGCGGCATCATCGAGTACCGGCAGACCGGCAAGTTGATTCCGGCCTTCAAGGTCAACATCGCCGACGTAACTGGTTTCTCGGTTCGCAAGGCGACGAGGCAAGACAGGAAGAATGGCGCGAGCGCGCTTCAGCAAGTGTTTGTCTTGCAGGGCAGTGGGACAGAACTCGCAGTTTGCCCGGTCAACTACGGAACCGCGGAGAAGATCGAAGCGTGGATTCGAGCGCATCCATCGTTTCGCGGAAATGTCCCGCAGAACGCGCCAGCGGAGGCAACGCAAGGCGTGGCCCCGGTCAGTATCGCGGACGAACTTACGAAGCTCGCACAGCATCGTGACGCCGGAGTGTTGTCACCTGAAGAGTTCGACCAAGCGAAAGCGAAGCTGCTTGGCTAACCGGCCTACGCTACTCGGGCTTGGATTCGTTGCCCTTGTCCGGGCTGAGCGCAAGGAGACCCCAGGAGCTCCGGGAATTTGCTCGGTGGTAGCACCGCGATAGCTGATGCGTTGTGCTCGAAGTGGTGCGGTTAGCGAACTGGCCGCGCGCTGGCCGTGGCCGGGCTGGCTGGCCAGCCGGCGGCTGCCAGCAGGCGGTTGCGGCGATCGGCCAGCCGGGCCATGCCGTGTTCATCCCTGCGACGGCGCTAGAGGGTCGCCGAAACGTAGTCCCGGGGCCCTCCGGCCATCCTGGGTGAGGGTGGGCTGCGATATCCGCGCAAAGGCTGGACTATCGAAGACGCAACCCTGGCCGACACGTTCAGTTTCCAGCAGCCGGGCGTTGATCGCACGCGCCCGGGCCGGCAGCCGAGGTCGTCGGGTGAGTTGACCACGGTCTCGATCCGCAGGGCGCGGCCGTCCTTCAAATACTGCTTCACTCTGGAGTGCCGCCAGAACGCGTTGATGGTGACGCCCTGGCTGTTGCGGTCGATGGCGGTCCTGAACGTCCCGCCGGCCTGGTCTTTGGGCTTGCGGCCGCGGGGATCCCGCTTGAACAGGATCTCGACGTGCTCAGGGCGGCCCAGGTCGAGGTTGCCGGCGATCAGCGCCTCGAAGAACGCCCGGGCCTGCCGCGGGGCGTCGAACACCATGGTGCGGGAGGTCTCGACCTGCCGCATCGACAACTCCCACCAGTAGCCCGCGGCCTGGTCAGCGGCCGTCAGCGGCACCGGGAGCCGTGATAGCCACCGGCCGAAGAACGCCTGGATCTCAGCGGGCCCGAGCCGGTCGCAGATGGCCTGCAGCCCGGCCGGGTCATCGCAGGCAGCGAACCCGTTGGACAGCTCGGTGAACCCCGCCCCGGCTCGGGTCAGCTGGCGCTTGGCCCACTCGTGGCCGTTGACCTTCACCGGATACGGGAAGTACGCGCAGACCTTGATGAACCCCGGCCCCCGCCGCTCGTCGAAGACATAGAAGTAATAGCAGGTCACCCGCCGCTCGGCCTTGACGAAGAAGAACTGCGGCGGCCTGGACGGGTCGCTGTCGCGCTGGCGCGCATCCCACACCAGCTGGAACTCCTCCGCCCGGCCGATCGCCGCCACGCCGGGCCGATCAGCACGCGCGGCGGCGCGTAAGTAGCGCTGCATCACATCGAGCTTGCGGATGCCCTTCTTGAACTTGACCACCGGGATGTCATTCATCTGAGCGAACCGGCCGACCGCCTGGCGGAACCGGCCGCTGATCTGGCCGAACACCGCCGGCGAGGCGACCGGCATGCCCCGGTGATCATGCAGGAACGTGAAGACCTGCCCGCCGACCTGGAGCGTCGGCACATAGCCGCTCAGGTAGACACGGTCCAGGCACTCGATGTCGAGCACCGTATGACCATCCAGCAGCTCCGGGACCGTGACCACATGCGACATGACGACCACCCCTGCTCAGCCGACATTACGGTCCCCAGCCTGAACCTGCCGGCACCGCTGAGCAGGCAGAACAGTCAACCTCGGCGGTCAGAGGCGGAGCCTCGCTGGGGAACCGCTCGGGTTCGTGCACGCCCGCTTGGACACAAGCGCGTTTACCGGCGAGCCTGTCGGCTATGTGTCTGTGGTGGCCGTCGACGCCGCCGCGGCTGGGGGCGGTATCGGCCGCCGTCTGATGTCGGCGGCCGAGGAATGAGCCAGGCAGCAAGGCTGCACGCTGATCACCCTGGAGGTGTTCGCCCGCAACATCGCCGCCCGGGCCGTCTACGCGCGGCTGGGCTACCAGGAGCAGACCCTCAAGCTGGCCAAGCAGCTGCCAGCCGCCGCACACGGTGGGGATGAACGATGATTGCCGCTTTGGGAAACAACGCGCACATATTCGCCAGGCCGCACCGGCGGCAGGAGCTGGCCCGGTGCTTCGAGACCGCCCTGGGCTGCCAGGTCACAACAGTGGAGTACCCTGGCACCGCCGAGCCGATGCTGATCATGCGGTTCCCCGAAGGCGGCAGCCTCAGCATCGAATTCACCGCCGACGCGCCAGACAGTGATCACCCGCGGCTGGGGGTATGGCTGAGCTGCGGGCCCAGAACCCAGCCGCCGCCATGCGGGCCGCGCTCGATGCCGGGCTCCCCAAGGTCACCCATCCCGGCCACCCGTATTACTTCATGGCACCCGGCGGCCAGGTATTCACCATCGCACCGAACTGATCAGTGACATTCCGCCGGAGCCGGGGAAAGGTACATATCACTCTTTCGGGCACGTCCTTCGCAGGGCCAAACCGACCCCTGACTGACGTCCAGAACGGCGGCTACTTGCTCGCGACCACAGACGAGTGATGGTTACTGAGTGCAATCCAGTCCTCGCTCCATGTCGACAGTGGTCAGTTGCAGGGCGGCGGCGGCAGCGGCGGCCAGGCGGAGCAGTTCGTCGCGGAGGCGGGGGGCGGATGAGGGGTGCTGTGCTGGGCTGGCCGGGCAGGTCGACAGCCCCGCTCTGTGGCGCGGGCGGGTACGCAGGTAAGATCAGTGCGGCGCTGGGAGGGTGCCGCCGGGTCCGCGGGCAGGACTGAGTCCACCTCCGAGTAATCCCACCTTTGCAGTGGCCTCTTCCTCGACCTGAGCAGCGGACCGCAGGCGAAGCAGGGAGACGCCATGTCCGTTTCGCTTCCCGAGCGCCCCGATCTCGACCAACTGCGCCGCCAGGCGAAGGAGCTGCGCGATGCGGCCCGCCGCGGTGACGCGGCGGCGGTGGAGCGCTGCGCCCACCATCACCCGGCGGCACTCCAAAGCACGGTCAGTCTGGCCTCGGCCCAGCTAGTCATCGCCCGCGAGCTGGGATTTGCGAGCTGGCCGAGGCTCAAAGCCGCTATCGACACGGGACCTGCCAATATCGATCGACGTGTGCGCGCATTCGTAAATGCATCGATTGAGGGCCGCCTTCGGCAGGCTCGTGACATCTTCGGCGCCGATCCGAGTGTCGCCCGATCCAGCCTGCTCACCGCGGCTGTGCTCGGCGACGCCGAGGCGGTACGGGAGATGCTCGCTGCCGATCCCGCTGCCGCTGTGGCTATCGACGAGGAGCGGGGCTGGCCGCCGCTGCTGTACGCCTGCTACTCCCGGTGGCATCAGATCGACCCGAGCCGAGGACCGGGGATGGTGGAGGTCGTTCGCCTCCTGCTCGACGCCGGCGCCAGCCCGAACACCAACGATGGAGGCCGTCCCCGCTACCGCTCCGCCCTGAAGGGCTCGGTGGAGGTCAACAGCCCAGACATCACCGAGGTGCTGCTCGACGCCGGCGCCCACCCTGACCCAGGGCAGCCCATCGCCGAGGCCATCGCCCATCGTGACCACCGGTGCCTCCAGCTGCTGCTCTCCAACGGTGCCCGGGTGTCTGGAACCTGGGCACTCGGCGCTGCCGTGTACAACGACAACGCCGGTGCGATGTCGCTGCTTCTCGACGTCCTCGAAGCGAGCGGCGGAGGGGCGGCGGGGCAAGCGACCGAGGCGTTGCCGGATGCGGCGGCCAACGCTTCTTATCCCGTGGTGGCCGCCCTCCTGGATGCCGGAGCGGACCCGCGGGCCGCGGACGAAGACGGCGTGTCGGCGCTCCGCCTTGCCGTCCGCGCTGGGCGGGACGACATCGCGGCACGATTGAGAGCGCTCGGCGCGCCCGACGACTGCACCGACGTGGATCGGTTCATCGGCGCCTGCCTCATCGGCGACCGCCGGACAGCCGAGCGGCTTCTGGCCGGCCACCCTGATCTGCACGACCGGCTTACTGACCAGGACCGGGCGGTGATCGTCGAGGCCGCCGCGTCCCGCCCAGCCGAGACCATCGCCTTGATGCTCGACCTCGGCTTCTCCCCCCACGCCCGCCGATTCGGCGACGAGCCGCTGCACAACGCCGCCTACCACGGGAATGCAGCGGCAGTCGGGGTGCTACTCGGGGACGGGGCGGATATCGACGCCCGAGACAGCCGTTTCGGCAGCACCGCGCTGGCCTTCGCCACCGTGGGCAGCGGAGAGCAGGCGGGAAGACCGGGCGACTGGATCAAGACGGTACGCCTGCTGATCGAGGCCGGCGCCTCTCGCAAGGATGTGTGGATCCCGGAGAAACCGCCCAGTGAGGAGGTCATCGACGTCCTGCGACGGTACGGCATCGGCCCCGGCGATTCAGCAGGGCAACAATCCGAGGACCATATGGAGGTGCCCGGCTCGATCGGCGCCGGGGTCATGGCCGATATGGCCCAGCATCTCGAAGCCGCCTACCGGGACCGCGACCTGGACCTTCTCGCGTCGCTCCTGCACCCTCAAGTCAACTGGACCGGCATCTGCAGAAACGGTGAGCAGGTCCTCGACTGGTATCGCGGAGTCCTCGCCGATGGAACGATGCCCACCGTGCAAAGCGTCGAAGTCGACCGCGACGCCATCCTGCTTGGACTCAGCGTGGCACTCCAAGCCGAAGGAGCCCGGCCCGCGCCACCACAGCAGCTCTACCAGGTCTTCACCATTGACGGCGCCCAAATCGTCGATATCCACGGCTACCCCGACCGCGCCTCTGCCGTCGCCCGAACGTGAAGCTGGGGTCGCCATGCGGGCGGCAATCCGGTGATTGCCGCCGTGACATAAGGCATGCCAGCCACACCGACATGCGTGCCTTGCTGTCCGATCCCGCCACCGCGGCAGGCCAGCGTGCCGAACCCACCATGATTGCAGTCTCCGGCCTGCTCCGAGAGCTGATCCTCGCCCTCACCGGCACCGCCCAGCGGCCCGGGACGGCCCGGCGGCTGGAACCAGTCACGCTGGACCAGCCCCTCGAGTCCCCCGAACAGCCCCTGCACCTGCCCGAGCGCCCGCCAGGCGCAACACTGCCGCGACGACGCCGCGGAGCGGCATGGTGGGTTCGGCCTCATGATCGGCCGCGGCCCGCAACAGTGGCTCGACGGCCTGGAGAGCGTCACGGACGCAGCCCAGCTCGCCGTGTGCCCTGCTGGCCCGGGAACGCTGGCCTGATACCCGGACGCTGCCGGGGTTGCTGGGGTACCGGCGGGATGCGCTGCACCGGCGGGTTAGACATTGGCCCGGGGCAGTTGGCGTCTGCTTGTGTGCAGCGGGTCAGGCTGACGTCCATTGGCCGTCGCGCATGATGGTGCGGCCGGTTAACTCGGCGAGGCTGTTCCATGCCTGCATGGTGCGCGGGGTCGCGATCAGGTAGATGTGCGGCACGGCCTCCTGGCGCGGATCCCATCCAGTCCGGGTGGCGTAGCACCGCGCGACCGGGTCCGGGGCGTCCGGGCACGGCACCACCTGGGCCGCTGCCTCAGCCTCAGCGGTCAGATCCAAGCGCCGGTTCCGAGCGGGGACGGCGCACCGATTGGCAATGTGCGGTTCGCCCACATTGAGGCCGTCACGGAGTGTGATACGCCTGTGAGACTTGGTCATCGGCAGACCAGGAAAGGAAGGCCGGATCTCCCGATTCAGGCCGGCCGCGGCGTGGTCAGCGCCCTGGCGTCAGAGGCGCTTGCGCAAAATCGTGAGCGTGGTTTCGTACACCCGGAGGACGCCGGTGTCGTCCTCGGTTTCCCATGATGCGTGCTGGCGGCCGGCCGCCTGGTATCCGAGCCGCTGGTAGAGGTGGCGTGCCCGGGGGTTGTTGTCTTCGACGCCGAGCGCGGCGAAGGCCAGGCCGCGGGCACGGACGCGCTGCTCGCCCGCGCCGATGAGCATGGTGGCGATGCCCAGGCCCTGCAGCGGGCCCATGGTGGCCAGCTGCGAGAAGACGCCAGTGCCGGCCTCGCTGGTGTAGTCGATCCTCATCTTGGCGACCGGCTCGCCGGCCGGTGCCCGGACCACCAGGTAGTCCTCCTGGCCCTGGGCGGCCCGCTCCAGGGCGGCGGCGACGCTGCGCAGGTGCGCCGGGTTGCCGGACCATGCCAGCTCGGCCAGATCGTCGGCGCGCAGGTCGCCAACGGCCAGCTGCCGGACGCCGCCGGCCCGGATCATCGCGCGCAGGCCCTCGATCGCAGCCTGGTCCAGCCCCACAGCCAGATCGTGCGAGCCGCGAGGGGGCCGATGCAACTCGTTAACTGGCCCGCCCACGGCGTCCGCGGATCCATGGTCATGCGCCGGCGAGGGACAGGGCTTGCTTCAGGGCCCGCACCATTCCGGGGACCGCACCGGCCGCCTCGCCGGTGCGGCCGTGCCGCACGAAGGATTCGGCCATTGTCAGGCCGACCGAGCCGGCGCAGATCGCGAACTCCCGGCGGTCCAGCCCGGCGGCGTAAGCCCACAGCCGGGCCGCGGCGGACTCGGTGACATGGCCGTGCCCGGCACCGACCAGCAGCGCCTCGGCCAGGTCGTAGGCACGCGGCCCGGCGCCGAGGGCCTCGACGTCGACCACCCACAGCCGGCCCGGGGTGGCGATGGTGTTGGCCAGGTTGAAGTTCCCATGCACCAGGTCCTGCCCGGACAGCGGCCCGGGCGGGCTGGCCCCGGCGATGGCGTCCACGGCTGCCACGATCCGCCACCCGCCGGGGACACCGGAGGCGACCCGGTCGCGCAGCCCGTCCCAGTCCTCGAACACCACTCCGGCCGCCCACTGCCCCCATCCGTCGGTCGCGCCGGGAAACATTGCCTCCTGCAGGCCGAGGATCCGGGTCATCTGCTCCGCGACAAAGTCGTCGAGGCGCGGCGGCGGCCGCCCGTCGATGAACTCCTGCACCACCCAGGCCTCGCCCGTCGGCGCCTGGCCTGTGGCCAGCCACTCCGGGGCAGGCCAGCCTCGGGCCCGGGCCGCCTCCACCCGCTCCCGCGCGCCGAGCAGCCGTTCCGGGTCGCTCGCCCGCCATTTCAGCACCGCTCTCCAACCGTCGCGGCGGTTAGCAGGTACGCGCCCTTGTTCCAGCCACCAGCCAGGCGGCGCTCCAACTGCCAGCGGCCGCCCAGTTCGGCATTGACCGCACCGAGCACCGCGCCGATGTCCACCCGGTCATTGTGACCCGGGCACCGGCACAAACAGCCAGCCAGGCGATGGGGTGTCACGTCGACGGTCGCGAACCAGGACATGCAGATCGCCCTATTCGGGGCGGCATGAACGACAATGCCGACCGACCAGGGACAACGCCATATCGGCGGCACTGCGCGCGTTCTCCCCGACCCTCGCCTGTCACTCTTCGTGATGACTTTCCATCGGCTGTGCGCCTAACAGCGAGCAGACCCCTGCTGGCAGAGTGATCACCCTACCGGGACACTTCGAGGCACAGGCGCACTCGCGGGTCGCCCGGTCCGCGGCAGAAGCGCGCATTGTGCTCTCCTCGTCATGCTGGCTGCGCGGCGCGCTCTGCGGCGCAGCGGTCCTGGACGTCGCTGGGGGAAAGTGCCAGGCTCTGGCTGGGAGTAGAAGAACACTTCCTGGCCCGGGCCAGCCCTAGGCCGGATGTGGGACCGCCGGTCTGGCGTGGCCCGGTCTGACAGCCGCCGGAAGGAGAGTGTCATGAGCGTGTACAGGGTGACCGAGGTCATCGGGACGAGCGGCACGTCCTGGGAGGATGCGGCGGCGGAGGCGATCAGGACTGCGGCCGGGACCCTCCGCGATCTGCGGGTGGCTGAAGTCGTCAAACAGGACATTCACCTGGATGAGGACGGGGCGATCACCTACCGCACTAAGCTGCAACTCTCGTTCAAGTACGAGCGGGAGCGCTAATCCCAGGTCTACTCCCTTCGCGGGCCACCTAGCGGAACCTTCCGGGATAGCCCATGACCGGTTGATGTTGTCCCATTTCAACGGTGCTGTTTGCTGTGCTGGGCTGTAGTACCTAACTCATCGCCTCGGGGCGTAGGCGTCGAGTCCGAACAGGTCGTAAAGGCGGCGCTGGGTGGGGTCGATCTCGGTGAGCATGCGCCGGGCACGGGGCCGGCCCCGCTCGCCTTGGTAGAGCAGCAAGGTCTCTTGGATGCCGGCCAGATGACCGAGGAGCTCGCGGACGCTCATGCGCATCCTTGCGTGCTCGGCCTCACGAATCATGAGCCGGGCGACCATGAGGGCGAGCACGCAGTAGAAGACGTGGACCCGGATCTTGGACTCGGTGAAGTGGAACATCGGGGAGAACGAGACGACGGCCGGGTCCTTCATCTGGCGGAAGTCGCCCTCGACCGCCTCCTGGGAGCGGTAGTCGGCGACGATCGTGGCGGTCGTCGCTTGCTCCTCGGTCTTGTCGGTGAAGAGGATCCGCTTGCCGAAGAGCTCTTCTTCGAGCTCGGCGCGGGCGTGGTCGTCGGTGTGGAAGCCCAGGCGCAGCTCGGCCGGCGCCTCCCCGGTCACGGTGGTGGCAACCACCCGAGCGACCCAGCGCGGGGCCACGATCGCGGCGATCTCGGCCTCCACCTTCTCCTTGGCCTTTCGGGTCCTGCCCCGTGCCAGGCGGGCCTGCACCTCTGCGAGCTGGCGATGTGCCTTGGCGAGGGTCTGGTCGAAGCCCCGGGACTGCTTCTCGTGCAGGCCGTCGGAGTGGCAGACGACGAGGCGGCGCTGCTTGCCGAAGACCACCTTTCTCGTCTCGAACGCGGTGAGACCGGGGAAGCGCTCCTTGTCGACGACCCGGTAGCGGCTCTTTGCAACGGCGAGCAGATCGGGGTGGTCCGAAGGAGGAAGCGACCCGACGAAGGAGAGCTTCGAACGATCGAGCAGCTCGTAGTTGTCCTCGGAGTTCTGCCCGGCGTCGTAGACCAAGGTGAGGCGCTCCTCAGCGGGGGACCCTGCACCTACGAGGGTCACGAAGCGGGCGACGAGCTCTTCAACCATCGCCGGGAACTGGGTGACGTCGGGCTTGTTCCCCGGGTAGGCGTGGGAGACGAGCGGGACGCCGCCGTCGGTGGAGACGACGAGCCCGAGACCGACGATGCGCAGGTCGGCCCGCTTCTGCTTGGAATGGCCGCGCTGGGCGATCGGGGCACGCTCGTTCCCCGAGTCGATCCAGGTGGCGAAGTTCGTCATGTCGAGCACGAGGCCCGAGCAGTCGATCGAGAAGGTCTCGACCATCTTGGCCACGATGCGGCGCTCGATCTCTTGGATCTGCTCCTCGCTGACCTGGTCCATCGCGTCCCAAAAGCGCCGGTGGCCGAGCGCGCCGGCGGGCAGGCGCAGCCAGCGCTTCCCGGCGGTCTTCTGCCACCAGCCGGAGAAGGCGAGCTTGGAACACGGATCAACCACCCGGTTCGCCGTCGCGAGGGCGATGTAGGTCCCGATCGACGCCCCGGCATCGGCGCGACGGGCGCCGGCGACCTCGTCGACGATCTCCGCCACCTCCAACCTGCGCAGCATCTCCCACACCGCAGCGATGTCGCCGAAGGCGAGATGACGGCTGCGATCAGGCTCACCTGGTCCTGCCTCCGACAGGCGCGCCGCGATCTCCTCAGCCGAGCCGAGATAGCGCTGAGAGACGATCCTGGGCTTGCCGTCGACCCGGGCGGACTCGGCCAGGTAGTAGTACGTCTTGCCGTCCTGCTTCTTGCTGACGATGAACGCCATATCTAGGTACTACCACATGAGACACCAATCGCGAGCCTCTGACTTTTGTAAACGCGCTGGTACACGGCCTTTTCTGAAAGAGTCTCCCGAACGGGGGGAGATCAGCTGAACCAGCTATCCCGGAAGGTACCGCTAGCTGCGCGCTCCCACCCCCAATCCTGCTCCAGACCTCCAGCACTCTCGCGCCGAAAGGCGGCACGCCTCGTCAGCCCAATCGGCGGCCAGAAGAGGGCGGCCAAGGGGAACGGTTGAACAGCCCGGTGCGTTGGCCGTCCGTGGGCGTGGTGTTCTTCATGACTATTCCGGGTTTGGCTGTCGGCTTGGTTGCCCTGGCTGCCGTGGACCGGCTGGGCGTCTGGCTGCACAGCCGGAGTGGGCTTCCCTGGTATCGCGATGGCCATCGGCCCGTCCCCGCGGCCGGCTTCGATGAGCTTCAGGCGGCGTTCTACCCCAGCAAACGGCATGCGATCGAGCGACGCCGAGCCGAGCTCATGCTTCGCGACGATGAGCACGATGCTGCGCCTCCACATATCCGCGTCGATCTCGACGGGGGGCGGGCCGTGATCACACAGGCAACCAGTTCTCCGTCAACCGAGGACTAACAGTCGAGCCCCCTCGTCCTGTATCGGCCTCGGCCAATAATCCCGGCAGCCGGACAGCTCTGGGAGCAGCATGACAGGACGTTTCGTCGCAAGCGGAGCTTTTGAATGGGCAGAATGGAGGGCTAAAGGCA
>WNGE01024008.1_pt1 | contig 12799 bp, 15 predicted proteins | sample 5400651 | NCBI WGS metagenome assembly WNGE01 (sample SAMN13153370, study PRJNA577476) | soil metagenome | isolation source: 60 cm soil or saprolite under grassland replicate 2 | place: USA:California | collected 2016-06-15 | reverse complement strand
GGTGCGCCGCCAGGGACTCGAACCCCGAACCCGCTGATTAAGAGTCAGCTGCTCTGCCAATTGAGCTAGCGGCGCGCGAGGCGCAGGCTACCACAGGGTCTGGAACGCGACCGGGCCCCGTGGCAGGCTGCAGCGCTAGGGTGATCGAGGGGACTCGAACCCCCGGCCTTCGGGACCACAACCCCCAGCCGGTCATCCCGGGTCATCATAGCGCGTCCCGCGCAAACTCTCTGACCAGGCGGTTCGCACGCCAGTCGTGCTGTTTCGTCCCACCTTATGTTACCGCCTGCGCGCACGTCCCGTTGACAAGACGGCTGACATCCGGGGTCCGCCCCGTCTTCTCGCTGGCCGCGTGAAGCGGCCCCGGCGCAGTGCGACCTGCGCCGGGGGCCATCACACCCGAGAGGACATCCCGAGATGCAACGTGACCGTAGCACCCGTGACCCTGCGCGTCTTGAACTGAAGCGCTGTTCAGCTTGCGCGGAAGTCAAGCGCGTGGAGGACTTCTACGTCAGCCGTGGTCGTCTCTCCAGCTACTGCAAGGACTGCCAGCGGCAGGCGTCTCGCCGCGCCTATCGCCGTCGCCGGCAGGACCCGGCTGCTCACGCCCAGATGCGCTCCGTCGATCGCCTCCGGAAGCGCCAGGAGCGGGCGCGCCTCGCCCAGCTCGATCCGAAGCGGGAACGGCAATTCGGCCGTGCCCGGCGGTCCGCCACTCGCCGTCTGATCGCTGCGCACGAGCGAGAGTACCGAGCCCTGCTTCAAGAGGAACGCGAAGCCGCATTCGCGTTCCCTTCTGACCAGCACCGCCGGAAGGGCGCCGAGGGTGGTGACGCCGCATGAGCCAGGCTCCTACGGCTCACGGCCCCTACGAGCAGGAGCCCCGTGAGCAAACGCCGGCCGCCGAGATTCGGGTGATCGACCCTGGCGCCCCGCACCTTGCGCTCACCTGGCAGGCCCACGATGGCCACGGTCACCAGGCCACCGGCCAGCTCGCGGGCGCCCCACCCGGTCCCGAGGTGGCCGGCTGGCGCTACCACGCCTTCACCGAGGCCGCCGAGACTGCCGTCAACGCGCTCAAGGAACTGGAGGGCCTCAAGGCCACCGACCCCAAGCCTGTACCAGAGGACCCCGCCGCCGCCACGTCCTCGCAGCGCCGCCCGGCGTGTGACTTCTGCGCCAGCCAGCCGGCCACCTACCGCTACCCGACGCGCCGCGACGGCATCATCCCGGTGGGCGGCTCGATGGTGGTGTTGCCTGGTGGCGACTGGTTCGCGTGCCCGGCCTGTCACCAGATGGTCGAGGCCCAGCTATTGGACACCCTGAGCGCACGGGCCAGGCTGTCGGCCGAGCACGGCGCCGTGCTGTGGGCCTACTTCCGTGAATGCCGCAGCGGTCCCGCCGTCCCCCTCGACGCCTCCCAGGGGGGTGATGTCGAGTGACGACGATCCGCCACCGCGCGCGCCCCTGGGACGCTGGCCCCGAGGTCACCGCACGTGACCTGACCGCGCTCCGGTGGATCACCGAGCAGTACACCGCGCGGCTGGATGTGGCCGCTGTGCTGCTTGGCCGACTCTCTCCGGTCGGCGCTCGCACACCCGGGCGGCTTGGACCGCGTACGCTGCGGCAGCGGGTGGAGCGTTGGGAGCAGGCCGGATGGGTCAGCCGGCGCCGGCTGTTGGGGCACACCTGGATCGTGCCCACCGCAGCCGCTATCCGGCTGATCGGCCTGGATCTGGAGCCGTGGGAGCCCGCCGCCGTGCGGCTGGCCCACCACCACGCCGTCTCGGTGGTGCGCCTGGCCCGCGAGCCCGAGCCTGGCGTTGCCGGCTGGGTGTGCGAGCGGGAGCTGTGGCGCCGCCGTGGCCGCGCCGCCTGGCATCTGGCGGACGGCGCCCTGCCGGTCGAGGTCCCCAGGTTGTGGCAGGAGCGGGGGATCGGTGAGGCGTTCGAGCTGGTCGAGGTGGAGCTGCACCAGAAGGCCCGCCGCCGCGTCGTCGCCGCGTTCAAGACGCTGCCGCCCGGGACGCGGCTGGTCACCTACTACACCGCGCCCACGCTGCATACGGCCCTGTCGGCGCAGTTGGCCTCGGTGGTGCGCGAGCTCGGCGGCAGCGTGGCCGTCCGCGTGGAGCTGTTGCCGCAGATCTCCGGTGTGGTGGGGGAGGTGGCGGCATGATCGCCCCGCCCGATCCCCGCTGGCCCGGGCATGATCCGCGCTGGCCCACCCAGCCGCACCATGGCGGCTGGGGCTGGGGCTGGCACCGCCCGGTGCGGGACAACCAGCTCGGTTACCGGATGCCATCGGGCGGCCAGCCCGCCGCCGGCTCGCTGCCGCTGCTGATCGCCCTGGGCTTCTTCATCTTGAGCCCGCTCATCCTGTTCTCTTGGGCCGCAAGCCAAGCCGTGCTTCGTTGGCTGGGGTGGCGCTGGTGGAAAGCCGCCCTCACCTCGCTCGCCGCGCTCGTGCTGGCGATCGTGGTGGAGGGTGGCCCCGGCCCGGCGCTGGCGCACCACTTCTCGGGCTACCTGTGGCTGCTGCGCCAGTTCGGCCACCCCGTCATCCACCTGCCGTTCCCCGGCGCGCTGGTCTGGCCCCAGATCCCGCTCTCGGTGCCTCTCGGTGCCCTGGCGGCGGCGCTGAACGTCGCCGGGCGGCGGCAGCCGTTCCACCCCGCCGAGGTCCGACGCCAACAACGCGAACACCGCCGCCATATGACCCGCGCCATCACCCGCGCCGGCAGCGTCAACGACGACCACTTCGCCCAGCCCGCCCTTGGCGCCGCCCTGGACGGCGACCTCGGCCTGGCCGCCAAGGACGGGCTGGTGTACCTGCCCGGCTGGATCTCCCGCCGGTCGCGGCTGTTTGTGGGCACCTCCGGCATGGGCAAGTCGGTCGACGTGGAACGCGAAGCGTTCCTGTCCGCCAGGGCCGGCCGCAAGTTCGTGCTGATCGACGGCAAAGGCACCGACCCCGGCTTCGCCGAGCGCGCCCTGGCCGGCTACCTGGCCGGCAACCCCCACGCCCGCGTCGGCCTGTGGCCCGAGCTGCCCATGGACGGCTGGCGTGGCACGCCGGCCGCCGTCCACAACCGACTGATGGCGATGCTGGGCTGGTCCGAGCCCTACTACAAAGACATCGCCTCCCTCCTGCTGCGCCTGGCGCTCACCGCGCCCACGCAGGACGGCCCCGTCCGCAGCTCCGGGCAGCTCCTGCGCCTGCTGGATCCCGAGGTGCTTCGGCCGCTGTGGGAGCACGACCCCGAACGCGCCCGCCAGGTCGAGTCGCTGCGGGGCCGGGAGCAGGCTCGCGCGGTCACCGGCGCCGTCTCAAGGTTCGCCAACTTCTTCCACGCGGTCGGCCAGGGCTTCGACGCCGCCGACCTCGGATGGTCGTTCGAAGACGTGGACTTCGCCTACCTCCGCGCCCCCTACCTCGCCGGCCGTGAAGACGCCGACGCGGCGTGTCGGCTGCTGCTGGAGGACTTCGCCCACTACGCCACCCTCCGCAAGCCCCGCAAGGGCGAAGACGTCACCTTGGTCTTCGACGAGTTCTCCGCCATCGGCGGTGGCCGCGAGGTCGCCATCCAGCTCGTGGAACGCGTCCGCGACGCCGGCTGCAACGTGGTGCTGTCCGCCCAGTCGGCTGACGGGCTCCCCACCGGCAACAGCTCCGCACGGATCGGGGAGCAGCCCAAGATCACCCCCGGGCAGGTGCAGCAGGCCCGCGAAGGCGAGGGCTGGCTGATCGCCCGTGGCCGCTACCAGCACCTGATCGTCACCCGCACCCGCATCACCCCCGCCACCCGCGACCGCGCCGCCGCGATGATCGCCCTGGCCCGCTCGCTGCGTCCGGATCAGCCGCTCCCGGGCGCCCGCTCGTGGGTGGAGGTGCAGGAGAGCGCCGGGGTGGCCGCGCTCGAGGTGGAGCGCCACCTCGCCATCGAACCGCCCCCGGCAGCCGACCGGGCGACCGCCGTGGCGCCGGACCTGCCACCCAGACTCACCCAGGACCGCCAGGCCGGCGAGGACCAGGACCACGCCAACCAACCGCAGGCGCCGGATGGTCCGGTGGATGGCGCCGGGTGGCGGCTGCGGCTGGCCGTGGCGACCGCGGCGCGGGAGGGCGACAGCGAGGCCGTCACGGCGCTGATCCACCACGGCGTCGGCCTCGGGCTTGCTGAGGGGACGCTGGTGGCGGTCGCCCGGGCCAACTGGCCTCCCGCCGCGTTCCCCGTGCGGGCCTGCCGCGCTGGGATGCGCTGGCTGCGAGCGCGTGCACGGCGAGCACGCCCTGGCCGTGCCGTGGTGCAGGGGTGACCGGCATGCCCACCGGCCTTATAGCGGCGGCAGCGCTGCGCGCTGGCTCGCGGGGACCCCTGCACCCCGCGACCTGCCCGCCGCTCCGAGCGGCCAGGCGGAATAGCACGCGCCTTGCCGTCAGGGGCAAGCCCGGTCCAAATCCTCCACAGATTCTTTGCGGTGTGGAAAACAGCATTGATCCATTCCGCAAACAATCCGCTGCGGATTTCTCCCTCAAAGGCTTGCCCCTGACCGGCGCGTGCTTGGCCGCAAGCGGCCGCCTTGTTCCAAGGCGAGGCCCTGCGGGACCACCGCCCGCCCGCTCGGACCCCTGACCACCCGGCTCGTTGACAACTCCATAGGGAGCGCCACACGGCACGAGGGCAACCAACGCCCATGACGCCCACCCGGTCCCGGGCAGGCACAGCGCATGGCCCGCCCCGGTCGGTCCCGGGGCCTAGCAGGAACCACTAATCGGTTCCGTGCCACCAGTGGCGAGCACGCATCCCACCTCGAATTCACGAAGGGAGGTGAACCGATTTGCTGACCCACTACGGCTACGACCCCGCCACCGGCGGGACCACCGGCTACCCCAGTCCCCAGCAGGAGCAGGACGCCCTGGAGCTGGGCGAGCGCGTCGTGATCGAGCTGGAAGCCGAGCGCGACCGCCAGGCCGGCTGGCCCCCCTGATCGCCCGACGACTCCCGCCCGTTCGAGCCCCACAAGGAGGGGACGATGGCTGACACCACCACCATCATCACCGGCAACCTCACCGACGCGCCCGAGCTGAAGTTCACCCCCAACGGCGCCGCCGTGGCGAACTTCCGCGTGGCGGTCACCCCCCGCGTCCGCGACGGCAACGACTGGAAGGACGGGGAGACCTCCTTCTTCCGCGTCAACGCCTGGCGGCAGCTGGCCGAGAACGCCACCGAGAGCCTGTCCAAGGGCGACCGCGTGATCGTGGTCGGCCGGCTCAAGGCCCGCTCCTGGGAGACCCCCGAAGGGGACCGCCGCAGCGTGGTTGAGATCGAGGCGGACGAGATCGGCCCATCCCTGCGCTGGGCGACCGCCAAGCCCGAGCGCGCCGCCGCCACCTCGGGCGCGAAGGCCAAGCCCGCCGCCGGGCAGTTCAACGACGAACCGCCCTTCTAACCACCTCCATCACCGTACGACCGTAGGCCCGGGGATGACGCGACCATCCCCGGGCCTCCCTGTATCCCTTGGGAGGACCCGATGGGACTGTTCAACAGCGTCGACCCGTACAGCAACCAGGAGCAGGCGCAGGCCGCCGCCGACTACACCGACCACGCCGGCGGCTGGCACGAGCCCGACCCGCCCAACCTAGGCCGTGACTTCGACCCCGCCACCGACGACGACTTCACCAACAGCCCGCGCTGGTAGCCCCGCTACCGCCCTGCGGCAGGAGGCAGCCATGTCCAACCAGTACCAGCGTGACCGCCAGGCGCTGGAGCGTCTGCAAGCGGAGCTGGCGCTACGCCAGGTCACCGCCGAGATCGTCGTCCCCGACCCCGACCGGCCCTATCCCGCGCTCAACATCTACCAGCCCGGCCGCCGCTACGCGGTGACCTCCGTCTGGTTCTACCAGCAGGGCGACCGGCTGCCCGGCTCCCGCAACGCCGGCCGCACCACGCTGATCTCCGTCTACGTGTGGGGGCACAGCTTCGAGCACATCGACGACGCCCAGCAGGTGGAGCGCACCGCCCAGCGGATCGCCGCCACCTACCGAGCGCCCACCGACTGAACCCAGCAGGCAGGCCGGGAGCGACGCGACCGCTCCCGGCCTTCGCATCTCCGGGAGGACCCGTGATGCACCCACGAGACTACCTGTACGCCGTCCCCTTGAGCGTCGGCTGCGCGGTGGTGTGCGAGCGCTGCCAGGCCACCATCGCCGTCACCTTCACCCCCGCCGACGCCGCCAAGATCATCGCCGCCCACACCTGCATCACCACCTCGACCTCGCGGGAGGTGGCCAGGTGAGCCCGTTCTACTCGCCGGCCACCGGCGCCGTGCCGTGCGCGGCCATGTGGTACGACGCCCGCGCCCTCGGCCGCCCCATCTGGCGCTTCGGCGCCCCCGCCGGCCAACACGACGGCTGGAAGCCCTGCCCGGCCGCCGGGACCGACCCGGTGCAGGTGGACGACGCCTCGCGGCTGGTGTGTGCCGACCACGCCCGCCAGACCCGCGCCCTGGCTGCCGCCGGTCTGGCCGCCCGGCTCCGCTGGCGCCCCTGACCTGTTGGAGGTATCCCGTGACCACCACCACCGATCCCATCCAGGACCCGCGCCAGGACACCGGCCAGGACAGCCGGGCCGGGCGGGACTGGACCGACACCGCGATCGAGATCGCCTCCGGCACGACCGCCGTGGCGATGTTCGCCTACGGCGTCTCGCTGTCCTACTCGGTCCTGCACCGCATCGCCACCGCCGCCGGCCTCCCCGCGTGGGCAGCCGACCTGTGGCCGCTGGGCTTCGAGGCGTTCATGGCCTCCGCCGCCCTCAACGCCCTGGCCGAGCAGCGCACCCGCACCCACCAGGGCGACTGGTGGCGCAGGGTGCCCTGGTACCCGTGGGCGCTCACCGCCTGCACCGCTGGCGGCTCGATCCTGCTCAACTGGTTCCACCCCGCCATCCCCCTGGACCCGCCACCCTGCTGGCTGGTCTCGCTGGTGTACGGCCTGCCACCCCTGGCGGCGGTGTTTGCCTGGCACCTGTTCCTCCAACGCCTGGCCCACCGACGCCAGGACCACCAGCAAGCCAAGCAGGACAGCAGCCCGCCCGGCCTGTCCGGCGAGCTGGCCACCTCGCCCGCCGACCCGCTGGCAGCGGTCCGGGCGTTGCTGGCCCGCGAGACCCCCGTGTCTCGGGTGACCGCCAGCCACGTCCAGCAGCTCACCGGCCTGTCCCGCTCCCGCGCCTACGCCGTCCTGCGCCAGCTCCGCGACCAGACCACCAGTCCCAATGGCCAGGCCGCCCGACCGGAACTGGTGGAGACGCGCCGGTAGCAGCCGCAGGCACCCATGACCAAGGAAGGAACCATGCAGCAACCACCCCGCGGCGAGCCCCCGCCGCCCCCACCACCGATCGAGATCCGCTCCATCGGTGAGTCCGAACCGGCCCACCTGCCCACCCCGGTACTGGTGATGGACACCCTGGGCCGGATGCACCCCGCCACCGCCATCACCATCATCCTCACCGCCGCCGGCATGGCCGCCGGCACGGTCGTGGCCATCGTCGCGCTGCTGGGCATGGTGCTGGCCACCCTGGCCGCCATCGCCGGCATGGTCGCCGTCGCAGGGATCGGCGCCGCGCTTGCCGCCATCGTCCTCGGCGGCCCACCGGCACCACCCGCCCGTTGACCCCCACGCAATCCAGCCGGCTGTCCTGCGCCTGCGCCTGCGGTCCTGCGGCGCTCCACGCCCACACCGCCAGTCCCAACCGGCCAGTCCGCGCTGCCCGGGCTTGAGGAGGTTCGCTTGTGAAGCTCATCCGTGACCGGCTCCCCGAGATCATCCAGGCCGACCTTGGCGCCTGCATCCATCACCTCGCCACCCCGACCGAGCATCGCCGCTACCTGGCCGCCAAGCTCGTCGAGGAGACCGCTGAAGCCATCACCGTCGCGCTCGACCATGGCAGCCGCAACGTGCTCGCTGGCGAGCTGGCCGACGTGCTGGACGTCGTCCACGCCCTGGCCGCCTCCCACGGCATCAGCCCCGCCGACCTCCAGCAGGCCCGCACGGTCAAGCTCCAGCAGCACGGCGGCTTCACCCGAGGCGTCATCTGGCACGACGCCTAACCCACTCCACCCATCTCGAAGGCCACCCGGACCCGTGCCGAGTGGCCTTCCCGTTGCCCGCGAGGTGACGATCCGATGGTCACAGACCCCACCTGGATCTGGCGTGACTGTGAGCACTGCGGCACGTCGTTCGGCCAGCCCGATGACCCCGGCCGCAAACGCCGCTTCTGCTCCGGCGCGTGTCGCACTGGCGCCTACCGCGCCAGAAAGCGCCGCCAAGAACACGCCGACCGCCAGCGGCAGGAGCAGCGCCGTCGCGCCTATGAGGACACCGGCCGCGGCCAGCGCGCCCGGTCGCACCAGCCGCCACCGCACGCCGGCACCAGCCGGCCCGGCACCTGGTGCGGCGCCTGCGGTGGCATGCGCGGCCCCCACAGCTACCACCACGACGACGCCGCGCACACCCACGCCCGCCGCCGCTACGAGGGCCTGCGCGCCAAGGCCGCCTCCACCAGCTACCCGCACGAGGCCGACGCCTGCCACGCCAAAGCAGACGCCCTGCGCGACAAGTACGGCCTCTAACCCGCCGACCTCGACAGGATGGCCAGCGGCACGGACGGAACGTCACATGCCACCCGTGCCACTGGTCTACCCATCACGGACGGATCGTCACCATGCTCGTCCTGCTGTGACGATCCGTCCGTAGCATCCGATCCGAGGTCACGTCACGAGCGGATCGTCACCCGGGCACGATCCGCCCGGACAATTCCCGCGTCCCGCCACCTCCAGGCCCGCGAGAATTGCCGTCCGTAGGGAAGCGCCTTCGGCGCTTGCTGCTGCGCTGGCAAGCTCCGCAGCCCTGCCCCGCCCACCGTGAGGACGACCTCACCCGGCCTGACTCGGGCACCTCGACGGGTACGCCAGACTCTACGCAGGACCCTACGCCAAACCATACGCAGGACCCTACGCACGCGACCCGCGTACCCCGCCGGGCGACTGGCCCCCCTTGGGGGAGAGGTGCGAGCGCGCTTGATCCATCCGACAGCCTCCCGGCTGTGTGGAAGCCGCCTTCGGCGGCGATCGACCAATTCAGCCGTCCGGCTGCCGCATGGAGCGCTCGCAATTTCCGCGCACCTTCGGCGCGCCGCCATCTTCGATGGCGATCCGATTTCAACCAGCCGAGGCAAGGCACCTTCGGAACGTCACCGGCGGTCACAAGCGGATCGTCACCTGCTGCTTGCTCCGCTTGTGACGATCCGAGCGTGACTGGCGGTGCTCGCTCTGCTGTGACGATCCGTCTATCACCAGCCCGGCGCAGCGCACCCTTCGGCGTGGCGGTCCCGTCTGGTCGGGCGACCTGCCGGTTGTCCGATACCTACCACACGGGCAGGCACCAAACGGGACCGCCACCACCTCAAGCTCTACAAGACCCGGGACAATCTCCTCGCCAACGGATGAGCGGTCGCATTCCTGACGACATCAGGGGGTGACGGGTGCCTCCCATGCCATCCGCCACGTGTCTGGGCCAAGGATGCCGTCAATGTGCAGACGCTTCTCGCGCTGGAAGGCCCGGCACACGTGCTCAGCGCGATTGCCGTAGTCGCCGTCCACCACGATATCCCACCCCCGGCTTTTCATCTGCACCTGCCACTGGTGCACCGTGGGGCAGTTGAAATGGGGGTTTTGCACGTTCCCTGGATGCTCGTGGTGCCAACTCGGCGCCCCGGTGCTGAGCCCGGCGCCCACATCGTGGTGGGTCGTCCGGCCTTCCCACTTGTCGTTGGCCTCCTCTTGGAGGTCCCGGTTGTAGGCCTGCTTAACAGCGTCTCCCCGTTCCCCTTTGTCCATGCTGAAGTGCATGGCGTCCTTGGGGCTGTCCCAGTCCCCACCCCATCCGAAGCCGTGCTGCTTGAACGCCTCCCTAAACTCCCGGGGCATATTGGTCTTGAGAATTCCCTTGGAGCTGAACGGATTGTCATCGGGGTTCACATCGACCGCCGCGGCCCATGCGTGGGCCGACCATGACGTTCCTGAAACCGTCTTCCGGCAGTTGTAGGACTCGATCCGATAGACGTTGTAGTCGACGTCGTAGGCATCCATCGCCGCTCGTAGGAGCGCGTTGGCGGCTGATCTTACGAAAGGAATCTCATGGCCGAAGATCCTGACGGTGACGAAGGTGTCGGTCTGGCAAGGCTTCCCATAGGCGGCGGTTAGGTCTGCCATCACTGCCACCTCCTGGTGGAGGACTTCAGCGTGAAGAACGAGACGAGGACCATCAAGACAAGAAGTCGTCCACCCGTCATGGTCCGCGCATGGGAACCACCTTCCGTGCGGGCGGCCGCCAAGAAGGCAACGACGGCAGGCACTGATGCTAGACAGACAGGCACAAAGGATCAAGGCTTTATTAACCGCCAATGCGAGCGTAATGCTATCAATTAGTGCAACAGAGCTAGCGGAGGCGTATAGCGTAAGATTTTGATTACGCAATTTGAGTTACGCCACTATACGGCGTTTCTACAGGTAACGATTATCCCACTATACGGAGGCCAGGAAGTTGGCACATTGATCAGATCGCGGCCGTAGGCCGCTCGTGATCCAAGTTCCTGGCCGGAACGGTCTTGACGGCCGCCTCGGGGACCCGCCGGCTCCCAGCGCATCACCTCGCAACCCCCACCGCCACACCCGGGCACCAGCGGCGAGGCGCGGCGGCCGGGACAGACTCCTGATCCGCAAACTGTCCTGCCTGTGAGGTCGGACCGACCTTGGATGCAAACGGGCACCAGCCCTAAGGTTCGTCACCGGGACGACTGGGTAAAGCGCATGGCAGCGAGGCGGGAAGAGGGGTGGGCGCCGCCGGTGGGACTCCGACGATGGGGGTCGTCGTAGAGTCCCGGACAGACACACCCACTCGACCTCCCGCCTCGCTCTCTGATCGAAAGACTTCGACGCTCCGTCTGGCACGGCGGCAGAGGAAGGGGACCGGGGGAGGACCCTTCCTCCCCCGGATACTGGCCGACTGGATCGCCCTGGGCTCCGTGGTGCAGGTGCGGCCCCGATGCCCGGCTGTCAAGCGCGAATGTCCGGCTCCCCGCCGCAACGCAGGCCGCCACGACGATGCCCATTCGTGCTTGACAGCCCGCACGGGACACGGGCAGCCTCCGGGTGAGGGCCGCCGGACGGATCCTCACATGGCCGCCGAAACTGGTCCCATAACTGGCGGAGCTGTGGAGGCTCCCAAGCTGCATCTTCGCAGGTGGGCACGGCGGTATGGCTCCGATCCATGGTAAGGATGGGGCCACTTGGGCTCCGATCAGGCCCAGCTCGTGTGGCGCAGCCTCAACCGACCTGCTTGTTACTGCGACGATCCCCCTTCATCACGTGCTCGCGCTGCAATGTGCCTCATCGTTGCTTCCAAGCGCCGCCGGTACCAGATGGTGGTAACGATATAGCCGAATAGAAAGCCGAAAGCGCTGTAGAAGCCTAGGAGACTTCCGGCGACGACCTTGGCCGCGGATGGAACGGTCGACGTATCACCGCTCGTAAGTGCGCCGGTCAGTCCATTAATGAAGCCTCCCAGCCATCGACCTACACGCCCGAGCTGTACCAGCCCTGCTCCCAGCAGCAGTTTTGTCAGCCAGTCCGAAACCTGCTCGAGGTTGTTGCTCGGGGCGTAGACGCCGGCAGCGCGCTGCATTTCGGCTGCCGCTGTTATGCTCGATTCGGTCGGGGTCGCGGAGTCGGAGACCGGCACCGTCAGCACCGAACTGTAGCGTGGAAGCCCGAACAGGAAGCCTCCCACGGCAGCTATGGCGGCCGCAGCCAGTGCCACGAGCGCGCCGACGGCGAAGACCTTGAGTGCTCTCTCCTGCCACGCGTATGCAGCAAGCAGCAGATATCCAAACAGGGCAGCACCAAAGGTCAGTACGACGAGCCACACCGAGAATGGACTCATGTCCGAAGGTATCCTGAAGATAGCCTTTCGCGGGGGCGTTCCTGGCTTTTTGGCCTGCGATGATCCCGCGCTCGGTTGCGGCGACTCCTGCGCCAAGGTGTGCTCCCAAAACGGACGAGTCCTCTTAGATGGAGACAATCGCAGCCACAGGCGGAATGTGTCAAATCTCTCCCAACCCATCGGCCCTTCACCAGAAGTCTTAGGCAAGCCGCCTCCCCCGGCATACTGGCCAACTGGATCGCCCCGGGTATCGTGGGGCAGGTGGGCACCGATGCCCGGCTGTCAAGGTAGAGCGCCCTATGGACGAACGACCTTGACAGCCCGCCGGGACACGCGTGGCTGAGAGCACATAATGCAGGAGTTACCGCAGATGACCACCCCGACCAGCACCTTCGCGCCACTGCCGAAGCGGCAAGCCGTGAGGATCAGCGTCGAAGACCTGAACGCACACGTGATCGGCGCCTGCGGCCAGGTGCTCCTTGACTCGCGAGGCGATGGCTTCGAGGTCTCCCCAAGCGACGAGGCCGTCGACCAGGCGGTCGCTCCCGCGGTTCGCTGTGTCTTCCCGCGTGAAGCCGATACGGTGGAAGTTGGCTGTGTAGTTCGGTAGGTCGAGGTAGCGAGACACGTGCCGGCGACCAATGGCGCGCGCTTTGGCCGCATCCGTCTCCAGGACCGCGGCCTGTTCCACGACGAGCCACGGCGCTGGCCCGAGTTGCGCCCGCGCCTTTGCGGTGTGCTCCGGGGTCACGAGGTAGGTGTGTGCACCGTTGGCGCGCTCCGCTGACAGTT
>WNGE01008782.1_pt1 | contig 12801 bp, 11 predicted proteins | sample 5400651 | NCBI WGS metagenome assembly WNGE01 (sample SAMN13153370, study PRJNA577476) | soil metagenome | isolation source: 60 cm soil or saprolite under grassland replicate 2 | place: USA:California | collected 2016-06-15 | reverse complement strand
CTGTACACAAGCCGCCGGGGTCGCCGCTCCAAGTGGTAATCGGCGCGGCGCGCCTCCCGTCGTCGAACGTCTAGATCTCCGGGTGCACCACTAGCTCCCGACCGACAGGATTCGCGCGCGCCAGGAGCCGCTCGGCGCCTCGATCTCGACTTCGTCTCCGGCCTTCCGACCGAGGAGCGCGCGTCCGACCGGCGAGTCCGGCGACACGCCGCCCACGCTCGAGATCTCGAGCTGCATCTTCTCGCCGTGCTCGTCCTCGAGCTCCACCCGCGCGCCGACACCGACGACGCCGCTCGCCGTGACGTCCTCGTCGATGAGAACAGCACGATCGAGACGGTCGCGCAGCATCGTGATCCGTCGCTCGAGCAGCCCCTGCTCGTTCTTGGCCGCGTGGTACTCGAAGTTCTCGGAGAGATCACCGAAGCTGCGCGCCGTTGCAATCGCCTGCACGGCTTCGGCGCGCTGTGGGCCCTCGAGCTGCGCCAGCTCGGCCTCGAGCTGCGCCTTCTGCGCCGGGGTGAGTTGCTCGGACTTGTCGCTGGTCATCGCGGCAGGGTAGCCACAGGCGGAGGCGGGCTACGGCAGGCGAGGTGACCAGATCGCCGATAGCAGGCCTGCGGCGACGAGCAACCCTGCAGCTGCCGCCAGGAAGCCGTATGTGATCTCCGTCTTGCCCGGCTTGCGGCCCAGCCGTGAGCCGAGCTTCGTATAAGCAGCGCGCAGCGACTTCGCATCCCGCGCGGCGAAGAACTCTCCGCCGGTCCGGTTGGCGATCGCCTTCAGCGTGTCCGGGTCGGGCGGGACCGGCACGGTGCGCCCCGGGCCGCCGGGGTTCGGACCCGGGAAGCCTCCCGGCGGTCGGCCGAAGCCGAACCTCAGCGTCCCGTTGGGCGTGCCGAGCGCCACGGTGTACACCGGGATCCCGGCAGCCCGGGCACGAGCTGCTCCGTCGAGCGGCAGGAGCTCGCCGCGGGTCTGCGCCCCGTCGGAGAGAAACAGAATCGAGACGAGCCCCTTCGTCTGCGCCGAGGGCGCAGACTCGACCGCGGCGAGGTTCCCGTTCGGACTCGCGACCGCCTGTTGGCCCACGCGCACGGCCTCGGCGAGCGCATCGCCGATCGCCGTCCCGCCGAAGCTCGGATACCACTGCAGCGTGTCGAGTGCCTCGCGGACGAGCCGGTGGTCGGTCGTCGGCGGCGCCGCAACCGCGGGATCGCCGGCGAAGGCGATCAGCCCTACCTGCAGCCGGTCCGGCACGCGGTCGAGGAAGAGACGCACCGCTGTGGTTGCGGCACCGAGGCGCGACGGCTTGACGTCCTTCGACTCCATCGAGCGCGACACGTCGACGACGAGAATCACGGTCGCGCGATCCTTGGGCACGAGCGTCGTCCGCCGCGGGCGTGCAACTCCGACGCACAGGGCGGCGAGCGCGAGCAGAAACAACGCGAGCGGAACGTACTGACGCCAGATGCGGTGACTCACGACTCCGGCGAGGACGTCGATGTTCGTAAACCGGATCGCGTAGCGCATCCGCCTCCGCTCCGCGAGCAGGTAGAGGCCGACGGCAGCGGGAACGACGAGCAGCGCCAGGAGCAGCAGCGGACGTTCGAACGTCATGAGCCGCCTCCGCAGACGGCGCCGGCCTGGAGGACTGCGCGCACGCCGCGCAGGGCTGTGCCCGCGCGTGCGGTGACGCCGACGCGGCCGGCGCGCGACGAACGCTTCGCCGACACGCTCTGGATCAACAGCGCGCTTGGCGGCGCGGCGGTGTAGAAGCCGACCGCGTGCCAACCCGAGATCAGGCGCTCGCCGGCTCCGCACGCCGCCACCACGCGCACGGACCCCGGGTGGATCCGCACGGTTCGCACGCGCCTGATCGTCGGCTGTCCCGGCGGGAACGCCTCCGGTACGCGGAACGGCACGGGCCCCGAGCCGCCGCCTGCTGATGGGATGCAGCCGAGGTGCGGGCGAAACGTCGGCGTCCGCGCCGACGCGCCCGTGTAGACGCCGCGGAAGAGTGCTGAGTGCGACGTCGTCACGCCGGGGTTGACCGGGCTCCCGAGCATCCCGGAGAAGTCGATGTCGATCGCGCGGTCGCTCAGCTCCGCGTCGACCCCGCCGACGATGAACCCGCGCGGGCACGAGAGCTGGAACTGGACTGAAGTACGCGGCGTGCTGAGCCGCGAGGGCACGACGATCCATGGGCCGGCGACGCGGACGCACACCTGCAATCCCTTGCACTCGTTGGTCGCAGCAGCGGGATCTGCACCGACAGCGAGCGCGACGGAGGCGGCGGCAAAGGCCACGACGGCCAGCCGCCTCACGGAATCCTCCGGAACCACAGCGCGGAGAGTGCGCCGCCGGCGAGCAGCAGGCCGGCGGAGCCGCCGGCGAACAGATCGGTGATCTCTCGCGACTGCCGCCGGCTCCCGAGGCGCGACCCCAGCCGCTCGTACACCTGGCGCAGGCGCGCGTCGCTTGGCGCCGTGAAGAACCGTCCTCCAGTCACCTGAGCGAGCGTCCGCAGCGTTTCGGGGCTCGGCGGCACGCGCAGCTGCGCCTGGAAGCCACCGGCGAGCGGAACCGTGATGACGCCGTCCTGCGTGCCGACGAGGACGCTGTATATGGGGATATGCAGCGACCTCGCGCGGAGCGCGGCGGCGCCCGGCGACGTCTGTCCACTGAGCTGCGCCCCGTCGGAGATGACGAGGATCGTGCTGGGCGGGCTCGAGCCGTCAGCCGCCCGCTGGCGACGCGCCAGCTGCGCGGCAAGCGCAACCGCGTCGCCCAACGACGTCCCCTCGGCCGTGTGCAGCGTGCGCAGCGCGGCGCGCGCGAGGTCACGATCCTCCGTCGGCGGCAACGCCACGTACGCGCGGCCGGCGAACCCGATGATTGCGACGCGATACTTCTCCGGGATCTTCGCCAGGAGAGCTCCCGCTGCGTTCCGCGCCGCGCCGAGGCGCGACGGCTTCACATCGTGCGCTCCCATCGAGAGCGACGTGTCGATCGCGAGGATCACGGTCGCCTGCTCGCGTTTCACGCTCACGGTCGCATGCGGCCGCGCGACGCCGACGACCATGGCGGTAAGCGCGACGAGAAGCACGGCGAGCGGGAGATGCCGGCGCCAGCTCGGCGACGCGTCGACGAGGTTCGGCAGCAGTCCGGGAGTGGTGAAGCGGGCTGCGAAGTCGGTGCGGCGCCGCTCGCGCCAGACGTACGCGGCTGCGAGCACCGGCACGACGACCAGGCCGATCAGCGCCAGCGGCCACTGGAAGCTCACCGCTGATTTCCCCGGCGCAGGAAGATCGCGAGCGACCGCAGCCAGTCTCCGGAGGTGGTGAGGACGACGTGCCGCGCGCCCGCCGCTGCCAGCGTTCGCGCAAGCTGGGCGCGCTCCTCGGCAGCCGCAGCCGCGAAGCGCCAGCGGAGGCGTTCGCTCCGCGTGTCGGCACGCACCTGACGGCCGGTCTCCGGATCGACGAGCCAGAGCACACCGGCGTTCGGAAGCTCCTGCTCACGCGGATCGCGGATCTCGACGGCGACGACCTCGTGCCGCCCGGCGAGCTCGAGCAGGGGGCGGCGCCAGTCCGCCGGGCCGCGAAAGTCGCTCACGACGACGATCACCGCACGCTGCCGTGCGGTCGCGCCGGTGCGCCGGAGCGCCTCGCCGAGAGACGTCGCTCCGACGCGTCCGTCGGCGTCGTCCCCTTCGTCGCGCAACGCCGCGAGGAGGCCGATCAGACCCATGCGACCCTGACGCGGCGGCAGCGTCCGCGGCTGGGAGTCGCCGAACGTGACGAGCCCGAGCCGGTTGCCGCGCCTGGTCGCGACGTGACCGACGGCGATCGCTACCCCCTCCCCGACGTCGGCCTTGCGTCGGTCGGCCGTGCCGAACTGCATCGACGGCGACGTGTCGAGCACCAGCCAGGTGACGAGCACACGTTCGGCAAGCTGGACGCGGACGTGCGGCTCGCCCGTGCGCGCCGTGACGCTCCAGTCGATCCGGCGAACGTCGTCGCCGGGCACGTACGGCCGCACCTGCGCAAGCTCGGTGCCGTCGCCGTGCAGCGTCGACCTGTAATCCCCTGCAAGCAAGCCGCCGATCCTGCGTCCGATGCTGACCTCGAGCGCGCGCAGCAGGGCGTCCGGCAGGGGGCCGGGGCCCGGCCGCTCGGCCGTCGACTCAGCCCGGAGCGCGTGCAGTGGACTCACGCGACGTTCGACGGAGCGAGGTCGGTCTTCGGAACGGGAACGGCAGCGATGACCTGCTCGAGGATCACGTCCGGCGCCATCTCCCCGGCGAGAGCCTGATACGTCAGCACGAGGCGATGACGAAGCGCGTCCTTCGCCAACGCGTGGAGATCCTCGGCGAGCACGTAGTCGCGCCCGCGCACCAGAGCGAGCGCACGTGACGCCTGCACGAGGCTGATCGGGCCGCGCGGACTCGCACCGAACGAGATGTAGTCCTTCAGGTCGCCGACGCCGTGCGCAACGGGATCCCGCGTCGCGGAAGCGATATCGACCGCATAGCTCACCAGCGCCGGGTCGACGTACACCGCGAAGACCGCCCGCTGCAGCCTCCGCAGATCGTCGAGCGAGAGTGCCTCGCGCAGCTCAGGCGCCTCGACGAGCTGGCGCTGCACGATCGTGAGCTCCTCGTCGTGCTCCGGGTAGTCGATCAGCACCTTGAGCATGAACCGGTCGACCTGGGCCTCCGGCAGCGGGTAGGTCCCTTCGGACTCGATCGGATTCTGCGTCGCCATCACTAGGAACGGCTCGGGAACGGGATACGTCGTGTGTCCGATGGTGACCTGCCGCTCCTGCATCACCTCGAGCAGCGCCGACTGGACCTTCGCCGGCGCGCGGTTGATCTCGTCGGCGAGCAGGAAGTTGCAGAACACCGGGCCGAGCTCTGTGTCGAAGGCGCCTTCGCCCGGCCGGTAGATCCGCGTCCCGACGAGATCCGACGGAACGAGATCGGGCGTGAACTGCACGCGGGCGAAGCTGCCGCCGAGGACCCCGGCCGTCGTCTTGATCGTGAGCGTCTTGGCGAGCCCGGGCACGCCCTCGATCAGCAGGTGGCCCTGGGCAAGGAGACAGACGAGGACGCGCTCGAGCATCGCGTCCTGACCGGCGATCACGCGCCTGATCTCGAAGAGCGCCTGCTCGAGGCGTTCCTTCGCCTCGGTCGGTGAAGGACTCGGTAGATCGGTCAAGGCGTCTCCCTCGTTCGCTGGTACAGAGTCATATACGACAGCACGCCAATCTAAGTTTCTCCTTAGAGACGCCCAGGGAAGAGAACAGGCTCCGGGGCCGTCAGGTCGGATATGCATTTCTTGTGCGGAAGGCCTAGGCTTAGCCCATGACCAAATTTCTTGTCGAACGCCGCTTTCATGTCAGCCAGGGCGAGATGACCGAGGTGAGCACGCGGTCGAAGCGGATCGCCCAGGAGAAATACCCCGAGATCACGTGGCATCACAGCCACGTCGTGGTCGACGAGGAAGGGGTCGTGAAAACGTACTGCGTCTACGAGGCTCCCAGCGAAGAGGTCGTGCGACTTCACGCCAAGGACCTCGGCATGCACGACGTCCAGGGCGTTTACGAGATCGCCGGCGACGTCACGCCCGACGACTTTCCGCTGACCTAGTGGTCTGACCGGCAACCGGCCACACCGCTAGGAATCCGCCTGTGCCCGTCGCGGTGCAGACTGGCCCGCGAGCATCTCGCTTACGTGGAACAGGGCCTGCATCGCGACCGCCTGCCGCTTCGTGACCTCGCGACGCAGGTCGCGCTCTTCCGCAGGGATGACGGCCAGGGCCTGCTGGTAGAAGCTCACCGCCTCGCCCTTGGCCCACCCCCGGTTGGCCTGATCTCCTGCGGAGACGTAGTAGCCCCCAGAGCGGTCGGCTTCACCGGCTTCGCGCCAGTGATGTGCGAGCGCCGGCGCGACGTCGCCGACCTGACCGACCGCCTCCTCGAGAAAGCGTGCGACCGCCGCGTGCCGCTCGCGGCGGCGGGCACGGGGCAGCGTCGAGTACGCGACCTCGCGGATCAGCTGGTGCTTGAAGGCGAACTGGTGGTGGCCGCGCAGTCGGGATACCGGATCGCGCCGGATCAGATCGCGCCCCTCGAGGGAGTCGAGGGCCTCGAGTCGCGCAGCGTCGCCTCCCGCCATCGAGGCGAGCGCGCCGGACCAGAAGACCTTGCCGACGACCGATGCGTCGAGGATCGCATCGCGTTCCCCGGCCGGCAGGGCATCGAGTCTCGCGGCGACGATGCTGCGGATGCTCGTCGGCAGCTCGCCGACGCTTGACCTTCGCTCTGCAAGCGAGACCGCGAGCTCTTCGAGGAAGAGGGGATTCCCGTCGGCGGTCTCAGCGAGCTCCGCGGCCGACCGCACGTCCGCACCCGCAGACTCGAGCAGCAGGCTGGCGAGCTCCTGCGCGGGCTCCTCGGAGAGCGCCTCGAGCGGCAGCGCGCTGTAGGCCGGAAGCCCGCCGCCCCAGGTGGGCCGGTCCGCAAGCAGCTCGGGGCGCGCCTGCGTCAAAAGCAGCAACGGGACGTCCCGCACCCGCGACGCCAGCGTCTCGAGGAGATCGAGCATGCTCGACGCCGCGACGTGGATGTCCTCGAACACGAGCACGGTCGGCTGCTCTCCGGCCAGCGCTTCGACGAGCCTGCGGGCGGAGAAGAACAGCGTCTGCCTGTCGCCGACTGTGCCTTGGCTCCCCACGCCGATCAGCATCGCGACGTGCGAGGCGACCTCTGTGGCCCCCTCATCGAGGAGCCCGCGCATCGCGTTCTCGAGCTTTTCGCAGGCGACGTCGATGGGATCCGTGTCGAACATCCGCGCGATCTGCTTCACCTGCGCGGCGAACGCGCCGTAGGGCGTGACTTCGCCGTATGGGAGCGATCGACCCCGAATCACGCGCGCTCCTTCGCTCTCGGCCGCCTGCGTGAACTCCGAGGTGAGCCGGGTCTTGCCGATCCCGGCGGGCCCGAACAGCGTCACGAGCTGAGGGCGGCGCTCGGACACGACCCGTTCCCAGATTCCGTGCAGGGCCGCCAGCTCCGACGCGCGCCCGACCAGCGGGGCGAGCCCGAGCGCGCGCTCGCCGGGAGGAGCGCCCAGAGAAAGCGCGCGCCAGACGCGCACCGGCTCACGCTTTCCTTTCGCGACGACGGGCTCTGCGTCTTCGTACTCGACGATAGAGCGTGTCGAGCGGTACGTCTCCTCGCCGACGAGGATGCCGTTGACCGGCGCGGCGCCCTGCAGGCGAGAAGCCGTGTTCACCACGTCGCCGGCGACGATCCCTTCCCCATGGGCGGCACTCGCAGCCAGCGAGACGAGCGCCTCGCCGGTGTTCACCGCGACACGCACCTGGAGATCGAGATCGGAGTCCGCCTCGTTCATCTCCGCGACCGCATCGCAGACCGCGACCGCGGCGCGGACGGCGCGCTCGGGATCGTCGCCGTGCGCTACCGGCGCGCCGAACACCGCCATGACCGCGTCTCCGATGTATTTCTCGACCGTCCCCCCGAATGACTCGATCTCGCGCCGGACCCGGGCGAAGTAGGGCGTCTGGATCGCCCGGACATCCTCAGGGTCGAGCTGCTCGGCTCGGGCGGTGAAGCCCACGAGATCGACGAAGAGCACGGTGACGATCTTCCGCTCCTCGGGCAGACCGCCCGGATGCTCGGGCAACGGCGCGGCGCAGGAATTGCAGAACCGCGCCCCAGGCGGGTTCTCGTGTCCACAGCTCGGGCATCTGGTCACGCCCAAAGCGTACGGGGCGGACGCGCCGCCTACTAGCCCGCGGGGCGCATACGGTCGGGGGGCGCCTACGTAGAGCACGATGCCGGCGAGCAGGGCGACGATCGCCGCAGACCTCACATAGTCCATTGAAGGAATCTGGTCGAGTTACCCGCCTGATTGAATGATCCTGTGGCGAGCAAGTCTCGGCCGGACCTACCGATCCGGCGCAATACGCTCCTTCTTGCCGCCACGATGGCGGTCAACTCCGCGGTCCTCCAGCTCGTCGCCGCCGTCTCGTCGCTGACCTTCGTGCTCGTCACGGGTGTCAAGGGCCTGGTCGGGCTCGGGCCGGCGATCTTCCTTACGGCGTCCGGGCTGACCTCAGTCCCCGCCGGCCGCATGATGGATCGCTTCGGACGCACCCCTGTGATGACCTTCGGGTTCGCGATCGGTGCGGCCGGCTGCGCGTTGACTGCGCTTGCGACGCGGATCGATTCCACGCTCGCCGTCATCGCCGGCTTCGGGCTGATCGGGGCAGCCAGCGCGGTCTCGCTGCTGATCCGGACCGCGGCCGGCGACATGTATCGGCCCGAACGGCGCGCGCGCGGGATCTCATACGTCCTTTTCGGCTCCGTGTTCGGCGCGATCCTCGGGCCGACCGTCTTCAGTCCGATGTTCGCCGGCAAGGACGTTGCGGCCGATTCGCTCACGGTGCCGTGGCTCGTCGCAGGAGGGATCTCGCTGGTGGCGCTCGTCATCGTGCAATTCGTCCGCCCTGATCCGAAGCGCATCGCCGAGTTGATCGGCACCCGGGACGACGAGCCGGACGTCCCGCCTGTCGCTGCCGCCCCTCTGCGCGAGATCGTGCGCCGTCCCGGCGTGATGCCAGCGATGATCGCAGCGCTCGCCAGCTTCGGGGTGATGGTGTCCGTGATGAACCTGTCCGGCTATGTCGTCGTAGAGCATCACCACCACAGCCAGGACTCCGTGTTCCCGATCATCGGCGCGCACGTGTTCGGGATGTACGCGCTCGTGCTCGTGATCGGAGCGTTGATCGACCGCGTGGGCAGGACGCCTGCGCTGGAGGTCGGCCTCGTCGTGATGGCGCTCTCGACGATCGGGCTGCTGTGGACGGCGAGTGTCTTCGCGACGGCCGCGCTGCTGCTCGGGCTCGGCATCGGCTGGAACATCTCGTTCGTCGCCGCGACCGCGCAGCTCGCGGACCGGACGAGCCCGGCCGAGCGTGGCAAGCTGCTCGGCTTCAACGACCTGCTCGCGGCCTTCCTCGGAGCGAGCCTGGCGCTGCTCGGGGGCTACGCCCTGGACGCGATCGGCGTCGCCGCACTGGCGATCGGCGCGACCGTCATCGTCGCGTCGCCAATCCTGCTGATCGCATGGCCACGAGCGGGTACTCCACCCGTCCGCGAGGCGGCGTAATGACACCGATGCTCCGCCGGGGAGTCTTCCTCCTGCTCGCACTCTTCGTCCTGGGAGGCGCGGCTCGTGCCGCCGACGGACGAGTCTCCTACCGGCATTTCCATTCACGCCCCGACCTGAAGCCGCCGCGGATCAAGCTGTTCACGCGCGCAGGGCTCCTTTCCGCCGGCTACATCTTCATCGCGCCCAAGAAGAGGGTCGTCCAGGGCGGTCCTTTGATCCTCGACAACCCCGGCCGCGTGGTCTGGTTCCTTCCCGTCGACCAGCGAGGCGTCACCGACTTTCGCGTCCAGCACTATCGAGGCAGGCCCGTGCTGACGTGGTGGCGCGGCAAGTCGGCGGACGGCAGCCGGCTCGGCCACTACTCCATCTATGACTCCTCCTACCACCTGATCGCGCAGGTGCGCCCCGGCAACGGGCTGTCGGGCGACATGCATGAGTTCAAGATCACCTCGAGGAACACGGCGCTGATGACGCTCTCGCACACCGTCCGGGTCAAGGGCAGGTCCGTGCTCGAGGGCGCGCTGCAGGAGGTCGACATCAAAACCGGACGAGTCCTGTTCGAATGGCACAGCATCGACCACGTCGCGCTGGTGGAGTCCTATTACCGGCTACCGCGGCACCCGGACCGGACGTACGACTACTTCCACATCAACTCCATCGACGTCGATCGCGACGGCAACCTTCTGGTGTCCTCGCGCAACACGCACACCGTGTACAAAATCAGCCGCCGCACGGGCAAGATCATCTGGCGGCTCGGCGGCAAGCGCAGCGACTTCGAGTTGGGACGCGGTGTCGCATTCGGCTGGCAACACGACGCGCGCCGCCGTCCGGATGGAACGATCACGCTGTTCGACAATGCCGCAGCGCCGAAGCTGCGCAGGCAGTCGCGCGGGATCATCTTGCGTCTCGACGAGCGACGCATGCGCGCGACTCTCCTGCACACGTTCGTGCACTCCCCACCGCTCGTCGCCGTCGATCAGGGAAACATGCAGAAGCTCGCCAACGGGGACTATCTCGTCGGGTGGGGCCATCAGCCGTACGTGACCGAGTTCGGCCCGCACGGAAAGACGCTGCTCGACCTGCGCTTCGGCCGGGCCGGCGCGGACTCCTACCGCGCCTACCGGTTTCCCTGGGTCGGACGGCCGACGCGCCCGCCGGCCATCGCCGTGGACGGCGACACGCTCTATGCGAGCTGGAACGGCGCCACGGAGGTGAAGGAGTGGCAGCTGCTCGCCGGACCGGAGCAGAAGAAGCTGCGTCCGCTGCTCGCGGTGCCGAAGACGGGATTCGAGACCGCGGTCCCGCTTCCCGAAGATGCAGCCTGGGTCGCCGTGCGGGCACTCGATCTCCGCGGCCGCTCGCTTGCGCATTCGGCGGCAGTCGGACGGGCATGAGACCGAGGCTGGTCGTCGGCGCCGGCCTGGCTCTCGCGCTGACGGGCTGCGGCGACGCCGGACCGCCGCCGCCGACGCAGCATTTCCTCTCTCGTCCGGACCTGAGGCCGCCGATCGTGAAGATCCGGACCGCCGCGAAGCGCACGGCACCCGGCTACATCTTCCTTGCACCGAAGATGGTCGTGGCGCAGGCGGGTCCGATGATCATGGACAACCAGGGTCAGGTCGTCTGGTTCCACCCGTTGAAGCTCACGAAGGGTGTAACGGACTTCCGCGCACAGCGTTACCGCGGGAAACCCGTCCTCACCTGGTGGCGCGGGCGCGTGTCGACGGCCGGGGTCGGCAACGGGTGGTACGTGATCTACGACGAGTCCTACCGCCCCGTCGCCGAGGTCCGTCCCGGTAACGGGCTCGTAGGCGACGTGCATGAGTTCATGATCACGTCGCGCGATACGGCAATGATGACGATCTACCACCGCAGGAAGGCCGACCTGACGGCGATCGGCGGCGCCAAGGACGGGCTGATCTGGGACGGGATCGTCCAGGAGGTCGACATCCCGACCGGCCGTGTTCTCTTCGAATGGCACAGCTATCCCCAGATCGGCGTCACGGAGTCCTACTCCAGGCCGCCGCGCAAGCAACTCGGCACCAAGGCCTTCCCGTACGACTACATCCACCTCAACTCCATCGACGAGGAGCCGAACGGCAACCTGCTCGTCTCAGGGCGCAACACGCACGCCGTCTACGAGGTCAACCGCAGGACGGGCAAGGTCACATGGCGCCTGGGCGGGAGGAAGAGCGACTTCAGGATGGGACGCGGAACGCGGTTCGCCTGGCAGCACGATGCACGACGCCACGCTGACGGGACGCTCACGATTTTCGACAACGGCGCGACTCCGCCCGTCGAGAAGTTCACGCGCATCCTCGTCCTGCGCGTGAACGAGAAGACGAAGCGTGTAACGCTCCTGCGCAGCTATCGGCACCCGAAGCGGCTTCTCGCTCCATTCGAGGGCAACGCGCAATTTCTCCCGGACGGACATGTCTTCGTGGGTTGGGGTGCGTGGCCGTACGTGAGCGAGCTCGACGCGCAGGGGCGCGTTCTCTTCGACGCGTACTTCGGACACGGCAAACCGCCCGGCCAGGATGCGGACACGTACCGCGCGTACCGCTTCGTCTGGCAGGGCAAGCCCCTGGACCCACCCGCCGTCGTCGCGAAGAAAATCGCCTACGGCCGCGTCACCGTCTATACAAGCTGGAACGGCGCAACGAACGTCGCCCGCTGGCTGGTCGTCGCGGGCCCGGACAAGGACCATCTCAAACCGGCAGGCATCTTCCGCAAGACGGGCTTCGAGACCGCGATGTCCCTTACGGCCAGCGGCAAGGTCTACGCAGTAAAAGCCCTGCGTCGCAACGGCACGACGATCGCAACGTCGCCTGCAATCGAGCCGAAGAACTAGACACTCCCGCTCAGCGGCAACACCAAGGGCCGGAGGCTAGTGCGAGCGCAGCCGCACTAGACGTAGGCCGAACTCACGCGTTGCGGCGACGCGAAGCGCCGCCGCACGCGGACCGATGGCAGCCGCCGCCCCAATTGGAGTGCGCGGGCTCCCCCGGCGCACGTTCCCCGCGAAGCGGCGATCCCTGGACCTTCGCGCGAGCTAGCTCGCGCGAAGGATTCTGAGGCGAGTCAACTCACGGTCCCGCTCGTCGAGGATTTCCTCGAGGCGGGCGACCTTCATCCGGAGAGTCTCGGTCGTGGTGAACAGCTCGATGAACGCTCGCTGACGTTCCTTCAGCAGCGCCTCGATGCCCTCGCGAGTCCCGTCGGCGCCCAGCGGCAGGGCCGGCCTCGTCGGCGTCAAGTGCAGAACGGGCATCTGCACAGCGGCCGGCGCGTCGAGATTGGCGACCTGCTCGGCCAGACTTCGTGCGAGCTCACGGTCAGGATCCACGATCGGCGCAGGAGCAACCGGGCTCGGCTGGGGTGGCGGCAATGGGTCCGGCACGGGCGGAAGGTTCGCCACGCGCTCCGCCATCGCGCGAAGCTGCTCGACGGCATCGTGTGCCGGGCTCGGCTCGGCCGGCGCTTCCGGCTCCTCCGCCTGGCTCTGGATGTCCAGCACCTGCTCGGCGATCGCCCTCGCGAGCGCGAGCCAAGAGGTGCGGCCCTGCTCGATCAGGATCTCGCCCAGGCGTCGACCCGAGCGC
>WNGE01010405.1_pt1 | contig 12803 bp, 8 predicted proteins | sample 5400651 | NCBI WGS metagenome assembly WNGE01 (sample SAMN13153370, study PRJNA577476) | soil metagenome | isolation source: 60 cm soil or saprolite under grassland replicate 2 | place: USA:California | collected 2016-06-15 | reverse complement strand
TTCGGGTTACCGGTGGTGCCGGTCGTATAGAAGGTCGTTGCGCGGGTGTTCTCGTCAAAGTCGGGAAAATCGAAGTCCTCCGTACCCCTTGCCAGCAGGTCTTCGTACTCAGCCGCGAACGCAAGGGTGGACGGCGGGCGCTCCCCTTCATCGCTCATCACGATAAAGGTTTTCGCCGTTTCCAGGCGATCCTTGATGGAGTCGAGGATCGGCAGAAATTCGGTGTGACAGAGGATGACATTGGCCCCGGCATGATTGAGGGTGTAGAGAATCTGTTCCGGGGAGAGGCGGATATTCACGGTCTGTAAGACGGCTCCCATCATCGGAACGGCGAAGTAGCACTCCAGGTAGCGATGGCTGTCCCAATCCATCACTGCTACCGTATCGCCTGGCCTCGCCCCTAGTCCGGCAAGGCCACTTGCCAACCGGCCAATACGTTGGCGCAGCGTTCGGTAGGTATAGCGACTACTATCCCGATACACGATCTCCTGTTCCGGGGTCGTCGCAAGAGGGGTATGAAGCAAGTGCTTGATGAGTAAGGGGTAGTCATATGCGGAAGGTGTACGTTCGATTAACGATGCGGACATGGTAGATCTCCTTATCCATTAAAAATACATCAAACTTTCTTTTCGATCGACTTGAACGAGGCTCACTTGTTCCAAAGCGTCTATACAAACGTGCTTCAGCCGGTGATCGCACAACCAATGATGATTGAACGCATTTCGCGGGTACCTTCGCAAGAAAATGGCATCGGTGAAATTATAGCACAGGTTGGCTTACGACATGTTGGCCTTTCGCCACTTCATTGATAAACAGTAACTGAATAAGCAATACTGTGCATGAAGCGGTAAGATATGACGGTCCAAACTCTCTCCGATTTTATTCAATGCCCATGCTGACATAAGTCCCTGTATCAACAAAAACCTCTATCTAAAGGAGAATATAACGATATAATGAGGACATTCATCTATTTCTTGTATATTTTTGTGAAAATACAATGGTACCTGTAAAATGGATTTTCAACGACAGATTCTGTCCCACATACTATGTTAAGCTACAAATGTAGATGAGTTGAAGTGTCTTTTCTCAAGACTTACTACTTGAAAAGCATATTTATCTGCCATACTAAATGTTGCTGTTGAAGGGATTTTTTATGGAGAGTGAATTTTCTATCACACGATCATCGGGCGTGAGGCGTCCAGGGAAGAAAGTAGCCAGTCCCAGCACCGATAAGTCACGGCGAATAATGCTGCTGGCTGTACTCTTTCAAGTATCCTGGCCGAAACGCCTCACAAAGCAAGAGATTATCGATCAACTGCCCATGTTGTATGGGGATAATCCTAATCGCGCCCTTTATCGCGATATCGAGACACTCACCGATACTCTCGTCGATGATTTGCCCGAACCTGATGCTGAACACCTTGCTGATTGGTGCAACGCACAACAGCAGCGGAAACGCCTGGCGATCACCTACGAACGCCGGACATTCACCTTTGGCCTGGCGCAATCCATCTTCTCCATTGACATTAGCGAAGACGAAGCGCGTGCCTTTGTCGCACTTCAGGAGGGATTTTCGCCAGGGACACCCTATGCGGAGGCCGTGCAACACCTGTTGAAGCGTTGGGAGTGGCTCTTCACCGAAAAGAGCCATCAACTGGTGCGGCAAAAACGCAAACGTCATGCCCGGCCAGTTCTGCTGCCACTGTCACCGGTCGTCGACTATAGCCAGCATGGCGACACCATTCTGCTCCTGGACCAGGCTCTTGAGGAGGGTGCATACGTCTCGTTTGCCTACACACCTCTCGCGCAAAGTTGGGACGCGGAACCCATGTTGCACGAGTATACAGAACCCTACGAATTAGAATACCGCGAAGGGCACTGGTACTACACAGCCTATATCCTCGACCTTAACACCTTCATAGACTATCGCGTAGACCGTATTCGTCCAGGCTCCTTGCACAAGGAACATGACCGCTTCTATCCAGGGGGCCGTCAACGCCCAGGCGTCAAGATTCGTTACTGGCTCTCCCCGATGTTAGCTCGTCATAACAGCCTGAGCGCCCGTTTACGCGAACAACAGGTCACATTCTTAGAAGATGACCAGGGAGTCATAGTCGAGGGCTACGCGAAATCCGTCTGGTGGGCCAGGCGACTACTGCTGGGCTACGGCGAACAAGTGAAAGCCTTGGCTCCCCAGAAATTGGTGCAAATGATGTGTGAAACTGCCCAGGCCATGTATTCATTGTATGAAGAGGAAAAATAATGACACTGAAATTATCCATCCTCCCTGTCTACTCGGAGGTACATCCAGACTCCAAACATCAAATTGGCTCCGTACGTTTACTGAAGCATCAAGTTGAAACCTTGGCAGCTTTCAATGACCCCGATATAGACGTCATCTTTAACGTGGCTATGACGGGTGACGGCAAAAGCCTGGCAGCCTATCTGCCAGCATTTCAACAGCAGAAAAATATCATCGCTATGTATCCTACCAACGAATTAGTGCAGGATCAATACTATGCTCTTCCAAGGTACGAGCAGAACTTACAGATTCGCTTGCCTCGCTACGGCACTATGTACAGCGACAAAATCACGCAACTGATGCGGGAAAACGATAACAAGGTACGTCTTGAAGAGGTGCGCAAGCTCCTGGAGCGAAACGGCATTCTGTTAACCAACCCCGACCTCATTCACCTGATGATGAGCCATCAATATGGCTGGGATCACCAACGCAAGGAACTTCCCGTCACTATCGGCGCATATTTTGACTACTTCCTCTTTGACGAGTTCCATATCTTTGGCGTGCCCCAGGTTATCTCCGTCATGAACATGTTGGGCTACCTGAACGTCAATTACCACTATAAACCCGCTGACCGCAAGAAGTTCATATTTCTCTCTGCCACGCCCAGCAAGCTTATGAATGATCTGCTTGAGCGCGGTGGTTTGCGTTACAAAAAGATCGAAGGGAAATATCTTTCCACGGAGCAACAAGGATATAGCTGTATTTTGCAACCATGCGAACTAGAACTGCACGAAGTAAGCCAGGAAGCACCCACCGAGATGTGGGTATTGGAGCACCTGCAAGATATTCTTTCCTTCTTTAAACAGCACCCACAATCAAAGGCTGCTATTCTTGTCTACTCGGTAGCAACCCCTGCTTGAAAGAATATTTTAAGCCGCATAATATCACCGTAGGTGAGAATACGGGTCTTACTCACCCTGATGAGCGCCGTGCTTCTTTTGAGAAACATATCCTGGTTGGTACCTCGACCGTTGATATTGGCGTTGATTTCCGTATCAATTACCTCATCTTTGAAGCCTACAACGCCGGCTCATTCTTGCAGCGTTTTGGTCGCCTGGGACGTCACGCTGGATACCCAATCTACCACGCCCATGCCCTATTGCCGCGTTTTGTATTGGAGCGACTGACACTTAAGCTGGATACACGAGGAGAGGTTGAGCGGGAAACCTTCAATAAAGCGATTAGAGAGGCTTTTCCTGTTGAAGCTGAATTTAAGAGCCATACACAGCTTTGGGGCGTGGTGCAGGCCGCACAAGTGTTAGCAGAGCTGCAGGGCCAGAGCAAGAAGGATGCCAACGAGGCCTTTACCAGCGCCCTATCAAGCCAATATGATCTCTTCTATGGCGCACAAACCCAACCTGTCATGTCTAAAGCGCTGAAAAAGTATTGGGCTATTCGTAATAAACAGCCCGAAATACTGGCTGAATTAAGCAGTTTCCGCGGTCTAAGTCCGCTTTCCTGCGGAGTATGGGACACCGATAACCATCTACAGACCTATGATCTCTTCTTCCTGCTCGCCAATACTGAGTTTGAAGTACTTTCTGCAGCGGAGTTCATGCAAGAAGTAATGCGGCAAGGACTGGAGGAACGAGACTATAAAGATCAGCTGCTTTACCTCAAAATTATCAAGTATGTACCGGAACGCCAGCAGTTGGTGCTGGGCCTGCCATTTGTGGTGGCAGACTATGCTGCCCGTCTGCATACTGTACAGGTGCTGGATAACTTCTTTGTGCGCGAGCCATCATTTACCGGACGTGACCAGGTCAATCGGGTTCTCAAAACGAAAAGCCTTACCTGTATTTTGAGTGATATGGGGCGTAAAGAACTGAAGCAGCGGCTAAACCTGCCCACGATGTTTCCCATCCAGCGCCTGCAGGATAAAACAGGCGCTGAATATGCCGTTGCCTTTGGTCAGGAAGCCTTATTATTGGACTCACTACTCTCCTGGCGCAAGACCAAAGGCGACCAGGCAATGTTTCTCTAATCTAACTATTGAAAGGAGTGGAAGTGTTTTACCTGGATTTTCTCAAGCAAGCGGTTGATCCTGACGACTTTGTAACCCTCTCATTTATTGAGCATATGATTCCTGAGTTGATGGAACATTACGCGGTGAAATCAGCAAAGGGAGGTGATCATAGTCACAATTCCCGCTTAGACGAGCAGACAAAGCGCAAATTTGAGGAGAAAGATGATCAGAGTATGCTTAGCCACCAGCTCAACGGCATCTTTCCAACCCTGCGCCTGATACATCTGCTGGAAGCTGAGCGGCTCGTTAACGTGCCCTTTTCCGCCGTCGAGCGGCAGGTCTATATTCTCTCGTATCTCATGCATGATGTTGATAAGATAGTAGATATTCGCGGCGTAGAGACAAAAACTCGCGAGGACATTGAACACGCGAAAGACCTGGTCGCGGAACAATTGCGACTCTGTAACGCACAGGCGTTCTTTCCTGATTTTGCCAACTATCTAGAAGACATCGCCTACCTTGTCGTCAATACACAGCAGAAGTGGGGCACAAATCTGCATACCTTTCTCTGGCGTTTTCAGTTGCCTGAACGACGTATGTTACAGTTGCGCCGTCTCTGCACGTACTCTGACCATATTGCCTATCTTGTACCCTCTCCTGCGGCGATCCTGGCGGATGCCGAGACGGGAACACTCACCACCATTCTCTCCGAACTGAGTGACGACCAGCTCGTCTTTACCTATCACCAGCTTCGCGAGGTGCGTGGCCTGTTTACCAACGTCGTCAATAATGGCGTGATTCATCTCTATACTGAGGGACGAGACGGCATCTGGCCCTACCTCTTCTTCTCCGACGGCGTGATCTATATCAAACGCAAATCACTCCAGGTGGAAATTACCAATGAACAGATTGTGGAGACAGTGCAGGCTCAACTGCGCAACATGTGTGCCGGTACTATCAAAAGCCACGCGCCTGGTTTCAAGTTCAGTATCCAGGGTATCGCCAAACACCCAGGCTATTACTTTGAATTTTTATCGCTCGAAGACTATGCTGAACTACTGGCACGCTTTACCATTAAAGGGACAGGCCGGGATATTTCAGCTTTACCGCTAGAAAAAATACGTCAAATGCAGGCCAACGGCGAAATAGCCGCTGACCTTGTTACCGATTTTATACCTGATATCCGTGTCGGTATGCTGGCACGTTTCTTCTCGGTAATCTTTGTCTCTGTACTGGGTATGCTTGATAAGAGCCAGGAAGCTTTGCGCGAGCAGGCAGAGAAGGCTGTTGTAGAGCGCCTGGGCCTCACACCCTATTGGGTACAGTCTCAGACTATTCCAAATAAAGGAGGTGTTGAATATCGCTGGTTCTGGTTGGGAGCCTGCTATCTGCGTGACCATCCAGGTATTGATGCCTATGATGGTGAAGGAAATTTGTTTGCTGTTTTCAACTCGGCCCTCCAGCTTGTTATTAACCTCGCGGGTAGCGAACTGCGCAAACAAATGCCTCTCAAGTATCTGAATCATTTGAAGCGCTACCTCGATAGTATCGTCGAAGTGCCTTTGGCGATGCGTGCGGCAGGAGGATTACCTGATTTTCAGGCTGAACTGGAACGCTATTCAGGAGCAAAAAGCAAAGGCCGTAAGCTTATCTGCACACTATGCAACAGCGCCTATCCCACCGAGGAACATTCAGATAACGCGGTCCTCTTCCAACCCTGGGTGTATAAGAACAAGCTCTCGCTCAACGCCGGGAAGAATGCCGGTGGTATCTGTGCCATCTGTGCCCTTGAACTGATGCTGCGCCAGATACTCCTCAAGGGCCAGTTACGTCTCACCGGGAGTAAGTTTGAAGCCCTCAAGACCAAATACCTGGCCGTCTATCCCAATTTTTTCTTTACCGCCGAGACAGGAGCAATGGTACAAGGGATACTCGACCAGTTGCAGGACGTCAATTTCTTCACCATCCGTCGTCAACTGGACCGCCAGGATATCACCGTTCACGACCTGCTGCACCTGGATGTCTTCATGGCACCACAAAAGTTCAAAACACCGCAGGAACCCGCTTACTACGACGATGAGCGCGATGATGAAAGTGAATCAAGTGAAGATGAGGAACAGGAAGAGCAGGAAGAGCAGGAAGAACAGGAGGAGATCCAAACCACACCGGTCGAAGTCAATGATCGTCGCTACATTAAATATGTACAAGATAGCTATCCCGGTCTGTGCTTCTTCGGCATGAAAGCTGGCAGCGATGACAACGACACATCATCCTGGGCCATGCCCGCATTTCTGGCTCTCGCTCTGCCACTCGTGACGAATACCAAAGTGGTCATTTCGGAGATGTCACTTCCGCTTTTCTCTTCGGGACACGATTTTCGTGAAACCGTCATCTTCGATGCTCCTCATCCCTACCTTGATCGCTTGCTTAAAGAGAAGCGTGTCCGCGTCAACGAGATCATGCATAAGCTGCGCGTTCTCACGAGCATCTATCAGGTCAACATAGACACTTATGCGAAGCAGGGCAAGCCTGAATGGAAACACCTGAGCGCAATCGCGCGCGATCTGGAGACCGACCCCCTGTATCTATTCAGTTATCTGAAGAAACAACAGCGTGGAGAGTCGTTATACGCCAATGATGTGGAACACTACCTGCACATCTATGAAACAATATTGGAGGAAAATTTGGGTAATATTCAACGTTGTGTAGACCGTTACGTGGTCTTTTACCGTGGTGGCTACCAGTCACACTCGATCCTAAAACCTGTCGATATCGTCGCCAGAGCCATTATCAACAGCCCTTTGAACATTGAAAAGGATGATTTGCTCTGGCAGATACAGGGCGAACTGAAGAACTGGCTCGACCGCGTGCGCAGTCACCAGGCAAAAGGCTATGCCATGTTCTGGGGCAAAGACATTGATACTAAAGAAGCCCCAGCTATTGAGGCTTTTGTCAAAGGCTTCTATGATGAGGTCTTCATGGACTACTGCCAGGGAGAACGCGGCATCTTACGTAGCCGCATCAACCATTTCAAGGATGGCTGCGAAGCCTATTATACCAACCTGCGCACCGCACAGCGCATCCAGGAACAAGAACAGAACATGGAACCAGAACCCGTCGCCTAAATCACTGAAAAAATGAAGGAGTGAATCAATCATGTTTTTGAACAGCTTAACGTCTCTTAATGTCTTTCAACAGGACATCCCCAAATTGCCAATGGGCAAATACGCCCATATCATCACCTTGCGTGAGACAAACTCGTTTGCCCTCTTCCAGACCGACGGAGAACTGAACATCAGCCGGGTCAGCCTGGGACGTAAGGAACAGACCCCGAGTACGCGCATTGTTCTCTTCAAGCGCAAGCAATCGACCCCAGAGCGCTTAACAGGCCGCGAGATTCTCCGCCGCTATGGCCTGGTCGAGAACTGCAAATACAATACAGCAGAATTTTGCAAACGCTGCCCGGATTGTATCTACTACGGCTTTGCCATTGGTGACTCTGGCTCAGAGCGCTCCAAAGTACTCGTCGATTCGGCCTTCTCGCTGACAGGCTACGACATGTCTCACCAGCAGTTTACCTTTAACGCGCCCTCAGAAAACGGCACCATGAGCGAAGACGGCAAGATGAAAACCTCCCTTGGCGAGCAGGACTACGTACTGCCACAGGTCTACTTCCCCTCCGTTGTTACTATCAAAGATCCAACTGAGGCCGAATTTATCTATGTGCTCAACAATGTTCTGCGTACAAAGCGCTATGGTGCACAGAATACGCGTACGGGAACAGTGGAAAATCACGTTACTGCTATCGTCTTCTCCGACGGTGAAATTTTCTCAAACCTGCAATTGACCCAGGCGATCTACGATATCCTTCCACCGGAACATCGCGCCAAAACGCCGATGCCGCAAGCAGCCGTAATTGAAGCAATGGAAACTGCCGTGCAAACACTACTGAGCGAAGATGGCCTGGTGGCCCAACTCTACTCGGGAGAGCGGCTCAACGCATTGCTCCATGAAATACTGCAAATCACCAGCGATGAGGCCAGTTTAACGGCAGTGTTACAACAGGCAAATGCCGAAGCGAATCGCTACGCGCAGGTTCATGGGGTCGGCGCAAAAGAGGCAAAGGCCAAGAAGTAGGAGCAAACCATGTTCATCACGGTCTGTCACCTCACCCTGCATGATTTTCTCTTTTATGCCTCACGCGAAATGGGGCGTCTCTACGAAACAGAGAAATACCTGCATAATTACGGGTTGACCTATGCACTTGGCATGGCGAAATCTCCCTATGCAAATCTGGCGCAGGTACCACGCTATCAAGAGGACCTGGATGGTATGAATCAGCAAGGGGTGTATGTAACACCTGCTCACCCCTTGCGCTATTCCTTCTCGTTCAGCACCTTCAAAATGGCCAATGAGAATCACTATAGCTTTATGCCGCAAGTCAGTACCAATCGGGTGGTATTTGGAAGGTCAAAAGAACTTGCTCCTGAGAGTACCTTTGAATTTTATGTCCTCAGCGAAAAAGCGATAGCTCTACCACGCTGGATTCGCCTGGGGAAATGGATGGCGAAGGCACACGTCGAAGTCAGGGGACATGGAATAGCTCAAGCTAAAAAGGGAACGTTCCGTGCAGATGGCGCTCTTAATCCGCTCGACCTCACCGTCATGCCCGAAAACTGCAACATAGTTGCTATGGCCCCAGCAAGTCTTATCACCAACGTTTCCTGTACTGGTAGCTACTATGAGCTTACTTATGATGCTGGTGGATATTCACGTATCATTCGTTTGCCAATGGAGATGAGTTATCAGCCTGAACGCAATCGGCGTTTGTTCGCTTAAATACCAGTGAACCAGGGCGACCACAAGTGGACCAGGGCGACCACAAGTGGACCAGGGCGACCACAAGGGTTCGCCCCTACTATGCCACGGCGCGGTGGACCAGGGCGACCACAAGGGTTCGCCCAATAGGCGTCAAGTTAAGGAACTCCAAATGGGATCGATGGCCGCGTCTCGCGCCGCTCCCAGGGCGGGGCAAGCCCCGCCCCTACTATACACGGCTGGGCGTTCCGTTCGTGTATAGTAGGGACGACCCTTGCGGTCGCCCTGGAAACTCAACAATAGGAAAGGTAAGAACGACTTGATGGATACACCGTCTACACCCTCATCTCCGGCCAAGCTCTACGCGCTCCATCTCAAACTGCGCCCCATAGAGCGCGGCACCCTGATGCCCTTTACTGGCGAGTTAGTTCATGCCGCCTGGCTAGATTGGATCAGGGCCGCGGCGCCTGATGTAGCAAATATGCTCCACGACGGGAACAAACGGCGGCTTTTTACCTGCTCAAGCCTGCAATTTCCCCTTCCCGTAGTGAGGATACGTGACGCGGAACGAGGGAATGTACATCTCCCTGTAGACCCTGAAAAGACCTACACCGTGCGTATTACCCTGCTGCCTGGCGACCTATTCCCATTGTTTTACCACTCCCTCATGCACTTCAACATGTCCACCCTGGGAGCAAAGCAACATCCCTTTATGCAGATTGGAAAGCAGCAATTTTTACTTGAAGAGGTCATCGCCGATACCGATGATGGTTCTGGCTGGACCGGATTTACCTCGTTTGCCTCTCTGGTGGAGAAGGCAAGAACCCTCAAATTGGGTGCTATCGAGTCGTTGAAATTGGAATTTGCCTCGCTGACCACGTTTAACAGGAGCTCCGCTAAAAATAAAGCGTATGGCAATCATTACGCACGTTTTCCATTGCCCCAGTACGTCTTTCCTGGCCTGGCGAAACGATGGCAAGAGCTGGCTCCTCCCGAACTGGCTGCCCTGATACAGCAGGAGCTCATCGAGCAATATATCCAGGATGATGGGGTGGTGATCGAGGATTATGATCTAAAGACGCATTGGGTCAGCTTTGTCAACCACCCACAGCGCGGCTTTGTCGGAACATGTAAGTATCACTTACGCGGCCCCGATGACGCGCCAACTCCAGAGGCACCACTGGCAGTACGCCAACAGTTGCTCCTGCTCTCCCAACTGGCCTTTTACACCGGTATCGGCTATAAACCATCGATGGGTATGGGACAGGTGCGTCCTTTGTAAACAGAGAGGGGTTTGCCATGCTGGATGAACCTGGTGGAGATGCGCTCTCCATTTCTTACTTGAATGCGCTGGAGTATTGCCCACGCCGCTTTTACTACGAGTGTGCGTTAAGCGAATTTCTAGACAATGCTCACGTCGTCGAGGGAACAATGCGCCACGAGAGAAGTGATAGTGGGCGTACTACTACCGAAGAAGGCGTAACCACCATGCGCCGCGTGTGGGTCTGGTCGGATCGCCTGAAGTTGAGCGGCTTCGCAGATGTGGTGGAAGAGTCCGAGGGAGCGTTGCTGCCCGTCGAATACAAGAAAGGGAAAATGGGAGAGTGGCTCAACGATCATGTACAACTCTGTTCACAGGCATTGTGCCTGGAGGAGATGCTCAACTGTAGCATTCCGCTTGGCTACATCTTCTATTTCGGCTCCGCACGGCGCGAAGAGGTACTTTTCACACCAGAGCTGCGTATGCATACAGAAGAAACCATTCGGTTAGCTTTTACGCTTTTAGAGCGCGGCGTCCTTCCCCCGCCACTGGTTGGGAAACAAACAAAACGCAGTGCCTTACCAGCACTGCATCCCAAATGTCGAGATTGTAGTTTGGAGCCTCTCTGCTTGCCGCGCGAGGTATTTGCCCTGGAGCATAATGCGATATCGCTATAAGGTGTGTTCATGCCTAGTTGTGAAAGGATAAGCATAAAATGGCAACCCTGTATCTCAGTGAGCAACAGTCGATAGTCAAGAAGCGCGACGGGTATCTCATCGTACAATATCCTGGAGCGGACAAGCGCAAAGTCGAAGTCCCTCTTATCAAAGTTTCACAGGTGGTGGTGTCGGGTGATGTGACATTGACCACGCCTGCCGTGCATACCCTGTTGGAGGCAGGTATTGAGATCTGCTATCTTTCCATGTATGGACATTTTCGCGGGCGACTTTCTCCGCCGGTGGCGAAAAATGCCTTGTTGCGTCGTGAGCAATACCGGGCTTATGCAGATCCGCAGCGCGCACTAAAAGTGGCCCAGGCGTGTGTGAAGGGGAAATTGGAGAACATGCGTACGCTGCTCTTGCGTTCTAATCGGCAGTTGCAGGATAGTGAAGTGACAGTTGCCACTGTGGCGATTCAGCAGATGATTCGTGAGGTGCCTCGTGCCACGACGGTTGGTTCGCTGCTGGGATTTGAGGGAAATGGTTCCGCGGCCTACTTTAAAGTATTCGGGAAATTAGTGCGCGGCTCAATGACCTTTACGCATCGCCGCAGGCGTCCACCAACCGACCCGGTGAATGCCATGTTGAGCCTGGGCTACACCCTTTTATTACACCAGGTATCTGCTGCCATCCAGATTGTTGGCTTTGATCCATACGCGGGCTTTCTACATCAGCCGCGCTACGGTCGTCCCGCCCTGGCATTAGATCTGATGGAGGAGTTTCGCCCGATCATAGCGGATTCGGTCGTACTGAATATCATCAATCATCGTATTCTGACCGAGCAGGATTTCCAGGAAGAGCTCGGGGTGGTCCATTTGAAAGCGGAGGCACGCAAGAAATTCTACGCTAAGTTCGAGGAGCGTCTCCAGGAGGAATTGCAGCATCCCTATTTCGAGTACCGCACAAGTTATAGGCGGTGCATCGAATTGCAGGCGCGCCTCTTAGGAAAATGGCTCACGGGCGAAATCCCAACGTATCTCCCGCTGGGTGTGCGCTAGCAATGAGCGACCAGCAGCGACGTGGCGACGAAAGCATGCTCTATGTAGTGAGCTACGATATACCCGATGATCGACGCCGGACGCGGGTGCATAGCGCCTTGACCGGCTTCGGAACATGGGTACAGTACAGTGTTTTCGAATGTTTTCTCGACCGCAAGCAGCGCATATTGCTGCAATCTCGCCTGCTACAAGAGATTCACCAGCGAAAGGATACGGTACGAATCTACGGCTTATGCGGTACGTGTACATCCAAGGTCGAGGTATTAGGACAGGGAGACGAGCCCCACGAGGATGATATCTATTTGTTATAGCTGCTGGCTTTTAGCGAGGCACACTGTGGTGGTAATGCCAAGCACGATGCCTCGTTCAAGAAGACAAATGGCCTATCGAGCTTCAAAAGCTCTTGTAATTAACAGAACCATCATGTATGCTGTCTAACAGATATTGCTGAAGTATCTTTTATGAGCGTTTCCAACCTCTGCCTCGCAAACAATAGCATAAAACGGCTTCCAGAGCCATGCGAGGCCCATAGCTGTCGCCAGGGGCCTGGCATCTCGGTTGAGATTGAAACTCCCGCCTGATTGCCGAGCCAGGTATAGCAGCGTGTGCCGTCGCCAGGGGCCTGGCATCTCGGTTGAGATTGAAACTAACAAATCAGCTTGTATCAGCGTGATTTTATTCAGCAGTCGCCAGGGGCCTGGCATCTCGGTTGAGATTGAAACCATCATCAGCCTGGATA
>WNGE01006661.1_pt1 | contig 12804 bp, 8 predicted proteins | sample 5400651 | NCBI WGS metagenome assembly WNGE01 (sample SAMN13153370, study PRJNA577476) | soil metagenome | isolation source: 60 cm soil or saprolite under grassland replicate 2 | place: USA:California | collected 2016-06-15 | reverse complement strand
TCAAAGGGCCACAGGGCAAGCCGGTCACAGAAGAGCAGACCGTGACGGAGCAGAAAATCGTTCAGGGCCCAATGGCGTCGCAGGTCGCGATCAAAATGCTCGGCACGAACGGAGGCGGATACGTTAATGCGAATGCCTCACATCCATTCGAGAATCCGACGCCGCTTTCGAATTTTTTTCAGATGTTGTCGATCTTTGCGATCGGCAGCGGACTCACTTACTACCTTGGCCGCATGGTGAAAAATCAAAAACACGGTTGGACCGTGTGGGCGGCGATGGTGATTCTGTTTCTCGGCGGTGTGCTCTTGTGTTGGTGGGCAGAATCCTCCGGCAATCCGATCCACCAGCACCTCGGCGTTGCCACAGCGGATGGAAATATGGAGGGCAAGGAGGTTCGGTTCGGAATTTTCAATTCCGCCCTCTTCGCCACGGTTACAACCGACGCATCCTGCGGCGCGGTCAATTCGATGCATGATTCGTTTACCGCGCTTGGCGGCCTCGTCCCGTTGTTCAACATCCAGTTAGGCGAAATCATTATTGGCGGGGTCGGCGCCGGGCTTTACGGGATGCTGGTGTTCGTCGTGCTCGCGGTTTTCATCGCTGGCCTGATGGTCGGTCGCACACCGGAATATCTCGGAAAAAAAATTGAAGCGTACGACGTCAAGATGGCGATGCTCTCGTTACTCATCCTCGCCATTTCGATTCTCGGTTTCGCTGCCTGGGCGGTAGCGAGCAAATGGGGCCTGACCGGATTGAACAACAGCGGCCCGCACGGACTGAGCGAAATTCTGTACGCGTTCAGCTCTGGCGCTGGCAATAATGGCAGCGCATTTGCTGGTCTCTCTGGAAATACGCCTTGGTACAACACGACCCTCGGGCTCGATATGTTGTTCGGCCGTTTCCTCATGATCGTGCCGATCATGGCGTTGGCCGGTTCGCTAGTGCAAAAGAAAGTAGCGCCGCCCAGCGCGGGCACATTTCCAGTGCATGGCGGAACGTTTCTCATTCTGCTGCTCGGCACCGTTATCCTGGTTGGCGCACTCAACTTTCTCCCCGCGCTGACCCTCGGGCCAATCGTCGAGCACTTCCTCATGCAAGGTGGAAAACTTTTTTAAGATCCACATCCAAGATTCATGACACAAAAATCTGCATCGCTTTTCGACTGGACCATTGTTGGGCCGGCCATCGCCGACGCGTTCAAAAAATTGAACCCCCGTTTGATGGTGAAGAACCCAGTCATGTTCGTGACGATGGTGGGTGCTGCCCTAACGACTGTCGGAATCTTTACCGCTGGATCGGCACTACGCGCTTTCGTGGCGCAACTGGCGCTCTGGCTCTGGTTCACGGTGCTTTTCGCCAATTTTGCTGAAGCCGTCGCTGAAGGTCGGGGTAAAGCGCAAGCAGCCAGTCTGCGTCGGGCGCGAAAGGATACGATGGCACGCCGCTTAAAGAACGGTCGCGAAGGGAAAGTTCCTGCCCCGATATTGCAAAAAGACGACCTTGTCGTTTGCGAAGCCGGCGACACCATTCCCGCGGACGGCGATGTCGTCGAGGGAATCGCCAGCGTCGATGAGGCAGCGATCACAGGCGAATCAGCGCCAGTGATTCGCGAGAGTGGGGGCGACCGCAGCGCCGTCACCGGCGGCACGCGTGTGCTCAGCGATCGGATCGTGATCCGTATCACGGCGGATAAAGGCGCCGGTTTTCTGGATAAGATGATTGCGTTAGTCGAGGGTGCCCGTCGACAGAAAACGCCTAACGAAATCGCGCTCACAATCCTTCTCGCAGCGTTGACGTTCATTTTTCTCCTCGTATCCGTGACGCTGAAACCGTTCGGCATTTATTCGGGGGCGGCGTTTTCGATTCCAGTCGTTGTGGCGCTGCTGGTTTGTTTAATTCCGACAACGATTGGCGGATTGCTCAGCGCCATTGGCATTGCCGGAATGGATCGAGTTCTTCAGCGCAATGTGCTCGCAATGAGCGGACGCGCGGTCGAAGCGGCAGGAGATGTCGATGTTCTGCTCCTCGATAAAACCGGGACGATCACACTCGGAAATCGCATGGCGGTCGCGTTTCATCCCGCTCCTGGCGTTTTACCTGACGATCTCGCAGCATCCGCGCAACTGAGCTCGCTAGCCGACGAAACTCCAGAAGGACGCAGCATTGTCGTGCTTGTGAAAGAGAAATTCGGATTGCGCGCACGGGAAATGCACGAACTGGAAGCGACATTCGTGCCGTTCACCGCGCAGACGCGCATGAGCGGCGTCGATCTTCACGCAAATGGCGCGCAACCGACCATGCGTGTGCGAAAAGGCGCAGCAGAAGCGGTGCGCGGATTTGTCGAATCGGCGGGCGGAATTTTTCCGCAGCCGGTCGCGAAAATGGTCGATGAAATTTCTCATCGCGGCGGCACTCCCCTGGTTGTCGCCTCGGACATGATGACGCTGGGCACGATCGAGCTGAAAGATGTCGTGAAAGGCGGAATCAAGGACCGCTTCGCGCAGTTGCGCAGAATGGGGATCAAGACGGTGATGATCACGGGCGACAATCCGCTTACTGCCGCTGCGATCGCGGCCGAAGCGGGCGTGGACGATTTCATGGCGGAGGCGACACCGGAACAAAAACTGAAACGCATCCGGCACGAGCAAGCCGAAGGTCATTTGGTCGCGATGACCGGCGACGGGACGAACGACGCGCCTGCCCTCGCGCAAGCCGATGTGGGCGTTGCGATGAACACTGGCACGCAAGCCGCGCGCGAAGCCGGGAACATGGTCGATCTCGATAGCAATCCGACAAAGCTGCTCGACATCGTTGAGATTGGGAAACAGATGCTGATCACTCGCGGTTCGCTTACGACCTTCAGCATCGCAAACGACGTCGCGAAGTATTTCGCGATTATTCCGGCCATGTTGATGACCACGTTTCCCGAGATTGCGCCGCTGAACATCATGCATCTGCACAGCCCCACGAGCGCCATTCTGAGCGCCGTGATTTTTAACGCGCTGATCATTATCGCGCTCATCCCGCTGGCCCTGCGCGGCGTAGCTTACAAGCCGATGGGCGCGCTGGCGATTTTACAGCGCAATCTCATCATCTACGGCTTCGGCGGCCTCATCGTTCCGTTCATCGGCATCAAACTGATCGACCTCATCATTACCGCGCTCCACTTGGCCTAACGAAATGAAAGAATTTTTTTCCCATATTCGCGGTGCGGTCGTATCAACCTTCGTATTGGCAGTCGTCTGCTGCGGCCTCTACCCGCTCGTGGTTTTCGGGATTTCGCAGGCGCTCTTTCGCGACAAGGCCAACGGCAGTTTAATCGTCGATCCTGACGGAACAGTGCACGGCTCGAAGTTGTTGGGCCAGGAATTCGTCGACGCGAAATATTTTCATCCGCGACCATCAGCTGCTGGGAACGGTTATGACGCGGCGAGTTCCGGGGGTAGCAATTTGGGACCGACTTCCCAAAAACTGAATGATGCGATCAAAGAACGCATCGCGGCGTATCGCGCAGAAAACGGCTTGAGCGAAACGGAGTCTGTGCCGGCGGACGCAGTGACGACCTCGGGCAGCGGTCTCGACCCTCACATCAGTTTGCGTAACGCTGACTTACAACTCCCGCGCGTGGCGAGAACGCGCGGGATAAGTGAGGAAAAGATTCGCGAACTCGTCAGGCAAAACACTGATGGCCCTGATCTTGAGATTTTTGGCGAACCTGGCGTGAACGTATTGCGGCTCAACCTCGCGCTCGATCAGCCGCGCTGAACTCGCTGGCCTAACGAATGCGAACGCGGATTTTGGTGTTCCCGTTCTGCGCATGGTCTGTCGCGCTTCTGGCCTCTGCAGGCGTGTCTCCCGGCGAGCAAGACTCTTTAATCGCGCCCGCGCCGGATAAATCGCAGTATACCCTTTTTAATCCGACGCCGATTGATTTGCGTCGCGCCTACAACACCGATCGCCCCAGCAAGACGGACAGTCCATACACTATCGACGCTGGCGTTTTTCAAATTGAGAGCGATGTCGCGAACTGGACGCTGGATTACGAGAAAGGTGTTCGCACTCGCACCTGGATTATTGGCAACACCAACTTCAAGCTCGGCCTAACGAATTGGATGGATCTCCAGGTTTTCCCGCAATTTTACGTCAATACCCGGACCAGTGGCCCCGGCTTCGGGAAGCCCGTAGAGCAAGATGGCTTCGGCGATACCACTATTCGACTCAAGATTAATCTCCTCGGTAACGATGGCGGAAAATTGGTGATCGGATTCGTCTCGTCATTAAAAATCCCGACGAACACGGGCCATACCGGAAACCATGTTTGGGAACCGGGCGTCAGTTTGCCGGTGAATTACTCGCTGCCATGGGGTTTTACATTGTTCGGGCAAACGAGGATAGACATTCTCGATCAACCTCGCAGCAGCGACATGCGCGTGCAGTGGCAAAACCCCATCGGGCTCTCCCGCACAATTATTGAGAATCTGAGCGGTTACGTTGAATTCTACGACGCTGTGAGCACCGGTCGTCATCAGCCATGGGTCGGCACATTCGATACTGGTTTGATTTATCAAGTCACTCCGAACTTCTCGGTTGATGTGAATTCCTTTTTCGGTCTGACTCGAAGTGCTCCCGACTATAACGTGTTCACTGGTTTCGGTTATCGCTTCTAATTTCTCGGACGAACATTAGTCAATATGCTCAATCTCTTTTAAGAACGATGAAACCTAGATCAACATTAGCTCTCGCGATTGCCCTACTCGCTCTCAGCGACGCGTGGCCTGCCCTCGCGGTTCCATCTGCGATGAGCCATGAAATGTCGGGAACCGTCCAGCGAGTCGATCGCAAAACCATCACGATCTTGCCGACCGGTTCATCCAATCCGACCGTGTTCGTCTGGAACTCAAAGGAGACGCAGTTCGTCCGCAATGGTACGCCCGCTGCAATCGATTCGTTGCCGATCGGAGCCAACGTGCAAATACGTTGCAGCCATCCCATTGTCGGCTCCGTGCCTCTGCTGTATCGCGTCTCGTGGCACACGATTGCGAGCGGCAAGAAAAGCAAATCACATTGACGTAGCTTCCTGTGTCCAGCACTGCCCCGGCAGCCACACCCCGTGCGAGGTAACGCCAAGACCAAGGAGCCGCCTGACACAACGACCGAACATGGGCGGTTTGTTCAGGCCCTCGCTTTTTTTGAACCGTAGATTGGCGTAAACTCGTTACATGAGTGAAACGGAGCGACCTGACCCCGACGCTCTTCTGGCGAAGATGAAGCGCGAAGAAGCAGAGTCCGCCCGCGGCAAACTCAAGATTTTCTTCGGGATGTCGCCCGGCGTTGGCAAGACCTACGCCATGTTGCAAGGAGCGCGGCAGAAACAAGCGGAGGGATGCGAGGTCGTGGCTGGCATTGTGGAAACACACGGGCGCAAAGAAACCGAAGCGCTACTCGAAGGGATGCCGATCATGCCACGCGCACAGATCGAGTATCGCGGCACAACACTCACCGAGATGGACCTAGATGCGATTCTCACTTGGCATCCTGGACTCGCTGTCGTCGATGAGCTTGCGCATACCAATGCACCAGGCTCGCGCCATCCAAAGCGTTACCAGGATGTGCTCGAGTTACTCGACGCCGGCATCGATGTTTACACGACGTTGAATGTTCAACATGTCGCCAGTCGAAGCGACACGGTTCGCCAAATCACAGGTGCGCCCGTTAGTGAAACCGTTCCCGATTCCGTTCTCGATCTGTCCGACGAAATTGTTCTTGTCGATCTCACAACGGAGCAACTGCGCACGCGCATGGCAGAGGGAAAAGTTTATCTCGGCGAACGCGCAGAATGGGCGGCAAAGAATTTTTTCCGGGAAAGCAATCTGACGGCTTTGCGCGAAATGGCGCTGCGTCTCGTCGCGGAACATGTCGATCGCGACCTACGCGACATCATGTCAGAAGAAAGAATACCTGGCCCATGGAAAAGCGCGGACCGGTTGCTGGTCGCGGTCAGCGCTAGTCCATATTCGGAACGCCTGATTCGTTATACGCGCCGTCTGGCCTCATCAATGGAGGCCTCTTGGATTGTGGCAAACATCGAAGGTCCTCGGCCACTCTCACAGGACGAACAGTCGCGGTTGACTCGCTATCTCGCGCTCGCGCGTCAGCTCGGGGCGGAAGTCATTTCGACCCCGGGGCGTGATATTGCGGAAACGTTGTTTCGCGTCGCGCGCGAAAACAACGTCACGCAAATCGTTATCGGGAAACCGCTGGGGACATGGTGGATCAGTTTTTGGAAACACGACCCGCTGCGCTGGCTAATGCGACACAGCGGCAACATCGACATCCACATGATTCCGGCTGAAGAAGGGGCGCAGCCGAAGCGCGAAACGATCGAGGAATGGTTGGCGCGGGCACAGTGGGCCGACTTTGGAGTCGCCCTCGCTATTGCTGCGATTGTCACTGCGATCTCCCTTTCGATTTTCAGTTACACGGGGTACTACGCCGTCGCGCTTTTTTACTTACTCGCCGTCGTGCTTGCCGGAATGCGCCTGCGGCGATGGCCAACGCTTTTTCTTGCCGCGCTCAGTGCCATGCTCTGGAACTTCCTTTATGTTCCGCCGCGCTTCACATTTCACATCGAGCAATTTCAGGACTTCATGATGTTCGGCGCGTATTTTGTGGTCGCGCTCGTAATCGGTCATCTGGCCACGCAACTGCGCGAGCGCGAGCAAGCCGAGCGACGCCGGGAAGAACGCGCCACGGCTTTGTATCGTTTGACGCGCGCACTGGCGGCTAGTCGCGATCTGGATGAAGCCCTCTCCAAAGTTTTGCAGTTGCTTAAAGATTTCTTTCAAGCCGATGCGGCAGTGTGGTTGTGCGACGAGAACGGCCTGGCGCAACATCCCACCAGCACATTTGTGCCGTCGAGCAAGGACGAGAGCGTTGCCGTGTGGGCTTTCCAAAAAAAGCAAGCCGCCGGGAGATCGACTGACACGCTTCCTGATGCAGAATCGTTGCACGTCCCGCTGGTCACCGGCGACGGCGCCGAGGGCGTCCTCACGGTCCGGCTCGATGCTTCGCCCACGCTCGAGCAACGCGAGCTGCTGGATGCATTTGCCGCACAGCTTGCTCTCTTTGTAAACAAGGAGCGGGCTTTGGAAGAAAGCCGCGCTGCCCAGATTTCCAAGCAATCGCAGAAGTTGCAGAAAGCGCTGTTCGATTCTGTTTCGCACGAATTGAAGACGCCGCTTGCCGCTATGTCCGTCGCGCTGCAATCCCGAAACCCTTCGCACCCCGACCGAGCCGAATTACAGCAGGCTGTGCAGCGTCTCACGCGCACTGTAGATCATCTGCTCGATGCGACTCGTTTGGAATCAGGCCTTTTGCAACCTGTGCGCGAATGGTGCGACCCAGCCGAGCTGGTTCGTGAAGCGGTCGCGTCATCGGGATTAAACGACACCGCTGTTCGGATCAATATCGGCCGTGACTTGCCCGCTATTTCTGTGGATGCGCGTCTGATTCAACAAGCGTTGAATGCGTTGCTATCAAACGCCGCCGCGCACGGCGGAAACGACAAACCGATCGAAGTGAGCGCTGCGCGTGATGGTAGCATGCTTATTATTTCCGTGGCCGACCGCGGTCCCGGCCTTGCTTCCGGTGAAGAGAACAAGGTTTTCGAAAAGTTTTATCGCGGTCCGAGAACACGTCCCGGCGGCCTCGGCCTTGGTCTTTCGATTGCCCGGCAACTTGTGGAAGCGCACGGCGGCGAGCTCCTGGCGCAAAATCGCGAAGGCGGCGGCGCTCGTTTTTCCATTCGGCTTCCCGTTGGTGAAGCGATGCGATTGCCAAGCGAAGCGACCGCGTGAATGAAACCGGTCGCGCTCATCATCGACGATGAAGTGCAAATCCGCCGTCTGCTCCGAGTCGCGCTCGAAGCGGAAAATTATCAGGTGCGCGAAGCCGAAAATGGCCAGCAGGGTCTGATTGAAATTGCCAACCACAAACCCGCGGTAGTCCTTCTCGATCTCGGCCTGCCCGACCTTGAGGGGCTCGAAGTGCTCAAACGATTGCGCGAATGGAGCGAAGCGCCGGTGATTGTTCTGACCGTGCGTGATGATGTGCAGGAAAAAGTGGCCGCCCTCGATGCCGGCGCAGATGACTACGTGACCAAGCCATTCAGTACACCTGAATTGCTTGCACGCCTCCGCGCTGCGCAGCGAAAGACGCGCCCCGCCGAGGAAATTTCCGTATTCAAGCACGGTGACCTGATTGTCGATCTCTCCTCGCACAATGTGACTCGCGCCAGCCGGGAAGTGAAACTGACCGCCACCGAGTACGCTTTGCTCCGCTTGTTCGTCAGGCATCCTGGACGCGTTCTCACCCACCGATATATCCTGCGCGAAATTTGGGGTCCGAAATCGGAAGAACATCGGCAGTATCTGCGCGTCTACGTCACGCATCTGCGCCAAAAGATCGAGAGCGATCCAGCAAAGCCTTCGCTAATCAAGACCGCGCCCGGGATTGGTTATCGATTTGCGGGTTGATGCTTCAAGCGAAGTGCCAAAGCTCCCCCCAAAGGAAACGAACGCGTCAGAAACAACTTGCCAGTGAGCAAGTGCGCAATGGAGAGTCACACCCAATAAGCCATGGCGCAGCTTGTAGAGGATACTATTCTCGACGCGAGTGCGGGCGTGCATCGGCCGCGCAACCTGGACTGGAAGCGCGCCGCAGCATTGCTCTACGGCGATTGGGGCACGAGCAAGGCGTACGTGATTGGCCTGGCGTTTGTAGCTGCCGGGTTTTCGTCGCTCCCAATTATATTGGCCGTTTGCGCACTTACGGGTTTGGTCGGCATCAATTACGCGGTCATCTGTCGTCATTTTCCTGACGGCGGCGGCGTTTATTCTGCAGCGCGGTCGCAAGGGCGATTGCTTGCAGTAGTCGGTGCGTTGCTGTTGCTAGCGGATCTTACAGTTACTGCGGCGTTGAGCGGTTGGTCAGCCCTTACCTATATCACCTCAGGGGCGGAGCACATCGAATGGATCAAAATGGCGCGCGAGCACATTGCGCTCACGACGATTGGCGTGCTCCTGATCATGGGCCTGATCAACTATTACGGGCCGAAACATTCCGGCAGCGTCGCCGTGGCGCTGGCGTTGCCGACGGCGGTGATAGTTATTCTCTTGATAGCGCTCAGCGCGCCGCATTTCACGACGCATTTCCTTGAGCCGCGACACCAAAGCCTGGGCACAGTGTGGGTGCAATTCGTCGGCGTGATCCTGGCGTTGTCGGGCGCGGAATCGATCGCGAATCTCACCGGTGTAATGAAACTCGATCCCGGATCGACGATGGAACACCCCAGCGTCGCTCGCGAGTCGGTCAAGGCGATCACGCCGGTAGCAATCGAAGTCGTGTTAGGCACAGCGCTGCTTGGCTGGGCGATGCTTTCGCTGCCTTCTGTGCTCGGCAAGACATTGCATCTCACGGACCGTGGCGAAATAGCCGCGGTTCTGGGACAACGCAGCGAAGACATGTTGCGGTTTATTGGCGAACAATTTGCCACCGCCACATTTTCGCCTGCAGTCGGTCAGGTCTTCGGCTGGATCGTCGGAATTGTTTTCTTCTTTCTGCTCTTGAGTGCAGCCAACACCGCCATCGTGGCCACGATCGGTCTGCTTTATATGATGGCGCGTGACCGGGAGATGCCACAGCAATTTAAGCGCCTCAATAGTCACGGTGTTCCGATCTGGCCGCTCGCCATCGCTACTGGCCTGCCGGTGGTCGTACTGCTTTTTGCCGCTAACTTTACCGCACTCGCGGGTCTATACGCCATCGGTGTCGTGGGCGCTATCACCGTTAACCTTGGTTCCTGCACATTCAATCGCAGCATGGGGTTCACCTGGTACGATCGCGTCCTTTTTGGAATCACATTTGTGATTCTGGCTTTTGTAGAGCTGACATTGGCGCACACGAAACTCGATGCACTTCAGTTCGTGCTGGCGGTTTTGATCGGCGGGCTAGCACTGCGTGCTTACACATTGAAGCTTCAAGGCCTCACAACGCTCACTGTCACCCGCGAGGTTGCTAAGATGGTCACGCCCGACCTCGTGACGAGCATGCGGTCGCGTTTGGAGGAAGGTCAAAAAATCCTGGTGGCAGCGCGCGGAATCACGCCAGTGCTCAGTTTCGCGATGGACGAAGCGCAATTGCGCAAGGCGACGCTCTTTGTGCTCTATGTCAAGGAGGTGGCTATTTATTTCACAGCAGCCGGCACACCACTGGGCCGGTCTAAATGGCAGGATGATCCTGAAGCGAACACCATCATGTGCTCGATGCTCAAGCTTGGAGGCGAGCGTGGGATCAACGTAGTCCCGCTTTACGCGGTGAGCCAGGATGCGTCCGCGACGATTGTCGATCTTGCCGCGACAATGGGAATCGATTTCCTCGTCATCGGAGCATCGCAACGACCGGCCATGGTCAAGCTGCTTCGCGGCAGTGTCGCGACCAACGTGGCCCAGCATCTGCCTGAATCGATTCACTTGCTTATCTTCGGCTGAGTTGCCCCTGGCAGGCGATGCGCCTGCCCTACAATCCGACCTTGGGAAGATCCCGTGAGCGTCCTATTTTCCAATTCCAAAGAATGCTTCTAGCGCGCGCGTGCCGAGGGCTTTCCAAATTTTGATCACTTCATAGGTGATGACAGTCGTAAAACTGACGGCTAACCAAACGCACACTGCTTCAATTGGCAGACCGGACCATGCTCCGATGTGAAGCCCGATCAGAATATTACTGCGGTATTCCCACCAGCCATACGGCAAGGCGAGAGTCACTTCCCATAGCAAACTCATAAGGAGCAGCAGAAAAAATGTGAAGCTGAAGGCGCGCCAGTTGATAAATCGTTGCGCGGTGCAAAAAAAGCCGGCCGACGGAACCAGCGAAGCGCAGATAAGATAGATAAAGTACCACGGAAACCCTTCCGATGTGTTGGACAAGAACTTGCGGTACACAATTGCGACTGCGATCAAGAGGACACCAAGAACGACCGAAGTAAAATGAAATTGAACGATGCGCGGTATGTCTTTGGCCGCTTCCTTGTGGTCAGGGACGTTGTAAGCTGCCATCCAATATTCGTCGCACCAGATGTAACTCAGCAGGACGAGCATGAAGCCTGTCAGGTAGAAAATGAATTCCTCGATTGGAATTGCTCCGCCTAAGGCAGGGACGTCGCAGCCGAGTGTGGCGGCTTTGTTTGCAAAGAAGAAGAAAGCGTTACCAAAGAGGAGATCCAGCGCGAAGCCGAGCGGTGCGAGCACCGCGATAGCCCTCCAAAATGCCTTTCGTGGAAACTTGAGATCAGGTCGACAGCCAAACCACCATACCAGGACTCCGATGGGGATAATGAACAGTGCCAGGCTCCATGTGTATCCGAGCGGCGTCGGATTGTCGGAAGTGGCTTGCAAAACGGCTGGATGAACGACACTTCGCAATGCAATGGCAGCTGGAACAATGAGGGAAGCTGCGATGGCAAATACAACGTAGAAGGATTTATCGCGCTCTCGCATGACGAACGCAGCGTAAACAGAAGAGTTTTAAGTTTTAAGATTTAAGTTTTAAGTTTGGACTTATCGTGACTCCGCCCAAGGTTCTCATCGCCGACGCAATTTCGCAGCGTGGAGTGGATGAGCTTTCTCGCGATGGCGCAATTGAGGCGGCAGTCAAAACCGGGTTAAGCGAGAAGGAACTTGTCGATCTTATTCCCGACTTCAGTGGCCTTGTCGTACGCAGCCAGACAAAAGTCACTGCCGGTGTTTTGAATGCAGGCACGAAGTTGCGCGTGGTCGGGCGCGCAGGCGTAGGGGTGGACAACGTCGACGTTGAGACGGCCACACGCCGCGGCATCATTGTGCTGAATGCGCCCGGCGGAAATACGATTTCCACGGCTGAGCATGCGTTTTCGCTGTTGCTTTCGGCGGCGCGCAAGATTCCACAGGCGGACGCAAACGTTCGCAGCAAGAATTGGGACAAAAAGAATTTCGAAGGTGTTGAGCTGTACAACAAAACGCTGGGCGTAATCGGAATGGGCCGGATTGGCAGCGAACTCAGCCGGCGCGCCATTGCCTTCGGGATGCGCGTGGTCGCTTACGACCCGTATCTTTCCGCGACGCGCGCTCGCAGCCTGCAGGTCGACCTGGTGGATGAGCTCGATGATTTGCTTACAAGTGCGGATTTCATCTCGCTGCACACGCCGCTTACCGCAGAAACGCGCCACATTCTCGATGCAGCACAATTACAAAGAACCAAACGCGGCGTTCGCATTATCAATTGCGCACGCGGCGGCTTGATTGACGAAAACGCGCTCCTGAAAGCCTTGCAAGATGGGCATGTGGCCGCTGCGGCATTGGACGTCTTTGAAACTGAACCGCTTCCAGCCGAATCGCCATTGCGCGGCGCGCCAAATCTTGTTCTTACCCCACATCTCGGCGCTTCCACCGCGGAAGCACAGGAGAGCGTCGGGATCGAGATCGCGCACTCGATTCGCGCTGCGCTGCTCGAAGGCACCATCCGCAATGCAGTGAACATGCCCAGTCTCGATGCGAAAACCCTGGCAATCATTGGACCACATCTGCGCTTTGGCGAAAAATTGGGCCGGTTTCTGTCGCAGCTTGCATCAAGGCGCGTGGAAACTCTCAACATCAATTACAGCGGCAAAGTCAACGAAGTCGATACGACGGCAATCACGCGTTCAATCTTGAAAGGCTTCCTGCAAATAGCTGGCGGCAGCGAAGTCAACGAAGTCAACGCGCCCAGTTTCGC
>WNGE01008954.1_pt1 | contig 12805 bp, 15 predicted proteins | sample 5400651 | NCBI WGS metagenome assembly WNGE01 (sample SAMN13153370, study PRJNA577476) | soil metagenome | isolation source: 60 cm soil or saprolite under grassland replicate 2 | place: USA:California | collected 2016-06-15 | reverse complement strand
GTGGCTCATCCGCGGCGGGCCTTGAGCTCGGCCTCCGAGGGCCGGAGGTAGAGGGGCTCGAGGGCGTCGGCCGCGACGGCCTGCCCGGACTCGAGCACGCGCTGCCCGAGCCGCCCCACCACAGCCGCCGAGGGTGCCGAGTGAGAGGAGGGCGCCACGCGAAGCCTCGCACCCAGGTGGGAGAGAAACGGTAGACACGCCGCGACGCCGTCACCGACCACGATCACCGGGGGCTCCAACCGCTCGGCCGCCGCGGACGGCGGCAGCGTCCAGGACCGCGACATCCCACCCGGAGTCCTGGAGCAGCCGGTCTACCATGGCCAGGAGCCGCTCGGAATGGGTCAGCGCCACATCGAGCAGGCTCTGGCCGATCACCCGGCCGCCCTCGAGCAGGGCGGCGCTGCCGGCCAGCGTGGCCGTCTCGAGCGCCAGGATCCGCATCGCAGGCAGTCTAACCCTGATCCGAGGAAAACGCGACGCAGGTCCCGATCCATTGTCCTCTCCCCCACTCGGGGAGAGGGAGCAGTGCCGAGGAATCTTTCGGGTTGACAAGGCCTTGCGTGCCCGTCATCCTGATTCGACGCCGCCGGTCGAGCGGCCGAGCACATCGATGACCAGGAGGCCGCGATGACCCCGCCTTCGGGCAAAGAAGACGCGATGATGGATGCCGAGGTGCGCGAAAAGATCCACCTGGAGATTCTCAAGCGCACGGGCGCCTACCACGCCAATGACCACATCCTGCTCCCCTCGGGCCAGCACACGAGCGAGTACATCGAGAAGACCCTGGTCACCACCGAGGCCTCCTTCACGGAGGGGCTCGGCGCCGTGATCGCCAAGCACTTCGCCCCGTGGCCCATCGACGTGATCTTGTCCACCGGCCCCGGCGCTCTCATCCTTTCCCACTGCGTGGCCCGGGCCCATCCCTCCCGCCCGATCCTCATCTACGGCACCAAGGGCGTCATGGGCGGCAAGCGCCGGGTCACCCTGCCCGCCGAGTTCCACCGGCTGATCCGCCAGGGCGCCAAGGTGCTCATCATCGAGGACCTGGTCAGCTCCGGCACCACCGTCAGACTCCTCACCCAGCTCGTGGAGGACCTCGGAGGCCAGGTCGTGGGGATCGGCGCGCTCTGGCGCCGGACGAAGAAGGCCCAGATCGGCGGCAAGGAGATCTTCAGCCTGGTCAGCCGGGATTTCCCGACCTATCCCCCGGACAGCTGCCCGCTCTGCAAGAAGGGCGTCCCTCTCAATCAGGAATTCGTGAAGCGGCGGGAGCATCGCAAGCCGTCCTCGGCTCAAGAGAGAGCGTAGGCGACCCCAGATGTGGGGGGGAGGGGAGCTCCTGGCCCCTCCATCCTGTATTTTCTCCTTGACACCGTCGTGGCCCTCGCCTAGAGTCCGAAAATAACCAACCACCGCGGGACGCGCGGGGACCGGGAGGGAGGTGACACGATGAAGAAGAAGGCGACGAAGAAGAAAAAGAAGAAGTAAGGCGCCGTCCGTGGCGCTCGGCCCTGTCGGCCCCAATTCCGGCAGGGCCGAACCATCTCCGGACTCCTGATCTAAGTTCTGTGTTGTCAGCGCCTGGCGACGGGCTTGGCGGTCTTGGCGCCCTTGGCTTTGTCGCCTTCCTTGATGAGCCCCTTCACCTCGTCCATGAACTGCGAGATGTCCTTGAACTGGCGGTACACCGAGGCGAACCGGACATAGGCGACCTGGTCGAGCTTCTGCAGGTGCTCCATCACGAGGTCGCCCAGCTCCAGGCTGCTGATCTCCTTCTCGGCGCGATCGTGGAGCTTGGCCTCGATGTCGGCGACCACGTCATCGACCGCCTGGACCCCGACGGAGCGCTTCTCGCAGGCCTTCAAGATGGAGCCGCGGAGCTTCTGGCGGTCGAACGGCTCCCGGCGCCCGTCCCGCTTCACCACGCGCGGCAGCACGTCCTCGATGTACTCGTAGGTCGTGTAGCGCCGGTTGCAGCGCAGACAGGCGCGCCGGCGACGGATGAACTCCCCGTCGCGGCCGACGCGGGAGTCCACCACCCGGTCCTCGCTGTGGCCGCAGTAGGGGCACTTCACCGGAGGCGCTCCGGGTAGAGGGGGAAGCCCGCCGTCAGCTCCTGCACGTCCGCGCGCACGGCCGCCTCCACCGAGGTGTTCCCGAGATTGGTCAGCACCCGATCGATCAGCGTCGCGATGCGCGCCATCTCCGGCTCCTTCATCCCGCGCGTCGTGACGGCGGGAGTGCCGAGACGGATGCCGCTCGTCACCGTCGGGCCCTTCGTGTCGAAGGGGATGCCGTTCTTGTTCACCGTGATCCACGCCCGGTCGAGCGCCTCCTGCGCGTCCTTGCCGGTGACGTCCTTCGCCGTGAGATCCACCAGCATCAGGTGGGTGTCGGTGCCGCCGGAGACGAGCCGGTGGCCCTTGCCCATCAGCGCGTCGGCGAGCGCGCGGGCATTGCGCACGATCTGGCCCTGGTAGGCGCGCCACTCGGGGGTCTGCGCCTCGCGGAAGGCCACCGCCTTGGCCGCGATCACGTGCATGAGCGGGCCGCCCTGGACGCCGGGCAGGACGGTCCGGTCCAGGTCCTTCGCATAGGCGGTCTTGCACATCACCATGCCGCCCCGCGGCCCGCGCAGCGTCTTGTGGGTCGTGGTGGTGACGAAGTCGGCGTACGGGACCGGCGTCGGATGCAGCCCCGCCGCGACGAGGCCCGCCGGATGGGCGATGTCGGCCATGAGGGTGGCCCCGACCTCGTCGGCGATCTCGCGAAACGGTTTGAAGTCGATGGCCCGCGGAAACGCCGAGCCGCCGGTGATGATCAGCCGTGGCCGATGCTGGCGCGCCAGATCGCGCGTCTGGTCCAGGTCGATCAGCTCGGTGTCGCGGCGAACACCATAGGGCACGATGGTGTAGAGCCGGCCCGAGAAGTTCATGGGGCTGCCCGCGGTCAGGTGTCCGCCGTGGGCCAGGCTCGGCGCGAGCACGGTGTCGCCCGGCTTCAGCAGGGCGAAGTACACCGCCATGTTGGCCTGGGAGCCGGAATGCGGCTGGACATTCACGTGCTCGGCGGCGAACAGCTCCTTGGCCCGCGCGATGGCCAGCTCCTCGGCGATGTCCACCACCTCGCACCCGCCGTAGTAGCGCCGGCCCGGGTAACCCTCGGCGTACTTGTTGGTGAGGACGGAACCGACCGCCTCCAGCACGGCCTCGGACACGAAGTTCTCGGACGCGATCAGCTCCAGGTTGCGAGCCTGCCGCTCGGTCTCGGCCCGGACCACGTCGGCGATCTCGGGATCGACCCGCTCAAGCTTGCCCATGTGATGAAACTCGGAGGGGGGCTTCGCCCCCCTTCCGAACCTCCCCCCAGGACGCAGTGCGAGCCGCAGGACGGCCACGGGCTGGGCCCCGTGCGTCCGAGGCGAGCAATCCGGAGATTGCGCCGGCAAAGCCGGCGCTCGAAACGCGCTCATGTCGCGCGCGGTCTCTCCGTAACCCGACTTCCCCGAAGTCCACGAACCCAAAGCCAGTGCTCGCACGCCGATTCATGACCGCTTCTCCGACGATCCTTCACCCGGCCGCCGACCCGCGTGGCGGCGCTCGAGGTCGGCGATCTTGTCGACCCGGCGGCGGTGGCGGCCACCCGCGAAGTCCGTCGCGAGCCACATCCTGAGGATGTCCAGCGCCATCTCGGGCCCCATGAGCCGACCGCCCAGCGCGAGGACGTTGGCGTCGTTGTGCTCGCGGCTCGCGCGCGCGGTGTAGAGATCCGAGCACAGCGCGGCGCGCACCCCGGCCACCTTGTTGGCCGTGATCGCCATGCCGATCCCGGTGCCGCAGACGAGCACCCCCCGCTCGACCTTCTGATCCGCCACGGCCTCGGCCACCTGGGCCGCGTAGTCGGGATAGTCCACGGACTCGGGCGAGTGGGTTCCGTAGTCCACGACCTCGTAGCCCTGCTCGATGAGCCAGGCCTTGAGGGCTTCCTTTACCTGGAACCCGGCGTGATCGGCTCCGAGGGCGATGGTGGAGACCACCCGGCCACGTTAAGCTCTATCGGGTCTCTCTGTCAAGGCACCCCTACATGTGGGGTCCGCGAGCCCGGCGACGGGTGGAAGCGGGTGAGGGATCGGGGAAGCGGGTCAGGGTCGGGCCGCCCCGACCGCCGGTCTTCGTCCCGGGCGCGCTCGCCTTGCCGGGCGCGCACGCTTGCCGTATCCTGCGTGCGATCTCCGACCGCGCCCGCCCTGCCCGGCGGGCCTCGGCGGACCCACGCGAGGAGGAACGGATGATCTACGAATACCGCGCGTACTACATCATGCCCGGGCGCATGCCCGACATTCAGCGCCGCTTCGCCGACGTCACGATGCGCCTGTTCAAGAAGCACGGCATCGAGGTCGTCGGCTTCTGGGAACCGGTGATCGGCGAGTCGAACGAGCTGGTCTACATCTGCGCCTTCGACGACCTCGCCCATCGCGAGCGCGCCTGGAAGACGTTCATGGCCGACCCCGACTGGCAGGCGGCGAGGAAGGCGAGCGAGGCCAACGGCCCGCTCGTCGAACGGGTCGTCAACAAGATCTGGCGCCCCACCTCGTTCTCGCCGCTCCAGTAGCCGCTCGCATCCCATCCGGCGCAGGCTTCAGAGGGTGACGCGCTGGCCGTCCTCGGCCACCGCCGCCTGCCAGCGGAGCTCGCCCGTGATGGACTCCCGCAAGGCGGCAGAAGCCCCGGGCTCGCCGTGCACGATGTAGGTCATCGCGGGCGGACGGGTGAAGCCGCGGAGCCAGCGCAGGATCTCGCCCCGATCCGCGTGGGCGGAGTACGCGTCGCTCACCATGATCCGCGCGCGCACGGACACGACCTCTCCGAACATCTTGACCGTGCGGGCCCCCTCGCGCAGGAGCCGCCCGCGCGTGCCCGCCGCCTGGTAGCCGACGAAGAGCACGGTGGTGGCCTCGGCGGGGAGGAGCCGGCGAAGGTGGTGCAGGATGCGGCCGCCCGTGGCCATGCCGCTGCCCGCGATGATGATCCCCGGCCCGGCCGTGTCGTTGAGCCGCTTGGAGTCCTCGACGCTCTTGCAGAGGGAGAGCCGGCGCGGGGCGAAGGGACGTTTCCCGTCGGTCTCCACCTGCTTGAGGTCGCGGTCGTGCTCCTCGGGATGCGCGGCATAGATGGCCGTCGCCTGGATGGCCATGGGGCTGTCGAGGTAGACGGGCAGTGACGGGATGCGCCGCGCTTGCTCCAGCTCGCGCAGGTCGTAGAGGATCTCCTGCGAGCGCCCCACCGCGAAGGCGGGGATCAGGAGCCAGCCGCTGGTGTCGGCCGCGCGCGTCGCCGCCTCGGCCAGCTTGTCGGCGTGGTCGTCGGGCGGGTGCAACCGGTCGCCGTAGGTGGACTCGACGAGCAGCACGTCGGCCGCCGGCACCGGATCCGGATCGCGCATGATGGGCACGCCGTAACGGCCGAGGTCGCCCGAGAAGACCACGAGGCGCCCGCCGATCCGGCACTGGACGAAGCCGGCGCCCAGGATGTGGCCGGAGTTGATGAAGCGCGCCTCGACGCCCGGCGCCGGCGTGAAGGTCTCGTCGAAGGTCACCGCCTCGACCTGGGCCAGCGCGCGATCGGCGTCGTCGGTCGTGAACAGCGGCAGCGCGGGGTCGTGCTTCGAGGTGTGGTGGCGGTTGTTGAACTCCGCCTCCTCCTCCTGCAGGTGGGCCGCGTCGGGCAGCATCACCCGCAGGAGATCGGCGGTGCCGCGGGTACAGAACACCGGGCCCCGGTACCCGCCGCGTACCAGTCGCGGCAGATAGCCCGAGTGATCGATGTGCGCATGGCTCAGGAGCACGGCCTGGAGCGTGGTCGGATCCACCCGGGGCGGCGCCCAGTTCCTCTCGCGCAGCTCCTTCAGCCCCTGGAAGAGACCACAGTCCATGAGCAGCCGCCGCTCGCCGTCGTCGAGAAGGTGCTGGGAGCCGGTGACGGTGCCGGCGGCGCCCAGGAAGGTCAGGGTCGCGCTCACTCGGACTCCGACGCCTCGATCGGGGCCGTGCGCGGGGGGCGAGGCGGGAAGCTCCCCGCGCCGGCGGGAAACTCGAAGATCTCCTCGGCCGCGCCCTCGACTCCCGCGCTCACGAGGGCGGGGATGTCCAGCTTGGCCTCGGCGAACGCCGCTTCCTCGCGGCCCATCCGCGTGCCGGGGTGCCGCGGAACGAAGAGCGCGCAGCAGTCGGCGTCGGGCTCGATGGAGGTCTCGAAGGTCCCGAGGGCGCGGGCCTGTCCGGTGATCTCGAGCTTGTCCATGCCGATCAGCGGGCGCAGGATGGGCAGCCCCACCGCCTCGTCGATGCGCGCCAGGTTGTGAAGCGTCTGCGAGGCGACCTGGCCGAGGCTGTCGCCGGTCACAAGCGCGGCGGCGCCCACCGAGCGAGCCAGGCGCTCGGCGATGCGCACCATGAGCCGGCGGTAGACGATCACGCGCGCGTGAGGCGGCGCCGACAGCACCACCTCGCGCTGGATCTCCCCGAAGGGAACGAGGAAGAGGCGGGAGAAGTACTGCCACTGGGTCAGCCGCCCGACGAGGTCGCGCGCCTTCGGTCGGGACAGGTCGGGCAGATAGGGCACGCTGTGGAAGTGGATGAAGACCACGCGGCAGCCGCGCTTCATCATGCGCCACGCGGCCACGGGCGAATCGATCCCGCCGGAGAGGAGCGCCGCCGCCGTCCCGCTCGAGCCCACCGGGAGCCCGCCGGGCCCGGAGCGCCGGTCCCAGTAGACGAAGGTCTCGCCGGGCAGCACCTCCACGTGGACGTTCAGCTCGGGGCGCTCGAGGTCCACGCGCGCGCCGCCATGGACCGCGAGCACATGGGCGCCGAGCGCGCGGTTGAGCTCGACGGAGGAGAGCGGGAAGGTCTTGAAGGCGCGGCGCGCGCTGATGCGGAACGAGCCGAAGGTCCGCCCGCCGATCACGCGCTCGACCGCTCGCTTCATCGCCTCGAGCGAGGACGGCGTGCGCTCGGCCAGCGCCAGGTTGGCGATGCCCGAGACGCGATCGAGGCGCTCGCGCACCTTGTCCGGATCGGGATGGCCGGCCAGGTCGAGCATGATGCGGCCCGGAAGCTGGACGACGCGCACCGGGCCCAGGTCGCTCGTGGCGCGCAGCAGGTTCTGCTGGAGGTGACGGAGGAAGACCGGGCGGTTGCCGCGCTTCAGGCTGATCTCGTGGTAGTGGACGATGGCGCAGAGGCCAGGCGCGGCGCCGGTCATGACTCGCTCTCGGGCGGGCCGACATGCTTGGGGCGCCGCCGGTAGACGGTCCTCGGGATCTCGACCTTGGGCGGCTTGCGCGGCATGGGCTTGCGGACCCGGGCGTGAACGGGCTTCTTGCGCCTCACCGTGCTCAGTCTACTCAGTAGCGCCCGCCGGGGAAGGTGTCCATCCCGGCATGGCGGCCGGCGGCCTTGTACATCTTCACGCCGCCCCAGGCGGCGCCGGCCACGCCGTCGTGGAGCGCCCAGCTCCGTCCCCGGATGCTCCACGCCGCCCCCCGCCGGCGGAACGGCGACGAGCCGTCGAGCGCCGCGCGGAGCGCCCCACCCTCGCCGAAGGACGCGTGGATCTCTTCCATGACGTCGCGGCCGAGGAGATAGCCGCAGCCGCGCCGCTCGTAGAGGATGGCCGAGTGATAGAAGAGCGGCTCGATCAGGAAGAGCTCCTGCCCGATGAGCCGGCAGAAGCCTTCCATGGTCTCGAGCACGCGGGCGAGGAGTCGCAGTCCCGGCCGGACCTGCCCCGGCGCCAGGCCGTCCTGCATGGCGCGCAGCTCCTCCTCGAGATTGCGCGATGTCGTGCCGAAGAGGGTGTCGCGCCCGTCGGGATCGCGATCGATGGCGTAGCGGGGCCGCCGCGGGTCGGTGATCTGGACGAAGGCCAGCTCGGGAACCGAGAGCGGCGACATCTCGACGTCCACCAGGAGAGCCGGATCCCGATCCTCCGTCGACTCGCGCACCTCCACCCGCGCCCACATCTTGTCCGCAGGCGCCGTGATCCGCACGAGCGGGGCGCCGGCGGCGCCACGCAGCGTCCCGGGGTCGATCTGGAAGCGCTCGAAGACCTCCTCCGGGATCAGCCGGGCATAGAGGGCCTCGGCCACCTCGCGCGGCAGCGCGTTGATCTCCTGGATGGAGCTGAGGCCGACCCCTTCGACCCGCGCGTCCAACTCGCTCACCTCGTTCTAGCGCACTTCGAGGGCGGCGAGCAACTCCCGGGCGCGCGCCAGCTCCTCGGGCGTCGCCTCGGAGGGGGGCTCCGCCCCCCTTCCGAACCTCCCCCCAGGAATCGTTGCGCCGGCAAAGCCGGCGCTCGAACGTGGATTTCCTCGCATGAGCTCTTTCTCCGTCTGGCTCCTAGCGCACTTCGAGGGCCGCGAGCAGCTCCCGGGCGCGCGCCAGCTCCTCGGGGGTGTTGACGTTCATGAAGATGAGCTCGGGGTCTCGGAAGCGGGCCACCTCGTCCTCGGGGATGGCGAGGACGCGCACCTCATCGAAGAACCCCGCGATCCGGAGCTGGCCCTGGCGGAGCTTGGATTCCATGGGGCCGAGGCAGCTCTTCGCGTAGCAGGCGTGGAGGGTCTCGAGGCGGCCGCCCGACGACGTCGGGAGAACGACATCGGCCAGGGCGGCCCGGTCGATGACGAGTCGCGCGACCTCGGGCGTCAGGAAGGGCATGTCACAGGCCACCGTGAAGGCGGTGTCGCCCGGCGCCGCCCGGAGCCCCGAGTAGATGCCGCCGAGCGACCCGTGATCGGGGAAGACGTCGGGCACCATGGGAAGCGCGAGGGACGCGTACAGCTCGGGCGTATTGGTCACGAGGAGGAGATCGTCGCTGACGGCGCGTACCACGTCCGCGACGCGGTCGATGATCCGCCGGCCGCCCAGCTCCATCAGCGCCTTGGGCCGGCCGCCCATGCGCCTGCTCTTGCCCCCGGCCTGGATGACACCGGTGACCCTCAAGCGAGACCTCTCATATCGCCACCGGGCCCCGGCGCAGGACGCGAGGAGGCCAGACCGTGCAGTCGGCGATGGTCGAGCCCGCGCCGCCCGCGGTCGGCCCGCCGTCGAGGATCAGGTCCACCGCGTCCTCGAAGTGACGGCGCACGGCCAGCGCCGTCGTCGGCGGCTCGGCGCCGCTGGGATTGGCGCTGGGCGCGGTCACCGCGAGCCGCGCGGCGCGGACCAGCGCCAGCGCCACGGGATGACCGGGCATCCTCACGCCGACCGTCCCCGTCCCCGCCGTGAGCCGCTCCGGTACATGGGCGGCCGCCTTCAGGACGAGCGTGAGCGCCCCCGGCCAGTGCCGGGCCATGAGTTCGCGGGCGCGGGCCGGCACCTCGGAGACAAGACTCTCCACCATCGCCACCGAGTCCACCAGGACCAGGAGCGGCTTGGATTCCGGCCGCCCCTTGACGGCGAACACGCGCGCGAGGGCTCGCGGGTCGAGCGCGTCCGCGCCCAGCCCGTAGAAGCTCTCGGTGGGAAACGCCACCAGCCCTCCGCTGCTCAGGATCGCCGCCGCCACGTCCAGCGCCTCGCGGGAGGGCGCCTCGCTATCGACCGCCACCACCCGCGTCACCGGCGCGCAATGGCCCTCCGACCGATGTCCGTCCTGAAATGGGCGCCCTTGAACGAGATGCGCCCCACCGCGCGGTAGGCCAGCTTGATCGCCTTCGCGAGGTCCGTCCCCAGCGCCTGCACGCCGAGCACCCGGCCGCCGGCGGTGACGAGGCCGCCGTCGCGCGCGGCCGTGCCGGCGTGGAAGACCGTGATGCCGGGCAGTCGCTCGGCCCGTTCCACGCCGTGGATGATCCGGCCCGTCTCGTAGCGGCCGGGATACCCGGCCGAGGTCAGGATCACGCAGACGGACGAGTCGGCGTTCCAGGCCAGAGACGCCGGCAAGCTCTTGCCCTCGGCCACGGCCGCGAGCAGCGGGAGGAGATCCGTCTTCAGGCGAGGCAGCAGGACCTGGCACTCGGGGTCGCCGAAGCGGCAGTTGAACTCGACCACTCGCGGCCCATCGTGCGTGATCATGAGCCCCACGTAGAGCACGCCCCGGTAGGGAGTGCCTTCCTCGCGCATGCCCCGGATGGCGGGCACCACGATCTCGTCCATCACGCGCGTCTGCATCGCACCGTCGAAGACCGGAGCCGGCGAGTAGGCGCCCATGCCGCCGGTATTCGGCCCTCGGTCGTCGTCGAGCACGGTCTTGTAGTCTTGCCCGGCGGCCAGCGGCAGCACGGCGGTCCCATCCGACAGCACGAAGAAGGAGACCTCCTCGCCTTTCATGAACTCCTCGATCACGACGGTGCGCCCGGCCTCGCCGAAGCCTCCCTCCACGAGGCACAGCGCGACGGCGCGGTCGGCCTCCTCCAGGGTCCGGCAGACCTGCACGCCCTTGCCGGCGGCGAGCCCATCGGCCTTGACCACCAGCGGCGCGCCCAGCTCCCGGCAGTAGCCGCGCGCGGCGGCGGCCTCGGAGAACGCCCGGAAGCGCGCCGTCGGGATCCCGTGGCGCGCCATGAAATCCTTGGCGAAGATCTTCGAGCTCTCGAGCCGGGCCGCCGCGGCGCTCGGGCCGAAGACGTGAAGCCGAGCCTCGAGAAAGCGGTCGGCGAGCCCCAGGGCCAGCGGCAGCTCGGGCCCCACGACGGTGAGGTCCACGCGCTCCCGCGCGGCGACCGCCACCAGCCCCTCGATGTCGGTGTCCTTCAGGGCGATGCAGTCGGCATGCCGGGCGATCCCCGCATTCCCCGGCGCGGCGAGGATGCGGCTGACCCGCGGGCTCTGGGCGAGCTTCCAGACGAGGGCGTCACCGCCGACCACCAGGACTCTCATTCGTCCGCCTCCGGATTCTCCATGCCTTCCAGGTGGGAGCGCGCGATCTGGGCCCAGGGGCTGCCCAGGTCCAGCTCGAGGTAACGCCGCCAGTGACGGGCCGCGGCCTCGCTTCGCCCGTTCTTCGCCAGCACCCCGGCCAGGTTGAAGTGGGCATCGGCATAGTCGGGCTCGAGCTCCAGCGCGCGGCGATACCAGGTGATGGCCGAGGCGAAGTCGCCCAGGTCCTCGTGGAGCGAGCCCAGGTTGAAGGCCGCCTGGCAGCAGCTCTCGTCGGCGTCGAGCGCCTTCCTGTAGCGCTCGCCCGCCCGCGCGTAATGACCCATCCGGTGCTCGAGGAGTCCGAGATTGTTCCACGCCGCGGCGTAACCGGGATCGATGGTCACCACGCGCTCGTAGGCGTCGACGGCCGACTCCCAGCGCGTGGGGTCGTCGTCCCACTCGGAGGCGCGGGCGAACCAGGCCTCCGCCGCGTCGGCGGGAGGGACGAGCGGGCGCACCCGCCCGGCGAGCAGCGACTCTCTCGTCTCCTGCTCGAGATCGCCCATCTGGAAGTCGAGCAGGGCCTGGCCGGTCCGCGGGTCGAAACGCCGCCGGTCCCGCTCCACCACCACGCGGTTCTGCTCGACGTGGAGGCGGAGCTCGGAGAGCGGCTCGGCGGCGTCGGGAGCGAGCCGGCGCGCCCCCTGCAGCGCCGCCCGGACCTGGCGCACCGTCGCCCCGCCCTCGAGGAGCGCGGCCGCCGCGCGCGCCGCCACGAGCTCGCGGAAGCGGTACCCCGTGCCCTCCTCCCGGAGCAGTCCCAGCCGCCGGAGCTGGGCGAGCCGCTTCGGCGTGAGCCGCAGGAGACGGGTCAGCTCTCGCAGGGTGAAGATGCGCTCGGGTGGGGTCAGGCTTTGACTTCTGAACATTCTCGGAAGGCTACTCGGAGCGCTCATCCGCCGTGGATGCGCCCGGCAATTCGTTAAGAAGCAAGAGCCTGACCCCGCGATCCCTCTAGTGCTTGAAGTGGCGGAGACCAGCGACGACCATGGCCATCCCGTGCTCGTCGGCCGCGGCAATGACCTCTTCGTCTCTGAGCGAGCCTCCGGGATGTATCACCGCCGTCGCGCCGGCCCTGGCCACCACGTCGAGCCCGTCCCGGAAGGGGAAGAAGGCGTCGGAGGCGCACACCGCGCCGCCCGTCTCGAGCCCCAGCTCGCGGGCACGCATCACGGCGAGGCGGGCGGAGTCGACGCGGTTCATCTGCCCGGCGCCCACGCCGACCACCTGGTCGGCGGTCGCCAGGACGATGGCATTGGACCGGGTGTGCTTGGCGACCCGCCAGGCGAATCGGAGCGCCGCCATCTCGGCCGCGGTGGGCGCGCGCCTGGAGACCACCCGGAGCGCCGCCGGGTCCAGGTCCGTGAGATCGGCGTCCTGGAGCAGCAATCCCCCGATCACGCTGCGCGCTTCGCGGAGCTGCGCCGGGTAGTCCGCGCGCGCGCATGGGAGCTGGAAGACGCGGCACTTCTTCTTGGTCCGCCTGAGCTCGTCCAGGGCGTCGGGCTCGTAGGCGGGCGCGAACAGGATCTCGAGCAGGATGCCGGCCAGCTCCTTGACCACTTCCATGTCGAGCCGCCGGTTGACGCCCACGATCCCGCCATAGATGGAGACCGGGTCGCAGGCCTTGGCCTTCCGCATCGCCTCGCCCACCGTGCGGCCGAGCGCCACGCCGCAGGGATTGGTGTGCTTGATCACCACCGCCGCCGGGTCGTCGAACTCGAGCAGGAGGCCGAGGGCGGCCGACCAGTCGAGCAGGTTGTTGTAGCCCAGCTCGGGGCCGTGAAGCCGCGCGGCCGCGCTGAGCCCGAAGCCATGGCCGGCCAGCCGGTAGAACGCCGCGCCCTGGTGCGGGTTCTCTCCGTAGCGCAGCCCCTG
>WNGE01012125.1_pt1 | contig 12806 bp, 9 predicted proteins | sample 5400651 | NCBI WGS metagenome assembly WNGE01 (sample SAMN13153370, study PRJNA577476) | soil metagenome | isolation source: 60 cm soil or saprolite under grassland replicate 2 | place: USA:California | collected 2016-06-15 | reverse complement strand
GCAGCGCGAGGGTGACTGCACCGACGTTGGGGCGGGCGAAGAGCACCACGCCGAACGCGATGGACACCAGCCCAGCCAGGATGAACAGCGCGCGGGTGCCCGCGCTCTCTCTGTTCAGGAACGCGGCGAAGATCTCGAAAAGGCCGCCGACGACCGCCCAGATCCCCACGATCAGCACCAGCACCAGCGCGGTGGGCCCCGGCCAGACCAGCGCGACCACCCCGGCCGCCAGGTCAACCAGCCCGAGAAGCAGGTGACCGAAGACCGGTCCCGCGGTCCTGCTGCTAAATGCCCGCATCGCCTGCAGCCCCGCGTCGATGAACGCGTACACCGCGAACAGGATGACCAGCGCGAGAATCGTCACCCCGGGCCAGGCGAGGGCAATGATCCCGACGATGATCGCGAGAACGCCGAGCAAAATCAATGAGATGGATGATGATTTGAACATGGAAGGCGTTCCTTTCGTTCAGTTTAGCCGCGCCCACGCTGTCTTTGATATCCGCAGCGCGCCTCGACACTAGTGGACGCGGAAACGGTACGGCCGGCCAATATCTGCCGTCAATAGGCGTATAGCTGCCGGCATCTGATCATCCGGGGGGCGGTACCGATGGCTTTGATTTGCCGGCTGCGCCCGTGCCCAGCCGGAGGCGAAGGTAGGCCGCCGCCCCGGGAAGCAGCGGGAGCCAGTAGTTCACGACCCGGTAGCCGAGCACGGCAATGACCGCCGTTGGCCGCGGCGCGCCGAAGCCGACCGTGATCGCCACCAGCGTTACTTCTACTACGCCCAGCCCACCGGGGGTGATAGGGATGGCGCTGGCGATGTTCGCCGCGGCGTAGGCAACCGCCAGCGGCCCGAAGCCGGGCTGGTACCTGAAGGCAAGAAACATGAAATCAAGCGAGAGCAGGTCGAGGAGCAGGTCGGCGGTGGCGAATCCGTAGCTTGCCAGGAATGCCCTGCCGGTCAGCGCTGACCGTGCCAGCGACACGAGCCGCTTGCTGGTCTGGGCCACTTTCTCCGGATCGATGCTGGAGCGCACGTGCCGCGCCCAGCTGGCCACCCGCCGCCCCGCCCGCTCGGCAATGCCGGGGTGGGCGCCCACCAGGAGCGCGATGGCCAGCACCGCAACAACCAGCACGAGCGCAACGCCCGCGATCGTGAGGTAGCCCCGGGACAGGTGCCGGCCAGCGGTGGCCACCAGCCCCGTCCCGAACAGCGCGATCAGGGCGATCGTGGACACCAGGCTGGTCAGGCCGATCGCCTCACCGGTCGTGGACGCGGCAACGCCTTCCGTTTCCAGCGTGCTCACGTTCAGCAGGGTGCCTGTCGCCGATCCGAACGGGGTGACGTGGCTGACCAGGAAGGTCGCCAGCGTGACCTGGACGGCCAGCCGAAAGCGCAGCCGCGCGCCGAGCGACGCGAGCACCCGCCGGTACAGCAGCGCATAGCACCCGAGCGATAGACCCTGCGCCACGACCGCTGCCGCCACGAAGACCGGGCGGGCGTGCCGCAGACCGGCGGCGTCGCGCGTCAGTCCGCCCAGCCGTGGCAGCAAGCCGAACACGCCAGCCGCCAGCCCCACCAGCAACACGCCATGCACGATCCACCGCATCGCCGGCCGCCGCCGGCCCTTCTGGCGCGGTGGCGGCCCGCCGGCCGGAACCTTTGGACCAGTGTCCGACTGCAGGGATGCCCGCTCGGCCGGTGGATCCGGCCCAGTATCCGCGCGCTCGCTCGCCGACATGCGTCGCCACTGCCCGTGCCGGGCTTTGCGGTCAGGCCGCGGAGTGGGTGATGGTCATGGCGTGCCTTCCTTGGCGGGTAGGCATTGGCGCCTCGCCTCTCGGGCGCGACGTAGATCGGTCACAGGACAGGCCGGTCCCCCAGACAGTACTCCCGGGGACCGGCCCGTACGAGGTCCTGGCGTGAGGGCATGTCACGCGGTCAGCCGGTGACGTAGAGGTCGTCGCGGACGTCGAAGACACCGCCGGCCATCCAGGCGGCATCGATCACCGCGTCGTGCTCGGCCCAGGTGCGGACGTTGCCGGTCAGTGTCACTGTGTTCCCGCTGGTATCCACCGCGACGTCACTGTCATCAGGGATCAGCGCGTAGCGGTCCAGCGCAGCCTGGACGAGGAACGTCACGTCGTCCGGGTTAGGATCGTGGATTATCTCGATGTCGTCCCTGATGTTGCGGACACCGGGCAGCCCGGCGACCGCCAATTCGGCGGCGGCGCGCTGCGCGCCGTACTTCACGATGCCGGTCAGTTCCACGTTGCCGTCGCGTGCGGATGCCTCAACACCGGCCGGCACAGTGACATTCATCGTCAGCGCGTTATTCGCCGCGGTGGTCAGCATCGCGTCATCGCGGTAGTCGCTATCTGGCAGCACGACCTCCAGGTGATTGTGCACGTTCTTCACGCCGGCGACGCGTTGCGCGGCGGCGGCCGCCTCCAGATACTGCGGATAGCTCGGCACGGTGCCGTTCAGCGCCACCTCCCCGTTCATGTTCCTGACGGTGATGTCTGCTGGGTCGACGAGCGGGTCGAAGCTGAGCTCTGCTTCAACTGCCTCGCGGATATCCTTTGTCGTGCCCACTTGTAGATCCTCTCCTGTGGCGGGCCGGCGGCGGGTTTGCCGCTCATTAACCAGCCCACCCCACGATCTCGCGGTCGTAAAGGCGATAGTGGCTCTCGTGATATTGGCCAGCGCTATGGGATGGGCCCACCGCCCTCGGTCAAAAAGTGATGCCAACGGCGGTGTCGAAGAGCACTTGCTGCAGCTGGCGCGGCAAGTCGCCGCTCCACACCAAACCGGCTGTGGCGGCCAGCGGATGCCGTTCGATGCGGACGGGAACCATGCCAGAGGTGCCGGTGCCCGTTGCTAGATCGGGCTGTGCCGGTCCGGGCCCGGTCTCATGAGGTGACGCGGGCTCGTCAGCACCGCGGTAGGCCGGGTTCAGGTCCAGCACTGCCCGGCCCTCCAGCAGGAGAAGCAGGACGAGCACCGCGATGGTTCCCAGCGTCACCACCAGCGACACCGCGCCCTTGCCGAAGGTCAGCGCCGGCCTGGCAGGCTCGCGCCAAAGCTCCGCAATTTCGGGGCGTTCCGCGCCGCCCAGGCCGCCAGGTGAAAGCGGCGCACCAGGTGGCCGATCCAGCCGCGGCCGTGCTCCGCGTCCTGCACGTACGCGGGCAGCCGCTGCGACAGGTGGGTCAGCCCGTGCGCTAGCGGATAACCGAACGCCACCACGAGGCCGGCGAACACCAGCGCCGCCCAGATGGCCACCACGGCCACCGCCCAGCCACGCCGCCGGATCCGCCAGCGTTGCAGATACACCACCAGCGGGTTCAGGATCAAGGCGATGAACCCCCCGACCACCATCAGCAGAATGACGTCCCGCAGCCGGTAAAGGAGCTTGCCCGCGAGGTAGGCGAGGGCCACCACGACGACGGCAGTGATGATCGCGGCCAGCGGTCAGCGGTATACCACGTGCGGACGCAGCCATCCCACAACCCGGCCATCGTCGTCTTCTACCTCTACCTCGCCGCCGCGTTCGTCACCATCCGCCAGCTCATCCAGCGAGCCCGCACCCGCTACCGCTGGGACACCCGCCCGACCACCAAGCGACTCAAGTGACACCAATTGCCGCGCTCTTAGTCCCCTGGAGTTTCGCGTGCACAGAATGCCAAGATCTGTGCCTGCTCGCGGTCAGCGACCGCGACCCGTCGGCCGCGCATAACGATCGTTATCTGAAGTCCCTTCAAGGATGTTGTGCATGACCAGGACCTTTGCCGCGTGCACATGTCTCCAGACAGACTTCCCGAGTTCGAGACTGAGGACGAAAATCGGCAACGACAAGGAGGTCTGCGTCCGGTCACGGCGGAGACATCGAGCGTTATGCAAAACTCCCGAACGTGATCTTGCTCCGACGCTCTGACCTGCGGCTCCCAAGATCGTCGATCTTGGGAAATAGGGGTTTCGCATAAGCCTCATCGCTTCAGATAACGTGTCCACGCCGCAGGGCAAATCACCACAAAATGCTGCGGCAGCTACAGCGTTGACGCCCAAATTCGGGCTTGAGATAACGGCGGCTCGGCGTGCGTTCTCCTGACCTTCTCCATCACGCAGCGTGATGCCGTTTATCGATGTAGCCGACGCCCGCGCGTCGGCTCAGGACGACTGGATGGTGGCACGGGATTGGCAGTAGCAAGACGGTCTTGGGCTGCCCGTCCCGCAGCCAGGCAACAGGGTCATCGGCACCGCAATCGGCGAGACCGCGAGCCATGGCAGTCGGCAATCCAGCAGGATCGCACGGCCGGCCGGCGGAACGTGTGTCGGGCGGCCCACGAATGCGGTACGCGGGTTGTGGGCGCTAGCTGGCTGGCAGTGACGGCGGCGATCAGCGCGGTGAGTGGCGCCAAACCGGCCTCTACAGCCGGGCGTAGTCCTGGATGTCCTGCTCGAATTGGGCGGCCATCTCCTCGGTCAGGGTGCGCCGGGTTTGCGCGATCCCGCGCAGGACATCCGCGGTGGTGGCGAGTTCCTCGCCGTGCTCGAACATGACCCGCTCGAACACCAGCTGCGCGGCCCTGCGGGCGGCGAACTCGATGTCGGCGGGGGTGAACAGCCTGGACCGCTCGACGATCTCCGCCATAGCCAGGTCCGCGTGCGGCATCGCGGCCAGGTACTGGTCCCAGATCGCCTGCCGGGCCTGCTCGTCGGGCGGGCCGACCGGGATGAGGTAGTCGAACCGGCCATGCCGCAAGAACGCGGTATCCAGGTCATGGACGGAGTTGGTGGCGCAGATGAGCAGCCGCTCCTCCCGTTCCCGGAACGGCGGGATCAGCTTGAGCATCTCGTTGGTGACACCCTGGGCGGCCGAGACCGTCCGCGGCTGGCGCAGCCCGGCGATCTCTTCCACCTCGTCAATGAACACCACCACCTTGTCCAGCTCGGCCACCAGCGCGAACGCTTCCCGCAGCGCGGCCGCCAGGCCGGCCGGTGAGTCCCCGGCCAGCCGGGAGGGGAACAACTCCACAAACGGCCAGCCCAGCCGGGAGGCCACCCCCTTGGCGAAGGTGGTCTTTCCCGTGCCCGGGGGGCCGAACAAGATGACCGCCTGCGGCGGGACCAGCCCCAGCCGGCCAGCCAGCCGGGAGTTGGCCAGCGGAAGGATGACCCGCCGTTCGATCAGCTCCTTCTCCCGGGCCATCCCGCCCAGCTCGTCCCAGATGCCCGCACGGATCATGCGGCCACCCAGCTGCCCCAAGATGCCGACGTCGGCGGGCCCGACCGGCTCCAGCTTCTCGTAAAGAACCATGCCACTGCGGACGGTGTACCCGCAGTGCTCCAGCGCCGCCGCGCCCATCTCAGTCTCACCCCCCAGCAGGCACCCGGCCCGGTGCACCCCAGCCGCCACCAGCCGCCGCTCCAGCTCGGTCAGCATCGAGCTGCCGATGCCCCGCCGCCGCCAGCCCGGCGCCAGGCTGATCCGCATCACCAGCGCCCGGGCACCGCTGACGGTCGCGACCACCGTCCCGACCAGGTCGTCCCCGACGACCGCCACCACCGCCGGCGCGCCCGCGCGGACAGCCGAGATCAGGTCGGAGACCCCGAACACAGGCACCGCAGTACCCGCCGCGGGGTCATCCCACAGCCGGACCGCCGCGTCGAGATCATCCTCATGAAAGTCACGGATACGCCACGGCGTCATCGGACAAGTGTGCCAGCCGCCTGATGCGTGCCTTCCACGCCATCCGGCGCCTCTTGGCATGTGAGCACGGGTAGGCCGCCAGGCCCTGCGCATTCGCTTCATGGCACTTCGGGTCCGTGCACGGGTGCCCTTGCCGGTGCTCGAAGGACGCTCCGCGAGATGCCGCCACGCCCGGAATCTAACACCCAGGCTGCACCGATGGGACCACTCTGGGACCCAGCTTGACCATCTTCAAGATCTACATATGCTCTGAGCTGGTGAGGTCTTCACGTTTGGGGTTGAGCTGGGCAAACGGGGGCCGGCTGGAGGGCTGCCCACAGGTTAAGCGGGCGTAGCCCACGTTTCCGGGCCGCCGTTCCGGTTCGGGCCTTCGGTGCCGGCTAGCGGTTCCAGCGGGGGTCAGCCTCGGCGATTCCGTATGTGTGGCCCCGCATCACTGGTGTGGCTTTGAGGGCTCGGCCGTCACAGCTGCGGGGAAGTGGCTGCTGGGGTGGCCGAGTAGGGGAAGCTGCTTCGGGCGTTGCCGGGCTCGCCGGGCCTCAGCGGGGTGGAGGCTGGCTTGATGTGCTGGATGGGCCGAGGTTGTGCCAGGCCAGGGGCCGACCCGGCTGCGCACGCCGAGTTTGCGGTAAATGCGGGTCAGGTTGGCCTCGATGGTTTTGACGCTGATGTACAGGGTGGCAGCGATCTCGGGATTGCTGCGGCCGGAGGTGACGAGTTCGGCGATCCGCCACTCGGCCCGTGGGAGTATGGGCGCCTTCAGGGCCAGGGGCGAGTCGCGCGCGCTGCGCGTCGGCAAGCGCCTGCCACCGCTGGGCGCCCAAGGGCGCGGAAAATGGTGGCTGCTTCGTCGAGGGTGGTAGCGGCCCTCTTGCGCTGGCGGGCTTTGCGCTGCGCGGTGCCGAGCATGAGCAGACAACGGCCGAGCTCGAACGGCAATCCCCGCTCGCGCGCCTCGGGGATGACCGCGGCGACCGCCCGTACAGCCGCGGCCGGGTCGTGCTGGGCGAGCCGCAAGGCGGCTTCGGCGCGGCCGGCGGTGATCCGCGCCCACGGGTGGTCCAGGCGCCGCGCCGCCTCCTGCAGCCAGGCCAGCCGGTCGGCTGCGCGCCCCGCGAGGAGACGTCATGTCCGAGCTTCCCGGCGCCGAGTCGGGAGAGCGTGATCGGCTGTGGCGGGGTGGTAAGGAGCACCAGTCGTTCCCGTCATGAAGCCGTCACGGTCGGCTGCCGGACCGGGTGTCGGACATCGGCGTGTTGACCGTGATCTCGCCGGTGTAGGCGCGGAAGTGTAGCGCCGACTCGTGACCATGTCCGTGGTGCAGGGTGAGGTGCGCGATCGGGCCGTCAGTGGCCAGGTCGTTGCGGTCGCCGGCATGCCAGTTGCGGTCCGCGAGCGGGAAGTTGGAGCCTGCGATCTCGATGCGGATCCGGTGGCCAGCCGGGAAGTAGTTCGCGGTGGTGATGCCGCCGATGCGGACTCGGTGGATCTCGCCGGGCACGAGCTTGGCTGGCTGCTCGAAGCCGTCGCGGTAGCGGAGCCGCAAGCAGCTGTCGGCGAGGTTGTAGGCGGTCTCGTCCGGATAGACGTCCACGAGCTTGACGAAGACATCCGCGTCCTCGACGTCGGCTGACACGTAGAGTTCCGCGCTGACGTCGCCGACGATCGCTATCGGCTCGGTCAGCACGGGCGTGCTGTACACAAGCACATCGGCCCGGCACTCAATCACCCGCTGATCCACGCAGATCGGGTCCTGGGTGGCAATGTCGCCGCCGAGCGACGGCACGGGGTTGTGCGGGTCAGCGATGAACTCGTCGATCCCGGCGCCGCGGGCGGCCGGCACTAGGGCACCATCGCCCCACAGCGTGTTGGCGGACTTGTCACTGGCCAGGAAGAGCGTCCGCGTCTCGGTCTCGGGCAGCGGCCAGGACTCGCCGGTCAGCCAGGTGCACGCGCCCATCAGGAAGACCTGCACCTTCGGCATCGGCTGCCAGGCATCTGCCTCATCGCGGAGGAACCGGTCGAACCACGAGATGATGATCTCGTCGTAGGGGAACCGGGTGTCGCCCATGGGCCGCTGGCCCAGGCGGGCCTCCGGGCCGGTCACCAGCATCCGGCAGTGCTCCGTCGGCGCCATGATCAGGTACTGGTCGGGATGATGCTGCTGGAACTCGAATAGCTTGACAGTCTCGTGTGCGCCGACGTCCATCCACCCGTTGATGTTGATGGACGGCGTCGCGCCGGTGTGGCTAGCGTTGATCAGGTCAACGACTTTCCAGGCCGGGCTGGCCGGCCCGTCGGCCATGAAGGTCTCGTAGCCCGTCAGCGGCGAGCCCACCCGCCGCAATATGCGCCCGCTTGGTGCTTGCAGCGTCGCCTTATTAAGGGCTGCGGTGTACTCCGGGCTGCGGAAGTCCGGCACGGTCACCGAGTACTGCCGGAAGATCCGGGCCAGCTCGTCGCCCTCGGCGTCGGCGGGCAGTTTCGGCCGCTGCCGGACCCCGAACGGGCCATGCCACAGTGCCCATGTCTTGATCATGGGAACGCTGCCGCGGAAGAAGCAGCCGTTCGATCCCTCCGCACCCGGGATGTCGCCGACGCCCGCGCCTGAGCTCATCGGCACGCAAGCGCGCAGCGCCGGATGGCCGATGGCGCCGAGTTTCAGCTGGTTCTCGGCGGTCGAGGAGCAGCCGTGCAGGCCCACCTTGCCGTTGGACCATTCCTGCGCGCTGATCCAGTCGAGGGTGTCCTGTGCGTCTGCGGTGGTGGTGGTCAAGATGCCGAAGTCGCCTTCGGACCATTCGCTGCCGCGCTCGTTCTGCATGATCAGCACGTAGTTCTTCTTGAACTGCGCTGTGTGCATGGGCTTGAACTGATCGGGGATGGCGGCCGCGTACGGTGACCGGACCAGGAGGGTGGGATAGCGGCCTTCAGCGCGCGGCCGGAAGACGACGGTCGCCAGCCGGATTCCGTCGCGCATCGGCAGCATGATGTAGTCGACGCGGTAGCGGATGGTGTCCGCTCCGAGGGCGCGGACAGCCGATTCGAGCGCCGTGGGCGGCCGGAATTCCTCGGGCCTGTCATCGGCTGCTGTCATGCTCGGTCGACCTCCAGCGGTGGTTAGGCGATCAATGCCTCCGGTGTGCGGTCCATTATCGATGTTGTGGCAGTAGCGGCCGCAGAGCCGTCCGGCTCGAAGATTCCGCCGCCGGTATTGTTCTGATATGCACCGGCGGGCGGGGAGGATCCGGAGTCCGCTGACGCTACAGGACCGCGATAAGGCGGGTGATTGGCGCGGCTGGTACCGCACAGCGGTCCCTCGCGCCGGGCAGTTGTGTGCGGAACATGCCACCTGGCGCCGCGCGCTTCTTCGCGGGCAGGCTTCCGCCGCTCCGGCCCTGCTGGCCAAGACCATGAACGGTCGTCGTCCGCGTGCACGGGCCAGGCCAGTCCGTATTGGACGGCTCCTGGCACGGCCCGGCCCTCAACGTTGGTGCAGCCCTGACGGCACGCCACGATGCTGCACGGCATCCCGCCCCCAGGGCTCGAACGGCTCCTCGGCTGGCTGACTGACCCACATCGCCGTAACACTCGAAGGTCCTCACGCGAAGCCACAGCAAGCCAGGGAACCATCGCGCCACGACCTCCAGCACAGAACCGGGAACTCTGGACCTTAACCAGCGACCGTGCCAGCCCAACTGGACAAGCTCGTAATCGGCAGGGATCCGGCACCACGCGGGCCGACGACCGGATCACGCTCCGCGACCAGCGCTGGTCCGCAGCCGATGCGCAAGATCCGCCGTTCTGGCGCATGTTGTCGGCCCGCCTTGGGCGCCCAGGCCGCACCGAACTCGGTGATCGGCGCGCTTACGCTAGGTAGCAAGCGGGCTTTCCGGTGTGGTGCCCGATGACACGGTGAGCCGGCCGCCCTCGGGGTCGCCGCTGACCTGCGACCGGCGGTGCAGTGGTTGTGCTGCCGCGGGCAACCCGCCGGGTGCCGGCCTGGTCACTGCTTGGGGATCTGTTTGCCGGGGTCGATGAATGGCTTGGGCACGGTGACGCCGCGGTGGCACCCGGTAGGAGTCTCGACCTCGAATTGCTGGCCGAGCGGCTCTGCGAGCTCGATTGGCAGCATCGCATAGCCGATGTTTTTCTCCAGCCGCGGGGAGTAGCAGGCGGAGGTCACGGTGCCGATCTGATGACCGCGCCGCAGCACCGGGTACATCTCGATCATCTCGTTGTCGATGTAGGAGCCGGCCGCCGGCCCTTCGATCTGGATGCCGACAAGCTTTCGGCGCGGGCCTTCGGCCTTGATGCGCTGCAGTGCTTGTTTGCCGACGAAGTCAGCCTCCTGGCCGAGGTCGACCATCCAGGGGTAGCCCATGTCCACCTCGAAAGGGTTGGTGTCGTACCAGATGTCGCAGCCGAACGCGAGGATGCCTCCTTCGATGCGGCGGATGTGGCACGGGCCGGTCACCTGCAGCCCGTGCGGCCGCCCGGCCTCGAGCACGGTGTTCCACAGTTTGGTCCCGTTCGCCGTCGCATCGTGCAGGTAGATCTCGTAGCCGAGCTCGCTGGTGTAGCCGGTCCGTGACACGCACACGCGCATGCCCTCAAGCTCAAGGTCCTCGGAGATGCGGTAGTAGGGGAGTTCCAGCATCTTCTCGCCGAACAGGCCGGCCATGACTTCCCTGGACTTCGGCCCCTGGATCTGGACCGGCGCCACGTCCACTTCGCCGATCGTGACGTCCAGGCCAGAGTGGTAGGCGAGCCCGCGGGCCCACAACCCGACGTCGGAGTCCGCCAGCGACAGCCAGAAGCGGTTGTCCTCCAGCCGCAGTAGCACCGGGTCGTTGGCAATCCCCCCGTCCGGCAGTGTGATGAACGCGTACTTGGCCTGGCGCACGGCGCACTTGTTCAGATCGCGCGGGGTCATCATGTTGGCGAAGGTGAACGCGTCAGGGCCGGCGATCTCGATCTGGCGCTCCACGCCCACGTCCCACAGCGTCACGCCCTCCAACAGCGCCCAGTATTCCGCTACCGGGTCGCCGTAGTGACGCGGGTGGTAGGTGTGGTTGTAGACGCTGTAGCGGCGCACCCCGTGCCGGCGCGAGGCGTGGAAATATGGCGACTTGCGGATCCGCGTGTACAGCAGAATCCCCGGGTTCTCCTCAACGGCCACGTCGTTTCTCCTTCCCGGGCCAACCCCTCATTCTGCGCTCCGCGGCCCGGCCCGGCCCGGCCGGCGCCCGCTTCGACCGGGCCTACCCCAAAATGCCCGCACACATCGAGGCCGGCCCCGCGGATGGGCGGCCCGATCACCAGGCCGAAAGCCGGGTAGGCGATTGACTACCAGAAGGCCATGCTCGCCTGGATGGCTTCGAGGGCTTTGAACCGCCCGTGCCTGCGCCGGAGATACGGTGGAAAGAGCGGAAGACCCCAATCCCAGCCGGGCCGGTGCGGTCTGCTGAACAGGTCGGAAGGGGTTCACCATGGCGCTTGAGCTCGCCCACCCAGACCCGCGGTACGCCAAAGTTCATCTCATCGAGCCGGCTCCGCTGGGCTACCTGCACCTGGCTGCCGACCTGCAGGCCCTCACCGTCCCGGCCCCATCTGGCCAAGGTCATTGGCACGGCCAAGCGCTACGGCCTGCCGGCCGGTCAAGGCCGTTCCGCAAGGTGCCAGCCCGGCATACCTCAGCGGATCGGCAGCGGTAATAGCGATGGCGTCGAACGGGCCCTCGACGATGACGGGCATGGCGCCCCGAGCAAGCCGGTCGCGAGCCTCATGCAGGCCGAACAGCAGGTCGCCCTTCGTGTAGCGGAGGTCTCCGGGCTATTCAGATATTTGGGAACGGCTGGTCCGGCTTCCGGGCGCGCCCGGCCGATGAAACCGGCAACCATACCGTGCTCGTCCCGTACGGCGAGCATGACGCGGTCACGAAAGTGATCGATGAGAGTCCCGCGGGAGGACCGGCGGGCCAGCCCGGCTGCTTCGATCAGGGCGTCGTCATGGCCGAGGTTACGAAGGTGGCTGATAAGTGCAGTCCATCCCGCTGGGGCGTAGCCGATGTGCCATTGCGCCGCCAGCGCCGGATGCAGGCCGCGAGCCGCGAGGTAACCGGGGACCCAGCTGCGCTTGAGATGGCCGACGTAGAACCGTTCTGCGTCGAGAAGCACACGGCCAAGGTCAGTCGCTGGACGATCCGGGGCCGCCGCCCATGAGATCTCGGCGGCCTGGCCAGTTGTAGCGACCGGGATGTGCGCCGTGGCCGGCATGCTCCGGCACAGCTTCGTAGCCTCTTGCCGCATCCACCGTGAGCGCCGACGCAGGCACCGCCTCCGACGACGGGCTCCCCCGAGGCGCGGATGGTCTCCTCTGGCCGGGCGCGCGGGTCGCGGCCCGCCCAGCTGGCCACGTAAGGCCACGAATAAGCAGACGTGTCCACGCCCAGGCGCGTCGCGACGGTGAAGGCTACGGAGTCAGCCTCAACCTTCCGGACACCCCGGCACCCGGCGGTACTGGTCCCCGTTACAAGAGATAGGCCGTCGTGCGCCAGGACATGACCGAGTTCGTGCAGCAGCGCCATAGCCGCCTCAGACCCGTCCAGGCCAGACCGGATCACGATGCGCCGGCCACTCCAGTTCGTGACGCTGTCCGAGGGACCGCACGGCGCGCGCCCCACGCCGAACCCTTCGCGCCGGGCCAGCCACGTCAGCGCGTCCCAGAGCCCCGGCGGCAGTCCTCCCCCCGGCCATAACGGCAGCTCCGGGCCAGCACCGGGGATCCATCGGTCTGGGCGACGTCCCACACATAGGTACACCGGACCGCCCGTGCGTGATCCCCAGCCCCGGAAGCCGCCCCAGGGTTCGCGGCCGGTACAGGAGCGCCAGACAGGCCGGGCAACGGGCGCGGCTCGGCGACGACCTGGATACCAGGCTCGCCCTTGCGGACTTGCCGTCCGCGTGCCTGCCACTCCTTGTATCCGGCAATCATGGTCACGCCGGGTCGCTGGCTGGCGATCAGCATGAGGTTGGTGAAACTCCAGCCTGGGAGCCGGGCGGCCAGCCGCAACCATGCTGCCCAGTCCTC
>WNGE01006652.1_pt1 | contig 12810 bp, 9 predicted proteins | sample 5400651 | NCBI WGS metagenome assembly WNGE01 (sample SAMN13153370, study PRJNA577476) | soil metagenome | isolation source: 60 cm soil or saprolite under grassland replicate 2 | place: USA:California | collected 2016-06-15 | reverse complement strand
ATTCCGTTCTGGTTTGTCCACAAACTCGGTCCTACTGCCATTGGAACAATAACGTTGTCATCATTGCTTTGGAACACACCTCCCGCTACCGCTTTTGCTACATAGGTATTGGCGTCCGCTGCATCAACATATGAAATCCGCATAGCCAGTCGGAGCATGAGTGAGAAGCTCCATCTTTTCCATTTGGCAACATCGCCGCCATAATAAAGATCTGCTGCAGCAAAATCAGGATCGGCATCTGTTGTAAATGCTGCTGCTGCTTCATCAAGCTCTTTCAATAAATCCAGATAGATATCCTTTTGTTTATCGTAGTGAGGAAAGAATGTTCCCTCCTGTGCTTGTAAGGCTTCAAAATAAGGAATACTGCCATAATAATCAGTAAGGCGATGAAAAAGAAATGCTCTTAGTACTCTTGCAGCTTGTCTTGTATTATTGTTCTGACCTTCTGCAAATCCCCCTGTACTCGTTTGTCTTAGAATTTCGCCGATATTCTTCAAGGGTTGATAGATATGATCCCACGGAGCGGTGTAACTTTCTGTATTTTGCTCCAGATATTTATCACCGTTGTTGGAAATACCGCCGTCGGAGGCAAGTTGCTGTATAGTAGTGGAGGCTATTCCAATGTTTGTTCTCCAGTCTATGTAACGGTTGTCTCCTTCGGAACCGCCCGATGCTGCGCTAAGCTGTACGGAGGTAAGCAGAAAGTTCATATTAATTGTAGGTGCCGCCTGTGGATTGATATTAAGTTCTTTAAGTTTGTCTGTATTGCATCCGCTTGTAAGAACGGCTGTAATAGCGCTGCTGTATATTATTTTTCGTAAATAGTTCATAGTTAATCGTGTTAATGGTTAAAAGGTTGCCCGCAAGTTGAAACCATAGGTACGGCTTGCCGGCATGCCGAAGTAATCAAGCCCCTGGTTATTAGCACTTTGATAAGATGATTCAGGATCTATGTTCGGCACGTTCTTATGCAGAATTGCCAGGTTGCGTGCAACAAAAGAGAGCATTAAACTGCGTATGGGCGTTTTAGTAAATAACTTGGCTGGGAAAGCATACCCCAGCGTTACTTGCCTTAATTTGATGAAGGAGGCATCGTAGACGAAGTTTTCCTCTGCTCTTTCACCAAGGTTGCCCCAGTAATTTGCTGCTTCACCCGGTGTAAGTGTTTTGGTAAATGCTGAGTATTTTGGACTGCCATCTGCATTGGTACCGCTTTGAACCACACCGTTTATGGTGAGCGGAGCCTCACCTGCACGTCCAAGCAGTGTTTGCTTGGTGAAACCTACTTCAGTCATTCTCACATTCGTACCGGAATAAATGTCTCCACCTGATTTGAAATCAATCAGGAAGCTAAGATTTATACCTTTCCAGGTAAATGAGTTAGTTAAACCACCGGTAAAATCAGGTACGCCCTTACCGAGTATCTGGTAAGTTCCATCTGTTAAAGGAGAACCGCTTGAATCATACACGAGGAGGCCAGTTGCAGGATCCCGCAATTGCGTTAGTCCTGTGATCACATCATACGGCTGACCCACTATTTGTTTGATGATAACCGTTCTTGTTCTGGGCTCTGCTGTAAAGGGATCAACTACAAGGTCTGTCGATCCTTCAATCAGCGAAACAACCTTGCTGTTGTTTTTTGCAAAATTGAAGGAAATGTCCCAGGTTACCGAAGAAGACCTGATGGGTGTAACGCTAAGCAAAACTTCCATCCCTTTGTTTGTAAGTTTACCTACATTGACAGATGTGCTGGCGAATCCTGAAGCCTGGGATATACCTATATCCAGAATATCATCCGTGGTTTTTTGATCATAGTAGGTGAAATCCAATCCCACCCTGTTGTTGAAGAACCTGGCTTCCAGGCCGTACTCTGTCTCTGTCGATGTGAAAGGTTTTAAGTGAGGATTTGGTAAATTATTTCCTGATGTAAATCCACCTATAGGTCTTCCCACGTGAGTGATATTGGCTCCATATGTCAGTAAGGTCTGGTAAGGTTGTACCGATTCGGTATTACCCACCTGTCCCCACGCTACTCTTAATTTTCCAAAACTTAACCATTTTGGCAGTGCTTTGAAAGCATCTGTAAATACAAAGCTTCCACCTATGGAAGGATATACAATACTGTTGTTCTCAGGGTCCAATGTGGAGAACCAGTCCTTTCTTGCGGTCCCTGTTATGAATAAATAATTACGGTAAGACAATTCAACTGATCCAAACAGGGAGTTGATTCCTCTTTTTCCATAACCATAACTATAGTCGTGCAGTGTGGCATTGCTGATAGCAGCGAGAAAAGGTGTATTAAAACCTGTTCCGTTAAGAGACATATATTCGGTAGTGCGACGCATAAGGTTTCCGCCCACGAAAGCATTAACGCCAAACTGGTTAAAGGTTTTGTTGAAGCCTACGGTATACTGAAAGTTGTATTCTCTGATGCGGTTTTCACTCTCGCTCATACTTCCCCCACGGTCATATCCGGTACCTTGGGGAGTCAATCGTGTATTTCTCAAAGTGTACCAGTCCATCCCCGCCTGTCCTGAGACATAAAGAAAATCGGTGATGTTATACCTTGCTTCGCCACTCGCGATAATCCGGTCGCGAACGTCATTGTTTTTAAACTGATAAGCTGCCCACCAGGGATTTTGTTGCCATAAGTCATAATTCACCTGGAATTCTTCTCCGGGCGCTTTTTGATCAAAAATGGTAATCCCTTTCTCTTGTTGCATTTCAAGAGAGGGTACCGCACCCCGTTTATTGGGATCACCTATCATATCGCGTATGTCAACGTCGTTCGGCGTATAGTACACCGCCAAATTCGCATTTCCGGGAGCATCAGAAAGGTTGGGTCTATTTTTCGTTTTCTCATTTGCATACAATACTCTTGCAGTGACAGTAAGCTTCTTTCCAAACTTTGAATTTGTAGCTAAAGTTACATTTGTTCTGTCGAAGCCTGAGTTAGGAAAAACACCGTCGCTTCTTAGGTCGGACATGGAAAGCCGGAAGTTTTGTGTCTCACTTCCACCCGTAAGGGCAATGGTATTTGTAAGCGCGTGTCCTGTTTCGTAGAAACGGCTCCAGTTATCACCTTTATAAGAATAAGGTCTTGTTACCCCGTCAAATTGAACGACCGGGCTACCATCTAATTTGGGCCCCCAGCCATTAAGCCCCCACCAGTTGTTCCAATGATCGTCAATGGATTCAGCTTTTTCAGCTACCTGATTTTCCAGCGTTGTCCCTACATAGCCACCATTACCATACGTATGCTGAAAGTCTGTTAAGTTCTGAACCGTTTCCAAAACAAAATTTGAATTAAACTCAATACCAAGTCCTTGACGTGCTGTTCCTTTTTTTGTTGTGATCAGAATAACGCCATTGGCTGCCCTGGATCCGTAAAGGGCTGCGGCACTTGCTCCTTTCAACACAGAAATGGATGCAATATCATCGGGATTAATGCTGTTAAGAGCGTCACCCTGGTCGGCACCACCCCATATACCTGCTTGCCCCTGATTTGAGTTGTCAATGGGAACACCGTCTACTACATAAAGCGGTTGATTTAGCGTTGAACCAAGGGTTTTTGCACCGCGAATCACAACACGGGTAGAACCACCAGGTCCTGATGCTATCTTTGACACATTGACACCAGCCACCCTTCCTTCAAGTGCGTTCCCAACATTGGTCTCGCGGGCCTGAGTTAAGTTTTCACCAGCCACCTGGGTTATTGAGTACTGTACTGATTTTTTGGTTCTTTCAATACCAAGAGCTGTGACTACAATACCTGCCAGTTCACCCACATCTTCCTGCATTGTAACATCTGCAGTTGTACGGTTTGAAATGTTTACCTCCTGGGCCCTATATCCAATGAAAGTAAACACCAGCGTGTTTGATTTCCCTGGAACAGCAATACTGTACACTCCGTCGGAATTAGAAGTTGTTCCAACGGTAGTGCCTTTAACGGTGATATTGACAAATGGAATTGGTTTTCCATTTGCGTCAGAAATTTTACCAGAAACGGTTCGTTTCTGTGCAAAGGCTGCAGGAATTCCCACAACCAGCAAAAGTGCGAAAACTAATACTACGCGTAATTGTTTCATAATTGTTTACTTGGTTGTTAAATGATTAGATAATTAGATTGGGAATCACCAACTGATGACCTTACCACCCATTGTCGGACGACATAGTGTTTTGCAGAATTGTACCGGATCATATAAGTGTTATTTTGGTTTCGCAAATTTGGTTCAAGCAGATGAGGGACTCACTAAATGGTTGCAATCGTTAGCCTGTTAAAGTTACTATAGATTTTAATATGCAAAATGAATTTTTTTATCAATTAATTTTATTATTTCTTTTACTTATCAGGTAAATTTCAATTAAGTATTTACAGCATCAGAAGCCGCAATTTCAAGATTGGAAGTATTCATTTCCACGATTCTACTGAACAAAGCATTAAAGAAGGTAAAGGCAATTGCAGCATTTATAATTAAAAAAAGTTGGCTTGTAAAGTAATTTCTCTATTAAATTTTGTTTTTGTATTTAAAAATATTTTAGTTGGTGCGTTTACTATAAAAGATGAGTATAACTATTTAAACCAGCTTACAAATAAAGCATTACAGAGAACTGAAATCACCGATAAAGAAAAAGTGGCTTTATACAATGTACTTGCCAGCCTGGAATACAGTATGAAAAATGATTTACAGGCACTCGAATACCAGAAAAAAACCCTTGAGCTTATGCCTGATGAGCCTGCCTATCAGTATAATGCTGCCACTATTTATAAAGTATTAAACAAGGAGGATGAGTTAATGGACAGTGTGAATAAGTTAATTGACATTTACAAAAACAAAGATCCTCAAACAGAAGTTAATAATTTGGGATACCTGCAATATGCAAGAAATATCTTATTAAATTCTGACCAGGCGGATAAGGTAAGTTTGATTGATGACATTATCAGTAATGCAAAAAATTATCCTAAAAATAAGTATTGATTGCTTTTCCTGGTCGTGAGATTTCTAACGTTGTCGTCTCACGTTTCACGATTGATACTCCAACAGAATTCTCATTTCTTCCTGCTCCATGCAATAAAATCGGTGTTGGGAATTTTAATGATATTCAAATGGTGCAATATTGTAACTACCTGTCCGCGATGATAAGTGCCGTGATTAAATAAATTTATCAATGCTTTCCATACAGGATTTTTAAAATATTCTTTTTTGCTGTTATAGTATGCGAACACATGCTCGAGCGACGCTTCTGTTGCACTATGCACCCACGTTTCCCATTGTTTGGATTGATTAAGCAAGCTATCTGCTACTTCTTTCATATCAGGATTGGAAGACTCACTTGGCACAATAATATGTTCCTGTAATTTTATCCGTTGCCACCAAATACTTTCCACATCCCAAATATGCAGAAAGGTTGCATACAGGGTAGGAAAGCTACCCGGCACAACTCGTTTATGTAAACTTTCATCCTGTGTAAGCACAAGATTCAACAATCTTTCGTTTGCCCAAAGATTATAAGATGCGTATTGCTGCAAAATTTCCTTCATGGTTTTTCAGTTACTTTTGCCTTCCTGTTTTGAATTACAATTTAGGTAATAAGCATTTTGAAGACACAATAATTTTTTATGGCGAATAATAATTTTACGTTTAAAGGAATCAGTTCGGTTGCTATACATGCCGGGGAAAAAGAATTTTCTGATTCATCACATATTGTTCCCATTTATGCTACATCAACATTTACTTTCGATACCGCAGAAGAAGGAATGGAACGCTTTTCAGGAAAACAGGAAGGATATATTTATAGCCGCTGGGGCAATCCCACTTTTAAAGTTGCGGAAGAAACTATTGCAGCACTGGAAGCATTCAAAATAGTGGATGAATCAGGAAAACCTTTGCAGCTAAAAGCGTTATTACATTCCAGCGGAATGGCCGCTATGACAACATTGTTGATGAGTAATTTGAAAAGTGGTGATAAAATTTTATCCCACTATTCATTATATGGCGGCGTACATGAACTAATGCATAAAGTAATGCATCAAAATGGTATTGAACCAGTAATTGGTGACATGCGTGATCTCAGCAAAGTGGAAGATGCATTAAAGCAACATTCGCAGATAAGATTGATACACATTGAAACGCCTGCTAATCCAACCATTCAATGTGTGGACATTGAAGCAGTAGCAAAGCTTGCAAAGCAATACAACAAAATTATTTCTGTTGATAACACTTTTGCCACTCCTTACCTGCAGCAGCCTTTTAAATATGGTGTTGATTTTGTGATGCACTCCACTACAAAATTTTTGAATGGTCATGGTACTGCTATTGGCGGCATATTGGTTGGTAAAGACCTTGAGTTCATGAACGGCAAAGCGTATAAGTGGTATAAATTGCTTGGAGGAAATAGTAATCCATTTGATGCATTTCTTTTAATACAAGGAATGAAAACGCTGGAAGTGAGAATGGACAGGCATTGCAGCAATGCGATGGATGTTGCGGATTACTTATCGCAGCACAAAGCAATATCTCATGTCAACTACAATGGGCTTGCATCACATCCCGATCATGCAATTGCAAAGAAGCAGATGCTTCATCCCGGCGCTATGATGAGTTTTGAATTAAAAGGCGGCTTAGAAGCTGGTAAAAAATTTATTGATAAACTACAAATGTGTGTACGTGCTGTATCGCTGGGAACAGTTGATACACTCATTTCTCATCCTGCTTCCATGAGTCATTATGGTGTATCAAGAGAAGAGCGATTGCAGTTTGGTATTACAGATGGACTGATAAGAATGAGCACCGGCATGGAAAACATTGAAGATATTTTGAGTGATTTTGAACAGGCACTGGAGGGACTGTAGATGTGTATTGAATGATTGAATCGTTGATTGGTTGAAGAGTTTAATCGTTATTTTTTATTTACCCGGCTTTACCAATTCTATTTAACACCGTTGCGTCGCGCTCTGTACTTGAGGAAAAAGTTATGAACTTTTGCCTGCAAATGATAATATCTTGTTTTTCGGGAAGCTCATTAAAGAACAGAATGTAAAAGTGAGTCACACCCAAAACTTAATAGTAATTCAAAAGCTCAACCAAAAAATAAAATAACGCTTATGAGAAAACTCATCATTTTGTTATTGTGCTTTGTCACAATCACATCCTTTGCTCAAAAACAAAAACCTTCGGAGGACAAACGATTTGCAGGTTTTGATACCGCTTTTGCAAGAGTACTAAAAGAGTGGCACGCCGCCGGTTTCGCGGTTGCCGTAGTTGAAAAAGATAAGGTTGTATATGCAAAAGGTTTTGGTTACCGTGATTATGAAAATAAAATTCCTGTTACACCAAACACATTGTTTGCAATTGGTTCCTGCACAAAAGCCTTTACTGCCTCTTTGCTTGGTATACTCAACAAGGATGGTAAAGTTGATTTTGACAAACCCGTTAGAACTTATCTACCTGATCTAAAATTTTATAGTGATGAATTGAACGATCATGTAACGCTGCGTGATATGATGTGTCATCGCACGGGCTTGCCGCGGCATGATTATTCGTGGTATTTGTTTCAAACACATTCAAGAGATAGCCTTGTTCAACGCATTCAATACATGGAACCTTCTGCAGGCTTAAGAGAAAAATGGCAGTATAATAATTTTATGTTTTTGTTGCAGGGCGTTGTTGCAGAAAAAATTACCGGCAAAAGTTGGGAAGACAATATCCGTGAAAAAATATTTCAGCCAGTGGATATGAGTCATTCCGTTGCCTCTCTTGCAGAGTGGACAAAAAGCAGCGATGCAGCATTTGGTTACGAAGTAAAGCAGGATAGTATTGTACACAAAATGGATTACTATGATATTGCTGCAATGGGTCCCGCAGGCAGCATCAACAGCGGTGTAAATGATATGGCAAAATGGGTAATTACATGGATCAATGGCGGCAAATTTAATGGCAAAGAAATTTTACCTGCATCGTATGTAAGCCAGGCAATGAGTTCGCAGATGGTAATTGGCGCAGGTTTGCCAGGTAAGGACATGCCTGATATTTATTTTTCAACTTATGGTTTCGGTTGGTTTCTTGCTTCTTATCGCGGCCATTATCGTGTTGAGCATGGTGGTAATATTGATGGCTTCAGCGCAAGCACAAGTTTTTTTCCAACAGACAGCATTGGTATCATTGTATTGTGCAACCAAAATGGTTCATCCGTTCCCGCTATCGTACGTAATCTTATTGCAGACAGAATGCTTGGTTTAAAATATCATGACTGGCAAACAGATTTAAAACGTAATGCTGATTCGGCAAAGGCAAAGAAAGATGCAGAGAAGAACCAGGTGTCAAGCCACAAAATAAATACAAAACCATCGCACGACTTAAAGAGTTATGAAAGTGCCTATTCACATCCGGGCTATGGCAGTTTCGATGTAAGCATTAAAAATGACTCACTCTCTATAACGACTGTTACACATACTTTTTGGTTACGCCATTATCATTATGATGTGTTTGTTGTGTTTGAGAAGGATCCAAAAGAAGGCATTGACACAACAGATCAAAATACAAAAGCACAATTCAATACAAACATCACGGGAGATATTGAGAGTGCATCTGTTAATTTGGAACCCACTTTAAAACCAATTGTTTTTACACGCACTATAAAAGCAAAGGAAATTACAAAGGACAGCCTTCAGCAATATGTTGGCGATTATGAGATAAGTGGGCAGTCAATCAAGATCGACCTTAAAGGTGAGAAAATTTTATACATGTTTGTGCAGGGCCAACCCGAGTATGAGCTAATGCCGACAGAAAAAGACAAATTCTCTATAAAAAATCTGAGCGGCTTTAGTGTTCAGTTTAACAGGAATGACAAAGGTGAAGTAACTGAACTACTTTCCATACAACCGAATGGTACGTTTAAAGCAACAAAAAAGAAATAGATAATATTTTTTGGTGATCAGCGGCAGAATTATCCCAAAGTGTCCCTTTGAGATTCGCTATGTCACCCGGCAGCTATCGGGTCACTTGTACGCCTTTATCTTTGTTGCTCTTTTTGAAAAGCAAAAAACAATAATTCTATTGCTTTCGATTTATTCAACATATCAGATATCTCTCGGGGATAGTTATCGGGACGGAATGACAAAGGGCAGATTATATGATTTACTAAAGTCTGAACCTGTACTTACGCTTGTCATTTTGACGAAGGAGAAATCTATCGAAAATTTCAAATAGTCATTCTATATTCATATCATGAGCAAAGGCATCGCAATTATCGGAGCAGGCATTAGCGGAATGTCAACGGCATTTTTATTAGCACAAAAAAATCATCAGATCACCATTTACGCAAAAGCATTTACACCAAATATTACTTCCAATCGTGCAGCGGCATTCTGGTTTCCTTATCATATTCGCAATGATCGGAGAGGCATCAGCTGGTGTCAAAAAAGTTATGATTATTACATACAATTGGCACAACAATCTGAAACAGGAATAAGCATCCGGCAACTGGTTAAAGTATTAAGAAAAGGAGTTGAAGAAGAGGAACCAATCTGGATTGATTTTATGCCGCAAGGATCTTATCGCATTATGGCTTCAGATGAACTGCCTTCCAACATTGCAAAAGGTTATGATGTAAAAGTTCCTTTAATGGAGACACAAATTTTTCTTCCCTATCTGCAACAACAGTTACAACAAAAAGGCGTGAAGCTTATTGAAAAAGAAATAAAAAATTTTAATGAACTCGCGGGAGATTATGATATTTTAATTAACTGTTCAGCATTAGGTTCAAGGAAATTATGCAATGATGATAAAGTGATTCCTGTAAAAGGACAAGTAGGTTTATTGTCACCGCGAAATAATCTTCCTATATATCTTGATAATGAAAAGCCCCTGTATATAGTGCCACGCAAGGATGCAATTATTGTTGGCGGCACTTATGAAGAAAGAGTAGAAACAGAAACAACAGAACCTGCAACAATTGAAAGAATTTTAAATAATGCTTATGAAGTTTTTCCTGAATTAAAGCAACAGGAAGTCATTGGCAGTTGGGCAGGCTTGCGTCCTTATCGCCCTGAAGTAAGAGTGGAGCATGAAGAAGGAACAAACATCATTCATAATTATGGTCATGGCGGAAGTGGATTTACTTTATCATTTGGCTGTGCAGAAGAAGTAGCCGCTATTGTTGATCAATTAAATTAATTTGAAAATGATCGATATAAGAAGAGCAGAACGAAAAGATTGCAAACGTTTATTGGAACTTGTTAAAGAATTAGCCACTTATGAAAAAGCGCCAGATGAAGTAACCGTTACACTTGAGCATTTTGAAGAAAGTGGCTTTGGTGAAAAGCCTGTGTGGTGGGGATTTGTAGCGGAATCTCGCTCTTCTGAAGGAGAGAGTCGGGGTGAGGTTCTTGGCTTTGCTTTATATTATATTCGTTATTCAACATGGAAAGGACAACGGATGTACCTCGAGGATATTGTTGTAACAGAAAGTGCAAGAGGTAAAGGCATTGGCAAACTATTATTCGATAGATTGATTGAAGAAGCGAAAGAAAAAAAATTTAATGGTATTGTGTGGCAGGTACTTCATTGGAATGAGCCTGCTATTAATTTTTATAAAAAATACAATACAAAGTTTGATCCTGAATGGATCAATTGCAGCATTGAAGTATAAAAGAATTATCCAAGTTTTAAAGTTTTGTAATAGCCTTCTTTACTACTTTTAATTTTTCAACTTACTCCATTTGTTTGTACGGCTTTGTTCACTTTTACAATTAAACCCTGCAATACTTTTCCGGGACCAACTTCTGTAAAATGATCAGCACCATCTGCGATCATTGCCTGCACACTTTGTGTCCAGCGAACCGCTGATGTTAATTGATCAATCAAATTCTTTTTAATTTCAGCGGCATCAGTCACTGCTCTTGCCACAGCATTCTGATATACCGGACATACAGGAGTATTAAAACTTGCTGCGTTAATAGCAGCAGTCAATTCTTCTTTCGCAGGTTCCATCAATGGAGAATGAAATGCTCCGCTCACAGGTAACCTCAGTGCGCGTTTTGCACCCGCAGCTTTCATTCTTTCGCATGCTATTTCAATTCCTTTTATTGAACCACTTATTACTAACTGACCAGGACAATTATAATTTGCAGCAACAACAATTTCACCTGTTTCATTTTGAACTTCGGCACAAATTTCTTCTACTTTTTCATCAGCCAAACCAAGTACTGCTGCCATGGTTGAAGGATTTAATTCGCATGCCCTTTGCATTGCCTGTGCACGAATGCTTACGAGTTTCAATGCATCTTCAAAATTTAGTGTCGCATTGGCAACTAATGCAGAGAACTCTCCAAGTGAGTGTCCTGCAACTATGTCTGGTTGCGGATTATCCAATACTTTGTAAGCAATTGCTGAATGTAAAAAAATAGCAGGCTGCGTTACTTTGGTTTGTTTCAATTCTTCTTCTGTTCCGCTAAACATTATATCACTGATGCGAAAACCTAATATTTCATTTGCCTGTTCAAATAAAATTTTTGCAGCTGAATTGGCTTCATATAAACTTTTTCCCATGCCACTAAATTGAGAACCCTGGCCAGGAAAAACATAGGCGTGTTTATTCATAGTTTGCGGTTTGCATTTCTGATTTTTCGATTTTCGGATTGTTGAATAAAGATCTGAACGTACAGGTGCCGCAAATGGTTGGGGTGAACCAAGTGACACAACAAAATTTAATAGTAGTACTATAATTTGTCACCAAAAAATATTAACCCAAATCAGCACTAATCAATTTAAGAAATTCACTGCGTGTAGTATTTTTTTCAAACTCTCCGTAAAAAGCAGATGTAGTAGTTACAGAATTTTGTTTTGCAACACCACGCATCATCATGCACAAGTGTTTTGCTTCAATAACAACAGCAACACCAAGCGGGCTAAGGCTTTCCCTGATGCTGTCCATAATTTGCACCGTTAAACGTTCCTGCACCTGCAGCCTTCGTGAAAAAACATCTACTACTCTTGCAATTTTGCTTAAGCCGGTTATCCAGCCGTTTGGAATATATGCAATGTGCGCTTTACCTATGAATGGCAACATATGATGTTCGCACATGCTGTATAACTCAATATCTTTTACAACTACCATTTCACTTATTGTCTCATGAAACTTGGCAGAGTTTAAAATAGCAACCGCATCCTGGTGGTAACCCTGTGTCATGAATTGCATTGCTTTTGCTACACGTTCTGGTGTTTTCAGCAAACCTTCCCTTGCAGGATCTTCTCCAAGATAACCGATAATCTCCCTGTAACTTTCAATTAATTGCGAAGTGACTTGTTCGTGAAAATGTTCTGTTCTTTTATAAGCCATATATTCTGTTGTTATAAAGTGTACGAATTTTTTTATTAGCTAAACATTGAATAAAAAATGAGCTTTCGTTGTGTCACTCACTTGTATGTTCTGTACTATTTTCAACAAGCTTCTTTGCTATAATTATCTTTAAGTTTAACTTATCAACTCCTCAACTTCAACCTTACACCTTTTACCTTAACCCCTCAACCTTCAATACTCACACCGGGTAATCTACAAAATTCCTTTCCGTTTCATACAAACGCACTTGCAAATCAAGTCGTGTATCAATATGTGCACGCAGCAATCTGTAGATAACCATGGCAATGTTTTCGGCCGTTGGATTTAACTGGCTAAATTCTTCTGTATCAAGATTAAGATTCTTATGATCAAATTTTTCAAGCACCACTTCTTTAATAATATCGCTAAGCATTTTCATATCTATCACATAGCCGGTACGTGCATCAGGATCTCCAATTACTTTTACAACAA
>WNGE01011560.1_pt1 | contig 12812 bp, 16 predicted proteins | sample 5400651 | NCBI WGS metagenome assembly WNGE01 (sample SAMN13153370, study PRJNA577476) | soil metagenome | isolation source: 60 cm soil or saprolite under grassland replicate 2 | place: USA:California | collected 2016-06-15 | reverse complement strand
CGGTGGATGCCCAACTCAGGCTCCTCGGCCAGCTCGACCTCGGCGATCAGGGCGCTCGTGGTCGGATCCCAACCGGGGAACTCGATGCCGGCTGCCTTGCGGACCAGACTGCGTCCTCCGTCGCACCCGACGAGATACTGCGCCCGCAGCCACTTCCCGTCGGACAACTCGACGTCCACGCCGGTGTGGTCCTGCGCGAAGCCCGTCACCTCACGTCCGCGATAGATCGTCACCGCCAGTTCGCCGACCCAGCCGGCCAGGATGCGCTCGATGTGGTTCTGCCACAGCCCGAGCCCGTAGTTGTGCCGGGTGGGAAAGTCGCTGATGTTCAGAGTGGTGCCGGCGAACCCCGCGACCTGGGCCACCTGTCCCTCCGAGAGGAACCGATCGGCGATTCCACGCTGATCGAGGACCTCGATCGTGCGTGAGTGCAGACCGCCTGCGCGCGAGCCGGGGAGGTCCTGGCTGGCGCGCCGCTCGACAATGGCAACGTCGACCCCCGCCAACGCCAACTCGCCCGCCAACATCAGGCCCGTCGGGCCGCCTCCGGCTACCACGACCGCATGTTCGGCCATACGCCACCCCCATCCCCGTAGGTTCTGGTTTCGGCCGGAGATTCTGCAGCACGACCCGGGTCTTGCCGCAAGCGCCCGGTGGGCCATACACTGAAAATGGCAAGGAGTGCGTACTCTTCTTTCCCTTGTCCGCGCTGGCGATCGCCGCACTGCTTGCATGCACAGCCGGCGCGGCCCAATCTCCCTCAGACGGCCCCATCCGGACGGCACAAAGCATGCCTGATACCTTTGCTCCACGACACTCAGCTCCACCAACATGTCAGGGAGTGTGTCGCGGATCAGGCGGAACCAGCGTCACCCATCAGGCGTATCCGTGTAACCCGTCACCCGGAGCCAATGTGTGACGCATCAGGCGGAACCAAACACCCGTCAGTGCCCCCGGGGGGATCCGAGCGAAAGGGGCGACAACCCTCGTGTCTGCGACTCTGCGCGAGCTATCTCATCGAATGGATGTGACCGATCTCGGAGACTCACCCAGTCGACACCGAGTTGGGGAGCAGGCGTGACAGACGCGCGTGCTCATCACAGCCGAGGAAGTCAGAGGGTAGCAAGGGCAGACCTTTCAGTCGGTCACCGAAGCCTGGGGGTCGGTCTCCGGTCTAGAGAGAATTCGCCACCTGGCCTTGGGGCGACGCAACTCGGCCGGCCGGCACATCGCGACCGTCATCGTCGTTCACGACTCCGGGCGGCTCTATCCCGAGGCGATCATCCTCACGACGACCGCGCCTTACGAAGTGAAGCATCGGGGAATACGTGTGTCACTTCACCATTTCGAATCGGAAGTGGGTGGCGCTCGGTGTCTCGATCGAACTTGTCCTCCGCAGTTCGATTCCCGCAGGGTCGAGATCCTCGAAGAGCCGGACACCGCCGCCGAGTAGTACGGGGATCAGGTGGATCTGCATCTCGTCCAGCAGCCCGGCCTTCAGGTACTGCCTCATGATGTTCGCTCCGCCCCAGATGCCGAGGCATAGATCTCATCCACGATCGCGGCGTCGGTCTCCGTCTTCGCGTCGAACCTCCAATCGTGAAGGCGATCCCCATCGTCCCCCATCCCATTACCGACGCCCACGTTCGGTCCGGTGATGAACCCGTCAAGTGACATCGAGATATCGGACGTGACCTTGCCCATCGCAGCCCTCCTCATCGCATCGGTCCTTTAAAGAGTTAGACCCCCGCTCAGGTCGCGGGCCGTGTCTGGATTCTGGACACGAGCCCGTCCAGGAACTCGTTCGAGCCTTCGGTGAACCCTCGTTCGACGTCGCCGGCCGCCGGCCTGATCGCGCGTTGCGCATCAGGATCCGCCTACGCGTCGAACACGACGTCCGGGGGCGCCTCGAACCACCGCTGGAGGCGGTTGCCCGGCTCGCCCGCGTCGCCCCGTGCGAGTCGAGACGTAGCGGTCGAGCCCGTCGAGCCGCCGTTCCCACATGCGAAACGTCTCGATCCATTGCCGAGCTTCATCGAGGCGTTCTGGGCCGAGCGTCCACTCCCGGACCTGCCGGCCTTCTCCGTCGTCAGCAGTCGCGTCTCCTCAAGGATGCGCACGTGTTCCAGGACCGTGGGGGAAGGGCGATCCCGAAGGTCGTGCCAGCTCGCTGATCGACGCTGGGCACCGTGGAGACGAGCTGCAGGATGCTGCGACGGGTCGGGTCGGCCAGCGCTCCGAACGTCCGGTCGAGCGACACTCCACGATTTCTCCCCAGTGCACCAACCTGGACAGTAACTCGAAAGAATGTCCGCAGGTGGAAGGGCATGTGCTCCGTCTGAGCGGTCGTCACGCGAAGCTTGGGCGGGGGATATCGGAAGCGCGAGCACCGATGATGGGCTCGATCACTCTCACCACCAGCCGCCTAAGAGGGACGAAGGTCCGGGCAGACGCGAACCGTGTTCGTGGGCCGATCAAGCGGCCACCCAACACACCCCCACCGCGAGAGGACCGCGGGCCGAAATCTGTCTCACGTGCTCCGTACGGTTAGCGAGTGGTCGGAACGTGGGGTGAGGCCGAGGATGCCGTTCTCGAGCCGTTTGACGTCGATCAGGTCGAAATCCGTGGTATCGATCCCGTCATAGAGTCGTCCGCCGCTGTCGGCGATGACCGGGAAGAGCCAGAATAGATATTCGTCGACCAGTCGGTGCTCGAGCAGCGTCCGGCTAAACGAGCCGCCTGTGCCGATCTTGAGGATGTCGCCGCCCGCCTGTTCCTTCAGCTTACGCACGGCGTCGACGACGTCGCCCTCGAGCAGAGTGGCGTTCCACTTGGCCTCGGTGAGGGTGCGCGACGCCACGTGCTTGGGGATGCTGTTCATCCGGACCGCGTAGTCGCCGAACGTTTACTCTAGGGTCGGCCGCACCTCGGCGTGGTTCTCGTAAACTGACTCGCCCGTAGAGGAGCGCGTCGACGGAGAGAGCAGATCCTTCGAGAGCTGCTCGAACTCGCCGGCCCACCTGGTGGGGAGCCAGTTCTGCGGCGTACTGATCTGGCCGTCCAGGGTGACTACTGCCTGCTCGATGATCTTCCGCATCGCTACCACTCCTTGCCGTCGGTGGCGTGTGGTCAACGTGTCGAAAAGTACATACTGGGGGGACCGACAGAACTCATCGATGGGCCACGACCCCCATCTTGAGGTGTACCTCATTTCAACGCAGGGTCGCTGGTTCGAACCCAGCACCGTTTTCGACCCCCTAAACAAGATGCCTGTTTTTCCGCTGGTCAGAGCGTTGGTGCCCCTAATCCGAGCGCTTTCAAACCTGGAAGTCCAGAGGCAGTTCGCGAGGCTTCACCGACTCGTGGATCGCCGCCGTACGGATGGGCGCTGTCTGGCCAGAAGGCGAAGCGGGCTGACCTCCTCGCGAGCTGCAGGAAGTCGATGACGAGATTGCGTTGGCGGAGCGGTGGCTGGGGAAGGTCGAGATGTCGGAACCGACGAAGCCGCGGACACTGCAGGACGCGATGGCCCTCGTTCTTCGCGAGCACGGGAACAGGGGGATGCGGCCGCAGCGCCCTCGCGCAGATGATCAACGAGCGCCGGCTGTATTGTGAAACGCGACGAAAGCCCTCTGGGGGCGAACGGGATCCAGGCTCGGGTCAGCAGTTACCCTGCGCTGTTCGTGCGGGAGGACGGCCTCGTGAAGCTGCGCGAGGCAGCGCCATCGGCGAACGGCCAGAGCGCCTGAGCTTCAGGTAGGGGCGGAAGACGGAGGGCAGCAATGCCGGTGGGTGGTCGACGTCGACATCGACGCGTTCGTCGACAAGCTCGTCGTGAACGGCGTCGACGTGACCGACTACGTGAACGAGCACGACGAGTGGTATCCGGTGCGAGCCATGATCCGCGCGTCAGATCCAGACGGCTTGCGCGCCGCATGGGCGGCGCTCGAAGAGGTGTGGGCTCCGACGATTGCGCGTGCGCAGGCGCTCGGCGAAGAGAAGGCGCAGGAATCGGTCGACGAAGAGTTCTCGTTCGTGCAGACGGTGCGGCACCTCGTCTTCGCCATGGAGAAGTGGTTCAACGTGCCGATCCTCGGCGAGAGCTTCCATGCGATGGGACTCCCGAACACAGGCTCGCTCGACTTCCCTTGGCCCGGACTGGACTACAGCGTCAAGCCGTCGCTCGCTGAAGCGCTCGCCGTGCGCGCCGACCGTGCCGCGAAGTTTCGCGCTTACCTGGCCAACGTCGACGCTGCGGACTTCCCGCGAGAAGTCGAGGTGCTCGAGAACGGCAAGGCCACGGTGCTCGATTGCCTCCAGACCGTCATGGAAGAAGAGTTCTGGCACAACCGCTACGCGCAGCGCGACCTCGCGGTGCTCGAACAGACAACGTAGTCGGACCGTTGCGTCCCGCTCGCGTGCCTTCGCGCTGCTCTAGTCGGAGACTCAATATGGAGGCGGGTTCGTCAAGAGGCGTGTGCCCCTGGGAGGAGCCTATTCGAACCTCGCGGACGCGGGTTCGAATACCGACTACCTGGTGCACCCAACTGGACAGAAGTCGAAAAAATGTCCGCAGGTAGAAGGGCATGTCCTCCGGCTTAGTGCCCGACACGCCAAGCTTCGACGAGAGGGTTATCGCAAAGAAGTATGACTCTGAAGCGCGACAGGACTCGCTCCGGGCCGGCGCCTGAGAGCCGGCGACGGGAACGCCGGGGGCTATCGACGAGACTGCTGGGCGCACTCCACGACTTCTTCCGATCTGCCCCCGCGCATGGCGATCGCATCAGCGCGAAGCTGGTCGCGTCCACTAAGGAGTACCCACGCTCGTCGTGCCGCCGGAGCCCGTGGGGTCCAAGAACTCAATCATCACGCGGCAACTCGGTATTCGTTGATGAGCCCGCCCAGGATCGAGCGCATCCTGATGTGGGCTCGAGTCCGATCCGGCATCTGCGGGACATCTCGCTGGCCGAGGGGCGCACGAAGCCCGATCGCCCGGTGGGGCCTGTGGGCGTTGTAGTGATCGACGTACTCGCGCAACACGCGCTCGAGATGTCTTCGACCCCGGACGAGCGTCCAGTCCAGGCATTCCGAGCGCACCGTGCCGACCCCAGCGCTCGGCGTAGGCGTTGGCGTTGGGCGCCCGGATGGGGGTTGTGACGATCCGGGCTCCGTCGGCCTCGAACACTGCATCGAAGGCCCGGCTGAACTTGGTGTCCCGGTCGTGGATGAGGAACCGGGGCTCGTGCCCGCCTTCGGCCAGGTCGGCGGTGACGTTCCGGCCCTGCTGGGGTGACCCATGCGATGTCCGGGTTCCTGGTCACGCCGGCGAGATGCACGCGGCGGGTGTGCAGCTCGATGAAGAAGAGCACGTAGTAGGTCTTCAGCAGCAGCGACTCCACCGTGAGGAAATCACAGGCCAGCATCCCTGCGGCCTGGGAGCGTAGGAACTCGCTCCAGGTCGGTCCCCTTCGAGGCGCGGGACCAACTCCCGCCCGTTGGAGGATCGTGGCGATGGATGTCGCCGACAGGCGGATGCCCAGGCCAAGCAGCTCTCCTGGGATGCGGCGGTAGCCCCACCTTGGGTTCTCCCTGGCCAGACGGAGGACGAGGCTTCTGGTCTCGGGATCGATCTCAGGCCGACCGGGTCGTCGATGCCGCCTGGTCCATTTCCTGGCCACGAGCTCGCGGTGCCAGCGAAAGAGAGTCTCCGGGCGCAGGAGGAACGAACGCCACGCTTCGCGCGGAAGGAGTCTGCTCGCGGCGGCGAGGAACGCTCGGTCCGATGCCCTGTAGACGGGGCGTCTGACCTGCCGACGGAGCACCGCGAGCTGATGGCGCAGGATCGCGATCTCAAGCTCGGCGTCGGTCGCCGAGCGCTCCTTCGAATGGCAGAAGTCGAGGATGCGGCGCAGGAATAGATAAAGGAGGGACCTGAGCACGGCGCGGCATTGTCGCAGACGGGGCATTCAGGGTCACCTCAGCCCTTGCGATCGAGTTTCTGGACCCCACGGGTCAGAGCGCGTGGCGCTGATGATGCGAGCGAGTCCGTGGTCGTCGAAACCAAACGCAAGAGCAGACCTACGAGTTCGGCATCGCCCTGTTCAACGAGGAAGAGCGAGGTCGAGGCTACGGGTCCGAAGCGACGCATTGCTCGCGGGCTGGCTCTTTCGAGATGCCGGAGCCACACGGGTCCAGACGGGCACTGCCGTGACGAATGGGCCGATGCGCCGGCTGTTGGAGAGACTCGGGTTCATAGAGTCAGGAACGGTCGAAGTCCAAAGCGTCCCTCACGTCCTCTACGCGGTCGAGTCCGGGCAGCTGAAAAGGGCGGGTCGGTCTACGGAGAATCACTAAGGTCTTTTCGATCGCAATCTGACACACTAGGCCCCTCTCTTTCGATTCATGGATGGGGCCGCGCTCCGAAAGTATGGTCCGACCAAGAGCTTGGGGCGCCAACGAGACCCGATTCTTTGATACCGATGGACAGGGAGCAGGTCAGTTTGAGCGCGCGGACCCACCGATGTCTTGCGACAGGCCACGACGGTATCGGATCTCGGAGACGACGACTCCCAAGACCTCTGTGGTCCGCTCCGCTCCGTCAGTAGTCCACCCCGCCGCCTCATAGAACCGGCGGGCACGCATATTCCCCGGCAGTACCCAGAGCACGGCTTCGCTGTAGCCGAGTGAGGCAAGCTCAACCTCCGCCGTCGCCAGAAGGGCTCGTCCGTAACCGCGGCCCCAGCGATGGGGGTCGATGTTGATCGCGTAGAGCTCGCCGGTGCCCGGCGCATCTGCGGCCGGACCGACTGCGGCGAAGCCGACGACCTGCTCGTCATGATCGATGGCGACGAGTGTCGGCCTGGAATCGTCCCGCCGAGCGAGCGCATTCGACCACATCTTCGCTCGGTCCTCGGTGGAAAGCCCGTCCAGGTACTCGTCGGGCATCTGACCGCGATAGGCAACCTGCCAGGCGCGCACGTGGACTCGGCCCATGGCGGCCGCATCGTCGATCCTTGCCGGACGAACCGTCGCCATGTGCCCGCTTGGTCAGGCTCACCCGCTACGGCCGAGCGAGGTAGTCAGTCCCGGAAGCGCCCTCCGGCTCGTTCTCGGCACAGGCTGACCCTGATCGGGAAGGACGCGGCGAGGTGCTGGTAGCGAAGCGCGCCACGCCCGACGAGCGAGCGCGCTGGCGCCGGCGAGCGCGAGCAAGGGGACCATCCTTCCGAGCGACCGCAGCGTCTCCGCGCCGAGCCCTTCTGCCGGCTCCCGAGCCATTCGACCGAGCGCGCTTCGGGATCCGGTCGAGGCACCGCCGCGATCGGTGAACCAGATTTCGGTCTGCTGAACGGTCACGGTCGTGACCCGGACGTTGCGCATGTTGGCCCGAGCATACCCCTGACTCCCAGGCCCATGGCCACCGACTTCGGCGGTCCTGACGCTGTGCATTCCGGAGAGAAGTGACAGGCGATTCGGGGCCGGGTTGCAGGTACCCACGAGCCACGGGGAGGTAATGGGAAGGTTGTTGCCCTGAGAGCCCGACGGCGACGATGCCGAGCAGAGTTTGCGAAGAGGGCCAGAGCGGTGCCCGTCCGGGGGCGGGCGGAATAACCTTTAGGCGATGCAGCCGGATGACAAGATCAAGATTCGTCGAGGCGTGGCGGCCGACGCCGAGGCCCTAACGGAGCTGCAGCGCTCTACTTGCCTGGTGGCCTACGGGCACATCTTCCCTCCCGAGCTGTACCCGTTCCCGATCGAGGCGACGAAGGAGCACTGGAGACAGACGCTCACCGCGCATGAGGAGACTGTCCTTGTTGCCGGGCGGAAAAACGTACCAGCGGGCGTCATCGCCTACCGGTCCGATTATGTCCACTCCCTCTTCGTCGCGCCCGACGAATGGGGGAAGGGAATCGGTGGGCTGCTTCATGACGCGGCCGTCCGTGAACTCGCCAGCGGAGGAATCGGGCGCTGCAACCTGTGGGTGATGGAGGAGAACCATCGGGCCCGTCGCTTCTATGAAGCACGGGGGTGGGTGCCGGATGGCCGTACGGATACCTCCAGGTTCCCACCCCATCCGCGCCTCCTCGCATACCAGCTCGTACTGCCCGTGGATCGCGGGCCGGCGACTCCCACGCTCACCGGGTCCCAGGGCTCGGAATAGGAACAGATTTGGAGAGAGGGCTGGTGCGGCCGCCGCGGGTTCGGACTGGGGACACAGTCGCAGTCGCGTCTCCTTCGTTTGGCGAGTTGCTTGAGGCACCGACCGCTGAGCGGGGCTAAGAGGAGCTTCGGATTGATGGACGATCCTGCCTTCGCCGCCCATTACGGCGCGGGGATCGAGAGGACTCGGCTCGTCTCGAGCGGCGAACCAAGTCTGGAGCTGGTCCGCACGCTTGAGTTGCTCGATCGATTCCTTCCCCCACCGCCCGCCGATGTTCTCGATGTCGGCGGTGGCCCCGGCATCTACGCGGGGATCCTCGCCCGAAGGGGCTACCGCGTGGAGCTGATCGACATCGTGCCTCTGCACGTAGGACAGGCCGCCGCCGCGGCGGCGAAACAGCCGGAAGCGCCCTTCGTGGCCAAGGTTGGCGACGCGCGCGACCTGGACGCGCATGATCGGTCCCGCGACGCGGTTCTGCTGCTCGGACCGCTCTACCACTTGACCGAACGAGAGGATCGCCTGCGAGCGCTTCGCGAGGCTCGGCGGGTGCTCCGTCCGGGTGGAGTCCTGATCGGCGGCGCCATCTCGCGCTTCGCGTCCCTGCTCGACGGACTCAAACAGGGCTTTCTGGCTGACCCGACGTTTGCCGCCATCGTCGAGCGCGACCTTCGTGAGGGGCAACACAGGAATCCGGCACCTGTCGAGCGGCCCGAGTGGTTCACCACTTCGTTCTTCCACCACCCCGACGAACTCGCGCGGGAAATCGCGGACGCCGGTCTCGCTCTTGCGGCAGTCCTCGGCGTCGAGGGGCCGGGCTGGCTCCTCCCCCACAGGTGGGAGGATCCCACACGGCGCGAGAGCGTCCTCAAAGCAGCTCGTGCCGTGGAACAGGAACCCACGCTACTCGGGCTTAGCCCTCATCTCCTCGTCATGGCTCGAAGACCCAGTTGACAATCATCGTGGGATTGTCCTGATGGGTCCTGGGGTGTGGCAGGTCCTACAGCGAGCCGGCGTAGATGCGCTGGGTGCTGGCCCAACGGCCATAGTTGTTGCTTTCTCGCTCGAACATCAGGCCGAGCTTCTCAGCTACCCGTTGGGATGCCCGATTGCGCGGGTCGATGATCGCAATGAGCCGGTCAACCTTGACAACGTCCCGGGCGTAGTCGCGGCAGGCTGCCGCCGCCTCTGTGGCGTAGCCCCGGCCTTGGAGCACAGGGCGAATGTGGTACCCGATCTCGATTTCGGTTACCCCGTCGACGTCTTGCGGGGTCAGCCCGCAGTCGCCGACGAACTCGCTGGAGTCCCGAAGAGTCAGCAGCCACAGCCCAAAGCCATGCTCCCGGTACAGCCGCTGATTCCACGTAATCCAGGCGAGGGCCTCATCGGGGCTCTTCGGATGCGGGTAGAAGCGCATCGCCTCGGGGTCGCCGAGCAGTGCCGCCATGTCATCGAGGTCATCGGGCGTCATCTCGCGGAAGGCGAGTCTCGACGCTGGCGGTGGAACCATATTGGGCAGGCTACTGCCCGAGCTTCCAAGACGCGGTGTCTACGCCGGGGGCGGAATCAAGTCTTCAGGCCGGAAGGACGTCGCAGAAGACAAACCCGTCACGGGTGACGACCTCGCCGGTCCGGCATGCGATGGGCTCGCGGTAGATGGGCCCGTCCCAGACGAACGTCTGGAACTCGCCGTTCTCACCGCACGGGTCCACTCCGTCGGGGAGGGCGTCCAGGAACTCGGAGTCGAAGTCCCTCCCGGCGAAGGAAGGATCGAGGGCCCGCGGGTCGACGCACACCACGATGGCCCGGAAGCCCCGTGCCACCATCTCGCGAGCGAGCTCTGAGGTGTCCCGCCCCCAAGCGGGAACACGCCGCGTTTGCCGGCCCAGCCAAGGCGCTCCTCGCGATAGGCCCGAACGTCCTCCAGGAACAGGTCCGAGAACGCCACGTGGTCGATCTCGGCGAAGGTCTCCGAAGCCAGCGCCGCGGCCATGCGCTCCTCATAGACCTCGTTCGGGCATGCCGGCGGGATCCGCACCTTGATCAGCGGTAGGCCCAGGCCGTCGGCCTGCCGGTCCAGGAGTTCTCCTCGGACCCCCGACATGCTGACCCGGTCGTAGCCCTCGGTCAGTGTGGTGAGGAGGGCCCGGACCTCGTAGGCGGGGTCAAGGAGGAGGGTCCACAGGCCGAAGGCGGAGTCCTTCCCCGCGCCCCACGAGAACACCACGGGGATCGGCACGTCAAGATTCTGCCCCCAGCAGGTCGCGGCCTGATCTCATCGCCGTCCTCGCCAAGCCACACGCGATTGATCAGCGAAAATCCACGAAAGGGAATCCGGCTCACACGTGAGTCAGGACCGAAACCACATGTCGCTCGAGCCTCATCAAGTCCCCCTTCGGCAGAGGAGACCCCGTCTCGCCATCGGCGAACAGATCCACGACCGTGACCAGATCCCAGTACCCAAGGTCACCCAAGACCTCCCCGCCGAGGGCCCGGTAGATCTCCAGGAACCGGTCCGCCACCTCGGGCCCGTGCTCCACCGCCAGGTTCCACCGCATGTGGCCCAGGTCAACCGACGGTGATCCCCACGAGGCCTGTGTCCAGTCCACGATCCCTGTCAGGCGGCCAGCGGTCGAGCATCGGCTCGGCCGTCAGCGTCCGGCCGTCGGGGAGCTGGTGTTTCGTCAGACCGCCCCGAATCTACCTCAGCGGCGACACGATGCCGCGATGGGCCAGCGTTCATGAATGTCCCCTGGTGCGAAATGCCTGTTCTCCGCAGGCGACTAACTGTTCTTCTGCGAACGCTCGCCGGTCGGCCTTCTTCTACCCAAGCTCCACCCCTACCGATGGGCAGAGCCGTAGGTTGGGCTGATTCTCGATCATGCCCTTACTGGACCGGAGTTCAGTCCTCGGTTTTCCCCAAGCCAATCTCCGCCCAGATGCCACCCTCTGAGATTCGCCCCCAGGAATCGGCTATGCGGTCGACCATGAGCAGACCCCATTTCCTCGAGCGGAGCTCCTCCGTGGTCTCCGGGGTTGGATCGAAGATGCTACCGTCCTGAACCTCGATCCGGAGTCGGTCCTCGGCGTCAGTGATCGTGAGCTGGATGGGCTCCCCTGGCGGGTTGCCGGAGTGCTTGTAACTGTTCGTCACGATCTCCGACAGGATCATCCGAGCATCCACCAGGACGTCCTCCCCCACGCTGGCCTGGAACCGATCCAGCACCCGCCTGGCCTGGGCGGGAGCCTCCGGACCGTTCGGGATATCCGTGCGGACTTCCAGCGGGCTGCCTCCTTCCGGGGAGGAGCCGTCCACTCTTTTATCTCTCCACTTGGGCGATCTCTACGCCTGGTATTCCGTGAGGAACGGCGATCTCCAGAGCCCGCCGGACCGGCTTGGAGCAGTTCAACACCACAATCGTGGACCCCTGGGCCAGGGCCTGCTCCCCCAGCACGATCAGCATGCGAATGCCCTGGCTGTCGATGAACGCGAGCTCGGAGGTATCCAAGCTCAGTGATTTGTTGCCCCGGAGCTCCTCCTCCAACCGACTTTGGGTCGCCTCGACGTTGGCGATATCGAGCTCTCCGATCAGACGGAGAGTTCCGGTGACATCGGCCGGGACGATCTGGAGCAATGCCACGGCCGGAGTATGGACCGAGCTTGGGGCGCAATCCAAATGGGATCAGCCCGCTTCTGAGGTTTGGCCCATCGTCCCCATTACCAGGCATCCGGCCGTCGAGCTCGGCGAAGTTGCGCAGAACGACTCTTCTGCGAACGGGCGAGGGTCCCAGGGAGAGGACATCATCGTGGCCGAGTGTTTGGGGATGTCCCCTGAGGCCTGTCGTTGGTGTGCTCGGCACCCTAACGATGGCCCTGCCAGAGCGCCTAGATACGTGGTGCTGCGGTGCCGACTCCGAAATTACACTGGATCGGTCGCGCCGAACTTGGAGGCGGCGTGAAGAAGGTCGACTACGACGCACGCCTGCACACCGTCTACGCCGCCGGCCGGCAGATGCCGCCCGATGCACTACAAACCTGGATGGAGGCGTTCGCTCGCCACCTGCCGGAGACCCGGCCACTGGTCTGGCTCGACTTGGGCTCGGGTACCGGCCGCACGACCCCCTCTTTGGCGAGTGCCTTCGGCGGCCCCGCTCACGGAGTCGAGCCGTCAGACAAGATGCGTGCTCAAGCCCTTACCCACGCTGGCCACCCCGCCGTCACCTATGCGGCTGGGTCTGCCGAGCACATCCCGTTGCCAGATGCCTCGTGTGACGCAGCCTTGCTGTTCTTCGTCTGGCACCACGTAGTCGACCGCGAGGGCGCTGTTCAGGAGTCGCGCCGGGTCGTCAAGCCAGGCGGCAAGCTCTTCGTGCAGGCGAACTTCTCCGACAGGATGCCTGAGGTCTGGTGGTTCCGCGTCGTGCCCGAATGGAGGAAGGTCGACACGGCGCAGTTCCGGTCCGAGGAAGCGGTGGAAAGTGACTTCGTCGGCGCCGGGTGGACGCTCGTCTCTCGTGATGAGGTCACCTGGCTTCGCTCGGCGAGCCTGGCCGAGGACTTCGAGAGGCTGAAGTTGCGTGCCGTCTCGGTCTTCGAGTACATGAGCGAGGAGGTCGTCGAAGCGGGCTTCGCCAGGATCGAGGCAGCGCTGCC